>ERZ773265.23-NODE-23-length-101946-cov-17.401714_pt1 | contig 101946 bp, 82 predicted proteins | sample MGYA00580512_ERZ773265 | MGnify/ENA primary metagenome ERZ773265 (study PRJEB29015, sample SAMEA2738169) | human oral metagenome | biome: human oral; feature: human-associated habitat; material: saliva | place: China | collected 2183 ... | reverse complement strand
TACTGCAACTGGTGGGTTGTGGGAGAGTAGGGCACTGCCAACCGTTTCCTTGAGTAGTGGTGGGGGTGTTTGATCCTGTTTGGGGTCGGCGCCCCCACCACTTTTTTGTTTTACCAGCCTGGGCCCGTCGTCGTCGTCGGCAAAGAACAAACTACCTGGGCATTTTTGCCCATACCGCACCCCACTTACCTAATACGCTTATGGCATGGACCAAAGCGCAGGCATCAGCCGAGAGCTATTTAAAGCTCTAATTAAAGCGACGCTGGCAGCAGTACTCGGGATCGCGGTGGTCAGTGCCATCGCCTGGGGCAACAATTTTTATAAACAACTCGAAAAAACCAAATTCGACAACGCCCCCATCCTGTACACAGACCTACACTACAGTGCTTACGCCACCGCTGAGCGCAACCTAAACGTCACCGAAGACGTCACCATCCGCATCAAAGACACCCGTAGCTACTCGCAAATGTTCCAGCTCTACGAGCTAAAACAAGGCCAGCAGCTAAAAGACGTAACAGTCACGGACCTAGACACCAACCAGGAGCTGACCAAAAGCAGCTTCACAGACCCCTCCTCCATCTCAAGCACAAAAGAATGGGACGAGCAGTACGCCGGCAAAACCTATGTGCGCATAGCCGACAGCTCCACCGACTACAACGGGCAAACCGTCAACTACCCCACCAAAGTTGAGATCGGCTGGAACATTAAACGCACCAGCTCCGCCTCCGCCCTGCGCTACCGCATCACCATGAGCTTCATCGGCGGCGGGGAGCTGACCAACGACATCGTCAAAGTCCTGTGGAGCCCCATCTCCGACAAAAACACGGTGCCCATTAAACACCTCAGCATCGACTTCTCCATGCCCGAGCAAGTCCCAGCCCAGCGCACCTGGATGTGGCTGCACTACGACGGCGTCGCTACCGGCACCCCAGGCGGCGCCCCCACCACCAACGGCGCCATTCCTGGCGACCCCCATGCCGGCTCCAGGCGCCACTACGAAGCAGACTTTGTTAAAGGCGGAAAATCCGTAACCCTGGCCTATATGTGGGATGCCAGCACCATTTCCGGCTACACTCCCACGGCCACGCCAGCCCAGCGTCAGCAAGCCATCGACGAGGCTGTAAAAACCCGCCTGCCCCAAGAGCGCCCCTGGTGGTTTGACTGGCTGATTCCCGCCGGCTTTGGCGTATGTGTGCTGATAGCCGCAGTGGGGCTGTACGGCGCATTCAGCTCACGCCGCGCCGCCCAAGCCCAGTTTGTTGTACCCGACATGCTGGTGACCCAAATGCCTAACCTGTCGCCGGCAGTAATCGCAGAATTTTCTGGCCATGTCTTCCCCAGCAAAGCTAAACAAAAGAACCGGCGCACCCGCCAGCTAACCAGCACCCTGCTGTCCCTGACCAACGCTGGACTGGTTAACGTCTGTCCAGGAGACGCCCAAAGATACCGCTACCTGGATCTTCGCGTGGCCAACGCACAGCAGGTGGCGCAGGCGGCCCGCTCTGGCCCGCCGCTGCAACCTGGCCAGTGGACCATTGCACTAACCGGTAAACAGCCTGGCAGGCTTTACGCTAGCCAACGCGCATTACTGACTGCGCTATTTATGATTTCGAATAAATTGCGAGCCAGCCAATTCGATTTAGCGCAAATGCGTGCGGTACTTAAAAACAATGAGTCCACAAGCAGTGGTATGCGTAAATTCGCTGAAGCTGCCGACAAAGAATATCGCTCAGCTAATTTACGCGCCAGCTGTGGGGGGTTAGCTAATGGTTGCAGCATGCTTTTGTGGCTGACCATTTTTACGTTCAGCCTCTACAGCGTGGCCCGCTACACCCCCTGGGTATGGGCTGTGCCCGGCTTCTGCTTCATTGCCGCCTTCATGCACTCATACAACGTAAGCACCTGCTACACCCAGCGCGGCCTGATAGTTGGCGGACAAATGCGGGCCTACTGCGCCTACCTAACCAACAGCGCCATGTACGCCCCCACCACCCCGCAGCAGTACCGCAGCGACCTAGCCAATGCGGCTGCCGTCGGTATGGCCGCCAAGGTGCAAGACGCCCTAGTGCCGCTGGGTGCCCAAATGATGGCCAGCCAGCAAGTTGCTTACAGCTGGGACGACTCCAGCTCGGGCCTATACAACCTAGATCTGACCCGCGACCTAGACTATGGCTTCCAGCCGGTAACCAGTGCGGTGGTGTGGCAAACCAGCAGCTCGGTCAGCTACAGCTCCTCCTCGTCCAGCTCCGGCGGTTTCAGCAGCTCCAGCAGCTACGGCGGCGGCAGTTTCGGGGGACGCTAGTTCGGGGGGCGCTAGTTCGGGGGGCGCTAACGACGACGCCGTCCCCGGGTGAGCCGGGTGGGGCGCGTGGGGCGCGCGAGATTGGCGACGGCCCCGGGTGAGCTGGGTGGTGCTGTGGGCAGCCCCGGGTGAGCTGGGTGGGACGCGTGGGACGGCCTCCTGGGCAGGGCTGCGAGTGTGGTGAGCGACACTAATAGCTAAATATAAAGTGATAGTGGTTGCTGAAAGTGAGCTGAGAGTCGGTATTGGGCTCATAAAGGCAATAGACTGGCCGAATGAACGATCAGCCCACTACTCCAAGCCCGGACGCTGACGCCTATTTAGATCCGGAAGACGACGTCACCCCCGTGCGTGGCACGCGTTTTCCAATTACTTTGTCAGAGCCGAACAGTAGGCAGGATTCAGCTGCTAAGCCCTCAGGCTCTGGCGCTAAGTCCTCGGGTCCTGGCGCTAAGCCCGACGCCGCCGCTCAGCAGGGCGGGGCAGCTCCGTCAGGTGCCTCGGCGTCGTCGCAGGTAGGTAGCCAGGCCCCGTCAGGTGCCTCAGCCCCGGCAACTGCAGGGACAACGCAAGGCCCGGCGTCGTCGTCGGGAGCACAGGCAGGTACCACAGCCACGGCAGGCACGGCAGCCCCGGCGTCGTCGCAGGCAGACACGGCAGCACCGGCACTAGAAGGCCCCCAGCCGCGCACCCGCGAGCAGCTACGGGCCGTGCTGGGCCTACCTTCGCGCCTACCTTCGCGAGTAGTGACCCGCAACGGCTGGATCGCCACCGTGGTGACCACCCTGATCGCCGCCTTCACGCGCCTGTGGAACCTGGGTAGCCCCCACGAGATCATGTTTGACGAGACCTACTACGTCAAAGATGCCTACTCGATCTGGCACCTGGGCTATGAGGGCACCTGGGCGCAAAACGCCAACGCCAGTTTTGTGCGCGGTAATTTCTCCACGCTCAGCCCTGAGGCGTCCTTCGTGGTGCACCCGCCGCTAGGTAAATGGCTGATCGCTATGGGTATGGAAGCGGTTGGACCGGCCTCCAGCTGGGGTTGGCGCTTGGCAGTGGCCCTAGCGGGTATTGCCACCGTGTTCCTGCTGTGCCGCCTGGTGTGGCGACTGTTCCCCTCACCGCTGCTGGTGGGGCTGGCGGGATTGTTCCTGGCTATCGACGGCGTGGGTATCACCGAGTCGCGCATCGGCCTGCTGGACGGGTTTATTGGCTTCTTCGCCCTGGCCGCTGTCTACTGCATTGTGCGTGACCGCCAAAGCCAACGCGAACGCATCGCCCGCCTACTGGAAGGCACCGCTGCAGGCGCCCTGGCGCCCAAGGCTGGATGGCGCCCCTGGATGATTAGCGCCGGCGTGCTGCTGGGTTGCGCCTGCTCGGTTAAATGGTCGGGCCTGTACCTGCTGGCAACCATCGGCATTATGACCGTGATCTGGGACGGCACCGCACTGCGCGCTGTTAAAGCCAAGGTGTGGAAGCTTGAAACCCTGGTTTCACGCGGCTGGGGTAACTTTATGCGGCTTGTGCCCGTGGCGGGAGTGACCTACCTGCTGACCTGGTTTGGCTGGTTCATGAACCCCAGCGCCTACAAGCACGGCTGGGCGGCGGCTGAGCGTGCAGCTGGGCGCGGCTCCTGGCTACCCGATTCGATCGCGGACTTTATCGAATACCACCGCGCCATCTACGAATTCCACGTGGGCCTATCCACCCCCCACAGCTACATGGCTAAGCCCAGCGGCTGGCTGCTGCAGATGCGGCCCACCTCCTTCTACTGGCAGTCCAACGATACTTTGGGCGCTGATGCCTACCAGTGCGACACCCGTAACTGCGTGCGGGCTATCACCTCGATCGGTAACATCCCGATCTGGTGGGCGGCTTTCGTGGCGGTATTTGTGGTGGTTGCCTATGTGGCGCTTAAGCGCGACTGGCGCGGCTGGGTAGTGCTGGCTGGTTACATTGGCCTGTACCTGCCCTGGTTCATGTACTGGGACCGCACTATTTTCACTTTCTACACGGTAGCTTTCGTGCCGTTCGTGGTTTTGGCGCTGACTGTGGCGCTGGGCTGGGGAATTGGCTTGCTCGACGGCGACGGCGTGGTCACGGCTGGTTCTGGTGGCTCCGCTGCGGCCGACGCCGCCGGGGCTACTGGTTCTGCGGGGGCTGCTAGGGCCGACGCCGCCGGGACCGATGCCTCTGATGGTGACGTAAGCGACGACGTCGCCACTAAGGAGACGAACGCTCAGGGCGACTTGAAAGACAAACTGGGTGCCTACCTTGGTGGGGGACAGGTGCTGGGCAAGGACTATGAGCCCTCGATGTTCATGGGCCTGATACTGACCGGCATTATTACGCTGGCGGCGGTGGTGTTTGCCTTCCTGTGGTGGCCGATATGGACCGCGCAGGTAGTGGACTACAACTTCTGGCTCTGGCACATGCTGTTTAGGAGCTGGATCTAAGCCGGCATCTACAAATACAGGCAAAATCGTCCGTCGCCTATGATTTAAACGCATATTTTTATAGGTGAAGGATGATTTTGCCTGTATCTAAAAGGGGAAGGTTATATGGCGCCCAATCAAGAAGTGCCAAGCCCTGCTGCAAGTGAGTTGGAGGCTCCCGCCGCCGGCTCGCTGGACGCGCCCGCACCCGGCCCGGCGCAGGGCCTTGACCTGGCCGAATACGCCCCCGCTCGGGGCACAATCACCCTGGCCGCAACCCCTATCGGCAACCGTGGCGACGCCTCGCCGCGCCTGATGGCCGCCCTGGCCCTGGCTGACGTCGTCGCCGCTGAAGACACCCGCCGCGCCCTGAACCTGGCCCAGCGCCTAGGCGTAAAAATCGGCGGCCGGCTGCTGGCCTTCCATGAACACAACGAGCGCGAACGCTCCGGGCAGCTGCTGCAGGCCGCGCGCGGCGGTTCCAGCGTGCTGATGATTTCCGACGCCGGTATGCCCTCGGTTTCCGACCCTGGATTCCGCCTGGTCAACGCCGCTATCGACGCCGACGTGCCGGTTACCGTGGCCCCCGGACCTTCCGCAGTACTCACCGCACTGGCGCTATCGGGCCTGGCCAGCGACCGTTTCAGCTTTGAAGGTTTCCTGCCGCGCAAAAGCGGCGAGCGCGCCCGGCTACTAAGCTCACTGGCCAGCGACGCCCACACCCTGATTTTCTTCGAATCCCCCCGCCGCGTCCACGAAACCCTAACTGACCTGGCCAAAGCTTTTGGCGGGCAGCGTCGTGCGGCACTGTGTCGGGAACTGACCAAAACCCATGAAGAGGTACTGCGCGCCAGCCTAGACGAGCTGGTGGCGGCCACCGCCGAGGGGGCGCGGGGAGAAATTGTGCTGGTAGTTGCCGGCTCCACGGGGGCTAGCGTCGGCGTCGGACAAGTAGTAGACCAGGTACTGGCCCTAGCTGACCAGGGCCTACGCCTCAAACAGGCGGCCGCGCAGGTGGCCCAAACCCACGGCCTGCGCAAAAATGAGCTGTACCAGGCGGCCCTGGCTGCCCGCGAAAACTAAATACGTTGGCTGGGGAGGGCGGCGCCACGCTTCTGGCGAGGACGCAGCTTGCCGGCCCGGCCTGGCCAGCGCCACGGTCCGGCTCAGCACTTGCCAGCGTCACACGCCCGGCTAAGCCAGTGGCCGCCCGGCCAGCCCGGCCATCCACCGGCCTCCAAAGACCTAAGGGAAAAACCGCAACCATAGGGAGAAGAAAATGACTCGAGCACTAATCGTGGTAGATGTGCAGCCCACATTCTGCGAGGGCGGGGAGCTGCCCGTCGTGGGGGGCAACGCCGTCGCCGAGCGCGTGGCCGCCTACGTGCCCGCACACCGCAAGGAATATGCGCTGGTGGTAACCACGCAGGACTGGCACATTGACCCGGGCACGCACTTCAGCGACCAGCCCGACTTCGTGGACACCTGGCCCAAGCACGGCGTGGCCGGCACTGCCAACGCGCAGCTGCACCCGGCGCTGGCAGACCTGAATGCGGACGCCTCGGTTAAGAAGGGCCAGTACGCGGCGGCCTACTCTGGTTTTGAGGGGGTCGACGACGCCGGTGTGGGCTTGGACCAGCTGCTTAAGGATGCCGGGGTGGACAGCCTAGACGTCGTGGGCCTGGCACTATCGCACTGCGTGCGCGACACTGCGCTAGACGCCGCCTCCAAGGGCTACCAGGTGCGAGTGCTAACCAACATGAGTGAACCAGTCAGCCCTGAACTGGGTGAGGCAGCCAAGGCCAAGCTGGTTGAGGCTGGCGTGGAGCTGGCCGAGGCCGAGTAAGGCTCAGGCTAAGGGCCAGGTTAAGGCCCAAGTTAAGGGCCAAGCGAGGCTGATCGGGGCCGAGTAAGGCTGCTAGCCCAGGCTACTGCTCACAAATACTGAAAAATCGTCCGTTCCCTATAAAACCCCATGGATTTTTAATAGGGAACGGACGATTTTGTATGTATCTGTAGTGAGGGTTAGTTGTGGCGGTTGGCGGCCTCGGTGGTGCTAATTACTCGGGTCGGATCCGTGTACATGGCATCAACAGGACGCTGGTCGGTCTCCTCAACCTCCTCATTTGCACCAGCCTGCTGAGAGGTGGCTGGCTGAGAAGCGGCTGGCTTAGAAACCGGGTTGGCCGGTTCGAAAACCACCTGGTTGGTGTCAGTCGGGCTGGCGATAACCCGCGTGTCATTCGTAGGCTCCAAAGGCTGAGTAGGCCTGCCCGGCTGGTTCGGGTGCTCCAACTGGTTGACCTCGGGAACCTGAGCAGGCTGCTGCACCGGCTGTGCAGACTGCGCGGGCTGGCCGTAACCCTGGGGTACCTGGCCATAACCCTGCTGTACTTGACCATATCCCTGCACCGGCCGACCGTAACCCTGTGGGGCTTGAGCGGCGCTTGGCGCAACGCTTGGCTGTGCCTGTGGTTGGGTGAGGTAAGGGTTTAGTGGCTGGGTGGCCTGCTGGCCGTAAGCCTCAATGGGCTGACCCGGCTGAACTGGCTGTCCATACCCGTGAACCGGCTGACCAGGCTGTGCACTCTGGCCAGGCTGTGCCTGGCCGTAGCCTTGAGGTACTTGAGGAGCCTGTGCGGGCTGTGCCGGCTGAGGGTAGCTCTGCGGCTGCTGCGCCGACTGTGCCTGCCCGTAACCCTGGGGGATCTGGCCGTAACCTTGCACCGGCTGGCCATAACCCTGGGGTACTTGTCCGTAGCCCTGCGGCGCCTGGGCAGGCTGACCAAATTGGTCGGGCTGACCAAACTGACCAAACTGGCTGGGTTGACCGGGCTGTGCGGCGCCGGGCTGAGCAGCTTGGTCGGACGGAGCAAAGTTAGGCACTGGCCAGTAGCCGGCAGCATTTTGGTTCTGCGCGCCAGCCTGGGCGTTACCCTGAGCGGCAGCAGGGGAACCAGCGTGAGCACCAGCCGGAGTGCCAGTCTGGGCTCCGGCCGGGCTACCAGCCTGCGCGGCACTTTGCGCGACGCTTGCCTGTGCCTGTGCCTGCGGTTGTGGCTGGGTGAGGTAGGGGTTTAATGGCTGGGTGGCCTGCTGACCGTAGACCTCGATGGGCTGACCCGGCTGCACATTCTGGCCGGGCTGCGCCTGCGCGGTTACATAGGGGTTAGCCTGCGGTTGTGCTGGCTGCGCTGGTCGGGCTGGTTGTGCCGGCTGTGCGTGCCCCTGAGCCTGGGCATTCTGCGACGCCGGAGCTTGCTGAGCCTGAGGAGTCACGTAGGGATTGGTCTGAGGCTGCGCAGTCACGTAAGGGTTTGGCGCCTGCGGAGCAGAGTGGGCGCTCGCGGCCTGCGCACTGGAGTGAGAGCTCTGTGCGGAAGCCTGTACCTCGGGTGCAGAAGCCTGACTTTGAGCGGCAGGGGAGGACTGTGCCTGGAACGCCTGTGCCTGGGAGGCCTGCGCTTGGGCCTCCCACTGCCCCTGGGATGCACCCCACTGAGGTGCGGCGGCAGCAGCACCTGCGCCAGCGCCCGCAGCAGCCCACTGGGACGCCGCAGCAGCATCCGCAGCCCCCGGCCCCTGGGACGCAGCCCCCGGAGCTTGGAATCCCAAAGGTGCCTGGCCCGGCGTCGTCGGCACATAACCGCTAAAAGCCCCGGAGCTAGCCGAAGCGCTATCCTCACCCTGCGCGGGCAGGCCATCTGTGAAGTTGCGGCGGGCCTTAAGCTTGCGGATAAGCGCAATGACCCCAAAAATGCTCAGCCCCAGGCCAACCAGCCCAAGGAAAGCACCAGCGCCCACAAAGATGCGGGCGTAAATCAAGTCATTACTAGAGGTGACCGTGGTGGTGTCGGTGATGTCGGCGATAGCAAAAATATTGGCGCGGTCAATGTTGGCGGGGTGAGAGCAAGCAAAAGAGTAGCTGCCCGACTTATTGGGGCTGAAAGTCGCCACCTTGTAGTAGCTCCTGCTCACCTTAAGCTCTTCGCTGGAGTTTGCTTTGGTTACCGTGGGGCTATAGCCATCGGGGCCAGACACCACACAGGAGGTTTGGCGAGCGGAATCCAACTTCGTTGAGGCAGCATAGAAAGCGTAAGTCCGGTTGGCCTCAAGCTGGGCGCTCTTGGAGGTGCCCGGAGAAAAAGATGACAAAGACGGCAGCGTGGCGTCGGTCAGGTTCAGTGAGGCCAGGCCCGCGCCCACCGCCAAAGTGATTAGCCCTAAAACCAGCCAAAATACTGACAGCCCCAGGCCAGGCTTGCTGATAAGGCTTTTCTGGTCCGTGGGTGGCAAAATTCCGGCGTTTTGCCCTGGGGAGGCCCAGGTTGTGGCCGCGCTGGGGGCGCTTTGCGGGTTCGGGCCGCTGGCGGAGCTGTAACTGGTGCTAGCGGAGCCGTACGGTCCTGGATTGAACTGGTTGTCCGGCATGTTAAATCCTTAAATCGGTTGCTGTTCTAAGCCTAGCTGAATAGGTGCCGGGCTCGGCGTTTTATGTGGGTGGTGACGACGGCGCCCATGCTGGTTGCGTTATCTGCGGGGGCGACGACGGCGCAGCTGGCGTGGCACGTCAAAGTTGCGTAGGCCGATACTCGGGTGAGGTGGTGGCTGTGGGGCCTGCTGATGCTGACGCGGGCATGTATGCGGACAGAGGCGCGGGAAACTCAGCCTGCAGCTGGCGACGCTCTTTAGAGGCGCGCCAAATGTTACGAACACTCGCAACTATTAAAGCTGTCTCCAATAAAATCGTGGCTGCGCTAATGATTACCCAAAAATAGCCAAGAAATAGCCATATTTGAGTCTTAGCGTAATAGTTGTCTGTAGTGTCGGCTACAGCAAAAGAGTGCGAACCGTTTAAATCAGGGTTAACGCAAGAAAAACTGTAAGTACCGGTTTTACTTGCAGAGATTCTGCCAAGTTTGTAGTAACCATCAATGTCAAGCTCGCTGTCTACCGGGCCTGCCATGATGGAAGCCTGGTAGTCTTCAGGGCCTGAGATTACACAGCTGGTCTTGTCGGCTATAGTCTGAATGTTGGTTTTAATGTAGAAATAGTACTCTTTATTGTTGTCTAGATAAACACTTTTGGGGTTGTCTGCAGAGAAAGTGTTTAGGTTTGGCGCGATTATAGTTGGCAGACATAAAGTCAGGACGATAGCGTAACTTGCGATAATTATTAGCCTGAAAAATATGATAATTATTTCAGCCCATAATGGGCGGGGCGGTGGCGTAGCTCTTTCTTGGGTTTGTAGCTCTTTCTGGGGTTGCAGATATGTTGGCCCGAAGCTACCCGAGGTGTGAATGTTTTTAGTGTCGGGGCTGGCGTAGATGCGGGCGAATGGGTCACTGTCGGCTGCACCTAGACTAGTGGCGGCTTGGGGCTGCTTATCAGGCATGACTAATCCTTAAATCGGTTGCTGATACAACTCTAGCGGAATAATCAGTGCACCTAGAGCCGCCTGGTAGGGGGTTAGTACCCTTGACAACTAACTTAAACAGTGCCTTGTAGTGACCGCTTGTATGCGCGTGAACGGGCCGCGTTACGACGACCCCTGAAAATAAGATTTATGGTGCCTGCAGATATTAGTAGTAGTCCGGGTAGTGCAATAGTGAAAGCAGAAAACACTATGAGTCGATTATAGCATATGTCTGACGAAATATCGTGGGGTCTAGGGAATGCGGTAGTTTCGGCTACAGCAAATGACTGATATTTTAGTTCTTGTTGGTCTGTGCAGAAAAACTTGTAGGTGTCAGACTTTGTGGGGCGTACTTGCCCAAAATCATAAAGATATATTATGAATGAGTAAGAATAGCCGCCCTCCCAAGTTTCTGTAGGTAAGTTATTTCCTTTTGAGTCTACGAAAAAGCAATAGGGAAGGGAGTCTGGGTTTCTGGTGTATAGACTATAAGTTTTGCCAGCCTCAAGATAAATGCTCTTAGTAGTACTCCCCTCGAAAGTAGCGTACGCAGGGATGGCTAAGCTTCCAAATAATGGGGCAGCTATTGCTAGGCCTAGTGTGAATGGGAATAACCCGAAAATAATCATGAACATTGAGCTGTCGCAGTACCAGAAACAATCTGAGATGCGTCGCCAAAGTGTTTTCGGCTCATTTACTTCTGGCTCAATCTCGGGGATTGTGTCCATTGGGGCATCGGATAGTTCGTCTATATTATCGGGCACGCTTCTAGGCGCCTTGCTAGCTGCGTTGCTCGCGCTTGCATCAATTTTTTCGTCACTGGCCATAGTGAATCCTTAAAACTGTGTGCTTGGGCAGAGTCTAGCTCAAACCTGGAGCTGCATGTGCACATTTAAAGCCGCCGGGCGCCGTCGCCAAAACAGCGGGGCAGACAAGAACGCGGCGCAAGCAAAACGCAAAGCCGCCGGGCGCCGTCGGCACTAGGGTGCCAAACCAGGCGCCGTCGCCGCCAGGGCACCAAACTGGGCACCGTCGCCGGCAAGGCCAGCGCTTACCAGGCGGCGCAAGCAAAATATCGGTTCGGGCAAATCAGGCCAAAGCCAGTAAACTAGGGGCCATGACGCACATTCTCTCAGCTGTTGCCTGGCCCTATGCGAACGGGCCACGCCACATTGGCCACGTAGCCGGTTTCGGTGTCCCCTCAGACGTTTTCTCCCGCTACATGCGAATGGCTGGCTATGACGTGCTCATGGTTTCCGGCACTGACGAGCACGGCACCCCCATCCTGGTGGCCGCCGACGAAGCTGGAGTTAGCGCCCGCGAACTAGCAGACGAAAACAACCGCCTCATTGTTGAGGACCTGGTTGCCCTGGGTCTGTCCTATGACCTATTTACCCGCACCACCACCGGTAACCACTACCGGGTTGTGCGTGAAATGTTCGAGGCCGTGCGCGACAACGGTTACATGATTGAGCGCACCACCCGCTCGGCCATCTCGCCCTCCACCGGCCGCACCCTGCCCGACCGTTACATTGAAGGTACCTGCCCCATTTGCGGAGCCGACGGCGCCCGTGGCGACCAGTGCGACAACTGCGGTAACCAGCTTGACCCCACTGACCTGATTAACCCCCGCAGCCGCATCAACGGCGAAACCCCCAAGTTCATCGAATCCAACCACTGGTTCCTGGACCTGCCGGCGCTAGCCGACGCCCTAGGCGAGTGGCTGGATGAGCGTGAAGCCTCGGGCACATGGCGCCCCAACGTCATCAAGTTCTCCCAGAACATCCTCAAGGAAATTCGCCCGCGCGCCATGAGCCGCGACATTGACTGGGGTATCCCGATCCCCGGCTGGGATGACCAGCCTGGCAAGCGCCTGTATGTGTGGTTCGACGCCGTAATCGGCTACCTGTCTGCCTCCATCGAGTGGGCGCGCCGCAGCGGCGACCCCGAGGCCTGGCGCCAGTGGTGGAACAACCCCGACGCCCTGACCTACTACTTCATGGGTAAAGACAACATTGTCTTCCACTCCCAGATTTGGCCCGCCGAGATGCTGGCCCAAAACGGTAAGGGCTCACGCGGCGGCGACCACAACCCCTTCGGTCAGCTAAACCTGCCCACCGAGGTGGTTTCCAGTGAGTTCCTCACCATGGAGGGCAAGAAGTTCTCTTCCTCCCACGGCATCGTGATTTATGTGCGTGACGTGCTCAGCCGCTACCAGGCTGACGCGCTGCGTTACTTCATCTCCATTGCCGGCCCGGAAACCGCCGACGCCGACTTCACCTGGGCTGAGTTCGTGCGCCGCACCAACTCTGAGCTGGTGGCTGCCTGGGGTAACCTGGTCAACCGCACCGCCTCCATGATCCACAAGCGTTTCGGGCAGATCCCCGAGCCGGGCGAGTTCACTTTCGAAGACCGCTCGCTGCTATCTGAGGTGGAGCGCGGTTTTAAGACCGTGGGTGACCTGATCATGCATCACCGCCAAAAGGCCGCCCTGAGCGAAGCCATGCGCCTGGTGGGTGAAGCTAACCGCTACATCGCTGAGACTGAGCCTTTCAAGCTCAAGAGCGAAGACCAGCAGGAGCGTCTACGCACCATCTTGTTCGTGTTGGCCCAGGTTGTGGCTGACTTGAACCTGATGCTCAGCCCCTTCCTGCCGCACGCCGCTAACGACGTCGACCGCGTAATGGGTGGGGACGGCCAGATCGCCCCCATGCCGGTGATTGAGGAAGTAACCGAGCTGGACCCGCAGGTGCTGCCGGCAGACTTCGCTGGGCGCAAGTCTTACCCGATCATCACCGGTGACTACACCACCGCCCCCACCTGGGAGCGTCACGCAGTCACCCCGGGCACGCCCGTAGGCAAGCCCACCCCGGTGTTTGTCAAGCTTGATGAAGCCATCATTGAGCAGGAGCTGGCCCGTTACGCCGGGCAGGTAGCCGACGACGTCACCGGTGCCTGAGCTGCTTAGAAACTAGCTGTGCCCTTGGCGCTAGCCGCAACTGGTAGCGCCGAGGGCACACGCATTTAACTTGCGCCCTTAACCGGGGGCCGCCCGCATCTATTAAACCGGGGGCCACCCTCATCTACCAGGGAGAACAAAGTGTCTAAACGTAAGCCGAGCGATTGGCCGGCGCTGGAAAATATTGCCCGCCTGCCGCAGGCGGTTATGGATAACCACACCCATTTGCCGATTTCACCCACTGAAGGCCCGGGGGCGGCGGCTGCTTCCGGCCCGCTTAGCGCCGCGCAGCTGGTGGAGCGGGCCCAGGCGGTGGGGGTGGACCGCATGATCACTAGCGCCTGTGAGCTGCCCGCTTTTGCGCCGTCGCTGGAGCTGGCCCGACAGCTGCCGGGGGTGAAGGTGGCGCTGGCGATTCACCCGAATGAGGCGGTGCTGCATGCGGGCGTCAGCGAGGTGGGCCCTGATGGTTTGCAGCCGCGTTTTGAGGCGCACCATGGTGCATATGATCTCGACGCCGCCTTGGCTCAGGTGGAGCGGGCCTGCCGCGAAAACCCCGAAACTGTGGTGGCGGTGGGAGAGACCGGCATGGATTTGTTCCGTACCGGCCCGCGTGGGAGCGTGGCGCAGCGTGAGTCTTTCCGCGCCCATATTGCTCTGGCTAAGGAGCTGGGTTTACCGTTGCAGATCCATGACCGCCAGGCTCACCGTGAGTGCATTGAGGTTTTGCTTGCCGACGGCGCCCCTGAACGCACGGTTTTCCACTGCTTTAGTGGGGATGAGGCTATGGCCCAGGTGTGCGCTGAGCACGGCTGGTATGCCTCAGTGTCGGGGCCGGTGACTTACAAATCTAACCGGGAGCTGCGCGCCGCAATTGCGGCGATGCCACAGCAGTTGCTGCTGATAGAAACCGATGCCCCCTACCTGCCGCCCACCCCTTACCGGGGTATGCCTAATGGCTCTTACCTGTTGCCGGTGACGTTAACCGCCTTGGCGCAGCTGCGCCAGCTGAGCCTAGAGCAAATGTGCCAGCTGGTTAACCGCAACAGCCGTGAAGTGTACGGCTTCTAAATGGAACTATGGCAGAAACTATCCAAGGCACAACAATGTGGCCCTTCATATGGATGCTGCCGGAGTTTTGATATTTTGGCAGATCCTCCAGGTAACTTTAAGAATGAAATGATCATCCTTATTGTGAATAGGTCGGAACCCGGTTTCGTTGATGCGGGGTGAGCGACATGTGCCTGTGCGGTACACGCCGCTCACCCTTGAAACCATCCATCGTATCGGTCTAGATACCCTCCTGCTAAGGCTGAGGGTAGATATGCAAGTCAGGTCTTTAAAATCTGCGTGGAGTGGCCTGGAGTCGTATCCAGCAACCGTGAAGAGCAGTCCTGGCCTCAGGGGTAGGTTAAGTTCAAGATGGTGGTGACGCACCCATTATAGGGGGTGGTAGATTCAACACGCCTTTTCCCCTTTCAAACCACCTTTGCGGCCTGAAATATAAGGAGTAGCTTGTTAACTACCTAACATGTGATTACATGTAGCTATAATACGCTCAACATCTTGTCGGCAGGAACGGGGACTAGCTGAGCAGCTCGCATCGCCATATCTATTTCTTCAACCTTTCCCAGACTAACAACGGCTACTTTGTCGCAGTGTTTTTTCAATGCGTCAAAAAGGTCAACCGCAAAATACCTAAAAGCATCACCAGGATCAAAACTAGTATTAGCATCTTTGGGTATCACACAGAATATGAACCCTCCGGTATATTCATCCTTAAATAATGGAGTCCAGGCGCAAATTTCTCCAGGCATCTCCAAGATAAATGGACTCGCCTCTGGCTTATAAGTAGAACTTTTTAGTAATGGAAGTTCGCTTATGATGTCACTAAACATAGGGGCAAGGTTTTTGCCCTCAAAACTGGCGAAGTATGATAAACCAAGATCGTCAATAAGCTTATTCATTAAGTCAACAAGCGTACCTTCGCCTGCGAAGTGGATATTAAAAGCCATGTGAAGTCTCCTTACCTCGGTGAGCTAAACACTATCAGATTTTCAATCGAATTTATAGTGTGATGGACATTTTGCCCTGGTATTAAAACTAATATATTGCACGTTAAACCTCCGTACAAGCTTTGGGCTGGGATCTGTTTAGACAATGTCGTAACGTCTTGTTAACTGTATGGGGAGTGCTGTAGCCGCCCTTAGTGCCCGTCACAAGGAGGTCGCTTAGAGGGGTAGGTATCTATCATTCCGATCTGCGATACCTACCCCAGTAGTTAGCAGGCTAAGAAATTAGCCGCATTGCCAGTTGCAGTGGGGACACCGGTAATTCTGTGCGCCATATGAAACGTAGAACACCTGCGAACAGTGCGAACATATCCTCTTAATGTTCTCATTACCGCGACTGGTTGCTGAAGCAACATACGTAAACATGTAATTGTCACCCCCTTTCGAGATTATGTCTAGGCTCTCAATTGTGGAGGCCTGTGACTCGAATGCAAGTATATTCGAAATATTTGTAGAGTCAAGATATTTCATTTAACCTTGGTTGGATGAGGTTAAATTAATCAATTCTTAATCTGCTATTTAATATACGCATCTCACCTGAACTTAACTAGGGTGCATATCTTTGGTGGCTCCCATAGGCAAGTCTTGGTGTTGTCCATGATTTTATATAATTATGTGACCCTAGGCAGATAACTGTTCTAGTTAAAAGACGCCAGAAAAGGTCGAACATCTTTGCTGCGAAGCTGAACGACACCTCCATAGTTTCCAACTGGGGGGTTCATGGTATGTTTCTTGTTCCAACTTCTTTGTCTCCATCTACGTCGATTGGTGGGTTTGAAGCTGTTAGGGGGAACATCGAGGTTCAACGTCTCTGTGTGCAGTTTATTGTTGCTTTGCAGTGCGCGTCAAGGATTTATTCTAAATTGTTCTAGAAGTTCAACAGTTTTGGTTGAGTTGTTATACGGCTTGCGACGTACAATAAAACTTTAATAATTAATATTGAAAAATCTGTCATTTTGACAAAATTATCGTTATTATTACAATAGGTTATCTAGGTGTACTGAACAATATTGCAAATGCAACTTATGAGATGCCTTTGAGTTATTTTACTGATGGTTGAAATGTAGTCTGATTGAAATGAGTGCGGTGTGGCTAATCTGGTGTTTGGGGAATGACCTTGCCTTAGCTGCTAGATGTCGCATGGTCGCATCACTTCTGGTTGCGATGAAGCGCTGGCTCGTAGCCTCCGCTAATTCAAAAACAAGCGTGCGCCGGGCCTGAATGAACAGGCCCGGCGCACGGGAGTTTTAGACGCTGTCCATAGTGTGCCATAAGGCATGATGATCGGATTATTACTAATGACAATCGTTTATGCCGTGAAATGTGCTTTAAACAGCGGTATTGAGAAAATTATCTGTACGGAACTAAACTGACTTGAAGTACCGTCTAAGTGCGGTAAATGAGGTCTAAACGTACGGGGAGGTACGATGCAGAACGTTAGCACAAAGATTGTCGTTATTGATGATCACCGCATCGTTGGCCTCGGTGTTAAAGCTGCTTTCGATAACCAGGGTGCTGATGTGTCTATTAGCTGGTCACCGACAGTTAATGAGGTGTGTTGGGAAGAAGGGCAGGTTGCTGTACTAGATTTGCGCCTAGCGGACGGCTCTGTCCCAGAACAAAACATTGCAGATATTAACAAACACGGAATTCCCGCAGTTGTCTACACCTCAGGTGATGACCCATATCTGGTACGTCGTGCGATCGCTGGAGGAGCACTGTCCATCATTCGTAAGTCTGCCCCTCCTGAAGACCTTGTCGAGGCAGTTCTGAGCGCTGCTGATGGTGTAACCTTTCCAACCCCGGACTGGGCTGCAGCCCTGGATGCTGACGAAGACTTTGTTGCCGAGCATTTGTCAGATCTTGAATCACGAATTCTTGCTCATTACGCATCTGGTGTGAGTTCTGACTGCGTGGCGCATGCTCTGAGTGTCTCTAAAAACACCGTTAACACGTATATTGCCCGAATCCGTGAAAAATACAGGAAATCTGGTCGCCCTGCAGAGTCTCGCATTGATCTGTTCCGGCGTGCGGCCGAGGATGGTCTAGTTAGCTATTTTGACTGATGAACCCGCGTGACTTAGGGCCTTGTGCGCTGCAGATGCAGCGTCTTCTTGTCTTCTTCGTTGTTTTTGTTGCTATTTTTATTACCGTTCTCAGTGGTCCGCAGCTGGCTCCCCCCTGGTCCTCGCCGCCTGACCTAATGCAATGGATTATCTATTCTCCAAACTTTATCCTTCCGGCCGGAGCTGGACTCTGTGCAGTCATAGCGACGTTTAAAGCAATGATCGAGCGCAAGCGCGAATACACATGGGCTGATAGTGCTTGGTTCGTGCTGCTGCGCTTGTATTTGGTGTGTTACCTGGTGCTAATCGTTGCATGCGCGCTAACGCCTGTAGATCATCTCTCGTCTCCTATACCCCCGGAGTATGTAAACGCGATTGTCTCCGACACAGACCCTATCCTGGCGCTTTATCCGCTTGCTGCAGTGAGTTGCATTGCAGTCTTAAAGGGGCGATATACGGCAGTTTACTTGAGCATGACCGCACCCTTGCAGATCCTGGCCATTATGGGTGTAAATCCTGACGCTAAACTGCTGGAGACATCAGTTGGCCCTATCTACTTTCTGCTCTATGCGATGCTCAATGCAGGAATGCTTCACTGGACGCTGATGATCGTACGCGGTCTTGATGAGGCTCGTCGAAACAGCCATGAAGCTGAACGTGCGCTCGCCTCTGAGCAAGCCCGAGGACGAGCCCGGGCACGCAGCAACGGACTTATTCACGACTACGTTCTCTCCGCGTTGATTCTTGCGTTCAACCGCAGCATAGATAGTTCTGAAGTGCGTGCAGCAGCTGACTCAGCTTTAGTAGCTTTAGCCCTTGAATCGTCCTCTAACGAGACCATGGATGCTGCACAGATGCATGGAGCTTTTGTAGCACTCGTACGTGCCCGGCAGCCACACTGGACTCTCAGTTGCCATCTACCATCAGACAAGTGGCAGATCCCTGTAGAGGTTGGCGATGCTCTCATTGCTGCTACGCATGAGGCTCTTAATAATGTCTGTATTCACGCTGGAACTGATAGCTCTGACCCTAGCCAGCCAGCTAAATGTCACGTTGAACTTTCAATCGGCGTGGGATCAGTATGTGTGACTATCACTGACACAGGGCAAGGTTTCAATATCGACAAACTCACTAAAGAACGTCACGGAGTGAGGGAGTCGATCATAAAGCGTATGGAATCTATTGGGGGTAAGGCTTCTTTGACATCATGCCCTGGTGTTGGAACACAGGTGACCCTAGAGTGGACTGACTTCCAAGGGGGGCGATTCAAACTACACCAAGTGATCCGTTCTGTGTTTGCGCGGCGACAAGGCGCAGGAGTGAACACAGAGGACCCATCGCGCATTGCGTGGGACTCGCAGGTACGTGCTGCTGCGGAATCACGTGGCGCACGGATACTTTTAGTGTTAGGTGTTGTTGTCCACGTTTATATGCTGGCGATCGAGATCAGCCATGGAGCCTACTACCACATAGCGCCTGTTATCTTTTCGCTTGTCCTCATGGCTGTCTCTGGTGCCGCATTGGTGGCCCCGTGGCCTAACCGTGTGCCTCCTAAGCTGGTGGCATGGGGGAGTGCGGCTACGATTGGCGTGGCCAATCTACTGGTGCTCGTTATGATCAGAGGCGAATCGCAGTGGCCTGGGTGGTCCGGATGGTGTGGAGGAGCTTCTATGTTCCTGGCAGCTCTACTACTTGTACGTCAGCGCACAGTTGAAGCTATTGTGGGTTGTGTTGCATTAGTAGTTGCTGTCGCTGCATGGGTTGCTATCCAAAACAGACCCCCGGCCCTTGTATTTACATTCTCTGTAGGACACATCCTTAGCTTCATTTTATGGTTTGTGCTCGTGCAATGGTCTGGTGCTGCCGCATCTGCAATCGAAAAATCTCTTAAGACTGAGGAACAAGCGCACCTCGAAAGAGAATTGCAAGTGAGCATCAACTCGGCTATGGCAGCCAAGTTAGCCGATGTGTCACTGCGTGCGCGCGGGACCTTAGAAGCAATCCGAGATGATGAAATGACAGATGAACTTGCCATGGAGGCGCGCTTATTGGAAGCAGAACTGCGTGATGAGATCCGGGCACCTTTCTTTACGGGGACTGCTGTTACAGCTGCGGCACGGCGAGCCCGTAGACGAGGCATTGAGGTTTTGTTACTAGATGACCGCGGTGCAGAAGGGGGCTTAAATATAGATAAAGTCTCACAAAATGACTTACGTAACCGGATTATCAATCAAGCCTCTGTTGCGATCGACGGAGTTAAGAGCGGCCGGGTTGTTGTGCGTGTTTGTCCCACAAATAGGAGCTGGGCTGCGACGATCCTTACTGAAGCAGGGCTTAGCGTTATTGAGGCTTAGTGTAGTGATGGTGTTTGGTGACCGCGACCGTTTCATGTCTTAGAAGTAATACATGATTCTTTTGTATTACTTCTAAGATTCGCGGCAGCATGAGTTGTGAAACGGGGCATACTAGAAAAGTCCTCTTTGATGAGGATATTCCCTAGAAATCCCCAACACTCTCATCAGGAGTATGAAATGGCACGATGGAATAAGGTGGTTAGCGTAGTCGCTACCATCATGATCGCCGCCTCGCTTGCAGGCTGCTCAGGGTCAGCCTCGGCTTCTAAGGGCGGTGACACGACCTGTAAGGAATTTAAGTCGCTGTCTTCTGAGGACCAGTCAACTGTTATCAAGGATCTCCTGTCTGAAAATGGTAAGAATCCGTCTAACGGCAAGATCCTTATCGCTAAGAAGTCCGCAAAGCTATTCTGCGCAACTGCGGGCACCGATAGCTCAAAGATTCGCGAGATTAACGGCTAGATATTGTAGTACGACTCCTGATGCCTTGACAGTGTATGGCTAGGGGTTCTGCGATAAATCGTTGTGAACGTGGCTACGGAGTCGTGATGTGATTACTCCCCAGAAGTTGGGCTGAGATTTTCAGTGCCTTCTTCTGGGGAGTAGTTGTGTATGTGGTTGTTTGTGTTGCGCCTCGCAAATGTTTGGGTGGCGAGGGCTTTGGGGGATAGAGGCAGGCTAGAGTCTGTTATTTGTTGAGTATCGATTCCATCTGTGCAGATGTGCCCTCATCACATGACTTAGAGTCACCAGTGAAAGAGACGTGTAGCACGTAGATCGGACACTAGTTTGTCAGCCAGTTGCGTTCCGTCAACAAGTTCTGAGACTTCGCAAACAAGGTCCTCGCGCGTAGAGATACCTCTAGGCGATTCTTACAACGTGATATTCCAAGACTCGCCGTCGTAAACTGCCCCGACGGATTTGATGGCACGTTCGAGAGCTTGCTTCTTGTCTGCGTGTTCGCGGATCAGTCCCTTTAAAAAGAAGACCCTATAAATGTAGAACCCTACCCAAGCAGAGGGAGCGGCAAATAGTAAAAATATGATTAGGTTGGGAGAACTGATGAAGATAATAAAGAATATGATAGCTGCTCCGATAGACTTGATGGGAAAAGCAGGAGCAGGGGAAACTTCTATTTTGAATTCTAGTTCTTCGAGTTCGCGTGAGATATTTGTAATCTCGATCCATCCCTCGATGAAACTGATCAATGTCTGCTTAGGGGCCTCGCGTGCCCCTGAATTCTTTACTTGTTCGAGATAGTGCTCTAGGTTCTTTAGGTTAACTTCGTTATCTTCAGTATCTGAGATTTCCTTTAGTATGATTGTTTTTGTGGTGTCAATAAGTTTATCTTGGAATGAAGCTCCTTCTTCGAATCCAAGACCAGAAAGGGCGTAGGCTACCGCAGTAGTGTAACTCTTTTTCTCGTAATTACAATTGGCGAGGAACCAGTTTATTTCGGCTTTATATACGGGTGTGGCGCGAGACAAAGCTCGAGTGAAAGCTTCAATTGCCCGGTCATATTTATCCTGGCAGAAGAACGTTGCTCCGCGAACCTTGTGTACATCGAATGTGTCTTCGCCCAGCTCGTCTAGAACGAATGCCTCAGATGCATATTCCTCTGCGCGGTCGTACTGATCCTCGGCAAGGGAGATCCATGCTGAGACGACAAAAGCAGTAGGGTCGGTAGAGCAGTTCTCTCTTGCTTTGCGCGCTGCAACTGTTGCTGGGCCATAATCCTTGGCGAAGTAATATGTCCAAGCTCGTGCGACCCAGTCGACTTCTTCGTCATTATCTGATGAACTGGCTCGCAGAGAGCGTTCATAGTGCTCTCTAGATCTATCATCCTTGAAAACCTCAAGTGCACTATCGATAAGTATGAGGGTTTTGCGTGCTTCATCACCTCGTTTACCGGCTAGAGACGCGCGCTGCCCCCATGCTTTCTTGAGCTCTTGAATTTGGGCTTGGATACTCTCGATAGAGCAACCGTTATCAAGACCGAGTTCACGGTAGTAGTCAACAACGGGCGTGTCACCATTGGAGGGTTGGGGAATCATGGTTTGCCTCTTTCAGATATGACGCACCGATGTAGGTGAGTCGATCTTGGATATGTTGAGTGCTGCGGCACTAGGTAAACTGTCGAGTATTTATGATTTACCCGACAGAATTGGGGGCGCATGGTGGCCTTAGATAATCCTGGGTGCGCTAGTCGCCCACTTATGTGTGAATTATGCTGAGGCCACTGGTGGTTTTCGCAATTCCGAATTGCAATGGGTGCAAACACTCGCTAATGGTTACTGAGAGTAGCAACTATTGGGCGGTTCTAATTCCCATACTGAAGACGGATTGAGTAACATGTCGGCTGGTTTTCACTTACATGCTACCTCGGCCTCTGAGCGTCTTTTAAATGTCGCCATGTACAATTTCTCGTACAATGTATTTGGTTGTTTGTGTTGTGCCTAGCAGACGTTTGGGTAGCGAGGACTTTAAAGGATATAGAGACAGGCTAGAGTCTGTTATTTGTTGAGTATCGATTCCATCTGTGCAGATGCGTCTAGAAAATCTCTGAGGCAGCCACATGATGCATTACGGCACTGATCGAGTGCTGTAGAAGTAGTCTGTAATGCGCGTGTTGCTGAATCGTCTGAGAACTGCTTAAGCAATTCACGGGCTTGAGTCAGAAATTCTTCCGTTCTCTCAAGTCGTGCAATGACACCATTAGAACTATTGACTCGTTCCTGCAGAGCCCTCAAATCATTAGCGATATCCGCGATTGATTTAGTAGCCATTAGAAGACTTTCCGCTTTGCTCCTGGCTGTCGCTGTCGTCGTCTTGCCACTTCTTGATGCTGATCTGTCTGGCCTCGTTCTGCGCGCCATCAATATGTGACTTAGAGTCACCAGTGAAAGAGACTGCAGCGTGTAAGTCAGATACTAGTTTGTCACCTAGTTGTGTTCCGCCAACGATTTCTGAGACTTCTCGAACAAGGTCCTGGCATGCAGACTCCATGAACGATGCCTCAGCTTTAGCTAAAGCTAGTAAATCGAGTACTTCACGACGACGCTGTTCAAGCTCTGGATCTACGACCCAAGCCATGGCATATCTACTTCGTCAAGTCGCTGATGAAGGCCTGAACTGTGGTATTAAGCGACGCCATTCGTACAGATGACTCGCGAATTGCAGCAGAGGCGATGCCGATCTGCCGTACTGCTTGCTCGCCTGAGGTTGATCCTCTCACGACAGCGAGAAGACGCGCTGAGTGCTGGTTGATCGTGTCTGAGCACACGGCTGATTGCTGTGAGAGGCTGCTGGCACTGTCCCCAATTCGGTATGCAGCATTGGCGACATCTTGGATGGAAGCCATTGTGAATTCCCTTCAGAAAACCGATAAGCGTAGATCGTGTAGTTAGATAGTAGAAACCCGTAAGAGCGCATCGAGAGATTGCTTGATCTCTTTTTGTGCCTTCTTTAAGGAATCCTCGGCTTGTTGGAGGGCTTCTAACATCTTTGTGTCATGAGACTTCTGGCTCCCATGAAGAGCTGTACGAACGAGCACCATCTGCTTTTGGTTTGACGACAGGAATGCTTGAATCCGCCCTTCCTCCTGCTCAAGTTGATGGCGGAGCGCATTAATTTCTTTAATGGTATCCATTAACATAGACATGGCTACTCCTAAGAGTTAATAAAGGTTAACGTTCTAGCGGCGTGTCAACACCAGGGTATGTGGTGTAGGGGATCAAGCGCACAGGCGCAGGCATTGATGCTGCATCCCAGATGATCATTCGATTTGATCGTGGACGCCAATCTAGAAGCGGTTCATCCAGCAGACGTCGCGTTGTCTGAGTGTCGAGTCCATAAGCGGCCTTGATATCAAAATATGCATTGCCGCCGTATCCGGCATGATCATTAAACGCATCAGCTTTCAGCCACCATCCGAAGATGTGGATGCCATTATCTGCGCCAGTACGACATAGCTCTGAGAAACGACCGGCTGAGCGGAGGCGCTCTAAACCGAGTCCTAACAGATACGTTGTGTGCTTCAACGAGGATAGGGCTCCTGGAGTGGCTGCACGGTCGGCAAGTTCATCGATAGTTGCTTCGATATCCTCAGTCTCCACGACTTTGCAGTGGATTCCTGACGCTGTCAAGTCCGAATAGAACTTCGTGCGAATAGCCTCCCATTGCTTATTGGCATTGAGAAGATCAATAACTACAACCTCTGTTGTCTCTGGTTCATGCTGTAAAGAGAGGCTCCTGATGGCATTAGCGAGAGGGATCGCAGCATTAGCAGGCCCAATGATGGCCATATTGCGGCCGACGTCATGATTCATGGGGATAGACAAGACAGAGCCGTCTACATCAATTCGGTGCCCTAAGAATGCAACAGCGCTTCCGCTATCGTGGTTGCTCAGATTTGACAGGGCCAACTTGTCGCTGTCTAGGCTAAGCGCACTCTCGCCGTCGAAAACGTATGGTGCTGGGGCTGAGCTGCCCCCATTCCACCACTGACGGCGCAAGGGGCCAAGGATAGCCTCGTCAGCAAACGTAATAGCGGTCTTCTTGTTGGCAGCGACTGCCCCATAGTCCAGATTGACGATAGCTTCACGTGAACGTAGATGTGCCGCAGCGTCGTTTCGGGCTCCCAACGTAGCCTGTGATTCCGATAGTGAATTTTTCAGAGCAATCCTGATCGGAACCTGGCCGAATAGGCCTTCAGCTGCAGAACCCATAAGTGAGTTGTTACCGCCAATTGTCTGCGAAGCGAGAATGATATGAATCCCGCATGCACGGAAAAGGCGTACGCCTTTCTGAAGTAGATCAGCGATCTGATCAGAGAGCTTGTCACGCTCACTGAACATCATCTGGAACTCATCTACGATTAGAACAATGCGAGGCATTTGTGCCTCTGGGAGAGCCATTCGGTACTCCCGGAGACTCTGAACACCAGCTTCTTTGAACTGCTTCATCCGTGACGAATAGACCTCAAACAGGTGCTTGAGAACAGCAAGTCCAAACTCACGATCAGCCTCTAAGCCGAGAACCCTGGCGTGGGGCAGATATTCCCCTTGTGGTCCATCTGCGAAACGTTGAAGCGTCACGCCCTCTTTGAAGTCGAGTAGGTAGAGTTCTAACTCGTCAGGAGAGTATCGATGACACAGGCTGTGGACGATTACGGAAATCAGGTTTGATTTTCCCTGTCCGACCGCGCCAGTCACCAGGGCATTATGACGTTGATTGACCTCGTCACCCAAAGTGATCGCGATAGGCGACATACCGTAGCGACCGACGGTGAATGTGATGCCGTCGCGGCTGCTATGTAACCATTCACCGTCTAACGGTTCAATTTCAGCAAAAGGAACAACCGGTACTGCAGTAGAAATAAGTTTATCCCTGACTTTTTGTGCGGCTCCTATGAGTTCCTCTGCATTGGTTCCCATGAAAGAACCAAACGCATTTCCGTACTTGTCGAGGAGCTTGTATCCAGAAATGCTGATGCGCTGGAACATATCCAGAAAGAATTCATTCACGCCAAAACTGGTCGAATGAATAATAAATGAGACACCATTACGGGGGCCTGCTTTTGCAAGGGTACGTACAGCGTTTTGAATATCCTCTCCCAGGAGGTCGAAGTCAGTAGAAATAACCACCAACTTATAACTCTCAATGGGATACCCGACCGTGCGCCTGAACTCGGTGAGTGTTGAGGCGCGTCCTTGGATAACGTTAGCTACCCCTTGTACGTGGTAACGGAGGTAATTGAGGCAACCAAGTAGTTCACTTGGTTCATTGATGACCTGAAGCAGCCTCTCTCCACCATTGTTAATGTCTTGGAAGGGGGCGGCTAAGCCAGACAGAGTGTCATCGTATGTGATGACTTCGAGTTGGCCTGGGTCTGTATTTAGCAGGGCTGTAGCGATCAGGTACTGAACGAACATGCTGGACGAATTATCGTTTAGTGATTCATCAACCCAGATGTTAGCTCGTCCAACAAAGCCGATTGTTCCTGCTTCAAAGTCAAGTTGCTCAGAAACACGTAGAGACATTACTAGTTGCTCTTTCGCGTGTCATCCTCGGTTTTCTTCATCTCGGCTTTCTCTTCCGGGGTTAAGATCTCGTCTAGCAGGCGCTCAACAATCTTTGTCTTCGATTCGTGCTGCTTGACCATCTCCTTAAGTTCGTACCTCTTGTAGAAGACAAATCCTACCCAGGCAGCGGGTGCTGCGAATAGCAGGAAGGTGATGAAGTGGGGGTAGCCAAAAAAGCAAAGAAGGAAGAAAACTGCTACCCCAAGCATCCTTAACGGAAACTCGTAATCCCAAGCATCATCAATCTTCTTTTCCAGTGCAGCTACTTCGCTTTCAATAGTGAGGGCTTCAATCAGCTTCTCTCGCTCTTGAATTAGTAGTCGCTTAACACCTTCAGGAATGTTTGCATTCTTAACGCGTGTAAGGTGTTCTTGAGCTCGACGTACTTTCTCTTCCCACGTTTTGCCATCTGTGGAATATATCATTGTGGCATAATGTGCGTTTTCAAGTAGCGCTTCCAGGTTTGATCCATCTGCATCTTTTTCTATCCCTAAAAGGCATGAAGACATAGCATCACTAGTACGATCTAATTTAAGCTCGCAATATGCAAGACGCCAGCAGATATCAGCTTTATATTCGTCTGTTGCTCGTGACAAAGCTCGTTTGAAGGCTTCGACTGCGCGTTCAAACTTACGCTTCATGGCGAAAGTTGCCCCGCGCACCCTGTGTACGTCAACAGTGTCGTCGCCAAGCTCATCTAAAACATAGGCTTCAGAAGCAAAATTCTCTGCACTGTCGAGTCGCTCCTCGGCAAGTTCGATCCAAGCTGAGACAACAAAAGCGGTAGGGTCAGTAGGGTTGCCTTCGCGAGCCTTGCGTGCTGCAACTGTCGCAGGGCCGTAATCCTTAGCAAAGTAATATGTCCAAGCTCGTGCGACCCAGTCGACTCCTTCATCATTATCTGAAGATCCGGTTCGCAGAGTGCGTTCATAACGCTCACGTGAGTCTTCATCCTTGAAGACTTCGAATGCCTGATCAATTAGCGCGAGTAGCTCGCGGGCTTGATTTCCGCGGCTACCTGCAAGTGAAGCGCGCTGAGCCCACTGCTGCTTCTGTTCTTTAAGCTTGGTGTTGATTTCCTGGATGGAGTAACCACGGTCAAGGTGTAGCTCGCGGTAGTAGTCAACAACGGGCATGTCACCATTGGGGGGTTGGGGAATCATGGTTCGCCTCTTTCAAATATGACGCACCTGTACTGGTGTATTAGGACATGAATATGTTGAATGCAGCGAGTATTGAGTGCTTTTTAATGCGCATACTGAGACTGTCTGAACAACATATTTGCTGATGTTCACCCGTATGCTACGTCAGCTTCTGAACGTCTTTTAGATGTTGCCATGTACAATTTCTCGTACAATTACTGTGCAGCTGTAAATCCTTAACTAATTTAAAACTAGTGCGCCGGGCCTGAATGAACAGGCCCGGCGCACGGGAGTATTAGAGGAGTATTAGACCTGGGCAGCTCAGAAAGCTTAGACGCTGTCAGGGCGCCTGTTGGACGCTCAGTTGAGCGGGCGCACCTGGGCTTCGGGCACGGCCACGGGAGTGGAGTTGGACTGCCCAGAGCCACCAAATAGGCGCTCCTTAACCGACTCAACCACCTTGTCGGTGACTTTTTCGCCCTGGCGCTTGACGGCGTCGGAAACCTTAGCCTTAGTCGAATCTACGCGGTTGCGTACGGCGGGAGTTTCCGCCACACGCCCGGCAGCGGCCTTAATCTTTTCGTACTGGGCGCGCCCGGCGCGGGTGCCCAGCACATAGCCGCCGGTCAGGCCAATCAGAAATGGGAGCTTGCTAGCCATTTTGTTCTCCTTACGGTTGAGGGCCTACCAGCGAAGCTGGCAGTTTACGGGCCAAAGTGAAGCCGTCGCGGCCACTGACCACCAGGGCGCCGGACTGTTTGAGGCTGCGCACCTGCGGCTCAGCTAGGGCCACGTGGTTGCCACCCGCGAAAACATGCTCTGATGAGGTCAGTTTACGGATGGCGATAGCCTCTACCTTGTCGCCGTGGTCGTGGGCGAGGTCGCCGTAAATGATCCGGTCAAACTGGCCGTCGTCACCAATTAGTAGCCACTTTACCTCAGGCAGGTCAATCATTAGGCGACGCAGCTGGGTGCGTTTGTGTTCCAGGCCTGAGCGGAACCAGCCGGTGTTGGTGGGGCCCCAGTCGGTCATGAGCATGGGGCCGCGCGGGAAGTTGTGGCGTTCAAAGAAGTTACGCAAAGTGGGCACCACATTCCAGGCGCCGGTAGACAGGTAGATTACCGGCGCGCCCGGGTTGGTTTTTTGTACCCGGTTGAGCAGTGCGGCCATGCCCGGCACGGCTTGGCGCGCAAAAGACTGCTTAACGAAAGCGTTCCAGCTGGCCACCAGGGCACGCGGCATGTGAGTGACCATTACGGTGTCGTCGATGTCGCACACCACGCCCAGCTGTGGCCCGTCAGGGATGATCAGCACGGGGGCTTTGATTGTGTCCATGGCGGGGCCGGTGATGGTGGCTTCATGCCAGCCGGGTTTGAGGTTGTGGTTACGGATGACGACGTCGATATAGCCGCCCCGGTCTGCCTGTGCGGAGAGTTTGCGCCCACCCACCTTCACAGTGAAGGGGATGAACGGCACGGGGATATCAATAAAGGAACGCCAGCCGCGCTGGGCGTCTAGCAGTGAAGCCATGGCGGCTTCACGCAGCTGGGTGATAGAAGGCAGATCCTCAGGGATGTGCTGGAATAGTGGACCCTCGGCGGGTGCGCCGGGTGGGCGCATCACTACGCGCGCAATTACGCGCACCATGGTGGCCGAGCCGTAGCCGTCATAGGCCACTGCTCGCGGGCGCCAACCAGCGCGGCGTAGTCGCGGAATCACGTGGCGATGGAAGTGTTCTTCACCGCGTCGTGCCAAGTCAGATAGGGGCATTGGTTCTCCTTAAGGAGTTCCAGCCTAGTCGAGCTGTTGCCTGCACCGGTAACGCCCAGGCCAGGGCTACGCCAGAGGCGATAGCGGCCAGGGTGTAGGAGGAGCCCACCAGCTGCTCTGCCACGTTCCAGTGCAGCTCGTTAACCTGCCCGTGGGAGAACCACCAGTGCGGGGCCATGATGAATAATGCTCCCTGCACTAGGGCCAAAGCGGCCAGGGGTGCGGACTTTAGCCGTAGCGCCACCGCGATTAGCGCCACCACGCTGGCTAGCCCCCACACCCAGTGGTGCGACCAGGTGATGGGGGAGACCAGTAGTCCCAGGGTCATGATTACTACGGCGGTCAGTAAGGTGGCTAGGTTTTCGGGTAGCACCGGGGCTGGGGCAGTGGCGACGGCGTCGCTGGCGGTTAGCTCGACGGCGTCACCAGCAGGGGCGGCCAGGGCCGCAGAGGCAGCAGAGACAGTGGCCCTAGTGGCGGGCGTGGCCGCATTAAGGGGGCCGGGCGCGGCGTCGTCGGAGGCAGAGTGCGGGGTAACCACGCTGGTAGCGGCGGCCTGAATACGCAGGCATAGCCAAACGGCGGCCACTAAAGCCAGCGCCACCGTGATAGCCCAAGCAATACTCCAGGTGTTTTCCGGCAGGGCGCGGGCCACGAAACCTTTCAGGTTCTGGTTGCTGGTGTAGTAGGCATCCCCGGCGCGCTGGGGGTCCCACATGGCGTCAAAGAAGAAACGGGCAGACTCGCCCGGGCTGATAACCCAGCTGAGCAAAGTGACAGCGAGCGAGGTAGCCACCATGGTGATAGCTGAACGCCACTGACGGCGCAGCAGGAAAATAAGCACGGCAATAGCTGGGGTCAGCTTGATAGCGGCCGCCAAACCAGAGGCCACGCCGCGTCCCTTCCAGCTGTCAGGCGCGGCCACATCAATCATCACCAGGGCCATCATGGCGGTATTGACCTGGGCAAAACCAACCGACTGGGTAAACGGCTCCAGGCACTGTTGAACCAGGATCGCCGCCCAGGGGGCGATAGCAAAAGCTGAGCCCCAAGACCAGCCCAGGCTGCGCCCGATCAGGGCCACAATCACAGCAGTTTGCAGGGCGATAGCCATGATCATTAGCCGCGCGGCGGTCTCATAATCAAACCAGGTCAGTGGGGATAGCGCCCAGGCTCCAAAAGGCGGGTAGGTGAAGGGGTACATCTTGTAGTCAGGCAAGGCGTACCAGTCGTACAGGGAATTACCACTAAACCAGTTATTTAACGCATACCAGTACACGTATACGTCAAAATGCTGAGGCAGCTTGTAGTCCTTGTCGTACATCTGCGGATAGGTGGCCCCCAGCAGGCACAACCAGCCCAGTATCTGCACAATCGGTGCGCGCACCGTGGCATAAAAGCCGGCGCGTAAGTCTGCAAAAGAAAGATTCATGCCTACCTCGATACTTGGCCTGGCTAGGGGCTAGCTAAGCGCAGATACAAATATCCCTAGGGTATCTGACGTACCCCCAGGGTGCGGCGCAAAGTACGCGCCCCACTCCACACAATCACCACAGCCAGCCACGACATAACCGTAACCGCCAAGAAACCACCATGCGCACCGGAGTTGTCGATAGCCAAACCAGCCAAGAACGTACCCACAGAAACACCCACGTTAATAGTGGTGCTAAGCCAAGTCAGGCCCTCAGTGATCTGGTTGTCGGCCACCGAATGCTGCACAATCTGGTTGGCGGTAGTGAAAGTAGGGGCAATAGCCATACCGGTGATGGCCGCAGCTACCGCCACAAACCACAGGTTAGGGGCAAAAATCAGGGTGGAGGCACCCAAAGCCAAAACAGTCACGCCCACCACGAACTGGCGTTGCAACGGCCAATGCCACTGGCGTGAACCGTGAATCAGCGCCGCTACCAGCGAGCCGGTAGAGAAGCAAGCCAAGATAGCGCCGGAAAGATTCTTGTGACCATGTTCAGTAGCTGAAGCCACAATCGCCACATCATTGGCGCCAAACAGGCCACCCAACACTAGGCAGGTAAGCGCAGTAACCACCAACGCCCCGTTACGTAAAACATGAGACTGGCCGGCTTGCTCCTGCGCGGCAGCGCGCCCCTTCGCCGGCGGCTCAGTGGCGCGCTGGGATAGGAACCACAGTGAACCCACTGCCTGGGCGGTGACGGCCACAATCAAACCACTAGTAACTGGCAGGGGCGGGTTAGTCACCAGCATGGTTGCCAGGATCGGGCCAATGATGAAAGCCACCTCATCCATGGCTGCCTCCAGGGCGAAAGCCGTGTGGATTTCATCAGGTGTTTCTAGCAGGTTAGACCAGCGTGCACGCACCAGGGCGCCCATAGAGCCACTGGTACCGCCAGCAATGGCGGCACAAACCAGCAGCGCCACCGGGTGGGCATGGAAAGTAATAGACACAATCTCGCCCACCATGGCCAGACAGGAGGCCATGATGAAAGGAATCATGAAGCGCTGGCCGTAAATATCTACACGTCGAGCCAGCCAAGGCGCAGTGCAGGCAAAAGCGATCAGCGTTACCGCACTGACCTGCCCGGCCAGGGTGTAGCTGTGATACTCGCTTTGAATAGCTAGCAGCGAAGAAATTGACACCATAGACATGGGCATACGTGCCAGCAGTCCGGTGGCAGAAAATTTAAAAGCACCGGGTTTACGTAGGATGTTTACATAGTTAGATGCCACCGCTCCATGATTACACGGGGAGCGGTGGCAAACTGAACTATGTAACTGTGAGAATCCAAACCAGGCCTGAGAAGCGCCTGCGGCTTGCGCTCAAGCTGGAGGTCTGCGCCTAGCGCTGCTCGGGGTTAGCTCAGCGCTGCTCGGGGTTAGCTCAGCGCTGCTCAGAGTTGGCTGCGTGACGGTTAACCGTGAAGCCCTGACCGTTAAGGGTGTTCCAGCAGGTGACACCCTCCTCGGTGGAGGTGCAGGCGAAAACGCCATGCTTAGCCGAAGAGTTGTAGGCCAAGGTGGTGCCCGAAGCCTTAAAGGCAGTCTGGCAAGAGCCGCCGGCGCTGGCCTGCGTGGTCACCGTAGCGGTGAACGGGGTGGAGTTGTTAGAGCAGCTAGGACCGTTAGCGTTGAAGCTGTATTCCTTGATGGTGCAAGAAACCTGATCATCGCCAAGGGTGCAGGTGATGTTGCCGGAAGGTGAGGTGAAGCTGGTCATTTCCCGGGCGCCGTCGGGAGCCGGGGCCTTAACCGTAGCGGTAGGCGTGGCGCTAGGCGTGGGGGTTTCAGTCTCTACCGGCGCGGCAGTTTCAGTCTGTACCACCGTGGGGGTGATCGGCCCGGCGTCGTTGACCGAGTGCGGGGAGGTGTCGCGCCCAAGCATGTAGGCACCCACAGCCACAGCCAGAATCAAAACCGCCAGCGAAATCCAGCCAAAGAGCGGAAGGCCGCCCTTCTTAGCAGAGCTGTCAGCCTCCTGCTCAGGGGCCTCGTTAGCGGTGGCGTAGTCGTAGGTGGGCTCAGCGTAGGTGGGGTCCGGGGCATACACCGGGGTGGACATAACCATGGTGGCCGAGCCGGTGGTGGCCGGATCAGGCACTTGTGCGCCTAGCGGTTGATCCAGCGGAATAACCGAGGGGTTGGCTGCCACAATGTTCTGGGCCGGCCCCTCCACGCCGCCAGTAGCCGGCTGCTCCGGGTCATTCATGGCAAACACAGAGTCAGCAACGCTGGGGGCGCTAGTTTCCTGGTTGGTGCTAAGCACAGAGCGACGGGTAGGAGCATGGTCGTTAACCAAGGGCCCGGCGGCCACCTGTGTGGGGGCCACGTCCTGGGCGCTGGCAGTGCTAGCGGCGCTAGCTGCCGGCTCATTTTGGGCCTCAAGCTGGGCCAGGAACTGGGGGTTGTGCTTAGCTAGCAGCTGACGCGCCAACGGCAGCGGGCTGCGGGCTAGACCGGCGTTGATCTGCGGATCTTTAAGGTTAGCTAGCCATTCAAGTAACTGCGGGTAGGCGTTCGGGTTGGCGGCTACCACTGGGCGCAACTGCGGATAGTTGCTGACCAGCTGATATAGGTCAGCCTGCGAAGTCGCGGGACTGGCGGCCCGGGCGGCTAACTGTTCCAGCGAGAGCGTCATCGTGATCCTTCCAGGTACCATGCACTTGAGCCGTGTTAGCCAAGCGCTGTTACCAACCTCAATACAACTACTCTAGTGGCCAAGTCCGACAATTAACTACTTCAGAGTAAAAACGGGACATAATTTAACAGTGTGTGCTTGGCACTATTTTCGATCCGTCACACCAGCTAGGGAGGCCCACATTGGCTGAGGAATTACTTGGCGTGGAATGCGTCAATGGCCACCCAAATCCGCCTGATGCCTACGATTGCGCCACTTGCGCGGGTAGTTTGGCGGCCGCTCCCCGCCTGCTAGATAACCCGCCCCGGATGGTGGTGGAGGCCTCCACGGGGGCGCGCCTGGCCCTGCGTAGGGATCTGGTAGTGGGGCGAGCGCCACAGTATTTGAGCTACAACGAGGGCACCGAGCTGCTCACGGTTCCCTCCCCGGGCCGCCTGGTTTCCCGCTCGCACGTGTTACTGCAGGTGGTGGGTTGGCAGGTAAGCGCCATTGACATGGATTCCCACAATGGCACGGTGCTACGCCGGCTGGGTTATGAGGATGTACAGCTGGTTCCCGACGCCCAGGTTCCCCTGCGTTACGGCGATGAGCTTGATTTGGGCGACGGCGTAGTGTTGCGTTTCCTCCCCCCTGGCGCCAGCACCGACGACGACGCCGCAGCCTCCGCTCACAGCGCGGGGGAAAGCCTCAACGTCACCGGCTCCCTAACCTACTGAGGACTATCGGCCGGCAAAACCGGCCGGCCAGTAGGGCGCCAGCCGGTCAAGGGCGGCTCGGCGGTCAGGGGGCTGCCCGGTAGCCAGGGGTTGGCCCGGTAGCTAAGGGCGTCAGCTTGCTAGCTCAGCCAGCCATGGGACAACGCGAGAGTGATGGGGCCGGGGTGTCGTCGTCGTGATCAAGCGAAACCGGCACCGGATGAGCCGCCTGCTGCGCCCCCACCGCCTGCAACACGAAACTATCCAAACTGTGCAGGTAACGCTCACGCTGCATGGGGTTAGTGGGTGTGGGACGACCCCCCAGCACGCAGGCGTGGATCAGCTGCACGCTCATGGCCACATCCTGATTAGGGAGCTGGCCCTGGTCGATAGCCTCATGCAGAATCTGGCTGAGCATATGCTCCATGATGTCGGCGTGCGAGTGTAGACGCCCCACGGTGTCGCGCGAAAGCGTATCGGTTAGGCGCGCGCCGCTTGGGAAGTGATAGTGCTGCTTTAGTAGGGCCTGCTCACGGATATAAACCCGCAGACGATCAAGCGGATCTTGCACATCCTCAAGGGCCTGGCTCAGGCGCGCCACATAGCTGCGGGTTTCGTTCTCGATATAGGCCAGGAGCAGATCTTCTTTGTCTGCAAAGTGGTTATAGACGGCAGTGCGCCCCACATGGGCGTTAGCGGCGACGTCGGAAAGCGTGATTTTGTCGAAAGGTTTAGCGGCCAAGAGTTGACCCAGTGAGTCGAAAAGGGCGCGACGAGTGCGCTCGCGGTGTTCGGCTAGGGTGTTACCAGTAATCTTGGGCATAGGTAAACCTTAGCTGGTTAGTGACGTAAGTAGGAAGTGTGTCAGATCGTGGAAAACTCAGGGGCCGCCAAGGGGGCGCAGGCAACGCAACCAAAAGCGACGCAACCTAAGGTGGCACAACCAAAGGTGGCGCAACCGAAGGTTACGCAACCAAAAGCGACGCAACTAGTGGTGGGAGCGGTGTTGGTGGATGATTTGCGCCAACCTACGCGGTTTTTAGCGGCCCAGCGTGCCTACCCAGCCCAGCTGCGAGGGCAGTGGGAGTTTCCGGGCGGCAAGGTGGAGCCGGGGGAGGCGGCGCAGGCAGCTTTGGCGCGCGAATTGCGTGAAGAACTAGATATTGTGGTCAAGATCGGGGTGGAAGTGGTACCCAATACACCCCTGTCTACATGGCCACTAAAACCGGGGCTAGAGATGCGGGTGTGGCTAGTGAGCACTGACCGCCCCGAAATTAGCCCAGGCACTAGTCATATGCAGGTCAAATGGGTTACTCCAGTACAAGCTCTTGACCTAAATTGGCTGGCTCCCGATTTACCTATTGTGCGCCAGATCATTAAACTAATGGGTGCTGGCCAGGGCAAATGTGCTCAGAGTTAAGTTGTGAAAGGGCTGATACTTACTGGCCAAAAGGTCACGGTTCGATTACAGTCGGGTACTAGTTTATAAAGAAAGAGGTTCGACATGGGACGTCACGCTCAGAAGGCCACCCCGGCCTCAGCAGTTAGTGCTCTCTTTTCCCAGGTAGGCACCGGTAATGTGGTGTACCGCGCGGGCGGTGTGGCCATGGCTCTGTCTCTGGCTGTCTCCGGTGGTGCATTCGCTGCTGTACAGATGAACAACGGTGTCAACACTGACGCCAACAAGGCCGCGCTGACCCACGCAGCACTTGGCCTGTCCGCTCAGCCCACCTCTAACGCAGAAGAGTCCGTTAACTACAAGCTGGTTGTAGACGGTAAGACCATCTCTGCTTCCACTCAGGCTGACACCTGGGGTCAGGCCCTGTCTGACGCCGGTGTTTCAGTTGACGATAACGACACTGCTTCCGTGGACCTAACTGCCGCCCCTGTTGACGGCGCCGTCGTTACCGTTGTCCACGCTAGCGTCACCCAGACCAACGTAGACACCGCCATCAAGGCTGGCACCACCGAGAAGCCAGACCCGACTCTGGCTAAGGGTGAGAAGAAGGTAGAAACCGAGGGTGTAGACGGTATTTCCCGCACCGTTTACAACGTGGTTACCCGTGGCGGTAAGGAAGTTTCCCGCACCGTAGTATCCACCGCCGTCGTCAAGCCGGCCACCAATGCCGTGGTACTGGTGGGCACCAAGGAAGCTACCGCGCCTGCTGCCACCACCACTCCCGCTACCCCCAACAACTCTTCCTCCAGCTCCAGCGGCGGCGGCAACGCCACCCTGGCTGCCGCCGGCACTGATGCTGCCAGCGCCCAGGCCATTGCCAAGTCCATGATGAGCTCCTACGGCTGGGACGACACCCAGTTCAGCTGCTTGGTTAAGCTGTGGAACCGCGAGTCCGGCTGGAACTACCAGGCTTACAACGCTTCCTCCGGCGCTACCGGTATTCCCCAGGCCCTGCCTGGCTCCAAGATGGCTAGCGCTGGTAGTGACTGGGCTACCAACCCGGCCACCCAGATCAAGTGGGGTCTGGGCTACATCTCCGAGCGTTACTCCAACCCCTGTGGCGCTTGGGCACACTCTGAGTCGGTGGGCTGGTACTAAACCGCACTCACATAAGCTGGCGTTTGAGCACGCTATCCGTCTCCCCTGCAATCTGTGCTGATTGCGGGGGAGTCGTGTATTTGGGGGTTGGCTGGGGCTGCGGCGTCGTCGGCGGCCTAAAATTGGGCGGCTTTCAGCTAGGCTTGAAGGCAATGAAGGCAGTACCAAACCGCGCTATTAATGCGCCCGGAAACTTGTAGGTGACGTGTATGAGTGACGTGGCGGCAGGCAAGCTACTGACCAGCAACGATATTCGTGAGCTGTGCGCCCAGTTAAACATTCGCCCTACCAAAACCCTGGGCCAAAACTTCGTCAACGATCCAGGTACGGTACGCAAAATTGTGCGTAACGCCGGCGTGCAAGCAGGTGAACAGGTGCTGGAAATAGGTCCCGGCCTGGGCTCACTAACCCTGGCGCTACTGGAGGCTGGGGCGCAGGTTAGCGCCGTCGAGATTGATCCGCCCCTGGCCCAAGCTTTGCCGACCACCGCCCAGGCCCGCTTCCCGGAAGCTAAATTACAAGTTTTTACTGCTGACGCCCTGACTATTACCGGGCCCGAAAGTATCGACGGCGCCACCCCCACCCGCCTGGTAGCTAATTTGCCGTATAACGTGGCCGTGCCGATTGTGTTGACCGTGCTCGAAAAGCTACCCAGCATCCAGACCGTGCTGGTGATGGTGCAGGCGGAGGTGGCAGACCGCCTGGCGGCTACGCCGGGTAACAAGATTTATGGGGTGCCCAGCGCCAAGGTGGCCTGGTATGCCAGCGCGCGACGCACCCTAACCATTGGTCGCAACGTGTTTTATCCGGTGCCTAATGTGGACTCGGCTCTGGTGAAAATTGAGCGCCGCCCCCATCCGGATACTGCGGCTACGCGCGAGCAGGTTTTTGCTGTTATCGACGCCGCCTTTGCCCAGCGCCGCAAGACCTTGCGTCAGGCGCTGGCTGGTTTGGCTGGTAGCGCCGGCGCCGCCCAGGAGGCGCTGGAGCGCGCCGGGGTTAGCCCCACGGCTCGCGGCGAAACCCTAGACATTGACCAGTTTGCCGCCGTGGCCCAGCAGCTAAATGCTGCTAGCGCCGGTGCGTGCGTTCCAGCCGCCAGTGCGCCCGCCCCGGCCACCAGTGACCCGGCTGTGAATGCTAGCGACCGGGCCGTGAGCGTCAGCGCCCCGGGCAAGGTCAATCTTTTCCTGGCCTTGGGCGCTGCCCGCCCCGATGGCTACCACCCGCTTAACACCATCTTTGCCCAGATCGGCTTAAGCGAGACGGTTACGGTCACGCCGTTACAGTCCCTGGCTACGACGGCGCCGCAGTCGGCTCCGGCAGCCTCGGCCCAGACGGCCCGGGCAGGCTCGGTCCCGGCGGCCCAAACCGGCGGCCCGCGCATTGAGCTGGCCCTGACCCACCCCGATAGCAATGTGCCCCTAGATCACAGCAACCTGGCCTACCGCGCCGCCCAAGCAGTGGCCCAGCAAGCCGCCCAGCGTGGCCTAGCCACCCCTGACGTGCACATTTTGCTAGACAAGGCCGTGCCGGTAGCCGGAGGTATGGCTGGTGGCAGCGCGGACGCAGCTGCCACCCTCAAGGCCTGCAACGAGTTCTGGCAGGTGGGCCTGAGCCTAGAAGAGTTGGCTCACCTAGGCGCCCAGTTGGGTGCGGATGTGCCCTTCGGGCTTTATGGCGGGGTAGCTCTGGGAACCGGGCGCGGGGATCTAATTGAGCCGCTTAAGGCCGCCCCCGGCCCCTACTACTGGACTTTTGCCTTGCAGGATGAGGGTTTATCGACGGCGGCCGTGTTTAAACACTTTGACGCCACCGTGCAGGCCCCGCCAATGGCAGACATGCCGCCAGAGCAGCTACTGGCCGCTCTAGAGGCTGGTGATGTGGCTGAGGTTAGTCGCCATATCCGCAACGATCTACAGGCCACGGCTATCGATCTACGCCCAGAACTAGGTCAACTAATTGACCTGGCTAAGAAGGCTGGCGCTCTGGCAGCCATGGTTTCTGGCTCCGGGCCTACCGTGGCCGCCCTTAGTTCCAGTCGTGCGGTGGCTGAGCGGGTAGCTCTATGCTGGAGCCTCACCCCCTTCTGTGACCAGGTAGTTACCGGCTAAGCGCCCGCAAGCCCAGACGCCCGTCCCCCAGCGCTCACGCGGTAGAATGCGGGGGCTGGTTTTATCTGCAGAATGAGGACTTAATGGCTCATCTATTAGGGGTTGAGAACCTGCGCATTGTTGTAGGCAGTCGCACGCTACTAGACGGTGTCACGGTAGGCATTGAAGACGGCACCCGGGTGGGCGTACTGGGCCCCAACGGCGCTGGTAAATCCACTTTTCTGCGGGCCCTATCAGGGCAGCGTGAAATCGACGGTGGACGTATCACCCGCGCCGCCGACACGCGCGTGGCCATCCTCAACCAGAGCGACAACTTCCCCCCGGGCATCAGCGTGCGTCAAGCGGTGCACGGTGACGTGCCTGAGCATGTGTGGGCCTCCAACCCTGCCGTGCGCGACATTCACGCCGGCCTGCTGGCAGACGTGGACCTGGCAGCCGACGTCGACACTCTCTCAGGTGGTCAGCGCCGCCGCGTCGCCCTAGCCCACGTGCTCACCCAAGACGCCCAGGTGGTGGTACTAGATGAGCCCACCAACCACCTCGATGTTGAAGGCGTGGACTGGCTGGCTCGCCACCTGCAAAAACGCTTTGACTCAGCGCGCGGCGACGGCGCCCTAGTGGTGGTCACCCACGACCGCTGGTTCCTAGACGCCATCTGCAACCGAGTGTGGGAAGTAGTGCCCGGCGTCGACCCCGGCAACGGCCGCCCCCAAATCCCCGGCCGAATTGAGCTTTACGACGGCGGCTATGCGGCCTACATTTTGGCGCGCGCCGAGCGGGCCCGCCAGGCTGAAGTGGCTGCCGCCAAACGCGAAAACCTACTACGTAAAGAACTGGCCTGGCTGCGACGCGGCGCCCCAGCGCGCACCTCCAAGCCGCGTTTCCGGATCGACGCCGCCGAGGCACTAATCGCCGACGTGCCCCCGCCGCGTGACAGCGTGGAAATCACCCGCATGGCCACTGCCCGCCTAGGCAAGCGCGTTATTGACCTGGAAAACGTCAGCGTCAGCTACCCGGCTCCCGGCGGCGGCGAAAATCAGGTTCTGCGCGAGGTAACCTGGCGCCTTGCCCCCGGCGAACGAGTAGGCATTGTGGGTGTAAACGGCGCCGGTAAAACCACCCTGCTGCGCCTGTTGCAAGGCACCCAAAAACCCACCAGTGGGCGGGTACGTACCGGCCAGACCGTGGACGTAGTAACCCTGTCGCAAACCACCCATGAGCTAGATCAGATCAGCGAGCTGCGAGTGGTTGAGGCAGTGGCCGCAGTGGCCGAGCACGTCACCGTGGGCGGCAAGGATCTAAGCGCTAGCCAGTTGGTTGAGCGCCTGGGCTTTACCCGCCAACGCGCCTGGACCCGGGTGGGGGAAATCAGCGGTGGTGAACGCCGTCGCCTGCAACTGCTGCGACTGCTGATGGCTCAGCCTAATGTGCTGCTGCTGGACGAGCCCACTAACGATCTAGACACTGACACCCTGGCTTCAATTGAGGATATCCTCGACACCTTCCCGGGCACGCTAGTGGTGGTCTCCCACGATCGCTACCTGCTTGAACGCGTCACCGACCACCAGCTGGCTTTGCTTGGTGACGGGCATCTGCGTGATCTTCCCGGTGGGGTAGAGCAGTATCTGGAGCTGCGTCGCCAGCAACTGACGGCCGCCTCTGGGGCTGCAGGGGCGACGTCGGCAACTGCGGAAGCTAAAAATGCCCCGTCTCAGGGGGAGCAGGGCGCCTTAAGCGGGGCTCAGCGCCACGCGGCTGCCAAGAACCTGGCCCGGCTAGAGCGCCAACTGGATAAGGTCAGTGCCCAGATCGCCAAGCTACACGCGGATATGGAAGCGGCTTCAGCTGATCCTGGACGCGTCAATGACCTAATTGAGCTGGGTAAACAGCTCAGCCAGGCGCAGGAACGGCAGGCGGATATCGAGCTGGAATGGCTTGAAGCTGCCGGCGAGCTGGAGCAGTAGTCTCACTGTTGCGCGGCCTGGGCCGCCCCGGGTGCGGGTGCTCCAAGCTTAACTGTGGCTGTTTAGGCGGCGTGCTTACCGCCGCCACTACGACGGCGCGGCCGGGTGGGGCGTGAGGGTGGACCTTGCTGCACCCGGCGGCCCTGCGGACGCTTGCGGCGTCGGGGCACACTAGGCAAGCTGGGCATACGCAGCCCAGCCAACTGCTGCAGTTTCTCCTTGGGGAGTAAATGGCGCAGATCAATGCCCTTGCCGGGCAAGCCAATTGACCAGGGAGCCAAGTATTTAAGCGCAATACAAACCGCGAAACAGGCTGCCGTAATAATCCAGGCAAAACCCACTGACAGGGAGTTATCCAAAATAAACTGGGGGATAGGCCCCATAGCCGTAATGAGTTCCTCCATGCCCAGAGAGTTAATTACAATCTGCACGGCCAACACGATGAATTTGTGAGTACATAAAATACCCAGAGTCATTTTCCCGATGCGGGTTAAATCATCTATATTCCAGGCGCGCGAAATCATACAGATGCCCGCAATACCCACTAGTGCAGCCGCCACGAAGTTGGCGTAGTTGCCGTAGGTGCGAGCCACATAATCCACCGTGGTGGTGTTGTAGTGGCTGATGGCGGCGGCAATCGCTAGCAAACCAATGCCGTCTAGGCCCTCAATTAAAGGGTATTTAATAGGCAAATGGTTGACGATGGGGCGCATATACATGCCTAGGAAGAAGAACGGCATCAGCACCCCCACTCGCTCAAAACTCCAGGGGTACCAGACCTCTTGATGGGAGGCCAAAAACCAACTGGGAAGTAGGGAAATAACAATAATTATGGCTAAAGCGATACGATTACCCTCAATTAGCTTGGCGGTGCCCCAAGCTATCAGGTAAGCGATCATAATTGCGGGTAAAAACCACAGCGGCTTATTCCAGTCCATGTGGTGCGCCGAGGGGGTGGCCCACATGATGTCTTTAAGCATGGTGGTAAAACTTGCGGGATTTTTACGCCCCAATGAACCAGCTGCCACTGAACCCAGCACTGCGAAAATGCATACAGAGATAAAAGCCCACAGCGCGTAGGGGAGCATGATGGCGCGGAGGCGGGTGTAAAGGAAGCGGGGAAAGGACCGTTTTCCAGGGTTGAAAACCAGTCCAGAAAGGAAGAAGAAGGCGGGAACGTGGAAGGCGTAAAGCAGGTCGAACAGCGCGGGGTGCTGATTCCAGGGGAGATAAAAGTGGCCGGCCACAATGGCCAACATGCACCATCCGCGAGAGACGTCGATCCAGGCAATACGCCCGGTGCCGCGCCTAGCTAGGGCGGCAGGTGGGGTCATGCAGTGTCTCCTTGGTTACGCAATACGGGGTCAGGCTCCATGCCGCGAAGGCCGTTCCACGCCAGGTTAACCATGTGCGCAGCAACCTCCTCCTTGGTCATGGTGCGGTCGAGTAGCCACCATTGGGCGGGCATAGCAACAATACCCACTAACATTTGAGCGTACAGGGGAGCAAAACGCGCATCAATACCATGTTCTGTAAATTGTCTGGCCAAGATGCCGGAGACTTGCACCGCCACATCCGCTAACAAAGTGGAGTAGGTTCCCCTTGAGCGGTCATTTTCTGAGGAAATGATGCGGAAACCATCAGTGTTATCTTCGATATATGTCAGCAGCGCCAAGGCGGCGTGTTCCACCACCGCAGAAGGTGAGGGATCTGACTCTAGGGCGTTGACTATAGTGGAGTAGATCAAAGTCAGTTCCCGGTCAATGATGACCGCGTAAAGCCCCTCTTTACCCCCAAAATGCTCATACACCACCGGCTTAGAAACCTGGGCGCTAGCAGCTATTTCTTCGATTGAGGTGGCGTCATAACCGCGCTCAGCAAAAAGCGTGCGGGCGACGTCGATCAGCTGCTCGCGTCGTTCCCCCGCACTCATGCGAATCCGTTTTGAAGTCATAGCCACCGCACAAAGTGTGTAAGAATAGATCCCGGTACGCCTGACGTACCCTTCCGCCCTAGTGTAATGGCAGCACGCAGGCCTTTGGTGCCTTGTGGTCCGGGTTCGAATCCTGGGGGCGGAGCTTTTTGTGCGCTATGCTGTAGACAGTATTTATGCTTCGACCCGTTTAGGAGCTTTCCTCGTGGCCACAAGCCCTGCCGCCGTCATCATCATGGCCGCCGGTAAAGGAACGCGTATGCGTTCGGCGACCCCCAAAGTTCTACACCAGATCGGGGGGCGCAGCTTGTTAAATCACGCTGTGGTTGCCGCCCGTGGACTTCAGCCGCAGTATTTGGTTGCGGTAGTGCGTCACCAGCGCGACGACGTCGTCGCTCACTTGGAGCGGGTGGCTCCGGATGTGGTGATTGCTGACCAAGACGAAATTCCCGGTACTGGCCGGGCTGTGGCCTGCGGTTTGGCGGCGCTACCTGCCGACCTAACCGGCCCGGTGGTGGTTACCAGCGGTGACGTGCCGCTACTGGACACTGCCACCCTAGAAGCGCTGCTAGACCAGCACGTCAGCCGTGGCGACGCGGTCACTATTCTTACTACCGAGCTGGCTGACCCCAGTGGCTATGGCCGTGTGGTACGTACCGAGGAAGGTGCAGTAGCCGGCATTGTGGAGCACCGTGACGCTTCCGAGTCACAGCTGCTAATCAAGGAAATTAACGCGGGCGTGTATGTTTTCGACGCCGCTCACCTGCGTGAGGCACTAGGTGGCCTGGGCACTGACAACGATCAGGGCGAGGTTTACCTGACCGACGTCGTGGCCGCCGCCTACCAGGCCGGTAAGTCCACTAGCGCGCTGGTGGTCACCGACACTTGGCTGGTTGAGGGCTGCAACGACCGCGTACAGCTGGCCCAGCTAGGGGCTGAGCTTAACCGTCGCATTCTCGAGCACTGGATGCGCACTGGCGTAACCATCGTGGACCCCTCCTCCACCTGGGTGGATGTGGATGCCAAGATTGGCCAGGATGCCTACCTAGAGCCCGGGGTTATTGTTCACGGTGCCACCGTGATTGGTGATGAGGCCTATGTTGGGGCCCACAGCGTCCTAGACAATGTGGAAGTTCCCGACGGCGCCGTCGTCGCCCCACTAAGCCTGCTGGAAGCCTAACGCAACCAGCATGATCTCCTACCTACCCACCCACATGGCCAAACGGCTACAAGGAGGCAAATAATCCATGACTGGCATTATCAGTGAGGGCTCTAAGCGCCTGGTGATCGTATCAGGCCGGGCTCACCCTGAACTTGCGCAGGCCGTGGCCAAGGAGCTGGGCACCGAGGTGCTGTCCTCTAGCGCTTACGACTTTGCTAATGGCGAGACCTATGTACGTTTCAACGAGTCGGTGCGTGGATGTGACGTGTTCTGCATCCAGTCTCACGGCGACCGCGTTAACGACTGGGTTATGGAGCAGCTAATTATGGTGGATGCGCTTAAGCGTGCCTCTGCCAAGCGCATCTCTGTGGTGGCTCCCTTCTTCCCCTACGCCCGCCAGGACAAGAAACACCTGGGGCGCGAGCCTATCTCTGCCCGCTTGATTGCAGATCTGTATGCCACTGCTGGCGCTGAGCGCCTCATGAGCGTGGACCTGCACTCTGCCCAGGAGCAGGGCTTCTTTGACGGCCCCTGGGACCACCTGTGGGCCCAGCCGGTGCTGGTTGACTACGTTTCTAAGCACATTGACCCGGCTAACACCACGGTGGTTTCTCCTGACGCTGGCCGTATTCGTGTGGCCGAGCGCTGGGCGGACAAGCTGGGTGGCACCCCGCTGGCATTCGTCCACAAGACCCGTGACGTGACTCGCCCCAACCAGTCCGTGGCTAACCGCGTGGTTGGTGACGTTAAGGGCCGCACCTGCGTGCTGGTTGACGACATGATCGACACCGGTGGCACTATCGCTAAGGCGGTTAAGGTGCTGCTCGACGCCGGCGCTGAGGACGTCATCATTGCCGCCACCCACGGTGTGCTTTCCGGCCCTGCCGCTGAGCGTCTAAGCACCTGTGGTGCCAAGGAGGTTATCGTCACTGACACCCTGCCCATCAGCGAGGAAAAGCGCTTTGACCAGCTGACCATCCTCTCTATTGCGCCGCTGCTGGCAGCCGCTATTAAGGCTGTTTTCGACGACGGCTCAGTGGCTGACCTGTTTGACGCGGGCGACCACTAAGACACATAGCTAATAAAACGCATAGCTAAGTGGGGGGCCAGTTCGTAAGAACTGGCCCCCCACTTGTGTTTTATAGGCTTTAACGAGCTGGCCAAGCCACAGCTATAAGCCAAGCGTTCCAAAGCGCCGTGACTAGAGCGCCGTGACGGGGCTCGCGCAGCTAGCGTGACGTAGCTAGAGCCGCGCAGCTATAGCCGTGCAGCTAGAGCGGCGGCGGCGTCGAGAAAAAGATCTAACCGGCGGTAGTTTGCAGCTCAGGCTCACGCACCAGCACCGGGCTTAGACCTGAGGCGGGCGTAATCATGTCGCGGCTAGGGCTGTGGGTGTTACCAGTGGTTTCCAGGCGCAAAGGCTTGCCTGTATCCAAGTTGATCTCTTTACCCGTACCAATTAGGCCCTCACGATTAGGGGCTGGGTGGTAGAAGCTAAGCACGCCAACAAAAGCCCCAGCAGTGGCGTTAAAACGCGAACGCAGCGAGTTCCAGTCACGGCTGGAGGGTACCAGTGCCATCTTGGCGGCCACCAGCGGTAAACGCAGCGGGTTAAGCAGCCAGGCGCCCCGGCGAGTGGCCGGCACCTGGGAGGTCAGGTGGTATTTGCGGGCCAGCCAGACATGAGCGCGGGCACTCTTAAACTCTGCTTTGTGCCGCGACTTAGTCTTGGGGTCACGTCCTCGGTAAGCGATACGCATGCCTGAGAAGTTTTCAGTTTCAATGCCGTGCTCACGCAGGTATAGGGCTAACTCATTGTCTTCTGAACCCCAGGGGGCGTTAACATCAAAGCCACGCGAGATCAGCGCTGAGCGGCGGGCGGCAAAGGAGCAACCCATGAGGATTGGGATAGCCCGGTCAGCGTTAACGGGAGTGTAGGTTTCGGTTTCTGTGGCCGGGTGGATAGTTTCATAAGCCTTGCCCAGGGCCCAAAAGTTTTTGAAGGTACCTTCTAGGAAGTAGATGCCTGAACCGGAAACTACTTGATGTTCCTTTAGGGATTCAATGCCCTGGCTGACCCAGTTGTTGGAAAGCATATCGTCGGCGTCACAAAACAGTAGCTTTTCACTGTTTGCATAGCGGATACCCACGTTGCGGGCATAGCAGACGTTACGCTCCCGGTCAGAGATGAAGTAGCGCAGGTTGACCTGGCGGAAAGCAAAGCGAGGATAGTAGTCCTCAAGTAGCTCGCGCGTCTCATCGGTGGAGCCGTTGTCGATTACCAGAATCTCAAAGGCGCCCTCATAGTCTTGACGCAGCAGCGAGTCCAACTGGATAGCCAAAGTTGGGGCACTGTTTAGGGTCGGGATGATAACCGAGGCTTGCGGTTGGGGGGTCATGGCGTACCTGAGAATCGGGGACTAGGGGCGTGAGCACCCAGGTACTAGCCACTGTCTGGTAACTAGTTTATAGTTTCCTGGGAGTTTCCTGGGCTCACTTGCGATAATAGTGCAATAAAAGCGCCGGCGCATAGACTAAACGCACAAAATGCCAACCCAAATTTATTGTTTGTTTGCAAAGCTTGGTCCACGTGCAGTAAAACCCAAGCAATTGCAAAGGTAATCAGCGTTAGCCGCACATAGGGCTGTGATAATTTCTTATATTGCACTTGTTGTAAAGGCAGTAATAAATAAGCCCAAAACAGTGCCAAAGCTGTGGAAGCAAACACATCAGTCCACAAGTGCGCGGAGCTGACCAGCACCGCAGTGGTGCCCAAAATAAAAGCGCTCAGTGCCCCAACAAAGGCGATTCGCTTGAAAATACGCGGCAGTTTAGTGGCGCTAAGTGCGGCCATAAGCGGCACGGTGGCCACCAAAATCATGCCGGCGTGTCCTGAGGGCATGGTGTTGTAATGCGGGAAATAGCCGGTGCCATTGATGCCGCCTTGAGGCAGGTAAGGCAAGCGAGTTTTAAGCACTTGGACAGTGCCTAGCAGGCCGGCCGCAAAAGCCACTAGCTGCACTGGCAACAACCAGCGCTTGGCGCACAGGGATACCACCACGGCCAGAGCCAAGCTGGCCCCGGCCACCGGGGCCGTGCCCAGCTTGGTAAATACCTGCACATAGGGCTGAAGGGGCCCCACAAACGTATGCAGACCCAAACCAGCTAGGTAGGCCCCCTGCTGGGTGGCCTCAAAAAGGTTGCGGTAAGCCCAGGTGGCCAGGAAGGTGAGTAGTGCTAGGGAAGCGGGGAGGAAACGTTTCAAATGGTTAATTACTTCTTTTAATAAGCTCCGCGTGAAGAAAGCACCGCCTGCACCGTTTTGGTCAGGATCGATAGGTCTTGTAACGGAGACCAGTTGTCAATGTAGTACAGGTCCAGACGAATGGTTTCATCCCAGGACAGGTCTGAACGCCCTGAAATCTGCCATAGGCCGGTAATACCCGGGCGCACCCGTAGACGGCGCATCTCATCGGGGGTGTATTTAGCTACCTCACGCGGCAGCGGTGGGCGCGGGCCAATCAGGCTCATATCGCCCTGGATCACGTTAAACAGCTGGGGTAGCTCATCGATAGAGAAGCGACGAATAAAGCCACCCACCGGGGTGATACGCGGGTCTTTCTTGAGCTTAAACATGACCTCATTGGTCTTGTTGCCGCCCTGAAGCTGAGCCAGGCGTGCCTCGGCGTCAACTACCATAGAGCGGAACTTGATCATTTTAAAGGTCTTACCATCGCGCCCTACGCGCTCTTGACGGAAGAACACTGGGCCACGGTCAGTAAAGTACACCGCCAGGGCGGTAATAATCATGACCGGGCTGACCATAATCAGCGCCAGGGAAGCCATGACAATATCGAAAATCCGCTTAGAGTGCGATAGTGCGCCGGCAGAGTTGGGGTCTTCTATGTAGACCAGTGGCAGACCACCTACTGGGCGGGTACGGATACGGTCAGCGGCGACGTCGACCAAAGAAGGCACCACAGCCAGCTGGGTGCGGTGACCCTCAAAACGCCACACATAGCGGCGGAAATCAACCGAGTCAGGCACCGAACCGGGGGCGAAAAGCACCAGCTCAGCCTGGTTGGATTCAGCCAGCTTAAGCAGGTTGTCGCTGATAGAGCGGTGGTCCCCCTTATAGGTTTCTAGCGCCTCATCGGGGTCAAAAACCAGGTAGGGTTCCAGACCCAGCCAAGCTGAACGCTTAAGCATCCGGGAGAACTGCTCAGCCTGCTGGGGGCGGCCCACAATAATCACGCGCGAAATGCCGTAGCCACGTCGGTGCAGCCAGTGCAGGATGCGGCGGCCAAACAGGCGACCCAGGGTGATTAGCGGCATCGCAATGATGAACAGCAGCAGGAAGTAAGAGCGCGAGAACTCCGTGTTGGTCAGGTACAACACCAGCGAGAAAAAGCCGATGTTAAACAAGCCAGCGTTAAGGGCGCGGCGGATACTGATGGTGCCCGAGCCGAACTCGCGTACCGCATAGCCCCCAAAGCAAGCAATTACCACCAACCAGGCGGCTGAAGCCAGCGGCTTCCAGTGCATAAGTGCCCGCGTTAGGGCAGAGACGTCATTAGAGAACAGACCTGACTGCTCGCGTAAATGCCACGCAATGGTGAACGACACCCAGATAGCGAGGAAGTCAATCACAATAGCGCCTAGGCGCACTAGGTGATTGAAGGTACGTTTACTCATCTTCAAGACGAAACCTACTTGGGGCAGTTGGGAACTTAAGACAGTGCTTCGACCTGCTGGTGCAGGGCTTGGATGAAACGGTCCAGGGAGAACTTGTCGCCGTGGGCGCGGATTGCGGGGTGATCCCAGGTGATTTGCTCGTTCTTTTCCACGATGGCTGCAATATCAGCGCTGGTGGGCTTAGAAAAGAATAGACCAGTTTGGCCTTCTACAACAGTGTCGAGGTAGCCACCTCCACGCAGGGCCAGTACCGGTTTACCAAAGCTGTAAGCCTCCAAGGGGGTGAGCCCAAAATCTTCAAAGGAAGGCGCAATCAGGGCCCGACAGTTAGCGTATAGCCAGCGCATTTGGCCGTCACTTAGGCCCTGGAACATGCGCACATTGTCTGGGCACATAGCCGCTAGACGCTCAGCCTCAGGCCCCTTACCCACAATTGCCAGCTTGCGCTGGGGCATGTCAGCAAAAGCCGCTATGGCGCGATCAACATTCTTGTAGGGCATCAGACGCGAGACCACCAGATAGAACTGCCCAGCCCAGCTGGAAATCTCGTCCACAGTTTCCTGGCTGGCACTGGCGTCAATCCCACCAGGCGGGAACAGTAGGTCAGCCTCAATGCCGTAGACGCGCTCAATGCGCTCTTTAACAATAGAGGAGTTAGCCAGGTAGCGGGTGGCGCTGTGAGCGGCGCGCTTATCCCAACGCAGCAGCGGCGCATACACCGCGTTTAGCCCCAGTACCTTGGGTGATAGGGGTGAGGACTGGCCCAGGTACTGCTCGCGTAGGTACAGGAAACGGGCCGGGGAGTGGCAGTAAACCAGCTTGGCGCCGGTAGTTTTAACCCCGTGCGCAAAACCGGTGGAAGACACCAGGGTCACGTCCGCGTTGATCTTAATTTTCGACGTCGCCGGGGCTAGTAGCGGCAAGGCGATGCGGTGATCGTGGCGGAAGGCCCCTACCCGGTTTAGGGCGGTGACGCGAATATCGGCGTCCTTGAACTCAGGGAAGGTGCCTTCTGGGTCGTACAGGGTGGTGAAAATCGGGGCCTGGGGAAAAGCCTGGTGCATAGCTAAGGCCACTCGTTCCGCACCGCCACGCTGGGTTAGGTAATCGTGGGCGATGGCAACTTTAAAGTGCTCACTCATCAAAGTCTCTCTTCTGCCTATGGCAAGAATGTAAGGGAAATGGGGCGAGAAAGTAGTTTTATGAAATTTTGTGCCTTAGAAGCGGGCGTTGACCTGCTCGCTGTGGCAGTAGCCGCTAAGGGAGGCGGCTTCGACATTCAACGCTACTAATTTAGTAGCAAATGGTCCGGGCAATACGCCAATAGCGCTATCTGTGAAATTGGCTAGCTGCTCGGTGCTCTCCTCGTTAGTGCGGCTAGCTACCGCCCCAACTAGTTTGCCCCACCAGCCGCCGCCGCTTGCTACCGGGTCGATAGCGCCGGGGTGTAGCTGGTCAAAAGTGCGCCGTGCCGCACCTGAATGGTAGGCGCGCATGGCTCGCTTGACGGTGTCTGTGGCCGCGCCGTGGTGCAAAGTTTCCAGCTCTGGGGCCAAAATTACCGGGATGCCGGCCTCATGTAGGCGGTAGCCGTAGTCCACATCTTCCCAGCCGTAGTGCTGGTAGGCGGTGTCGTAGGGGCCGATTTTTTCCCAGGTTTCGCGGGTAATAGAGCAGTTAGCTGCCCAGTGACGCCAAGCTGGGATAGCGCCCCGGTAGGAGGCAGCTAGGGCCGCGCGGGTGCGGGTGGCGCCGTATACACGGGTGTACTTTGAGGACGGCAGGATGTCTATGGTTAGCCCGACGACGCCGCAGGGCTGGCCTTGGTGGCGCGCCCAGTGCCCGGCCACAAAGTCTGCACCAGGCTCAAGATCGTCGTCGCAGCGCACCAAAACCTGGCCTTTAGCGGCGCTAAAACCAGCGTTTAGGGCGGCTACCCGGCCTTGGTTTTGTTCCAGTACCACAGTGCGCACCGGCACGCCTTGGCTAGCAAAGGCGTCAATAATCTCCGGGCTGTTATCGAGCAGCCCATCGATTACCACTACCGCTTCAAAATCGGTGTCGCTTTGCTGGCTTAAGGCGTTAAGCAGTGTGGGTAGCTTGGCTTCTCCCCGATAGGAGGGGATGATGATGGAAGTACGCGGTTGGTTCATGCCTTACTGGCCTCTTCTTCCAACTTGTCGTATTTGGCCATGACATTTTCGTGCCCAGCCAGGTAGTTAACCAGCTTGTTTTGGCTGGCGCGTAGATCCTCTTCAACTGGCGTATCAAGCTTAGCTAGCTGCTCTTCATCAGCGCCGGGGGCGTGGGCCCACCAGGTGCAGGCAGCCAGAGCCAAACAGGCGGGGTAAGACAGGAACACGTTGCCCAGGTTGGCCGCACACACCAAAATTGCGATCGGGGTGGCTTCCAGGTAACGGTTAGGTAGGGTGGATAGCGGGTGACTGACCTTGATGATGGTGAGTACTACTAGCGTCAGCATCAGGTAGAACATGATCCAGCCGCCTTCAGCGCGTAGCAGCAGGTAACTGGAGTGGAAGAAGAACTCGTTTTCACCCAGTTTGACGGTAAGGGTACCGGGGCCGTGACCGGTGAAGGGGTTTTCGGCTACCAGTTTTTCTTCCAGCGGTACGATCAGTGAACGCAGGTGGTCAGAACCAGCACGGTCAGAGAATGAACCCTCGTTCTTAACGTCATTGGCGTAGCCAATTACCGCTTTATATACGCCAAACAGCAGCGTGGCTTTAAGCCAAACATTGAAGTTTTTAGGGATGAACACCCAGGCCAAAGCCAGGCCCAGACCCAGCCAGGTGGTACGCGAGAAGGTTAGGAAAATACCCAGTACGGAGATAGCCAGCACAATGAAGTACTTGCGGTTACGCTGGGCAATACCGGCGTAAACCAAGCCCAATGCTAGCAGGTGCAAACCGGCGGTGTTGGGGTCACCAAACATACCGATCATACGGCCAGGGTAGGTTGATTGAGGCAGGGTGATAATGCCGTAGGCGGTGGCGATAACCTGCGAAACCCCAATGGAGCCCACCAGGGCGCGCATGTTTAGACGCCCCGAGGTGGAGGCGGCAATTACCAGTGCCCAAGCCACAATATGGCCCATACGGGTAAAGGGCAGCTGGTCGTTGTAGACACCTGCGATTGCCATCCAGGCAGGGATCGCGAACAACAGCATGCGGTAGCCGAAAGCCGGCTGCCAACCCACCTTGGGTTTACGTCCAAAGGCCATCAGGGACAGCAGTATGGCGCTGATATCGGCTACCGGCACGCCCGGAACAAAGCCTTCCAGGCGCAAACACAGTGGGATGAACAGGATCATTTCCAGCAAGGATGGAGATTTACGCAGCAGTGCCTGCAGCGAAGAGTCATCCTTGCGGAAAAACACATCCCAGTCGATAGCGCCGGGCTTAACCGCGCGGCTCATTTAACCTCCTGGGGTAGCACGTCGGTAAGGAAAGCGGCAATGCGCTTGGTGGCGGCCTCAGGGGAGAACTTACGTTGCCAACGGTGCCATTCTTTATCAACTTGCTTGGCCCGTTTGGCTGGGGTGGTGTCCACTATGGCGGCGACGGCGTCGGCTAGCTCGTCGACGTCATCGGGGACTATCTGGTAGGAGTAGTCCCGACCAGCAACCTCAGGTAGCGCTCCCGCGATAGAAGTCACGAAGGGCACCTTGGCGCTCATAGCTTCAGCGACCATAAGCCCAAAGGACTCAGGGCAAATCGAGGGGAAAACTGCCACATCAACCAGGTTGAAAAAGTCTTCACGCTTGGTCCACCCCAGCTGCTTGGTGAAGCTGGCGATAGGGGCCAGGGCGGCGCTTACCCGCTCGCGCTCGGCGGCGTCGACAAAATGCGGCTCACCGGCAACCACCAGCTCAAAAGCGTTCCCACGGGTAGCGTTTAGCTGCGCCATAGCCTCAGCTAAAACCTCAATGCCCTTATCGGGGCTGGGGCGGCCCAAGAAACCCACCGTGATAGGGGCCTTAAGGTCACCTTTAGGCTGGGTTTTAACCTCCTCGCACCAGTTGTAAACAATCTGGGCGGTGGGGAAGTGCTTAGCCATGGAGGCGCTGGGCACTGCCAAAGCTAAGGCGCCGCGCGAGGCCAGCCTGCCAGAAACCACATGCTTAAAGCTGGGGGCCTGGTGTAGGTGCACAATGCGCTGGGGGTGACCTACGGTAGCCAGTGCGGGCACATGCCCGTGGCACCACAGCACGCCTTGACGCTGGCTGGCATCCCAAGCGCGTAGGTTACGCATATAGGCTTTGCGTCCCTGGCCTTTAATAGCCACGGTAGCAAAACCAGCTTTAGCGGCCGCCGCACCTACGCCGTCGGCAAGGGCCGGGGCTACTACGGTGACCTCATGGCCAAGCTGACGCAGCACCTTAGCGGTGCGTAGCAGCATGACCTCGCCGCCACCAATTTCGCCGTTATTAGCAGCTAGGGTAAAGCGAGTCACTTGAAACACCCCTGATAGACCTTGACGATGGAGTGGCACATGTCGGACACGCTAGGCCAGTAGGGGTTAAGCTGCGGGCGCTGAGCCAACTCTAGGCCCTGGCTGGCTAATGCCTGAGCGATAGCGGTGACATCATAGGCGTCCACTAGACACTGGCTAGGCAGAATCTCAGGGTTGCCGCCAACCGGCGTGGCCACCACACCCATGCCGCTAACCACTGCATCTAGCAGCGAGTAAGAGCAGTTCTCCCACACCGACAGCTGGGCAAGCACATCGTGGCTAGAGAGCGCCTGGCAGGCGTCAACAAAGCCGGGGAAGTCAACGCAGTCAGTTAGCCCCAGCGACTCAACAGCGCCGCGTAGGGCTGCCTCCTCCTCGCCGGTGCCGGCAATAGTCAGCGTGGCCTGGGGGTAATCGCGCTTAAGCAGCGAGAATCCCTTAAGCAGCTCCAAAATGCGCTTTTCTGGCGCCAGGCGGGCCAGGGACAAAATCCGCAGGCCCTCCTTGCGCTGGCTGGGCGCGGTGGGGGCGTCGACGCCGTTGTGCAGCACGTCGATCACCCGGCGCGGGTGCCACTTGGCTTCCATGGCGTCAGCGGTGGCCACCGAGCAGGCCATAAGCGCATCGAAACGCTCACAGCGCACCTGGTGGGCGCGGCTCATCAAAGCCGATTTGAAGCTACTGCCGTGGTAGACACTGTCATCGTAGGCGATGCCGTGCTCAGTTGATACCAGCTTGGTGGGGCCGGTTAACGGCACTGCCAAGGCGCCCACAATATCTGCATAGGCTAGGTGCGTGTGCACAATGGCCGGGCGTAGCTTGGCTACCGCGTGGCGCAGTACCCGCACTGAAGCGGCCAACCCATAATTGGGGCCAAAGCTTTCAGCCAGTACTGGCACACCTAGCTGGGTTAATTCCTCAGCTAGCGCTCCCGGTGGGCACAGCACCACCATGCGGGTACGGGGCAGGCCGGTGCGGGCGACGTCGAGAACATGACGTGCCACCCCACCGATCTCAGCAACCGGAACTACCCATAGCGCGATTGGTGCGTTACCCGCTACGCCCTTGTAAGCCACTGTCACAGGTACTTCTCCAGGCGGTCTAGACCGGTCCAGAAGCCCTCGCCGTTGTTAACGTGGCCCATCCAGATTTCCGGGATGAAGGACACGCCGGGGGCCAGGCGGTCAAGCTGCTCAGCCAGCTCAGGCCAGTTAACGTCACCCTCGTCGATCTGTACGCCCTCACCGTCAACGCCCTTACCATCAACAATATGCAGGTGGGCAGCTAGCGGGGCGAGAATCTCGGTGTATTCACGCAGCGGGCGGTGCTCGTGGTTAGCTGACAGCATCGAGTGGGAGATGTCGTAGGTGATCTGTAGGCCGCTACGCTGGGCAAAGTCACGCAGCGCCTCGGGGCTCATAAACAGGTTGTGGTACTGCTGACCACCCAGTAGCCACGGGTAAGGCGGCAGGGTCTGGGGGGCTAGGCGCACGCCGGAGTAGTCCACGTGCTTTAGACCCTCAATGATGCGGTCATACATGGCCGGGATACGCTCAGGGTCAACCGGGCCTTCCTTGGTGAAACCACCCAGGGTGGCAATAAAGACCGGGTCCTGTTCCTGAGTGAAGTAGGGGCGCAGCGACTTGGTGATGTCGATAGTGCGCTGTAGCTCGCGGATAGAGCGCTCCCACACGGCGTCGTCGAACGAGGCCAGGTCCAAAATGAAGTCACCGCTGAACAGGTCAGGCAGGTGGCAGGTGTAACCCATGGGTAGCGGGTTGTCCTTGTATGCCGCGAACACCTCGTCCACGTCCATGTCCAAGTCCTTGTAGGAGTAGTGGAACTCCAGGAAGTCGGGCTTGGCACCGGCATCCAAAATGGCCTGGAAGTCGTGGTAACGCACCGGCACACCCCACGGGCGACGGAAGTGATAGTCGCGCGGGCGGGCGGGGTTGTCGGAGATGTCGCCCTCGTAGAAGAAGTCGCCGGCGGCCACGTCACGGCGAGCAATACGGCCCACCAGCTTGTCTAGTGAGTTGGGCTGCAGACCACGGCCGGGGCTCTTAATGTCGACGGCGTCGGCGGTGATGCGCTCACCGGACTTGATATCGCGGGCGGCCACCAAAGACTTAGCCAGGTTGGCGCGGTTCATGAACTCACCGGGGGCCACTACACGGGCCTCGGCGGTGCCCAGGGCGGCTTCCACGTCACGGATTTGACGCACCATGGCGGCAAACTCGTCAGGCAGCAGCGAAACCTTGTGGTCGTTACCTTCAAGGTTGCGGTCAATGGTGAAGTGCTTTTCGATCACCGACGCGCCCAGGGCCACGGCAGCCATGGGGATGTGGTAGCCGCGCTCGTGACCGGAGTAGCCCACCGGGCAGTCACCGATCTCAGCTAGACGCTGCATGTAACGCAGGTTCAGGTCCTTGAAGGGGGCCGGGTAGGTGGACTGCACCTGGAGTAGGGCGTAGGGGGCGCCGTAGCGACGCAGCAGGGCCACCGACTCCTTGATCTCATCCTCGGTGCTCATACCGGTGGAGACGATCATGGGCAGGTTTTCTTTAGCAGCGGCGGTTAGCAGCGCGTGGTTGGTTAGGTCAGCGGAGGCGATCTTTAGACCATCAATGCCATACTCGAGCAGCACCTCTAGCGAGGGCAGATCCCAAGGGGTGCACATGATGTCAATGCCCTTGTCACGGCAGTGATCGAAAACCTCGATCATCTTGGGGGCCGGCAGGGAGAAACGGGTGAGCAGGTCCAGGGTGTACTGGGCGCCAAGGTCTTCACCGGCGGTGATCTTGCCTGAAGCACCACGGTAGAGGGCGTCCATGTCACGCAGCTGGAACTTAACGCAGTCAGCCTTGGCTTCCACGGCCAGGTCTACCAGCTGCTTAGCTAGATCAACACTGCCCTGGTGGTTGTTACCAATTTCAGCAATTACAAAGGTGGGCTGGTCTTTACCAACGCGGTGGCTACCAACAGCGAAGGAGTCGTTGGTGGGGGAGGCAATAGCTACCATGCGCCCACGGGCATCTAGCACCGGCACTAGGCTGACGCCGTCGCGGAACTTCCAGTCCAGCTCGTCAACCAAGGTGCCCTCGGTGACGGTACGCGGGGAACGGTTAGCTACCTTAATGGCGCTGGTCTCCATGTTGGAGTTGCCGGCGGTAAGCCAGCGACGCACGTCGCCGTCGGTAAGCGAACCCTGTAGTACGCCATGCTCGTCTACCAGGAAGATAGTGCGGGCCTTGTTGGCGTTGATTTTAGCTAGGGCGCTGAGCAAGGAGTCATCAGCGAAAGCTACATAAGGGGTAATGGAACGCTCGATGCTCATGCTAGACCTTCCTGCTGACGCATTTCGATAAGGGTTTTGCCGGCTAGGGCTAGGTCAAGGGGACCGTCAATGTCGATGCCCTCAACCTCATCCATGACGAATAGACCAATGTTGCCGCCGATACGGTTGTTGCGTTCGCGGTAAACCCACGGCTTGGTTACATATAGGGAGCCAGTCTCGCGGTAGCGGAACTGGTCAGGGGTTAGCTCCTGACGACGCGGACGGTGGTCCACCTCAAAGTCGGCGGTGGGGCCGTGACCATCGCGGGCAGTCCACCACAGGAAGGGGGTCTGCGGCACGGTGCCAACCAGCGAGTCCACACCGGTTTCGCGGGCCTGGGCGATAGCGCGGTCAATGGTGCCCGGACGGCGCACCGGGCTGGTGGCCTGCAGCAGCATCACGAACTCAGGCTCGTAGCCTTCCTTGTCACGCAGATAGTCCATGGCGTGCACAATCACCGGCTCGGTGGCGGTGGTGTCCTGGGCTAACTCGGCGGGGCGGTCAATCACCTCAGCGCCGGCTGCGCGCGCTACGCTCGCGATTTCTTCATCTTCAGTGGAAACCACTACGCGGACGTCTTTGGCTTCCAGAGCCTGCTCGATGGTCCATACCACCAGGGGCTTGCCACCTACGTCACGCAGGTTCTTACGCGGGATTCCTTTAGAGCCGCCGCGCACGGGAATAACACACAGGGTGCTCATATGACTGAATAGTCCTATTCAATGTGTAATAACGGGAACGTAGCCACGCAAAAAGCATGACATTTGCTAACAATTGTAGCTTGGAGCACGCCAGCCAGTCACCGGGCGTGCGGGGATTCACGTACTGGCTTAAGCAGCCAGAATCTGGGCGATTGCCGTGGCCGGTTCAAGGGCTGGCACCTGGGGGGCAACCGTAGGAATGTCAGACCAACGCGACAGGCCGTAGCGGGTATGGAAAGAGTGCACCCAGCTGGGGGCGTTAGGTGCATACACCCAGGCAGGAATGCCGCGCGCGGCCGCCTCCAAGGTGCCGGTGGAAAACACTGAAACTACCGGACGGTTAGTTTCAAACAGTGGGCTGGTGCCCGGATCAAATTCAATTCCGCGCCTACGCCAATAGGCGTGAATTAAACGTGAAGCTTTATCTTTTTCAGAAGGGTGCGGCCGGTAAATCGCGCCAGTGTCACGGCAAAAACGCTCACTTACCTGAGCCATATAGCTGCGGCCAATCTCGGCCCCATGCAGCTGACCTAAAAACAGTGGCCGCGCCGTAGCGGAAACCTTAATACGCGGCTGCAAAGCGGCGTTAAACAGCAGCTGGCTACCCACCACCTGCCAGCTGACGTCACTGCGAGAACTAGCCCAAAATTCGCCGTCGGCCTGGGACCACACCAAAGCCCGCGCCCCCGCAGCTAGCGGCGCCATAAACGGGGTAAGCAGGCCGTGCTGCTCAACTAAAAACTCGATGTCGCGCGCGCGGGCCCAAGCGTAAACCTCGGTGCTAACCCCCAAATAGTGCCCGGGGGCCAACACTCGCTCCACCTTAGCTAGCAGCTGTGAATCGGCGGCCTGCGCCCAATCCACCAGCTGCCACTGGCCACCCTCATAGCGCTCAGACAAGGCGCGCGGAAAAGCAATCGCCACCTCGTCTAGCATCAGCGCTGGGCGCTCATAGGCATCTAGGTGAGAAGGCGAAGCCGCCTCCAATACTGCCAGGGCACGCGGCTGACCACGCAAAGCCACCACAATATCCACCGGCGCCGGCGTCGAAACCCGCTGGCGCACAGCAGTTTTTAGCTGCCGCACCCGGTTGCGGCTAGCCAACCAAGCCTGCCAAGCCTCCAGATCAGTGGCGAAAACTAGGCCATCTTCAGGAATAATCATTGCCAGCGCGCCTCCAAAGCCTGCACGCGGTGAGCAAAAGTATGCTCAGCCAAAGTACGTTTACGGCCCGCCTGGGCAATGGCCTGCGCCCACTGCGGCTCAGTCCCGGCGCGCTCAGCCAGCTCCACCAGCTCCTGGGTGGAGTGGAAAACCAGCAGCTCACTGCCCGGATCGTAGAGGCTATCGACGTCGGCGCGATCAACAATCTGTAAACCACCCACGCCGCAAGCCTCAAACGTGCGCATAGTGAAACCATCCTGATCCCCATGCAGGTTCAGCGAGGCACGCGCCCCAGCCATCACCCCATAGGCATGCGAACGGTCCAAGTCGCGCCCGCTAGGGATGGCCGGGCGGTGCCAAGACCAGGTGCGGGCCCGATCCCACCAGTGCTTAGACCAAGCGCGTCCATAAGCCTTAACATCCACGCCCGCCTGGTATAAAGCCCGCAGCATCGGCTCGCGTTGGCCGTAACGGGCCCCCACAAAAACGACGGCGTCGCTAGCTACCGGGCTAAAGGGCAAGCTGGAATCAAAAGCCAGTGGCAAATAGAACGCATCCAAACCGCGCTCAGCCATAGCGGCGGCGTCGATCGCAGAATACGTGGCGATCGGACCACGCATCTGCAAACCCGCTTCATCCACATTCATGCGGCGCAGCTCATCGTAGAACCAAGTAATGCGCTTGGCCCCAACTTCCTCAATAGACTGCCAGTAATCAGCCTGCAAAATGTCGCCCTTAATGGTGACCACCACGTCAGGGCGAGACGAACGCACCAACTGTGCACAGCGGGCAGTAACCTGCTGGGCATGCAAACGCGAACCGGGTAAACCATGTGGATCGCGCCGGTCAGCCAATTCAATTTTGAGCTTATGCTCCACGCGGTGAGCTGCGTTTTCTAAACGGTCATAGCAGTAGGGCAACACGGTGTAACCGCGCTGCTTAAAAGCCTGGGCTATGCCCTGCCAGTAGCCGTGGAACACAGGGCTAACCAATAAAAGTTTTTTACTCATGCTTGGGACCGATCGGCATGCGTTGGGTAATTGATTTGGGTACTAGCTAAGTTACTAGCTTGTAAGGGACTTTGGGGTGGTTTTAGGCTGGCAAAAACGCCAATTCGGTAGCTAGGCGCTCGCGGGCAGCCACATCCACGCCGCGCATCTGACGGGTCAGGTTCCAAGCAAAATTGATATACGAGGCAGTTTTTAGGGTGGCGCGCAGACGCTTTACACCGCTGGGACCATGCCACTTGTCGGCGTAAATGAAACGCGAGTCAACCAGCCACTGCCGGCGCTTATCGGAAGCTGAGGAACCGCCGCCAGCATGCACCAAGGTGGGCTGGCTGAGCACTACCGAAGGTAACCCTAGCTGACGCAGGCGCAACTGCAGGTCAACTTCTTCACTATTCATGTGGAAGCGTGAGTCAAAACCGCCTACTGCTGCAAAGGCCTGACGCGGCAGCAGCATGGCTGCGCCAACCACCCAATCGGCCACTTCAGTGTGGGTGTTGTCGGCCAGAGTGTCGTGTCCTACCAGCTCATGGAGCACCGGCAGGTGACGCAGCCGGGCCAGGGGAGTGAGCCATTCAATACCCTGGTGCAGGGCGTTGGGGAAGTGCCGGCCATTCCAGTGTGTGGCGCCTACCTCATTAATTACGGCAGGGGTCACGATGGCGGGCATCCAGGGTAGGGCTGCACGGTAATAGCTGCCTAAAAAGCTGGGTTCTAGCTCGACGTCGGAGTTAAGGATTAGAACATAAGTGCCAGTGGCGGCGGCAATGCCGGTGCTTACGGCGCTACCAAAACCACCGTTTGTCTGACGACGAATTACTTTAACCCCGGGCACATCCGGGAAAGGTTCAGGAGAGCAATCGTCACTAACGATTACCTCGAAATCAGGGGCGTCTACTTGTGCTTTTAGCTGCTCTAGCAAGGGAAGGGTGGCAGCTGGGTCCCCGTAGAAGGGGATTACCACACTGAGCGCGCAAGCGGGCATGGCTGGGTCCTTTTACTCGTTGGTTACCCCAGTCTAGCTTGTAAGCCTGTGGGATATATATGATGGTTGACAGGTAAGTGAAATATATGGTGTGCAGTGTGTCGCTGTGAGCTGCATTAATAAAGCGCGGTTTAGGAGCTAAAAGATTATGACATTTAAAGCTAAGGCTTTGTCTTTGGTGCGACGCGGCAAGCGCGAAGTCATATTAACTGCCATTGGTTTTAATGGCGGCAATAACCTATTTAAGTGGCAGCTGGCATATTCGCGCACTTTAGATAAGGGCCTAATTTCTAAGGTGCTTTATTTCCCTAACCAGGACGCCTGGCTGGAGATGTTCCCGGGGCTGCGTAAGCTATCAATCACCTCAGACCAGATACGCTTTACTGACCGCCGCGCCACCTATATGGGGGCAGCTCAGGGGGTGGACTACACTCCGCAAGAGCGCGCCCGCTTTATTAAAGACGTGCTGCTAACATCTGACGGTTTTAAGCAGAGCTTAGAGCGCGCCCAGGCTTTTGTGCGTGATGATGACTTAGTTATTAACGTGCGTCGCGGCGACTATTACAACAGCCGTTTTGAACCAGAATTTGGCATTAACATTGTGGAATATGTGCGCCAGGCGCTAGCTAAACAATTAGCTTTAGGGTCGGTGGGGCGCGTGGTGCTAGTTAGTGACAATGTGCCCTGGTGTGTTGACAACCTCACCCACCTAGCCCCGCAGCTAGAGTTTGTGGTTAATGAGAACCGCCGCGACATGTTTGATGACCTGGCGGTGCTGGCCTGCGCTAAGCGACTGATCCTGGCTAACTCCACTTTCTCCTACTGGGGTGCCTTCATTGCTGAGGTTTTGGGAGCGCAGCTAGAAAACATTGTGGCCCCCGCCTTCCACCAGGGGGACGTGCCCACCGCCAGTGAGCTGTGGCGTGACCCGCGCTGGAACTTTATTCACGAAATTGACGGCGGCTGGCAAAACTACCCGGGTCGACTAGAATCCTGAGCGTGCGTCTGAAGGCCCTGCTCGATGTTTTAGCTCAAAATTCTGCGGTTTCACAGGTCATTGACCTGGCTAGTTCACGTGTACGTACCGACTACACGGCGGCGGTTGTGCCCGGGGTGCGCCCGGCCCTACTGGCTGCAATGGCCCTGGGGAAAGCGGGTTTAGACGCCGTCAGGCCGCAAGTAAACCACCCGCTGCTGGTGGTGTGCGCAACCACCCGTGAAGCTGAAGAAATGGTGGCGGCGCTGCGCTGCTACCTGCCCGATGAGGCAGTAGAGATGCTGCCGGCTTGGGAAACCCTGCCCCATGAGCGCCTGTCGCCCAGGGCTGACACTGTGGCCGCGCGCCTGGCTGTGCTACGCCGCTTGGCCCACAGTGAAGAGGGCGCTATCGGTGTGCTGGTGGTGCCGGTGCGGGCGCTGCTGGCGCCGGTAATCGCGGGGCTGGGTGAAATTGAGCCGCTCACCTTGAGCGCTGGCGCGGAGCTACCCTTGGAGGTGGCCACCGAGCGCCTAGTGAAAATGGCTTACACCCGCGTGGATATGGTGGAAAATCGCGGCGAGTTTGCCGTGCGCGGCGGTATTTTGGATGTTTTCCCGCCCACCTGCCCGCGCCCGGTGCGTGTGGACTATTTCGGGGATGAGATTGATGAAATCTCCTCCTTCGCGGTTTCAGACCAGCGCTCAATTGAGGTTTTAAAAGCCCCCGTGGTGGTTACCGCCTGCCGTGAGCTGCTGCTTAACGACGTCGTCCGCGAGCGCGCCGCCGCCCTGGTCACTAAGATCCCGGGTGCGGCAGATTTGCTGGAAAAACTAGCTGAGGGCATTTACGTTGAGGGCATGGAGTCCCTGGCGCCGGTGCTGGTGGACAAGATGGTGCCGCTGCTGGAGTTGACTGGCCAGCGTCTGACTGTGATTAGCGAGCCTGAGCGGGTGCGTCGTCGCGCTGAGGATTTGGCGGCCACCACCCAGGAGTTTTTGGCGGCGGCCTGGACTAGCGCAGCTTCGGGTGGGCAGGTGCCGGTGGATTTGTCTGCGGCGGCTTTTGCGCATCTGGCTGATGTACGCCAGTTGAGCTTGGCTAAGGGCCTGGGGTGGTGGTCGTTTAATGCCTTTGCTAGCGCCCCGGATATGCCTAGTTTGCCTATTACTGAGGTGCCCGGCTATGGCGGTGGCTTTGAGGCGGCTGCCCGCCAGGTGGGGCAGCAGGCTAAGGCTGGCTGGCGGGTGGTTATTAGCGCTGATGGTCCGGGTCCGGCGCGCCGTTTGGCTGAGGTTTTGGGTGAGGGAGATATTCCGGCCCGCATTGTGGCTGATTTGGATGAGGCTGCAGATCTGGGTGCTAGCGATGGTAGCGGCGACGGCGTGGTGCGGATTTTGCCTGCCTCGGCTTATCAGTCTTTCCTGATTCCTTCCCAAAAATTTGCTTTTATTGGCCAGTCGCAGATCACGGGGCGAGCTAGTGCTTCTCCGCGCGCCCCTAAGGCGGTGCCGGCGCGGCGTTCGAAGCGTAGCGTTGACCCCCTATCACTGCATCCGGGTGATTTGGTGGTGCACTCGCACCATGGGGTGGGTCGTTTTGTGGAGCTCACGCGCCGGCCTGTGCCCGGAAACCGTAACTCTAGCCGCGAATATTTGGTGATTGAGTATGCGCCTTCTAAGCGTGGCCAGCCTGCTGACCGGCTCATGGTGCCTACTGACTCGCTTGATGCGGTTAGTAAATATGTGGGTGGCGACGCCCCGGCGCTGAGCAAGATGGGTGGCGCCGACTGGCAAAAAACTAAGGCTAAAGCTCGCAAGGCGGTGCGTGAAATCGCCGGGGAGCTGGTGCGCCTGTATGCGGCCCGTCAGGCCGCTAAGGGCCACGCTTTTAGCCCTGACACCCCTTGGCAGGCGGAGCTAGAGCAGTCTTTTGCCTACACTGAAACCCCTGACCAGCTGGTCACCATTGATGAGGTTAAGGCTGATATGGAAAAGAGCGCCCCTATGGATCGCCTGATCTGTGGGGATGTAGGTTACGGCAAAACTGAGATTGCGGTGCGGGCTGCCTTTAAAGCTGTCCAAGACGGCAAGCAGGTGGCGGTGCTAGTGCCCACCACGCTGCTGGTGTCTCAGCACGCAGAAACTTTCACGGAGCGTTTTGCCGGCTTCCCAGTGACCGTGGCGCAGCTGTCGCGTTTCCAAAGCACTAAAGAAAGCCAGCAGGTGCTGCGTGACCTTGAGCAGGGCCGTATCGACGTCGTCGTAGGCACCCACCGCCTGCTGACCGGCTCAGTTAAATTTAAAGACCTGGGGCTGGTAATTATCGATGAGGAGCAGCGCTTCGGGGTGGAGCATAAAGAAGCCCTAAAAGCTATGCGCACAGATGTGGATGTGCTGTCCATGTCCGCCACCCCCATCCCGCGCACGCTGGAAATGGCGGTTAGCGGGCTGCGGGAAATGTCCACCCTGGCCACCCCGCCGGAGGATCGCCACCCGATTTTGACCTATGTGGGCCCCTATGAGACTAAGCAGGTGGGCGCCGCCGTCAGGCGTGAGCTGCTGCGTGAGGGGCAGGTGTTCTATGTGCACAACAAGGTTGAAGACATTGATGCGGTGGCTGCGCGCCTAACTGAACTGGTGCCTGAAGCTAATATCGCCACCGCTCACGGGCAGATGAGTGAGCACCGCCTAGAGAAGGTAATTGACGCCTTTTGGAAGCGTGAAATTGATGTGCTGGTGTGCACCACCATTGTGGAAACCGGCCTGGACGTGTCTAACGCCAACACTTTGATTGTGGACCGCGCCGACCGTATGGGGCTAAGCCAGCTGCATCAGCTGCGTGGCAGGGTGGGGCGTGGACGTGAGCGGGCCTACGCCTACTTCCTATACCCGGGCGACAAGCCCCTTACTGAAACCGCCCACCAGCGTCTGCGCACCATTGCTAACAACACTGATTTGGGCGCGGGTATGCAGGTAGCCATGAAGGACCTGGAGATTCGTGGCGCTGGTAATCTGCTGGGCGGGGAGCAGTCTGGGCATATCGCCGGGGTTGGCTTTGACCTGTATCTGCGCATGGTGGGTGATGCGGTGGAAGCCTACAAGCGCGGCGTGGGCCTGGGTGAAGATGAGGAGGCAGCTGAACCTGACTTGAAGGTGGAGCTGCCCATTGACGCCAATATTCCCGAGGAGTACCTGCCCCATGAGCGCTTGCGTTTGGAGGCTTACGCAAAGATGGCTGCAGCTAAGTCTGATAGCGACGTCGACGACGTACTAGCGGAGCTGGCTGACCGTTACGGCCCGGTGCCTGAGCCCACCCAGAACTTGGCGCAACTAGCCCGCTTGCGCGTATATGCAGCCAGCTTGGGGGTGTACGAGATTGTGGCGCAGGGTAAATCTATCCGTTTTGCGCCGGTGGCCCTGCCTGAGTCGGGGGCGATGCGCGTCAAACGCCTCTATCCGGGCACAGTCATTAAGCCAGCCACCCGCACCCTGGTGGTGCCCGCCCCGGGCACGCGCGGTTTGCGCCGTGAAACTTTAAGTGCCAGTGAGCTGCTGCGCTGGGCGCAGGTGTTCTTGCACGCGGTTGTGGCCGGCGAGGCTGAATACGAAACCGAAGCCACCAAATACCGCAGCCGCTAATTTGCGTGTACACCCAGGAAGTTTGCAGGTAAATTACAGGTTATGGATGTTGCGGTAATTCTGCCTGGCGGACGTGGCTGGGGCCCGGTTTTAAAACTCGCTGAGATCGCTGCCGAGCACCTTGGCGGCCGCCTAATCAAAATCCCAGCCGAATCCCTGCCTGCTGGGCGGTTAGGCAAACTAGCCACCCTGCTGCCGCCGCCACGCCCGCGCGGAGAACAAAAACTGCTGGTTATCGCCTCTATTGGTGATCACCTCAACGCAGTTTTACGCTCCGGGGTGCGCCGCCACTACAGCTATGTGGCCGGCTGGGTGATCGACAGCTTCTGGGAGGCGCGCATCCCCCGCGTGGCCCGCTCACGTGGCTGGTACGACCACCTCTACGTCACTGACCAGCAGGATCTAGACATGTGGGCGGCGGCAGTGCCCTGCCCGGTCGGGGTACTTCCCTGGGGTGCTGATGTTGCCGGAGCCCAGGTGAGCTGGGCTGATAAGCAGGTGGAATTGCAGCGTGTAGGCCGTCAGCCCCAGGTGTGGGATGACGACGACGCCGTAGCTGGCGCCGCTGCCAACGCTGGGGTTAGCTTTGCTGGCCGCCCCCCATTTGGTGACACCGATGAAGCCAACCAGGCTTTTGTGGAAACCGCCTACCGCCAAGCCAAAGCGGTACTAGCTTTCGGCACCCGCACCGCCCGCGCCAAATACAACCACCCCACCAAGGATTACGTAACTGCGCGCTGGACTGACTCACTGGCCTACGGCTGCCTAGTAGCCGGCCAGGTTCCCGACACCCCCACCGCCCGCGAAATCCTGCCATCTTTCGCATTAGTGCAGCTCAGCGACACTGATGTGGCGCAGGGCCTAGAGCAGCTCAAAGCCGCCCTAACCCAGTATGACGAAGAAAAGTTCACCGCTATCCGCACCTGGGCGCGCGAACATCTAGATTGGCGCTCGCGGCTAGATCAGATTGCCGCCGACGCAGCCGTTAACTAGAGCAGTGCTCCTGGAGTTAACCATGAGCCTTGATAAAGTCGTTTTATTTACCTCTGACCTTGGCGGTCTAGGGGGTACTACCTCTGCACTAAACGAAATGGCACGTGGCTTTAACGAGCGCGGCCTTTCGGTTAGCTATATGACCTTAGGGCGTGAGGTGGGCCAGCTACCCGTGCCCGGCGAGGTGTTTCAGGTGTTCCCGGGCCAGGCTTACACCACCGACAACCCTCTGGTGAAGCGTTTTCCGGGGCCAGGTGGCATAAAGCTAAAAGTCCTGAGCCTATACACGCCGGCGTGGCGTAAATACTGTTTAAAGCGTTTAGATCGCCACCTGGCTAAAATTGGCCCGGATACCGCCATAATCGCGTTAAAGTACAACACCCAAAAATGCTTAACTGAGGCTATTGGTCGGGGTGTGTGGGCAGCCAATGGCGCCAAGCGGCCGCTGCTGGTTTATCAAAACCATGCCTCAATGCAGTGGATGCGTCATTTTCCCGACTATCCGCAGGTGGCCGCGCCGGCAGATGTGTTCACCTGTTTAGCTGATCCTTACACGCGTGAAACCGCCCAGATCCTGGGGCGCCAGGTGGTGACAATGCCTAACTCGATTAGGTCTTTTGAACTGCCCAAGGCCCCTAAAACCAATAAAATCGTGGTTTTGTCCAGGCTGGATGAGGCTAAACACCTAGATCGGTTAATTCAGGCTTTTGCGCAGGTACAGGGGCAGGTAAAGGAAAGCTGGCAGCTGGTTATTTACGGTGAAGGTCCATCGCGCGAAAGTCTCGAAGCTCTGGTTGCTGATCTGCACCTTAGTGACCGCGTTAGCCTACCTGGCAGTTGCTATGACTTAACTAAAGCTTTTAGTGGCGCTAGCCTATCCGCTTTAGTTTCTGGCAATGAAGGTCAGGGGTTGAATGTGGTTGAGGCGGCCATGGCCGGGGTGCCCTCAGTAGTTACCCCCTGTTCGCCTGGAGCGGTTGAGTTGGCTGAGCATGGTGGTTACTTAGCTGACGGGTTTGCGGTGGACGACATTGCGCGGGCTTTGTGCCAAGCTATGTGCGACGACGAACGTGAGGCAGTGGGGCGGCGGGCGCAGGTCTATGCGCAGCGTTTTAGTACCGCTGCGGTAACCGATAACTGGCTTGAACTATTCGCGAGGTTAACCTAAAGGTCATTTTGCAGGGCTAATACCCTCGCGCAGGTAGCTTAGGCAAGCTAGACTTGGTCACGTAATATTCCTGTTTCGATTACTTAGGAGCACCACGTGGCCCTCATCGAGAACGTACATGCACGCGAGATTCTAGACTCCCGCGGCAACCCCACTCTAGAGGTTGAAATCCTACTTGAGGATGGTTCCTTCGCCCGCGCGGCTGTCCCCTCCGGCGCTTCCACTGGTGCTTTTGAGGCTGTGGAACTGCGCGACGGCGACAAGGGCCGTTACGAGGGTAAGGGTGTAGAGAAGGCCGTTGCTAACGTAAACGACATCATCGCCCCCGAGGTTATCGGCTTCGACGCCGCTGACCAGCGTGGCCTAGACCGCCTAATGATTGAGCTAGACGGTACCCCCAACAAGGGTAAGCTGGGCGCCAACGCTATCCTGGGTGTGTCCCTGGCTGCCGCTCAGGCCTCCGCCGAATCTGCCGGCCTAGAGCTATTCCAGTACGTTGGTGGCCCCAACGCTCACGTCCTACCCGTCCCCATGATGAACATCCTCAACGGTGGCTCTCACGCTGACTCCAACGTTGACATCCAGGAGTTCATGATTGCCCCCATCGGTGCTCCCTCCTTCCGTGAGGCTCTGCGCTGGGGCGCCGAGGTCTACCACTCCCTGAAGAAGGTCGTCAAGGAGCGTGGCCTGTCCACCGGTCTAGGTGACGAGGGTGGTTTCGCCCCCAACCTGGACTCCAACCGTGAGGCTCTAGAGCTGATCGTTGAGGCCATCGAGAAGGCTGGCTACAAGCCCGGCGCCGACGTTGCCCTGGCTATGGACGTTGCCTCCTCCGAGTTCTTCGACAGCGAGACCAAGACCTACAAGTTCGAGGGCGAGCAGCGCGACAACGACTACATGGTCAAGTACTACGAGCAGCTCATCAAGGACTTCCCGATCGTCTCCATCGAGGACCCGCTAAGCGAAGACGAGTGGGACGACTGGAAGGCTCTGACCGACGAGATCGGTGACAAGGTACAGATCGTTGGTGACGACTTCTTCGTAACCAACCCCGAGCGTCTAGCCAAGGGTATCGAGCTCAAGGCCGCCAACGCTCTGCTGGTTAAGGTAAACCAGATCGGTTCTCTAACCGAGACCCTGGAGGCCGTGGAGATGGCTCACCGCAACGGTTACAAGACCATGACCTCTCACCGTTCCGGCGAGACCGAGGACACCACCATCGCCGACCTGGCTGTTGCCACCAACGCTGGCCAGATCAAGACCGGTGCTCCCGCCCGTGGCGAGCGTGTCAACAAGTACAACCAGCTGCTGCGTATCGAGGAGTCCCTGGGTGAGGACGCCGTATACGCCGGCGCCAGCGCCTTCCCGCGCTTCAAGGCCTGATAGCAGGTCCTGAGCTAAACCAGCTCTGACTTAAGCGGGCGGGGTGCATTTAAGCATCCCGCCCGCTTTGTATCTAGCCCTCAGGTAGTATCAAAGGTGTGAAGCCCCGTCGCCCTACCCAAGCTGACCCACGTCGTCGTCGCCAGAGGCGAACGTCAAACGCTACCGGCAGCGAGGCAGCCCCACGCACCCACCCTGAAGGCCTGCCCAGGGTCCGTTTACAAACGCCCCGCACTGGCGAAATCCCGCAGGTACCCCAGCAGCGCGACGACGGGCGCACCCCAGTCTCGCTGCGGATGCTATTAGTGATAGTGGCCCTGCTAGTGCCTACATTCTTTATTGCTGAAAGCGTGCACACCTACTTTGTGCAGCATCAGCGCTACCAGGAAGTTAGCTCCCAACTGCGCGCCACCAAGCAAGAAAATGCCCAGCTGGAGGCCAAACTGCAGGCCTGGCAAGACAACAACTATCTAAAAAGCCAGGCACGCGGGCGCCTTGGCTACGTAATGCCAGGGGAGACCACCTACATTGTGGTGGGCGCCGATTCAGTTAGCGAAACCACCGCCACCAGCTCCACCCCCCAAAATGGCCAGCCCTGGTATGACCGCCTGCGCCAGAGCACTCGTGAAGCCGGTAAAGTCCCCAAGGCTGCGAAACGTGAACCCTCCCAGCGCGGCTGGCTAGATCCAACCACTAGCCCCACGCCTACCGTAACCACCACCCCATAAAAGCGAGAGCAAATGAGTTCAGAAGTTACCCAGGCAGATATTGAAGCCCTAGGCCAACAGCTGGGGCGTGTTCCGCGCGGGGTAGTAGCCATTGCTGCGCGCTGCGTGTGTGGTCGCCCGGCGGTGGTGCAAACCGCTCCGCGTCTAGACGATGGCTCACCTTTCCCCACCACCTTCTACCTGACCCTGCCAGGGGCGGTATATGGCTGCTCAGCCCTGGAAGCCACCCACTACATGGATGAGCTAAACCAGCGTCTAGCTGAAGATGAGCAACTGGCCGCCGCCTACGCCCAGGCCCACCAGGCCTACCTGGCAGAGCGTGAAAAGCTTGGCCACGTGGACGAAATCGCCGGTATTTCCGCAGGTGGTATGCCTACCCGCGTTAAATGCCTACACGCCCTAGTGGGCCACTCACTAGCCGCCGGTGCGGGGGTAAACCCCATCGGCGACATTGCCATTGAAACCATGCGTGAACGCGGCCTGTGGGATAAGCAGGTTTGCAACTGTAAGGACGGTAAATAATGCGCCTGGCTGCTATTGACTGCGGTACTAACACTATCCGTTTGCTGATCGGCGACTATGAGCTTACCGATCAGGGCATTATCATTAACGAGCTGGAGCGCTCAGGTGAGATTGTGCGCCTAGGTGTGGGGGTAGACCGCACTGGGCGCCTAAATGAGGAGGCCATTGAGCGCACCTTGGACTTCACCCGTGCCTGCGCTGAGCGTTTTGAGCATTACGGGGTGCAACAGGCCCGGTTTGTGGCCACCTCCGCCTCGCGTGACGCCGCCAACCGTGACGTTTTCGTCAATGGTGTTTGGGCAATTTTGGGTTTTGAACCTGAAGTAATCAGCGGTGAAGAAGAAGCTGCCCTGGCCTTCCTGGGCTCTAAGGTGGGCAGCAATGTGGATATGACCCACCCGCGCCTGGTAGTGGATTTGGGTGGCGGCTCCACCGAGTTCAGCCTGGGCACCCAATACCCTGACGCCTATATCTCTACCAACATGGGTTCGGGGCGCGTCACCGAGCGTTTCCTAAGTGAAGGCGTCACCCCTGCCTCTGAAGCAGCCGCCCGTGAGTTTGTGCGTTCCATGCTGGATACGGCTGCCGAGCAGGTAGATTTCAGTGCTGCCCACTCCCTGGTGGGACTAGCGGGCACTATCACTGCAGTTAGCGCCCACGCCCTGGGACTGGAATATTTCGACAGCCAAAAAATCGGTGGGGCACAGGTGCCCGTAGAGGACATGCGCCGCTCCTGCGACGCCATCATCCATGCCACCCCTGAGCAGTTAGAGCAGTGGGAATTCATTGCCCCCGGACGCCGCAGCGTAATTGCCGCTGGCGCCCTGATCTGCGATGAAATGGTGGCCCGCGTGGCCGCTGACACCGCTAACACCGATCACCCGGTGCGCCACATTAACGTGTCCTTGCACGACATCCTCGATGGTATCGCCCTCTCGCAGCTATGAACCAGTCCTTTGCTGCCCTGCTGCTGGCGGCGCGCAGAGAGCGTCAACTGGTGATTGCTACGGCACTAACTGACGGCGCTCCTAGCGGCCAGGCCCGCCAGGCTCGTCTGGCCCAGCAGCAGGGGGCAGGGGCTGCGGAACTGCGCGCAGACCTGCTAGCTGATCCCGCCCAGGTGCGCGCAGCGCTGACGGCAGTGAGGGCAGCCTCCAGCCTGCCGCTGCTACTGACCTATCGTTCAACCACGGAGGGCGGTAAAGGCGCTGGTCACGGCCAGGGCTATGAGGATTATTTAGCTAGTTTGCTACAGTTACGCCCGGCCGTGGCCGCAGTAGACATAGAGATGGCTTGCCCCGCCAGTAAGGCGCTGGTAGCTGAGGCTAAAGCGGGTGGCTACGACGTCGTCGGCTCCTGCCACGACTTTACGGCCACCCCCAGCGCGGCCCAGATAACCCAAAAACTGGCGCAGATTACTGCCGCTGGCGCGGATATCACCAAAGTGGCTTACATGCCACGCACTGCCCAGGACGTGGCCGCGCTGCGACATGCCGCCCACGACTTTGCCGGCGCCTACCCCCACCAGCCGCTAATTGCTATTTCAATGGGCCAGCTGGGCGCCCCAAGCCGCACTGACCTGGTCAATTGTCTGACCTTTGCGACAATCGCCGACGGCGCTGCTAGCGCCCCAGGACAAGCAACTATTGCCTACGTGAGAGCCTGGCTAGAAAACACCCCGGGGACAAGTACTATAGAACTATGAGCCAGCCCCTCGACTCCTCCTCTCGGGCCGCTGGAATCCCCATCGGAATTCGCGCGCATTTAGCCCACGCCGCCTTGCAGGTCCTAGCGCAAGACGCAGGCGTGGATATTTTGCATATCAAAGGCCCGGCAGTTCATCCCAGTATTGGCCGCGCCCTAACCCACAGCACCGATGCCGATGTGCTGGTGCGCCCAGAGCAAGTGAAGCTATACGTCAAAGCCCTGCTAGATCACGGCTGGCGTCACAACACCTCGTTTGAAACCGGCTCCGCCTTCGAGCATGCGGCCACCTTCTTCCACCCTACCTGGGGATATGTAGATCTACACCGGCGCTACCCGGGGATTACCGCGCCCAAAGCTTTTAACAACCTCTGGGCGCGGCGCATCCACCAAATGCTTGGTGGAGTTCGCTGCGCTACCCCAGCACTAATCGATCAGCGCCTAATTTTGCTGCTACACGTAGCGCGCAACTCCTCGGGGACATCAGACCCCGACTATGCCCTGGTATGGGCAACCCTAGACGAGTGCGCCCAAGAGGACCTGCGCCGTCGAGCCCGGGAACTAGGGGCCCAAGTGGGGCTAGCCGCCGCGCTAGGAGAACTAGACCAATACCGCCAAGACCCCACCCACGACCTGTGGATGATGTTCTCCACCGGTGAGGGCGGGCGCCTAGACGAGTGGAAAGCCCGCTTCAAAGCAGCCAACGGCCCGCTGGCTAAAGCCCGCATTGTAGGCCGGGCGCTGCTAGTAAACACCGACCACCTAACCATGCGGCTAGGCCACGAACCCACCCCGGCTGAAGTGCGCCAAGAATATGTGGAGCGCTACCGGGCGGCTTTGCGTGAAGGAATGGACAAAGTTAAGAGGAAACTGTGACCTACCTGCACCCCTCACGTCTGGGTTACTACGACGACCCCACTGAGCAGGCCATTTACTTGGCACCACTACCCGACGGCGAAATCTCTAGGCTAGAAGGCCCTGCCCGCGCTATTTGGATCGGCGCTGATGGGGCTGAGAATATGGCTGAAGTAGCCCAGCGGGTTGCCCCCTATTTCAACGTTACGGCTGACCAAATTGAGGCAGACGTAAGCGAATTTGTTAGTCAACTAATTGCTGGCGCACTTCTGGAGGAAGTCATGGACCTAAAGGATGCCCGATGAACGGCAGTTACGGGGCCTCGCCCCGGTTGCTGTTTGTGTGCACCGCCAACATTTGCCGTAGCGCCTATGCTGAGGTGCGCTCCCGCCAAATGCTGGGTTTGGATGCCGGCTGGGCCTTTTTTAGTGCCGGTGTGCCGGGCACGGTTGGCCGCGAAATGGACCCGCCCATGGTGGCCCAGGCGGTGGCGCGTGGCGTGGCCCTGGAGGACTGCTTGGCTATGCGTTCGCGCCAAATGCGTGAAGGGATTTTGCGTCGCTCACGCCTAGTTGTGACCATGGCTAACTCGCACCGTGTGGCTTTGCTTGATGATTTTCCTGCCTACGCTGAGCGTTACTGGACTTTGGGGCAGCTAGCCGACGCCGCCACCTTGCTCCAGCGTGATGACGCCTGGCTGAGCTATGACACTGACCAGCTAGTGCAGGCGCTACACGCAGTGCGTGGGCCAGCTGGGGGCGGACGCGACGTAGCTGACCCATATCGGCGTGGAGATGCAGCTATGGCTGCGGCGGCCGATACCATTGATGCGTACTTGCGCACTATTCTGCCGCTACTATCGCGCGGCTAAGTCGCCACTAAGTTTTTGTACCTTCCCCGTCCGCTCCCTACCTTCCCCGTCCACTCCCTGAGTCCGCTAAAACATTTGGAAGAAGGGAAAAATTAGCGTGACAACTTCAAATTCTGCTAGGAAACTTCTTAGATGCGTGGGTTTGATAATCCTCTGCGGGCTCTTGGGGTTAGCTGGCGGGCTTGGTTATGTCAGTGTTCAACCAAAGCTCTACACTGCTACTTCCCAGGCGATGGTGGTAGTTACCAGTACCGATGCTTTTGACCAGAACTCTATTTCTGGTCAGAAAGCTAGCGTGTATGCAGTCCTGGCCGGTTCGCAGAACGTGGCTAACCGCGTGGCTAAGACCCTAAAGATCCCCAGTATGGAGGGTACTCTTACCGGTAGTGCTGACGCTGTTCCTGGTCTGTTTACTCTGACCGCTACCGCCTCCACCCCGGAGCGCGCTCGTGACATCGCTAATGCTGGTATCAAGGCCGTGTCTGATGAGGCTAACGCGATTGCTACTCAGGGTGGGTCAAGTCAGAGTGGTTCAAGCGGGGCTGCTGATAACAGCGAGACTCGCGTAACCCAAACCCTTAAGGCGCTTACCCCAAGCGAGTCCAGCTTCCCTACCTTAAGTGATTTTCTCGTTAAAGGTTCTCTGGGGACTCTGGGCGGTCTAATAGTTGGCACCCTGTTGCTGGCTGGCTACCTGCGGATAACTAGTCCGGTAAAAGATAAAGCCTGACCTGTCTAGGAATTTGGTCGCGTTCAGCTAGTACTGGCTATGGTTTAGGGCAAGTAGCGGTAATGCTGGTATGGATAAAACAGTATTGGGCATGGCTAAGGGTGTGTGGCTTGGATCAGGTGCAATAATGAGTGCGGCGGCCGATACCATTGATGCGTACTTGCGCACTATTCTGCCGCTACTATCGCGCGGCTAAAGGCCTAGTTGATACCGTACTAACATATAGATTTTCAGGTTCCCCACCTGATCCCTGGCATCGCCAGGCCGCTCGGAAGAAGGGCAATAACCCACTGTGACAATCCAAGACTTTGTTAGGATGACCCGGGTCAACCTGGGTTTCTTAATCCTATGCGTGCTATTGGGTCTAGCCGGTGGTTTCGGCTATGCCAGCGCCCAGCCATGGACCTACACCGCTACTTCCCAGGCGATGGTGGTAGTTCCCGGTACCGATGCTTTTAGCCAGAACTCTATTTCTGGTCAGAAAGCTAGCGTGTATGCAGTCCTGGCCGGTTCGCAGAACGTGGCTAACCGCGTGGCTAAGACCCTAAAGATCCCCAGTATGGAGGGTACTCTTACCGGTAGTGCTGACGCTGTTCCTGGTCTGTTTACTCTGACCGCTACCGCCTCCACCCCGGAGCGCGCTCGTGACATCGCTAATGCTGGTATCAAGGCCGTGTCTGATGAGGCTAACGCGATTACCACCCTTAACGCGCCCACCGCGCAGCCCACCACCCAGACCACCACTAACCCGGATGGTACTCAGGTAACCACCACCACCCAGAGCGTGGATGGCACTACCAACGTAACCACCACGGACAACAGCTACCGCGAAACCCGCGTAACCCAGACCCTGCAGGCAGTTGCCCCCAGCGCCCCTAGCTCCCCTGACTTCTACAAGCTCAGCGGCATGGGTGCCCTGGCTGGTCTGGTAATTGGTTACCTGGTGGTGTTCATGCGCCGCCTGATGGACAACCGTGTACGCCACAACTCCGATGTTGAGGAGCTGCTGGGTTCTTCCGTACTGGCGGTTGTACCTAAGTCCACTGAACTGAACGCTAAGGGCCGTCAGAATGTGGATGGTCTGGGGCAGGCCGCCGAGGCCCTGCGTCACCTACGTACCAACCTGCGCTTCGTGGATGTTGACAACCCGCCGCGCGCAATCGTTATGACCAGTGCTAACCCTGGTGAAGGTAAGTCCACCATGTCTGCCGTGTTGGCACAGATGCTGGCTTCTTCCGGTCAGCGCACCGTGCTAATCGACACCGACTTGCGTAAGCCCGTGGTACACAAGATCTTCGGCCTAGATGGTTCTGTAGGTTTAACCCAGATCCTGGCCGGTGACATGCAGCTATCCGACGTCGCTCAGAAGATTGAAGGCCAGCCCAACCTGCGTGTTGTGCCCGCTGGACGTATCCCTCCCAACCCCTCAGAGCTTTTGGGCTCCCAGCGTATGAAGGCCTTGATGGACTACCTCAAGGACGACGCCATGGTGATCATGGACGCCCCGCCGCTACTGCCGGTTACTGACGCCGGTCTGCTTGCGGCTCTGGCCGACGGCGCCATCTTGGTCATGGAGGTGGGTGGCACCTACAAGGAGCAGGCCCGCCTGTGTGGCAAGATCTTCAAGCAGGTTGACGGCCGTCTGCTGGGTGTAGTGCTCAACCGTGCTTCACGTCGTAACCTCGGTAGCGTTTACTACGGTTACGGTTACGGTGGCTACGGCCAGAACTACTACTACTACGAGGAAGACGAGAAGCGTAAGCTGCTTGGCTTCATCCCGCTGCCCGGTCACCGCAAGCGCAAGCGCGAAAACCAGATCGTCTCCATCCAGGAGGAAGAGGTCCACCCTCTGCCTAAGGACAAGCAGAGTCGCCGCGCTGCCCGCCGCGCTGCCCGCACCGAGGCCCCGGCCCAGGTACCGGCTCAACTGCCGGCGGCCACCATGACAGCCGTCCCTGAGCCTGCTCCGCGCGTGAGCACAGTGGTTAACCCTGAGCCGGTGAGCGTACCTTCCGTACAGGATTCAGGTGACGATACCGCCACCACTGAGGCTGTTGCCAGCCCGGTAAGCACCGGTATGCCGCTGCCTCCGCCTACTGCCTCCATCAGCCAGCCGGTGGGTGAGGAAACTGCCGTGCAGACCTCTGCCGCCTTCGGTGCCCCGCAGGCTAGCGTGCCCACGCGCCGCTCGCTGCGTGAGCGTCGCAATGGCTGATAGCTAATACAACAAGGCCCCGGCTTAATGCCGGGGCCTTGTTGTTTAGCCTTCTAAAGCCCAGTAAAGCTCAGTGCTAAAGCTTAGAGAACTGCCAGGATTTCGGTTACGAACACTAGGGTGTCGCCGCCCTTAATGCCGGCCTGAGGCACGCCACGGGAGCCGTAGCCTAGCTCGGAGGGGATGGACAGCAGCACGCGCGAACCCACGCGCTGGCCTACCAGGCCCTCGTCCCAACCACGGATAACCATGCCCACGCCAATCTGGAAGCTCAGCGGCTGGCCACGGTCAAAGGAGTTGTCGAATACCTGGCCATCCCAGATCTGACCCAGGTAGTTGCACACAATGGTGTCGCCGGGCTCAACGATCTGGCCGTCGCCGGCGTCGAGAACCTGAATCTCTAGGTCAGCGGGGGCCTCAGCGTCAGGGAAGGTGAGGGTGGGCTTGGTGCCTTTGCTACCGGAAATGGTAGGAAGTGGTGTTGCAATCATGGTTTAAGTTTAAGGGTAACCAATGCCTCAATGTATGTTTCTACGCCTGAAGTAGAATAGGTGCGTTCCCGTTTTTATAGCGCTCGTTTCCCCAACAAGCTTTGCATTTTCTTGAGGATGTTTTGTGGCTCCCAACACCGGCATAGTTAATTTACCTAGGCTAACCAGCCTGCGTTTTTTTGCTGCATCAGGTGTATTCATGTATCACCTGTGCCGCATTTATCCAGGTATGCCGCTTAAAGCTACGTCCACTGTGGGCTATGTGGGGGTTGCATTTTTCTTTGTGCTATCAGGTTTTGTGCTGACCTGGTCTACCCCTATCTATAACGGTGTGGAGGCCAAGCAGTTTTGGATTAAGCGTGTAGCGCGTGTATACCCCTCCCACCTGGTGATGATGGTGATTGCGTTGCTATTGCCGGCTACACCGCTGCCATTAACCTGGGTTGCGGTGCCTCCCAACGCGCTGCTGTTGCAATCTTGGTTCTCACCTAACGACATTGCTTTTGGGGTAAACGCAGTTAGCTGGTCGCTGTCTTGTGAGGCTTTCTTCTACCTGTGTGCACCGCTACTTATCAGTGTGCTAAACGCGCTTAAGCCCCTGCAGCGCTACCTAGCCGCCGCCGCTGGTGCGGGTGTGGCCTGGAGTATCGGTCTGGTGCTGGCAGCCAATGGGTTTAACGTTTACGCCTACCACTTGCCGATTGTGCGTATCGGTGAATTCATTATCGGTATTGCTTTGGCTTTGGCTCTGCGCGACGGCGTGCGCTTGCCTTTTAGGAGTGTGTGCCTTGCTGGGGTGACCACCGCTGTGATGGTGATGGTTTGCCTGCGCACCGGGCAGGTAACAACGGTTAGCGGCATTTTGATGGTGCCCGCCTTTGCCTGGCTGATTTACGCCTGCGCGCAGGCTGACTTGGATGGGGTACGCGGCGTGCTGCGGCTGAAGCTGCTAGAGCACCTGGGTATTACTTCTTTTGCTTTTTATCTGGTGCACGAATTAGTGCTCCTAAACCTCAAACCGCTGCCCTGGCCGCATGGTTCAAAGCTGGTTAATCTGGCGACTGTAATCGTGCTTTGGATTATCTGCCAGGCGGCGGCTGAACTGTTATACCGTGGAGTTGAGCGTCCTGCGCAGCGTCGTATTCGTGCGTGGGCGGCAGCACATAAGGGGAAGAATGAAACAAAGGCTGGGCATTATTCGCTACAACCTGGGCGTGCTAGTGGACAAGCCGGAACGCCCGGCACTGGTGTGGATGATGCTGGGAACGGTACTAGTGTCACTGGCGGACACCGCCTCGATTTTGCTGGTAGCGCCGCTGGCGCAGGCCATGACGGGGCAGTGGCGCAGCGGAGCCGCCGGGGCCGCAGCTGAGCTTCTGGGCGTAAAAAGCCAGAGTGAGCTGGTAGCCGCCTTAGCTGGGGCGGTTATTATCGGCTTCATTGTTAAGGACCTGCTCTCCATTTTGGTGCAGTGGTGGAGCCTTAAGGTTTCCTCTAACCTGCGCTACAAGAGCGCTATTGAAATCAGCGAATACTATCTGCGCCTGCCTTACTCTAAGCACGCCTATTTAGGGTTGGCGGTAATTCTAAATAAGTCTGGTCAGAACGTGACCATGGCTTATACCGGTTACCTGTTTGGCACTATCACGCTAGCTACCCAGATTTTTGCGGTTGTCAGTGTGGTGGGTGCATTGCTGATTGCCGCTCCGGTGGCTACCGCGATTTTGGCGCTGTTTATTGGTCTGTTTGGCTGGCTGTTCCTACGTAAGGTGCGCCCGCTAAATGAGCGCCTGGGCGCGGAAGAGGTGGCCGCTAATGAGCGCTCGTTCAGGGCTTGCTTTGACGCTTTTGGCACCATTAAAGAAACCCAGCTGCGTAACGCCTACGACTTCTATCTAGAGCGTATTGATGAGGCTTCAGCTAAGCTGCGCGACATTAGTATTCAGAAGGGTTTTATCGCTTCGCTACCTAAGCAGCTAATTGAAATTGTGTTCATGCTGGCACTAGCCATCGTGTTTGCTTTTACTGCTTTTGTGGGTGACGGCCAGTCGCTGCTGTCATCTATGGCGGTATTGCTAGCGGCGGCTTTCCGTGTGCTACCCACTGCTGCCGGTATGCTCGGCACCTTGGCTACTATCCGCCAGGCTGAGCCGGCTACGCGCGAATTTATTGCCTCTAAGCTGGCGGCCCGCTCACAGATTAAGAGCATGGAAATTGTTAGCCGTGAGGAGGTCACCCCGCTGGTTCTGCGTAAAGAGCTAGAGGTGCGTGACGTGCGTTTCCGCTATGACGACGACGCCCCTGAAGTGCTTAAGGGCGTGGACTTGCGTATTCCCTTTGGCACTAAAGCTGCTTTTGTGGGCTCCTCGGGTGCCGGTAAATCTACTTTGTTGGATCTGCTGATGGGGCTGCAGGTGCCCACCAGCGGTGAGATCCTGATTGACGGCGCCGACATGCGTGAAAATATTTACGGCTGGCAGTCCAATATTGGGGTAGTGCCCCAGAACGTGTTTATTACTGACCGCACTATCGCCGAGAATATTGCTTTCGACCAGCGCCGTGAAGACATTGACCCCGAGCGGGTGCGCGAGGCTTTGGAAGGCGCACGCCTGTGGGAGTTTGTTTCTAGTCAGCCTGAGGGTATCTGGTCTGAGTTTGGTGAGCAGGGCCGACGCCTATCGGGTGGGCAGTTGCAGCGTGTGGGTATTGCCCGCGCCTTGTATCGCCGTCCTAACCTGCTGATTTTGGATGAGGCCACTAGCGCCCTAGATAACGAGACTGAAGCGGAAATCGCTGAAACTATCGATAATCTAAGCGGCAAGATCACCGTGATTATTGTGGCTCACCGTCTATCCACTATCCGTAATGCGGATCAGATCGTGTTCCTGGCTAACGGTGTGGTTGATGGCATCGGTAGCTTCATTGAGCTGCAGGAACGCTCTGAAGGCTTCCGTAACCTGGTTAAGTTGGCGGCGCTAGAGCAGGCCTAAAACCAGAGCCAAATAAAACCAGCTGCTTAGCTGGTGGCAGCCATAAAAAAGTTTGTGCCCCAGAAGTTTCTGGGGCACAAACGCGTATTAGCTGTTTAGTTCACCTGACTCGTTCCAGGTTTTCCAGCGCAGCGGGTGGGCTTTAAGCATGGGGCCGTTAGCAGCAAACTGGATGCGCTCATCGGGGCGCCCGTGGCTGATGTTTTCCCAAACTTCAAGGATTTCGGCATTGGATAGCTTGGAGCCAGCCTCCCAGTGTGGGGAGAACCAGCTTAGGTCCTCGCCGGTCAGCGCGGTGGCGGCGCTACCTTGACGTACCTTGCGGGCTACCTGCTCGGGGGAGCGGTATTGGGCGTGGGCGATCTTTAGGCCATGGCTGGTGGCGCCTACCCGCAGGGCATAGTGGTTGCCGGGGCCCATCTTTAGCCAGCGGTGTGAACGCACGGCCACTTTGCCGGGGAAGGAGGGTTTGGTGTCCACAATGAATTCGGCATTGATCAGGTCTTTAGGGCCGGGCGTGGTGGGCACCATGTGTAAAAAGTCGGCGTAAATCATGTCTGCGCTTTGGGCGCGCAGATAGTCTGCCAGCTTACCTTCGGGGGCGAACCAGAACTCGTCGCCGTCGAAGGGAATAATCCAGTCAGCCCCTGCCCGCCAAGCCGCATGGCACATGTAGGTCATTTTTTCAGCCTGAATATGTGCCGGTTCGCGGTCTCGGGCTATGTGCACGCGACCGGTTTTGAGGGCGAATTCTTCTAGAATTTCCGGGGTGTCATCGGTGGACATGTTGTCGCCAACAATGATGTGGCTGATGCCCTGCGCAAATAGGTGCTCAATGACCAGGGGCAGGATATCTGCCTCGTTTTTAACTAGCGTTACGCCCCAAACTTCGCCTTCTTTACGACGACGACGCGGCAAGTTAGGTAGCTGCATATGTTTTATGGCCCGCATCTGCGCGGGTAGGCTGCGATGCTTAATAAAATCTTTGCAAACCCAGCTGGCCTGACCCAGATCTTGGCGTAGTGACATTAGCGTCCTAAGGTTGGGGTGGGAAAGTGTCACGAGGAAAAACGTGACTATACCGTTGATAGTATAGATTGGTTTCCATCCCACTTATAGCCCTTGAGAGGTTGGCGCTATGTTGGACTATGGCAGATTCGTCTATAAGTCGCGTGTGTGGGCAGGCTATGCGAACCGAGCAATTAAACGTAGCTTTTCTACTCAGCAGGTAAATAAACGACGCGAAATTTTAAGTTCTCGCCAGGTGCCTGACTTCCCAGTGACTCCAGGTGCGGTTATGGCCGTAACCATGGTTAAGGATGAGGCTGACATTATTGGCCGCGTCATCACCCACCTGCTGGAGCAGGAAGTGGACCGGGTGATCGTGGCTGACAATATGTCTAGCGATGACACCCCCCAGATTTTGGCTGAGCTGGCCAGTAAATACCCGGTTACGGTGGTGCAAGATAACCTGGCGGCCTACTATCAGTCAGAAAAAATGACGGCCTTGGCTAAGTTGGCGCGCAATCACGGGGCTAAGTGGGTAATTCCTTTCGACGCCGATGAACTGTGGTTCGCCCCGGGCACCACCCTAGCTAGCTACCTGCGGGCCAGTGACAAGAAGCAGTTCCGCGCTGCTGTGCACAACGCTATCCCCACTGAAACCGCTGGGGTGTGGCGTCTTGATCAGCGGGCAGCGAGCCTGCCGAAAACTGCTGTGGCCACGCTACCTGGCATGAATATTTCTATGGGTAACCACTTTGTGGACCGCCCTGGTGAAACCGACGCCGGTATGCGCCTAATTCACTTGCCGTGGCGTTCGCTAGAGCAGATTGAACGTAAATCAACGCAGGGTTCTTTGGCGTTGCGTTTGGCTGAGCATGAGGGGCGCCTGGGGCGCCAGTGGCATGAGACTGAAACTGCTCTGGCGCGGGACGCCGCTGGGCTGTGGCAGGATTTGCTAAACGGTAACCCGCACCCGGCCCTGGACCTAAACTGGTCGGCAGACAGTGAGCTAATCACCTTAGATGAGCTACCTGCTTGGCCTTTTGCCCGCCCCTATGACATCACCGGCCCTAACCGCATTGAAGAGGTCAAATAGCTAGCTGCGCTGGCGCGGGCCGAGCACCCGTGAAAGCCTGCGACGTTGAGAAGCTTCTTAGCTGCGCTAGCGCGCGCCAAGGACTCTCTTAGCCGCGAGCGCTGCCAGCTGCCTGTAGGCTTTGCCCACCAGCTGCAAGCTAATAAAAACAAGTGGGGGGCGTACCTTTTAGGTACGCCCCCCACTGTGTGTTTGCTGCGCTTAATGCGCGTAGCGCTATTTGGATTAGTCGTCGCTGCTGAAGATAGCCAGCAGACGCAGAATCTCAATGTAGAGCCACACCAGGGTCACTACCAGGCCGAAGGCGCAGGTCCAGGCGTAGCGGCGAGGAGCGCCGGCGTTTACCAGCGACTCAGTGTTCTGGAAGTCGAGCACCAGGGACACAGCCGCCATAATCACGGCAATGGGGCCAATGATCAGGCCCAGCGGGATGCCCGCAACGGTCATGGAGTACAGGCCAAACTCGCCGCCCACCAGGCCGGTGAGCTGAAGCAGGAAGTTAACCATGGCGAAAGCGCCGTAACCGATCAGGGCAATCATGAAGATCTTGAGGAACTTACCCTGCAGACGGAAGTTAGCGAACTTGTACAGGCACAGCATTACTACGAACGTGGCCAAAGTACCCAGCACAGCCTGCAGCACAATGCCGCTGTAGCGGGTTATCTCGACGGCGGCAGAGAAGCCACCAAGCATTAGACCTTCAGCTAGGGCGTAGATGAACATCAGTACCGGTGAAGGCTCACGCTTGAAGGTGTTGATAAGACCGAAGATCAGCGCCCCAACAGCGCCGGTGCTGGTGACCATAACGGCGGTGCCCATGGCCTGTGCGCTCTGGGCCTGGTAGGCGTTAACCACCAGGTACCAGCCAAAAGCAGCGGTGATAACTACCGTTAGCAGCAGGGCGGCGGTACGCACAATGACGTCGTCGTAAGTCATGCGCCCGGTCTCTACAGCGGAGGCGGCGGGGGCAGCGTACTGCTGCTCAAGCTGGGCCTGGCTGTAGGGGTCGTAACCGGTCTGGCCGTAAGCATTCTGGTCGTAAGTATTTTGACCATAAGCGTTCTGGCCGTAGGGGGCACCATAGCCGCCCTGGTTAGGGTGGCCGGGGGTGTAGCCGGGCATGGTCGGATACCCGGCCGGGGTGGTTTGCTGCGCACCCTGCTTGAATACAGGGTTGGAGCTGAATACGGGGTTGGACATTAGCCCCATCTCCTTCCATTCTTTCCTGCTCCCAGCCTGCCACAATGAGGAGATTTAAGCTATTAACTCAGCTAGGGACTTATTCACTACGGGTGTTTTGGGGGCTTTTCTTTGCTCTCTCCTCCCTAAGTAGGAGACGGCGTACACCTTTAGTCTGGCCACTTTGCCGGCTAAGTTTCCTCACCTAGGCCGATAAAGCTGGGACAGTGGTTTCCTAGAATTTAAGTCGTAACAACGAAACCTAGAAAGGTTAAGCCAATGATTCAGGCGCGACACTTAACCAAGCGCTATGGCAACAAAGTGGCTGTAAACGATATTTCTTTCGACGTTCACCCCGGTAAGGTGACCGGTTTCCTGGGCCCTAACGGTGCAGGTAAGTCCACCACCATGCGCATGATTATGGGCCTTGACCGGCCTACCTCCGGCGCGGTGCGCGTAAACGGCCGCCCCTACCGTGATCTGGCCGCCCCGCTAACTGAAGTGGGTGCCCTACTGGACGCCAAGGGCCTGCACGGTTCACGCACTGCCCGAGCCCACCTCAAGCAGCTGGCACTTTCAAACGGTATTCCTACCCGCCGCGTAGATGAGGTGCTGGAATTTACTGGCCTTAGCGCCGTAGCCAACAAGCGAGTTCAGGGTTTCTCCCTGGGTATGGGTCAGCGCCTAGGTATTGCTGCTGCGCTGCTTGGTGACCCTGAGATTTTGATCTTCGATGAGCCCGTCAACGGCCTAGACCCTGAAGGTGTTATTTGGGTTCGTGAAACCTGCCGTCAGCTGGCTAGCGAGGGACGCACCGTGTTCATCTCCTCCCACTTGATGAGCGAGATGAGCCAGACCGCAGATGAGCTGATCGTTATCGGTCGCGGCCGCATTATTACCACCGGCCCGGTAGATAGCGTCATTGAAAACACTATCGCTGACCGGGTGCGCGTAGCCTCGCCCCAGGCTTCAACCTTGGCCCAGCTACTGCAACAGCAGGGTTGGCAGGCCAGCCCGGTGGAGCCCTCGGTACTAGAAACCACCGCCACCGATGCTATCCACGTGGGTGAGCTGGCCGCCGCTAACGGCATTGTGCTGCACGAGCTGACCACCATTAAGGCCTCCCTTGAGGACGCCTATCTGGAGCTTACTGGCGACGCCGTCGAATACCGTGCCGGTGCCGGCGCCCACTTGCCGCAGCCTCCGCAGGGGCCTGCTGGCCAAAACATTTACCCCGCACCGCAGCGCTGAAAGCAAGGAGAGAAACAATCATGACTGCAACTAACCACAGCGCTAACCAGGGCCGCATGGCCGCCCAGGGCGTTCCTGCCCAGCAAATGCCGACGACGGCGCCCGCAGCTGCCGTACAGGCCGCACAGGCTCCCGCCCAGCAGGGCCAGGTGCGGCAGGCCCCACATGGGCAAGTACCCGCCCAGCAGCGCGCCCCGCGCCGTCGAGTGCAAGCCAAGCAAACTTTCTTTAGCGTCTTTAGGTCAGAGTGGAGCAAATTAGCTTCGCTGCGCTCCACCTGGATCACCGCTGCAATTGCATCACTAATTACTATCGGTTTTTCTGTGGCGCTCATGGCCCAGTACTCAGGTATGAAAGGTTACGCCGACAAGGCTGCCAACTACCTGACGGTAGGCTCTTCCTTCGGACAGATCGCGGTAGCAGTGCTAGGTGCTCTGCTGATCACCGGTGAATACTCTTCAGGCCAGATCCGCTCATCCCTAGCAGCAGTGCCGCGTCGTGGTCGCCTGTTTGCGGCCAAAGCTGCAGCGGTAACTATCTTCTCAGCGCTGCTGGGCCTGGTGACGGTGACGCTAACCTACCTGTTCTCCCTGCCGATCCTGGGCGATAAGGCTGGCTCTCTATCAAACCCTGAATATCTTGGCTTCTTCTGGGGCACCGCACTGGCCTTCGCCATTATCGGCCTGATGGCTATGAGCTTTGGCTATATCCTGCGCTCCACTGCCGGCTCTATCTCGCTGGTAGTAGTGCTGCTGTTTGTAATTCAGATTCCGCTAGGCTTGGCCTCTACCAAGTGGAGCTGGGCCGCCTACGCTGCGGAAATTATGCCCAGTACTTCCGGTGCGGCCGCAGCTGACCCCTACGGCCTGTTTGTCACCACCAAGCTGGACTACGACCTAGTGATCGCTTGCGGTTACGCCTGGGCCATCATCCCGATGATTATCGCCTTCTTCGTGTTCAGCAAGCGCGATGCCTAAGCAGTACTGGCAGTACAGGGTATCTAATGCGGTAGTTGCGCTGCTTAACGCAAGTACCTAAAAACTGGCTAAGGCGCCGCCCGGTAAGGGCGGCGCCTTAGCCCAGCCAGGGCTAGTAATTTCAATTGCGGTTAAGCTTTAAATGAGTAAGCGTGGAAAAGTGGACAATGCGTAAAACCTGGCTAAACATCCTCGAAAAGCTTGGTGCCCGCCCAGCGGTCTCAATTAGCATCTGGCTGGTATTTATAAGCAGTCTGTTCGCGGTAGAACTATTGCTAGAAACCTCCGCCCACACCCGGATCGTGCTGCTGGTGGCCTATATAGTGCACGCCGCACTGGGGGTGGTGGTGTGCATCTGCGCCTGGGCCTACCGCTACCAGGTGGCGCTGCTACGCAGCGAAGCCTCCCGCCAAGCCCTCGCCGGCCAGCAAGCCACACTGCTGGCCGCCGCCAATGAACGCAGCCGCATTGCCCGCGAAATGCACGACGTCGTTGCCCACTCCCTAGCCGTCATGATCACCATGTCAGACGGTATCGCCTCCACCATTGACCGCGACCCCAAAATGGCCAAAGAAGCACTCAACCTACTGGCTGAGACCAGCCGCAGCGCGCTCGCGGACACGCGCCGCCTAGTAGGGGTGCTGCGCGAAGACCCGGCAGTTTCCGGCCTAAGTGGGGAGATCACCCCCGCTGCCGGCATTAACGCCGGCGCGGCAGGCAGCGCGGGCGTCTCCTCACCGGCTAACGCGGCGGCAGGCAGCGCGGATCTGGCCGCAGATACGGGGCTGAGCGGCGTCGTCGGCCCTAAACTGCAAGTAAAAGAACTGCCGGTGCCAGAATTTGCCGCCCCGGGCACAATAGCCCCCGCCCACCCCAGCAGCGCCATCACCAACCTGCGTGAGCGTGAAGTGGAAGAAACCAACCAGGATGCGGGCGCGCCCCTGGCCCCCGCGCCGGAAAGCAAAGACCTAGCCGCCCTGGTGGAGCGCTTTAAAGAAGCCGGGATGCCTATCAGCTACGAGCACCTGGGGGAGCCGCTGCCAAACGACGCCAATTTACAGCTGACCATTTACCGTATCGCCCAAGAAGCCCTCACCAATGTGCTGCGCTACGCGCCCACCACCAAACGCATTACCGTGCGCCTGGCGCGGCGAGTAGGCTGCGCCGAGCTGTGGGTAATTAACGCCGCCGCCCCCGGCTCGCCATCCATGCACGGCTCTGGCAAGGGCCTGATTGGGATGCGTGAACGCGCCGCCGTCTACTCCGGATCAGTGCAGGCCGGGCCGGTTGACGGTAACTGGCAGGTGTACGCTATTTTGCGTTGGCAGGAAGATACCTTGGAGGAACTCAAATGGCAGCTGCCGGTATGATCCGCGTGCTTTTAGCCGATGACCAGGCACTTATCCGTATGGGTTTTCGGATGGTGCTGGATGCTGAGGCGGATATTGAAGTGGTGGGTGAGGCGGCCGACGGCGCTGCGGCTATCACTCAGGCTAAGGCGCTTAACCCCGACGTCGTACTAATGGATATCCGTATGCCGGGGGTTAACGGGATTGAGGCTACCGCCGAAATTACCCGCACCCTAGACACCAAAGTACTTATCCTGACCACCTTTGACCTGGACGAATACGCCTTTGGTGGGCTGCGGGCGGGGGCTAGCGGGTTTTTACTTAAAGACACGCGCCCAGCTGAGCTAATTGAAGCTATCCGCACCGTGGCCAGCGGTGAGGCGGTGGTTTCGCCGCGTATTACCCGGCGTATGCTGGAAATGTTTGCGGGTCAGCTACCTAGTGGGGCTACCGCTAGCGGGCAGGTAGATCCGCGTATTGCCTCCCTAACTCCGCGCGAAACAGAAATTTTGTGCCTGGTGGCACGCGGCATGTCCAATGCTGAAATTGCTGCTGAACTGGTGGTTTCCGCAACCACCGTGAAAACCCATGTGGGTTCAGTGCTAGCCAAGCTAGGGGTGCGTGACCGTGTACAGGCCGTGGTGGTGGCCTACGAAACCGGTTTGGTTAGTTAATTCAGTAGTTAATTTTTTTTACTGGCTTTGAGTAAGCGGCTTCACCGCGCTTAAAGCTTGGGATTTAGCGGCTAAACCGATAGGGTAAGGGAGTTAAACCCGGCGAGGGACATGCGCAAACCGTGCGTATGCATCCGTGATCGACGTGGTAGTGCTCTGGTGCTGCGCGCGTTGAGGCGTCCCAAGCCCCAAGCATTTGGAGAAAATCATGGCTAAGGCTTCCAAGATTTCCGCAACCCTACGTACCGACTTTGGTAAGGGCTTCGCCCGTCGCGCCCGCGTGGCCGGCCAGGTTCCCGCCGTTGTTTACGGCCACGGCACCGACCCCAAGCACGTCCTGGTTGACGGTCACGAGTCCTACATGGCTCTGCGTGGCACCTCCAACGCTCTAGTAGAGCTAGATGTTGAGGGCGAGAAGGTCCTGACCATCGTTAAGGACATCCAGCGTCACCCGCTACGCCCTGGCTTCCAGCACATCGACTTCATGATCGTTAACCGCTCTGAGAAGGTTAGCGTTGAGGTTCCCGTGGTAGTAGTCGGTGAGGCTGCTCCGGCCACCATGCACACCATCGAGCTGGCTCACCTGAGCGTGTCCGTGCCTGTGGTTGACATCCCCGAGTCCATCGAGGTTGACGTCACCGGCCTGGAGGCTGGCACCATCATCACCGTGGCTGACCTGAAGGTTGCCGACGACGTCGAGATCCACAACGAGGCCGAGCTGCCCGTGGTCAACATTGCCGCCAACGAGGAAGAAGAAGCCCCTGAGGAAGAGGCTCCTGCCGAGGCCGCCACTGAGGAAGCCGCTGAGTGAAATTAGCTGCTTGCTAGCGCTGCGGGCCGCGACGCGAAAGCGTTGCGGCCCTAGTGTTTTTAGGCGCGGCGGCTGGTTTTAGTTGCCGGTGTGTAGGCGCATTTGGGCTTTGGCCAGCCCTAAAGTCACCACTTCTTCAACCGCATCAGCGGCCTGCTCTAAGGTAGTGGCCCATTGGGTTAGCGTCGCCTTAGGGAAGTCAGCCAGCACAAAGTCGGTTACGCTCTGGCGCCCAACCGGGCGTCCAATACCAACCCGCAGCCGCGCATAGTCGCGCGTACCCAGCGCCGTCGAGATAGATTTCAAGCCATTATGGCCGTTCTCCCCACCCCCAAGCTTTAGCCGCAGCTCATGCTCAGGGATATCCAGCTCGTCATGAATAACCAGCAGGTGATCAGGGCTGATGCTGAAGTACTGCATTAGGTTCTTAACCGGCCCGCCGGAAGTGTTCATGAAGGAGTTGGATTTAGCCAAAATTGCCTTCGGCCCCGGCGCGTCGCCCGGTAGCATCCCAATACGCATCTGGGCAATACGCGCCACCTGCCGGTGGTTCACAAATGAGCCACCCGCGCGCCCCGCCAACACGTCAAGCACCATTTGCCCAACATTGTGGCGGTTACGCAGATAGCGGGCCTCGGGGTTACCTAAACCTACAATCAGCCAGCTCTCGCTCAAGCGCGTTACTCCACTACCTGTAGCAAACCGGCAGCCAGCAGCGTGTCCACGGTTTCATCCACTAGGTTCCAAGATTTGCGGTGCTCGCCCAGGGCGGCGACGACGTCGGCGTGGATTTCTGCCAGGGTGTGCGGAATGGGGCAGGCCATCCAAGCGGCCGCACCAGCGCCGTCGAGAAGTACCGGAACTGTGCCCACCAGCACTACCGTTTGCCATTCAGAGTAGATAGCGTCAGTGAAGGGGGCGCGCACCAAACGATCAGAGTCACCCAGGGAGGTGCCCATGGAAGAGCTAGTCAGCTTCAGGTTCACGTCACCGCTGCCAGGAATGTGCTGGTAGCTGGGCGGATCTGCCGGGTGTTCCAGGAGCTGCTTGAATAGCTCAGCGCACTGGGCCTGATCACTAAAGCTTAGCTGCCAAGGGCCACCAGCCAGGGTTAGGGCGCGTGCCAGGGTCAGCAGCGGGTTGGGCAGTAGATAGAAGGAAGAAGTTTGGGCAATGAACTTGGTTAGCGCCTCCGCTAGCGTTAGTGGCTCCAGCTTATTGCCTTGGCTGACTCTCTCAGCGATTAGTAGCGCAGCCATGCGCAGTGGTTCACCGGCAAAAGTTAGCTCAGTGGCAGGGGTAATACCCAGCTCAGCCGGCGCGTGGTCACCCTTAACGGTGGGCTCTTGGGGGTCCACCAGGGAAATAGGCTTGGGGTAGGGGTAAACCTTTAGGGTTTCGGGGTCAAAACCCAAACACTCGTCGGTTACATAGTTGAACTGGCCGGCTAGGCGGCTAGCAAAAGTGGATTTACCGGTTCCTGACGGCGCCGCGATACCGATTACATCCCTGCTTCCGGGCACCTGCAGCCCGGCAGCGTGCAGCATAAGTAGATTGCCGGCCTGGGCCTGGATAGCGATATGGGTGATGGCTTGGGAGAAGGCGTAACTGGCCTGACGCGGCTCAGTGGGGATGGCGAAACGGTCCCAGCCTTCAGGTACCGGGGATGTGGTGTCATCCTCTGGCACTACCTGCAAACGGATCGGGTTATCAGACGGCTCCTGGTCAGTGTCAGGTTTTACCTCGCTATGACGCCAAAGCTCGGCTAGGTGCGCCGCTAGGCCCGCGTCTAGGCTGGTTAGATCCAGTTCAAAGTCGAGGCCGAAAGTGTGAATTCGCAACCGATGCTCCCACGTTTCATTGTTACTTCTACTTCACTAATGATACCGTGAAACGAAGCTAGTATCGATCTGCGCTAAATCGTGTCCCCATATCGTTTAGCGTGTGCCCAAATCGGAGAATTAATGACTGATAAAAACGTTGCTAACTCCGATTCTAGGGATCCAGGGTTGGATGCCTTTGAATCAAAGTTAGAATCGGATAAGCCGCTGTTTGATAACTCTGACCCGGTAGATTACACGGCTGTCAGCGAAGCTGCGCACGGCTCTGGTCACCACTCTTCGCATCATGGCCATCACCACTCTCACCATTCTTCTAGCTCTTCTAGTCGACGTCGCCGCTCTAGTTCCGCTCGTAGTGGCGCTGCCGGCAGTGGGGCTGGTTCTGCTTCACGTTCAGGCTCATCTCGTTCGGGTTCGTCTCGCTCGGGCTCTTCGCGTCATCACTCTTCAAGTCGGCACCACTCTTCTTCCCGACGTCGCCGCAAGGGCCTACTAGGCTGGTTTGGCCGCCACAAGGTGGTCACCGCCTTTATTGGCGTTTTCGCTATTTTCGCGCTGATTTTGTCTGGCGCCCTGGCTTGGCTTTTCTTCTCGTTGGGTAGGCCTGAAACGATTAGCAACGTTTTCCCTGACGAATCTACTCGTCCGGCGGCTGCCCAAACCACTAAAGGCAAGCCGGTTACCTTCCTGCTGCTGGGTTCAGACTCGCGTATTAGCGCCGGTAACCCCTCAGACTGGAAGGTAGGTGCGCAACGTACCGACGCCATCATGCTGGTGCAGCTATCGGGTGACCGTAAGAGCGCCAATGTCATGTCTATCCCGCGTGACTCATGGGTGGAGATTCCCGCTAACGACGTCGTCGGACATGCTTCTTACGCAAAAATTAACGCAGCTTTCTCATGGGGCGGGCCTAAGCTGTTAATTCAAACCGTAGAAAAGCTGACGCAAATTCGTATTGACCACTTTGTATTAGCTGACTTTTCTAGCTTCGAGGCGCTTACCGATGAGTTAGGCGGGGTTGACTTGACACTGTCTCAACCTTTGGACTTAACAGGTAAGCAAAATGCGGCAAACTCTGCAAATGTATTGCCTGCCGGGCCGCAACACTTAACCGGTAAGCAGGCACGTATTTTCGTGCAGGAACGCTACACCGTGGCGCGCGGCGACTTTGACCGTATTCAGCGTCAGCAGGCCTGGATGCGCTCAATTTTGAAGGCGCTAGTAAACCGCAACACGCTCACCGACCCGGGTAAGCTGGTGTCTTTCGTGAATGTGGTTAACAAGAATCTGGCGGTAGATGAAAGCCTAACCACCAGTGAAATGATTTCGCTGGGGCGCTCAGCTAGCTCAATTCGCCCAGCCGATGTGCACTTCTTCCAGGCGCCGGTAACCGGTACGGGCACAAGCGATGACGGCCAGTCGATCGTTAACCTGGACCGTGACAGGCTCACAGCGGTGTGCCGGGCTTTCAACTCTGACACGGTTTCTGAGTATGTCTCCCAAAACGGTAAAGACTTGGACATGCTGCAAGAAGTGGTGCGCTAAATCGCCTCCAGCGCAACTAATAGTTTTTGACTCACGCCCTGGCCGTGGGAGACTAGGGGCTAGATAGTGTGTGGGCTGCTCTGCACCGTGCAAAGGCGTGCGCCACACGCCTGGAGCGAGGAATTAGATGATCTACCGCAGTGCCACATCTACTATGGGCCGCAATATGGCCGGTGCTCGCGCGCTTTGGCGCGCCACCGGGGTCAAAGACTCTGACTTCGGCAAGCCTATTATCGCTATTGCCAACTCCTTCACCCAGTTCGTGCCTGGACACGTGGGCCTGCGTGATGTTGGCAAAATCGTGGCTGAGCAGATCGAAGCAGCCGGTGGTATTGCCAAAGAATTCAACACCATCGCTATCGATGACGGTATCGCCATGGGCCACGAGGGTATGCTTTACTCGCTGCCCAGCCGTGAACTGATCGCTGACAGTGTGGAATACATGGTGCGCGCCCACTGCGCTGACGCCCTAGTGTGTATCTCCAACTGCGACAAGATCACCCCCGGCATGTTGATGGCCTCGCTGCGCCTAAACATTCCCACCATTTTTGTCTCTGGTGGGCCGATGGAGTCGGGTAAGAGCTACATTGACGGCCAGATCCGCAAACTGGATCTGATTGACGCCATGATGGACGCCGCCGATCCCACTGTTTCGGACGAGACCATTAGCGCCATTGAACGCGCCGCTTGCCCCACCTGCGGTTCCTGCTCGGGTATGTTCACCGCTAACTCCATGAACTGCCTGACCGAGGCGCTGGGCTTGTCGCTACCCACCAACGGCTCCCTGCTGGCCACCCACGCCGACCGTAAAGCCCTATTTGAGCAGGCCGGCCGCCAGATCGTGAAGATCACCAAGGCCTACTATGAGCAGGATCAGGCCAACTTGGCCCCGCGCGCCATTGCCACCAAGGCCGCCTTTGAAAACGCCATGAGCCTAGACATTGCCATGGGTGGCTCCACCAACACGGTGCTACACCTGCTGGCTGCCGCCCAGGAAGCCGAGGTTGACTTCCACATGGCTGACATTGATCGCCTCTCGCGCCAGGTGCCGCACCTGTGCAAGGTGGCCCCCTCCACCAACCTGTACCACATGGAAGATGTGCACCGCGCCGGCGGCATTATGGGCATCCTAGGTGAGCTAGACCGGGCCGAACTGCTGCACACTGACACCACCACCGTGCTAGACACCACCTTGGGTCAGCAGCTGGAAACCTACGACATTATGCGCCACCCCAGCGAACAGGTACGTGAACGCTACCTGGCCGCCCCCGGCGGTGAGCGCACCACCCAAATGTTCTCCCAAGCCAACCGTTTTAGCGAGCTAGACACTGACCGCGCTGGCGGCTGCATCCGCGACCTAGAGCACGCCTATTCTCGTGACGGCGGCCTGGCAGTACTGTTCGGCAATATCGCTGAAAAGGGCTGCATTGTTAAAACCGCTGGTGTGGACGCCTCCATCTTGACCTTCACCGGCCCGGCGGTGGTGTTTGAAAGCCAGGAGGACGCCGTCGAAGGCATCCTGGGCGGCAAGGTTAAAAGCGGCGACGTCGTCATTATTTCCCACGAGGGACCGCGCGGTGGCCCGGGTATGCAGGAAATGCTGTACCCCACCACCTACATCAAATCCATGCACCTGGGTAAGGAATGCGCGCTACTAACTGACGGGCGTTTCTCCGGCGGTACCAGCGGCCTGAGCATTGGGCACGTCTCACCTGAGGCGGCTGCCGGCGGCCTGATTGGTTTGGTACGCAGCGGCGACGTGATTGAGATTGATATTCCTGCCCGCTCTATCCGCGTGGATCTAAGCGAGGCAGAAATCGCCCAGCGTCGCGCCCAGGAGGAAGCTCGCGGCGCTGCCGCCTGGACCCCGCACCACCAGCGTGCTCGCCACGTGTCGGCGGCCCTGCGTGCCTACGCCATGCTGGCCACCAGCGCAGACCTGGGCGCTGTGCGTGACCGAGCCAAATTAGGGCTATAACAGTAGCTATTCATGCGCCACGGTTAGCTGTTTGGCGCAAACAAGCGCCCCGCTACTTGCGGAGGCGGCGACGTCGAGAGATGGGGAAATGGGCCAAGACGAGCAGAGCTTGTGGAACGGTGGCGACTACCTGCGGGCGGTGCTACGTGCGCCAGTGTATGAGGTAGCCGAGCACACGCCGCTGGAGCCGATGCCTGCCATTAGTGCGCGGGTAGGGCACCCAGTGCTGGTTAAACGTGAAGACCGACAGCAGGTGCACTCTTTTAAGATCCGTGGCGCGTATGCACGTATGCGTCAGCTCGACGCCGCTGCTCGCGCCCGTGGAGTGGTCACGGCCTCGGCTGGTAACCACGCCCAGGGGGTGGCGCTGTCTGCACGCGCTATGGGGATTACGGCTTCTATTGTGATGCCAGTGATTACCCCGGTGATTAAGGTAAACGCGGTGCGCGCCTTGGGCGGCCAGGTAATTTTGCATGGCCGTACTTTCGACGACGCCGCCGCGCACGCCCGTCACCTGGCCCAGACTGAGGGGCTTGAGTATATTGCGCCTTTCGATGACCGCTGGGTGATTGCTGGCCAGGGCACTATTGGCCTGGAGCTGATTCAGCAGGATGCGGCCCTGACCCACGTGTTTGTGCCTGTGGGCGGTGGCGGTTTGGCTGCTGGTATTGCGGTGGTGATTAAGCAGCTGATGCCCCAGGTGCAGGTGATTGCGGTAGAGCCTGAGGATTCTAGCTGCCTGGGCGCCGCTATTAAGGCTGGTCAGCCGGTCACTTTGGAGCGCGTTAGTGCCTATGCCGAGGGCGTGGCCGTTAAGCGTGTGGGGGATGAGACTTTCCGCCTGTGCAGCCGCTACCTGGACGATTTGGTGATTGTTAGCTCCGATGAGATTAGCGCTGCGGTTAAGGATCTGTTTGAGGATGTGCGTGCGGTAGCTGAACCGGCTGGGGCGGTGGCTTTGGCAGGCCTTAAGGCGTATGCAGACAGCCATGAGCTGCCCGAAGATGCCCGCCTGGCCTGTATCTTGTCGGGTGCTAACTTGAACTTCCACTCGCTGCGTTACATTTCTGAACGCGCTGAGCTGGGTGAACGCCGCGAAGCCCTGCTGGGGGTAACTATCCCTGAACGTCAGGGCGAATACCTGCGTTTTTGCAAGCTGATTGGCGATCGGGCGGTTACTGAGTTTAACTACCGCGTGGCCGGGGAAAAGGCCCATATTTTTGTGGGTTTGGCGCTTAGCGGGGGCGACGCCGAACGTGGGCAGATCCTTAAGCTGCTGCGCGGGGGCGGCTATGAGGTGGTTGACCTAACCGAAGATGAAGTAGCTAAGCAGCATGTGCGCTACATGGTGGGGGGCCGCCCGCAGCGTGAACTGCGTGAATCGGTGTTTGCTTTTGAATTCCCTGAGGCCCCGGGGGCGCTGCGCGACTTCCTAGTGCAGTTGGGGACGCGCTGGAATATCACCTTGTTCCATTACCGCTCTTACGGCACTGACTATGGGCGTGTACTGGTGGCGTTCGAGAACGTGGCTGGCGACGAATTGTTTGCCCAGCATGTGCAAGATCTGGGCTATGAGTGGCATGAAGTTACTGATTCACCCGCATACAAGCACTTTCTGGCTTAAAAACTAGCCAGTTGCAGCCTAGTGTGGGCCGGCCCTTTTCGGGCCGGCCCACTTTTAATTGCGCAGCTTGCAGTGGCACCTGTCCAATTCGCAGCAACTTAGCCCAAACGCGCAGCCGCACAGCACATATGAGGAGAAACTCAGTGTCTAGAGGTGCTGGGTAAAGGTTTTATAGCTCTAGAATGAAGTTAGGGCAGCACCCCCATGCTGTCGCTCTATGCCCAGAGGGATTGTTTCATCCCTCGTTCCCAGTGGTCCCAGGAGAACTGAATATGTCTGTCCCCTCCTCATTTAGCGGCGCGAGCACTTCCCGCCGCACCTTGATGAAAGGCGCAGCTTGGGCTGTGCCCGCAGTAACCGTAACTGCACCCGCATTGGCTGCCAGCATGTCTAGCTGCATCAGCAGCGAAGTTGCCGATGACATTGAAAAGATTTTTGCTGCCCACAAAGCTAACCCCGCCAAGTATCCGGGACAGAACGCTATGGCTGGCGCCGTGCTGGAGGGCTGGATGGCTGCCCCCGGTAGTATTGCCGGTGAGCTAGCCAACCCCTCCTTCTTCAAGCTGCGTAACAAGGGATCTAAGACTTTCCAGTTCAGCAAGTACCCGCTGAACTTCGAGTTTGGGGTTATGAACGTAGCTACCTCACCGGCTATGAACAACACTCTGGCGGGTAGCACGGTAGGTAACATTATTAAAGTCCATGTTAAGAACCCCTGGCAGCCGGCTAGCGCCACCGCAGACTACGTCAACAGCTGCGCGCGTCGTCGGGATCTAAACATCTCTACCTCATACGGAACCTTCTATAACGTTGGTACCGGTAAGCGCATCCCGGGTATTAGCGGCGAAAACGACTTCACCTGCGCTACCGACTCGCACGGCACCCACTATGACATCACCCTGCACTACAACCGCGACCTGGCCCCCAACGCTATTGCGGAGGCTGCCAACTACCAGCTGCGTAGTGGTCTAACCACCATTGGTAAGCGTATTTACGTGGCTCTGGGCGCCCGCGTGCTGGGCTTTGTGCCCCCGCAGTGGGATGACGTGGTGGCTTTCGCTAAGGCCCAGGATCCGCGCTGGACCAATGAAGACGACATCCGCGCCTGCTACTGGGCTGCTTACCAGGCCCGCGTAAAGCGTTGGAACACCGCCAAGCTGGCTAATGGCTCCACCGAAGCCCTGGCTGGCGCTGTCCTGAAGTACACCGGTTGGGCTAAGGGCCTCAACGGCGTGTTCAAGGACCTGGAGCCGGGTGAGTGGATCTGGTCTCACGAAACCGGTAACTACCTCACCGCTGGTTCGGAAGGTAACACCCCGCACCTGGGCACCGTCGTCGGCGACGACATCCAGTTCTGGCGCGGCAGGGTGGGCTCACCGCAGGTTAACCTGCAAAACCGCGACGGCGTGTTCTAAACGGAGTGTTCTAAGCAGCGTGCTCTAGGCGGCATGCTCTAAGCAAGCTACTCTAAAGCGCGCTTTAGACCCCAGATTTTAGGGGCAGGCAGGGCCAGTTTTAGGATTTGACTCATGCCGGTTAGCTACAACGCCCAACAAAATCCCTATCTAGGGATTAACAGTCTGGCCACCATGCACGGTGACGCCCAATCTTCGGACGCCACCCCATTTGCTGGCCCAGGCGATCCGGGCGTGGGTGGAAGCTGGAAAGTCACCTTCACTAACCACTGGGCTGCCTGCCCCACTATTTTGGCTGGCCAAGACGGCTACATTCAGGCCCTAATGACGCAGTTTTTGGGTTCTGACGCCAAAGTGCGCAAACCCAAGCTAGCCATTATTGAACCAGCCAGCGGCGCCCAGCTAGGGGCTATTGAGATCCCCACCGGGGCGCTGCTGGGTGGGGTGTATGCCTATCTGGACGCCGGCTCTAACCTGGTGATGGTTGACGGCACCAACGCCCTCACCTGGATTTCCCACAGTCAAGACGGCATGAAAGTGTGGGTGTCGCGGCGCATTGACCTAACCGACGCCATGAAACTTGAACCCAAGGATCACGTGGTGGGGATCGTACCCGACTGGCACGGACGTATCTGGGTGGCTTCAGAGCGCGGCGTCGTCGGCCTAATTGACCCTAAACGCAACGTGGTGCGCCTGACCAAACTGCAGCAATACTCACCCACAGAGCGCATCGACAACTCTATTTCCGCATGTCCGCAGGGGGTAAGCATTATTACCAGCTACGGCATCTATATGCTGGGCGCCGACGCCTCCACCTCCAAGCCGCGCATCATCTGGAGTCACAGCTATGACCGGGGCACTAAGCAAAAACCGGGGCAGCTTTCGCACGGCTCCGGGGCTACCGCCACTTTCTTTGGGCCTAACGGCTCGGACTATGTGATGCTTTCGGATAACGCGGATCGGCAAGAAAAACTCATTGTGTACCGCAGCGCCGACGGCAGTGCAGCGGGGGAGGGGCCGCTGTTTACCCCAGGCGCTTCGGGCACGGAAAACTCCATGATTGGCGTGCAAAACTCGATAGTGGGGGCCTGCACTTTCGGCTACCCCTATGCGCAGTACCCCGACACTAAGCCCGCCTACCGCGCCCAGGTGGCGCCGGGTATGGAACGCTGGGATGTTAACGACGACGCCTCGGGTATCACCCTGAAATGGCGTAATAACGGGATTTACTCGGCGGCAGTGCCGCGCCTGTCTACCGCTGATAACCTCATTTACACCTGTGAACGCCCGCGTGGACCGGCTGGGGTGCTCACCGGCCCGGTGGTTTATGCCTGCGCGATTGATATGGATAGTGGTCGCGTGGTGCATAGGCAGCGTTTGCCGCGCCTGGCTAACCTACTGGCTGGCGGCGACCCCTCCCAGATGGTGGGGGTTATTGATAAGCATGGCGTGTGGTGGCAGGGCACTATTGGGGGTATTTACCGCATTTCTCGCCACGGCGACGGCGTAAGTGGGGTGCAGGGGGCCAGCTCGCTTCCGCTGGGGGCGGCTTTTGGGTCGGTTAGCGATGCGCTAGGGACTGTGGGCGACGGCGTAGGGGCTGCGGGCGGTGGCGTAACTGGCGCGGTTGGTGCTGTGGGTGACGCCGTAGGGTCGACGGTTGGCGCGGTTGATGAGGCCGGAGCTGGCCTAGCCACCGATACTGCGGGCGCGGTTGGTGATGCAGCAGGGGCTGTTGGCGGCGGGGCCGGAAAAGTTGCTGGAAAAGTGACCGGAGCTGCGAAGCTAGACGGTGACCAGTTTTTATCCGCAACCCGGGTGCTGGTGGGCCTGGTGCAGGGGCGCGGGCATGGGGAACTTGGATATGGGCAACTGGGCCATGGCGGTCTTGGGGGTGGAGAACTTGGGGCTGGTGGGCTTGAGACGGCCGCGAAAATTGCTGACGGCGTCGTCAACCCAACTGCTACGGCTCAAATTGCTGCAAATCAAATTGCTGCAAATCAAGGCGCACTGCCCGGCAATAGCGAGGCCCTAAGCGCGGGTGGTAGCGAGGCCCTAAGCGCGGGCGGGGCTAATGCGGCGAGCGTGGAGGCGCTGCTAGCCGAAGGGATCGTGTCCCAATGCGCCAAATGCCCGCCCTCAGCCGCCCTTATGGGCACATTCGGTGAAGCCTCAGTGAGTTTGCGGCTGATCAGCGCGGATGAGAGCGTGGTTGTGCCCAAGGAACGCGGGCGCTCAGCTAAATTCACCAATATGCCCAAGGCTCTAAGCATTATTAACGATGGCAATTCCGCTTGGAAGGCGGGAACTGAGTTTACTGTGCGCAGCAGGCGCCTAAACAATTTAGGGCAGTCATTAAGCAATAAAAATATCTCTAAAGAATACTATTTTAAGGCTGAGGTGGCACCTGTGCGCGGGGCTAGCGGCGGCCCCCCGGTCCAGTCCGCCACCCAACCCCAGTCCATCACCCTGGCCGCAGTGGCACCTGGGCGCGGGGCTGATGGCCAGAAAGACGCTGATCGAAGCGATGGTGCCGTGAAAGCTGCTGACTTGGAAGACGCCGGAGTGAAATTTGTGCGCCAAGAGGGGCACGATTCTATTTTGGCGCTCACCGCTGACTTGCCGGCGGGCAAAGCCATAACCGTGAACCTGTCCTGGAAGGTGCTGCGTGGCGCAGTGGAGCGGCCTAACGAGAAGTACCAGATCTTGGCGCTCAAGACAGTCGATGCAGATAAAAGCAGTTTCTTCCAGGCCCAGTCGCCGGAAGTACTAGCCACCAAGGGCTAAACGCCGCGCCGCGCGCTGCGGCGACTGGGTGGCGTCAGTGCTCTAGATGCTCGTGGCCGGCGTGGCGGGCGGTTTCGAGCTGGAAGGTGGCGTGATCGATTTCCACCGGGAAATGGTGGGCGGCGCATTCAGACAGGTCATGCACAATCAGGTCGCGTTCAGCAGCGGTGACCTGCCCATCTACCTGCACATGCGCGGTGAGCACCACCAGCCCCGAGGACACGCTGGAAACATGCAGGTCATGCACGTTTACAACGCCGGGCAGGCAACACATGTGTTGGCGTAGCTCATCCAAATTCAGCTCGCTAGGGGTAGCTTCCATTAGGATCGCCGTCGAACGCTGTAACAGGTGCAGGGCACGCGGGGCCATCAGGGCGGCAATGAGCAAGGAGGCGACGGCGTCGGCCCTACCCCAACCCGTTGCTAGAGCAACCAGAGCCGCCACAATAACCGCCACCGACCCCAGGGCATCGTTGGCCACCTCCAGGAAGGCGGCGCGCATGTTGAGGTTGGCGCCGCGCCCACCAGCCAAAATAGCCAGGCTGATCAAGTTAGCCAGCAGGCCAACCACACCCATAACCAGCATGGGTAGAGGCTGCAGAGACTGGTTTTCCCACAGTCGCTCAACGGCCTCATAGGCCACGATCAGGCAGATGGCCAGTAACATGCCCGCTTGCAGGGCGGCGGCAATCACCTCCGAACGGGCCCAACCCCAGGTGTAGGCGTTGTCGCGCGGGCGCAGGCTCAAGTGGGCTGCCAGCAGAGCAATGACCAGGCCAGAGCTGTCCACCGCCATATGTCCGGCATCGGCGGCCAGCGACAGGGAGCCAGAAATATAGGCGGCAACCAGCTCGCCAACAAACACCAGGGCGGTGACCGCCAGCGCGCCAATCAGGCGCTTGCGTGAAGAAGTGGTGTGGGAGTGGTCGTGGCCGTGGGAATGGGCCATCTTAACCTGGCCCGGCTGACAGGGGAGTGCGTTAGCTTGCTGGCAGTGAGTGCTCACGCGCAGAAATTATATGACCGCTAGCGGCTGCATAAAAGGTTTACCTTATACAAGTGTTGCGCCGCCCCGTTTGGGGCGGCGCAACAGGGCCAGCTTGGTTTTCGTGCAGCTGCGTTAGCAGCTAAGCAGGCTATCGCTAGCTAGATGGCCAGGCGTTTGCCTGCGGCGTCGTTAAAAACTAACGCCGGTTGGATTTAACGCTGGCGGCTGGGTGAGCCTTACTCTTGGCGGGTCTGCTCGCGCAACACCTGCTTGGTGATCGGGCCACAAGTTTCACTGGCTAAAATCACCAGTAAAGTGCCTCCCACCAGGCTGCCAAGCATCAGCAAAGCTCCCTGGCTCTGGAACATGCCACTACCCAACACCGGCGCGGTGAAAGCCAGGCCAACCACTGCAGCCCCAGAAGCCGCAAACACAGCCGGAATGATAGTTTCCAGGCGGCGCGCCGTCGTCAACAGCTGTAACGGAGCCCCCGCACGCATAAGCGAACGCAGCTCACCAGCCTGATCCAATACCCGCACCCCCTGGCCAATCGCAGTAGAAACCGCCGCCAGCGCATACACAATTCCCAGGGTAATGAACAGGCCCTGCAGCATGTCGTGGGCAAAAACCCGAGCCATCGCATCACCAGAGCCGGCCGAAGCAGACGCCCCCAACTGCAGCACGGCCACCACAAAACTCACCAAAGCCACCCCACCCAGGCAGCGCCACAAGCTCTTGGGGTCATTCATGATGCGTCGCGAAGCCAACAGCATGGCAGGTCGGCGCGCAAACTTGTGCATAATCGCGCCCAGCACCCACATCAGCAGCGGGCCCACCAGGTTGATCATAAAACCGCCAATCGCGAAGAAAATCAGCGTGATAGTAAGCGCCACCGCTGTGCCGCCACCCATCAGTGAAGAACCCAGAGACATCCACACCACCAGCACGGCCACCAGGGCCACAGCCCTAATCCAGTGCACCTTAGCCGGCAGTGCCTGACGCGAAACACCCAGCGGTGTCACCGCCACCCGCTGCAACGCCGTCGCCGCGCTAACCCCAGCCAGCGTAACCACCACAGTCAAAGCCAAAAGCAGCAGCGGCAAACCCAGCCACATGTTATCGATCCCTAGGGAGTGGCCCGTGAACCGCAGCGAACCCCAAGCCGGCAGCGTGGCCACATACCCCACCGCCCCCATCAGGGCGCCGATCATCGCATAGGCGCACTGCACCAGTAGCGTGCCGCCACGCACCTGCCCGCCGGTAGCGCCCAGCAGACGCAGCCGCGCCAAATCACGCTCACGCCGGCTCAAACCTAACCGGGCCGCCGCCCCAGCCAGCGACAACAGCGGAATCACCATCATCACCGTGGCGATCACCGCCAAAATCAGGTAGGTGGATGCGTAGCTGTAATACATGGTCTCTAAAGTTGGCGCTTGGTTCGGGTGAAGCTTGGACCAAGACTGGGAAAGCTCATAGCGCTTAGCAAAAGCATGAAGCCCACCGGCCACAGTCAGCAAGAAATATGTGGCCGCGCCCTGACTGCTAATCGACAGGGCCGCCGTGGTCTTGTCACGCCCACGCCACAAAGTGCGGGCCACCACCGTGGTGGGGGAGGAAAGCACATTCGCAGGCGCCAAAGTGACGCGGCGAGTGCTGGCCGCAGAAGCGGGGGTACCTGAAGTGTTGGTTGAAGAAGTGTTGGTTGAAACTGTGGCGCTCATTTTGCCACCCGCATCTGGTCAGCGACGATGTTGCCGTCACGCATGGTCACCAGCCGTGGGCACCAAGCCGCAATGGCGTCGTCGTGAGTAACCAGCACCAAAGTGGCGCCGGTGGAAGTGCACGCCTGAGTCAGCAGCTGCATCACCTGCGCGCCCGTGTTTTGGTCCAGGGCGCCGGTGGGCTCATCCGCAAAGACGACGGCGGGGCTGGCCACCATGGCGCGGGCAATCGCCACTCGCTGGGCTTGGCCACCCGAAATCTGTCCGGGGCGACGTCGAGCCGCATCCGCCAGCCCCAAACGCACCAGCCACTCGCGGGCGTGGGGCAGGGCCGAGGGCAGGCTCATACCCGCCAGCAGCAGCGGCATGGCCACGTTCTCCTCATTGGTCAGCTCCGGCAGCAGCGCGCCGTCCTGGAACACAAAACCCATATGTTCACGCCGTATCTTCGAACGCTGCTTTTCGCGCAAAGCCGCCAGGTTAGTGCCGGCGAACATGACCGTGCCCGCATCCAGCGGCAAAATGCCCGACATGCAGTGCAGCAGCGTGGACTTGCCTGAGCCCGAAGGCCCCATGATGGCCACGTGGCTGCCGGTGGGGATAGTTAGGTTTACCGAGTTAAGCGCCCGCACCGGGGTGCCCATCTCGGAAGAAAAAGTTTTAACCGCATCGGTGACGCTTAACTCTTTGGTGTTCATGCAATTAAAACTAGGCGCCTGCGGGCGCAAACTAATCGCCCATGCGAGCGAACTTCAGCCCTGGGCTAACTAATACCTAAGGAGGAGTCGCCCCCTACGCGCGTAGGGGAAAGGCCCTGATCGGCGGCGCCTGCGGGCTGCAAGCGGCACACGCTGACTGCGGCCCATGGGCATGGTTTTGGCGGGTCGTGCTTGCCGGGCACCCGCTAGGTGCCGCAGCGCAGGCCAGGGTGCGCCCG
>ERZ773265.21-NODE-21-length-104281-cov-18.541333_pt1 | contig 104281 bp, 77 predicted proteins | sample MGYA00580512_ERZ773265 | MGnify/ENA primary metagenome ERZ773265 (study PRJEB29015, sample SAMEA2738169) | human oral metagenome | biome: human oral; feature: human-associated habitat; material: saliva | place: China | collected 2183 ... | reverse complement strand
CGCTCGCGTCGGCGGTTCCAGCACCGGCCGCGCTCGCGTCGGATTCGGCGCCGGTCTCGGTCGCGCTCCGCTCCGGGGTTGAGTCGTCGGAGTCGAACAGGTCGGCGACGTCGGGGTCGAGTTCGCCGCCCGAGCCGAGAGGAGGTTCGGGGCCGTCCTCGTTCCACTCGTCGTCGTTGGATCCGGTGGGGGGATCCGAGGGCGGAGCGGGAGGCTTCGGCGTCGTCTCGAAGCGCGCGGTATCGACGATCGTGACCTTATCGGCCGTGCCGACCGCGAGGAACGGGCTGTCCGGGCTTCCCGCGATCGCGAGCACATCGGCGTCGGGGTCGATCGCGGCCAGGAGTCGAGGGGCCGCGGAGTCGGAGGAGTACAGGTAGACCGCGCGCTCGCCGGCGACGGCGACGTGGGGCGCGCCCTTGATGGAGACGCAGGTGACGGCATTGCCGAATGCGTTCTCACCGGCCGGGGCCGCGGTGGTGAGGAGGTTGCGCTGTTCGCTCAGCGAGATCTCGACCTCGTCGCTCGGATCACCGTAGGGGATGTAGGGGAGGACGTGGAGGCCCGTGCGATTCGCGAAGATCATGTCGGCCAGACTATCGCCGGTGATGTCGCAGGATACGGGAGTCGTCGCGCCCGCGTCCTTGTACGTGAGGCGATCCGTCTTGCGAATGATGTCGCCGTAGCGCGACTCGTAGATCCAGGAGAATCGCAGCGAGTCCGAATCAGCTCCGCTGGCGCGGCGTTCCCCGTGCTCGGTCGTCGACGTCGGGTTCGCCGGTTCGGAACCGGACGCCGGACTCGTCGCGACGGCTGCGAACGTCGGGCTCGCAGTGCCGAGCGCGAGCGATGCCATGGCGATTCCTGAGAGTGTTCGTGAAAGTGTCTTCACCTCGGCCCTTTCGTAAATTTATGCAAGCCTAACCTTAGATGTGGCGGGTGATTCTTGGGAAGAAGATGAAGCGGACGACACACGGAGCGAGGGATCGAGGACGCAGCGCTGGGCTCGCTGATCGGAGATGCTGGTCGAGCAGGTGATGGGCGATCGGTTTCCACAGGCCGAGTGGGGTCTGCGATGCTTGCGGAAGCGGATCCGGCCGGCCGGCGCGTCGCGGAGTTCTCGCTCCGAGGCGCGGCAGGGGCGCAGGCCCGGCCCTCAGCGGGGATTCGACGGAAGAGCGACGCCCCACGGCCGACGACGAATCGAACGCACGGAGAGGACCGATCATGGAACGCACGACGCTGGGCACGACCGGCATCTCGATCCAGAGGCTCTGGCTCGGCGGGATGAGCTTCGGGAAGGTCTTCCCCGCTTCCACTAGTGGATGGTCCGCGTGGACGAGACCGAGGCGATCATCACCCGCGCCCTCGAACTCGGCGTGAACTTCATAGACACGGCGAACACCTACGCGCACGGCACGAACGAGGAGTACATCGGCGAAGCCCTCCGTCGCCTCGCCGTGCCGCGCGAGGACGTCGTCCTCGCCTCGAAGGCCTACTTCAACGAGGGACATCTGTCGAGGGGGCGATCGAGCGGGAGATCGAGGGGACCTTGACGCGCCTCGGCGTCGACTACCTCAACCTCTACATCATCCACCGCTTCGACCTCTACATCATCCACCGCTTCGACTACTCGACTCCCATGGCCGAGACGATGGAGGCGCTCGACAGGCTCGTCCGCGACGGTCGTGCGCGGGCGCTCGGCGCCTCCGCGATGTACGGCTACCAGCTCCACAACCTCCAGCGGGTCGCCGACGAGAACGGATGGACGCGCTTATCGAGCCTGCAGAACCACTACAACCTGCTCTACCGCGAGGACGAGCGCGAGCTCATCCCGGTCGTGCGCCAGTACGGCATGAGCCTCACGCCGTACAGCCCGCTCGCCTCGGGCCACCTCACAAGATCGACCTGGGACTCCGACTCGGTCCGTTCGACGACGGACGGGACGATGCGCCAGAAGTACGATCGCGATCGGGAGATCGACATGCCGATCGTCGTGCTCGAAGCCTTCGAGGGTCGACGACGCCGTCCGCGCGTTCTCGCTAGAGCTCTCGGCCGAGGAGGTCGCCTTCCTCGAGGAGCCCTACGTCGCCCACGACCTCGTCGGACCGCTCGCGCGCCCGAGCGAGAAGGCGCTCGCGGGGACGGTCGTTCCGCAACAGCCGGGACAGAAGAACGCATGACGACGAGGGCGCAGTCGGCCGCCGGGAATGAGGTCGAGGACTACCTCGCCTCGATTCCGCCGACCGCGCGCCCTCGTTTGGACACCGCACGCCCTCGTTTGGACACCGTACGCCCCGCCCTCACGGGCCTGACGCTCGCAGACCACGCGAACTGCGCGCTTAGGCAACTCGGGACCGAACCTTCCCGGGCACACTCCGATTCTCCTTCGCGAGACTCGGAACAAACCCCAGGACACTTCAGAACGAGTAGCCACCGCTCGTGAGCGCGTGGTCGTCAGCTTGGCTGAATGTTGATGCCGCGCAGCCAGTCGAAGAATCCCATTTGCCTCACCTTTCACAGATAAGATCAGATCGATGACCGGGGAAGAAGCGTGTGCCCGATTAGAGACAATGGAGCAAACCCATGACCAGGAAGTCAGTAAAATCATCGGGCAACAAAACCCGAGAGAAGAAGAAATCTTGGCGCAGTTGGATCTCCGCATCTGAGGCAATTTCGCTAGTTTCAGTCATCATCGCCGTAGCGGCACTTGGCTTCAACATCCATGATCGCAATCGCGCAATCGAGGCAGAACAATTCCACCAAGCAAATCAAGCATTTGCCCGAATAACAATTAGCGCGGACATCTCACAGGTCGAATCAGGCCAGTATGGGAAAGAGATCACTTCCACCTTCCACAACTCGTCACCGAATCCAGTATTCAACCTGGTTCTAGCCATGCCCAAACCGCTTAATACCTTAAGCGTCTCCGGCGATAATTACCACGAATTCCAGAATACGGAGCATGGATTCGAGATCCCCTTTCCGACCGTTTCACCTGGCGAGAAGGTTGAATACGCGAACACGTACAGTCAGGATCTATTCAGTTCACAACCACCCCGCGTAATCTTGAACGAGAACTTTCGCTTTTGCTTTACAGATGTCAACGATCAGCGGTGGATGGCAGACCATCACGGCGCACAGAGGATCTCTTCGACAAATGAGTGCATTGAAGACAAGTAGATCGGCAATTCGCTAGAACACCAACAGCCCTCGTTCGTCGTAGACTCTGCCCGAGCCTGGCGCGCTGCCGTTTCTGATGGCTCGGTCGAGGGCCATGATGGTGGCGACGACTCCGCCAATCTTCTCGGTGGACTCTTGCTTGTCGGGTTTGATGTTGCCTGCCGGGTCGGTTCGGACATGGATGTCGTCGACCATCCATGCCAGTACGGGGTGGCCTGCGTGGGCGAGGTTGCCTTCTCATCAGTTCCTTGGAGGGTGGGTTCATGTCTTTGAAGCCTTGCCCGAAGGCGATGACGGCGAAGCCCGCTTCTTCGAGGTTCTGGCTCATCTGGACCGCATCCCATCAGTCGAACGCGATCTCACGGATGTCCAAGCGCTCCCCTAATTGTTCGACGAAGGTTTCGATGCCGGCGTAGTGGACGACGTCGCCTTCGCCGGTTTGCAGGAAGCCTTGGCGTTCCCACAGGTCATACGGGGTATGATCACGGTTCACGCGCTGTTCGATGTTGTCTTTGGGGATCCAAAACCACGGCGCGATCACGCACTTGTCGTCGCCGGTCTCTGGCGGAAAGACGAGGACGAACGCCGTGATGTCAGTGGTGGAAGCCAGGTCGAGTCCGCCGTAACACACCCGGCCTTCCGACTCTGTGAAGCGTCGGCGGAGAGGTACGCCGCACGCGCCAAAGCCAAACGCGAAGCAGAAGCAGCCGAGCACAAAGGCCCGAACACCATGAGAGGGCGAACACGGAAGCGCCCCCAGAGCCGACGAACGGCCCCCAGGGGCGCAACTAGGACGACAACGGGACGCTACGCCCGCACCTCATCCCGACACGTCGACAGCGCCGCCAAGGTGGGGACGAGATCCGCGAGCGTCCGGCGGAGCGCCTCGAGATCCCGGAGGGTGTGCGCAGTCGTCAACACGTCCACAGTTGGCCCGCCCTCGTCGTTCACGGTGACCTCGAGGAGGATCTCCGCGCCGTCGCCGGGCGCCTCGAGGACGAGACTCCGGTACCAGGTGGCAGGGTCGCCGGGGTCAGTTGAGAGGGTGGAGGAGCACCACCAACGGGCAGGGGTGAGATCCCGGAAGGGAATCGTCGAAGCGTTCATCGGGCCACCGCCTCGAGGGCGTGGAGACGGGCGGACCCCAGCCGTGCCGCTGGAGCATCGCCGGGGTCAGGCTGGATGGGGGTGAACGTGCGGGTCATGGTGTTTCGCCTTTCGGAAGCAGCGACACCGTGCCCGGCGTGAAGCGTCCGTGCGGCTGCTATACCCCACGCATACCCCACGCACCGACGTTCCGAACGCATATGCGCAGGTCAGATAGCATTGGGTGGAGCTAAGGGAGCACGTGTCGAACTCATCCTAGGACGCGATCACCTGCTGCTCGTGGCACTTGCCCTATAGAGGACGTAATGCGTTCAGATGTGTGCAGTGTGTGCAACACTAAGTTTTCCTTGGTATCTCAACAAAAAGTACTGTACACATGATGTGTGCACAATGTGTGCAATGTGTGCAGCACTGCGTGTTCCCGGTCTCATTCACATGTTGCCGACCAGATGCATGGGCATTTCACCTCACGAGCTCGTCCTCCTGTGCGGATGAGCTCGCGCCCCGAAAGGACGCTGACCAGTTTCGCCTTTTCGCGCCCGCAGGGTGCGGTCTTGTGTGCTTCTGGATCCCCACCTGGAGCACCCAACGTCAGCACCTCGGAGCCACTTCACTTCCACACGATTTCAACCGACTCAGGACCAAAGCCCTTTTTGCCCTGCTTTGCCCGCTTGAGCGTCACGGTCATGAGCGTGTCGATCATGGTGCGCTGCAACGCGATGGGAGCCTCCAGGAAAGCCGCTGCCGGGTCTGGTGTGCCGAGGATCGGCGCGAGCACCGTTCCGGTTCCAGAGGCGAGGCGCTCGGCCTCAAGGCGGGTGATCTCAGTGCGAGCAGCGTCGCGGATGCGGGCGAGGTCAGCACCCTCGATCACCTCGGCGTCGTAGTCTCGCTCAGCACGAGCAATGCGTGCGCGCTGCTGTGCGATCTGCTCCGAAAAAGCGTCCTTGACCTCGGGGTCCGCCTGCTTCTTGTGACGCCTGAGGTCCTTCTTCTGGAGCCGGGCGACGACGAGAGCCCGAACGAAGTCGTCAATCGCGTCTCGGGTGCGGTTGAGATGCCCGGCGTTGCAGCTGTAGTAGCGGGCGCGGGTTCGCACCGGCTCCCCACACTCACCGCACCGGTAAAGGCCTGCCCCCAGGTGTTTGCGAACGGTGGAGCCGCTGCGGTTCGTCACGCGGGCGGGGTCGTCGAGAAGGTTCTGAACTGTCCACCATTGATCTGCTTCGACGATCGCCTCCCACCGCCCGAGGACGAGCTCCCCGTTCTCATCCTTGACGAGGTTGTCTCGCAGGGCCTTACGGCGCGATTCCCCGGCCTCCTGCCGACGAGTGTCCTTCGAGGTGTAGACCGAGTACCCCGCATAACGAGGGTTCCGCAGGATGCCGAGCACCGTCGAGGGCGACCAGGGCTTGTCATCGGGCACCGGGCGAAGCTGCTTGCCCTCAGCCTGCCGTCGAGCATTGCGTTCGAGGACGATCGTCCGACTGTGCAGGGGCACGCGCGGAACCCCAGCCGCCTCGCCGTCGGCCTGAGCGCCGCTGAGGGCGCGTGCGATTCCGTGCAGCGAGTCCCCTCGAAGGAAGGCAGCGTAGATGGCACGCACAGCCTCAGCCTCGTGAGGGATGAGCTCGCCAGCGGTGGTATAGCCCATCGGACGAACCCCTTTGGGTGGCCTCCCTTGCCGGGCACGTTGGACGTGCGCCCGAGACTGGCGAGCGCCCTTGCGCTCGACCTCCGCTCGCGCGACCGCAGCCTTGATGCGGGCGTACATGCGCCCGCCGTCGGTGCCGAGGTCAGCGTCGCCATTGGCTGTCACGAGGAGGAGGCCACGGGACTCTGCTCGGTCGATCCAGTCTTCAAGCTCCCGAGGCTGTCGGGTGAGCCGGTCGAGGTCGTAGCACACGATCGCGTCAAGTAACCCCGCTTCGTAGTCAGCGACCATCCGCAGGTAGGCAGGACGCTTCTTGGTCTTGTCAGAGGCGGAAATGGACTGATCCACATAGGTCTCGACAATCTCCCAGCCACGGAACTGAGCGAGCTTCTCGCAGTCCTCGCGCTGACGGTCAATCGCGAGGCCGTCCATCTCGCGGTCGAGAGAGATACGAAGGTAGATGGCTGCACGGACAGGCTGGGAGGAGGTCGGCTTCATGCCTCCAGTTTACTTCTTAGACGTAAGCCCCGTGCGGAATTCGACTACGTCGCCGTCGGCCATAACGTAGTCTTTGCCTTCCATGCGCACCTTGCCGTGGGCGCGGGCCTCAGCCACAGAGCCGTACTCCACCAAGTCGTCAAAAGAGACAATCTCAGCCTTAATGAAGCCACGCTCAAAGTCGGTGTGGATCACGCCGGCAGCCTGTGGGGCGGTCCAGCCCTGGTGGATAGTCCAGGCACGCGCCTCCTTGGGGCCAGCGGTCAGGTAGGTTTGCAGGCCCAGGGTCTTAAAGCCCACGCGGGCCAGCTGGTCTAGACCAGACTCGGCCTGGCCATTATCGGCTAGCATTTCGGCGGCCTCGGCTGGCTCTAGCTCCACCAGTTCACTTTCAAACTGGGCGTCTAGGAAGATGGCCTCGGCGGGGGCCACCAGTTCACGCAGCTGAGCCTGCTTGGCCTCATTGTGCATGCCGGCGTCGTCCATGTTGAAAACGTAAATGAACGGCTTAGTGGTCATCAGCTGGAAGGTACGCAAAATGTCTGTATCCAGCCCGGCTGCCTTAGCGCCGGCCGAAAGCATGGTGCCTTCCTCAAGCACCTTCAAAGCGTCCTTAGCGGTTTGCAGCACGGCGGGATCTGTCTTCTTACCGCGCACTTCCTTCTCCAGGCGCGGGATGGCCTTTTCCAGGGTCTGAATGTCAGCCAGCACCAGCTCGGTGGAAATAGTTTCGATGTCTGACGACGGCTCAACCTTGCCGTCTACGTGCACCACGTCCGGGTCGTCAAAAGCGCGGGTGACCATGCAGATCGCGTCAGCTTCACGAATGTTAGCCAGGAACTGGTTGCCCAGGCCTTCACCTTCGCTAGCCCCGCGCACAATCCCAGCAATGTCAACGAAAGACACCGTAGCGGGCAAAATGCGCTCACTACCGAAAATCTGCGCCAGTTTATCCAGGCGCGCGTCGGGAAGCGGCACGATACCCACGTTAGGTTCGATGGTCGCAAAGGGGTAGTTAGCCGCCAGGACGGTTGCGCGGGTAAGCGCATTGAACAGGGTGGACTTGCCTACGTTGGGCAGTCCCACAATTCCGATAGTTAGAGCCACGCGCCTAGTTTAGCGGGTTTGCGGCCCGCTTTGATTACTTGCCGGTTTCCTCGGTGTTCTTGGCAGGCTTTGCCTCATTGGCAGCCTTGGCGTCCTTAGCGCCGGCCTTTGCGTCCTTGGCGGACTTGGACTTCTTCTTGTCTAGTTCCTTCTTGAAAGCCCACACGTTGATTTCCCGGCCACGGTAGTCCAGGTGGCTTACAGCCAGCTCACGACAGCCGTTGTGGTCATAGAAACGGGCGTTCTTAGCGGTGTTGGTAACAAAAGCGTAGTTAGAGCCGCCGCTGGCCTTCACAAACTTGGCAATACCTACATCCAACATGCCGGTACCAATGCCGCGCCCCTGGTGCTCGGGGTGCACCGCAATAACTTCCAAGAACCAGTCATAGTGGGTGTTTAGTTTTACGTGCTGGTCAGCCGCGTCGGTAAGGGTAAGGAATTCTAGTAGCGGCTTTAGCGGGATGTACTTTAGTAGGCCTACACCACCATTAAGCAGGTAAGGCAAAAAAGGCATTTCTTGCTTTTGTAGTAGCGCATAGCCACGCGGCTTACCATCTTCGCAAGCCACCAGCACAGATTCGCGCTTAAGGAAAATTTTCACCATCATGCGATGCAAGGCGAAATGAAAGTCGTCAAAGCTTACACCCGGTCGCAGTTCCGGCTCTGTCAGTCGAAACAGGGGGTAGTCAGAGAAGGCATCCGCACCAATGCGGGCCAAAACATCTAGATCCTGCACAGTACCCGCACGGTATTCCAAAACGACTCCAAGATTGAGATCCAGCTTTACAACAAAACGGTAACATGCATCGGTCATACCATGTTGGTAGTTTACCGTGACTTATAGCCCACATCGCATATAAAGCTTTACTACAGTTAGTAACGACGTCGTCGCTAAGAGCGCAAAAATGGCGACTTTCTGCGGGGTATAGACCTGGCATAGTAGGAAATTATGAGTATCGTTAACGCAATTGCTCTTTTGTTGTTGGGTATCACACTTGGTACTGCCTTGGGTTGGGCTCTGGCCACGGCCCGCGCAGCCCGCCTGGCAGCTAACGGCGGGGAGGTGGCTCGCATTAGGGCCGACGCCGCCGGGGCTAGTGCCCGCGCACAGGCCCTGGAGCAGCAGTTGCGTACCGAACAGCAACGCACTTTGGAAGCTCAGCAGCGGGCCCGCCAAGATGGCGCGGTACTCACCGCCCTTGAGCCGGTGCGTGAACAGCTGGAGCATATGGCGTTGCGGGTTGAGCAAATGGAGCTGCAACGCTCCAAACAGAACGCAATAATTGCTGAGCGTCTGCGGGCTTCAGACGCCGCCCAGGAACGCCTGCGGGCCTCCACAGCCTCCCTGGAATCGGCGCTGCGTTCACGTTCAGCGCGCGGCATGTGGGGTGAGATGGAGCTGCGCCGGGTCTTGGAGCTGGGCGGGATGAGTGAGCACATCGACTTTGAGCTGCAAAAAAGCGTGTCCACTTTGCGTAAGCAAAACCGCACTGGCTCTTTAAACGCGGCCCCTTCCCCCGCTAACGGCTCTGCGCGCCCAGACGCCACGATTTTGCTGCCCGGTGGGGAATTCCTGGCCATTGACGCTAAAGCCCCTCTGGATGCCTTCCTGCGCGGTGCTGATGCGGGCGCTAAAGGCGATCAGGACGCAGCCAACTCTTACCTGTCCGATCACGCTGCTGCGGTGCGTTCACACATTAATGAGCTCATCCGCCGTAACTACCCCGAGCAGCTGGGCCAGGGCCCGCAGTTCACCATCATGTTTATCCCCTCTGAGGCGGTGCTTAGCGCCGCTTTGGAGGTGGATGCCAGCCTGCTTGAATACGCCCTGGCTAACGGGGTGCTGCTAACCACCCCTATCTCGCTGTTGGCGGTGGCCCGTACGGTTGCTGATGCCTGGATGCAAAACGCCATTAACGACGACGCCCGTCAGCTGCTGGCTATCGGCTCCACCTTGTATAAGCGCCTGGGGACGGTGGCTCGCTATATGGATGATTTGGGCGCTAGCCTACGCCGCAGCGTGCAAACCTATAACAAGACCGTGAATTCAATTGAGAAGAATCTGCTGAGCACCGCCAAGGGCCTAGAAAACCTTGGCAACACGCTCACTAGCCCTAGCCCGATTGCCAGTGAGGCGGCCCAAATCAGGAGTTTTAGCGCCCCTGAATTAACTAATCCTGATCTAGAGGGCCCGCGTTAAACCAACGCTAAAGCGCTAAACCAGGCTGGTGCATAAACCAGCTTAAAGCGTTAAACCAGGCTAAACAGGCGTGCAGGCCGCAGCTAAGCTGCGGCCTGCACGTTTGGTCAATATTGCTCTGGGCTAGCGCCCACGCCTACACAACGCCGTTATGCGTCGTTTTAGCTCCTCTAGATTGGCGTGGGCTGAGCCTACGCCAACTGGAGCTTAGTCCTGAGCCGGTAGGCGGTGAGCTACACGCTCAGGCACGCGGTCGGTGTCAGGCTGACCGATTAGGTCCTGCGGGGCCTGCTTGCCGCGCGAAATGTCAGCCATGGCGTGGCGGTTAACCACCTTGACGCGCTCACGGGTCTTGCCGTTAGGCAGCTCGCCAAAGTCCTCACCTAGCTGACGCTCGTAGGCGTCTAGCAGCTCCCAACCCTCCCAGGTGGTGAAGGGGATGTCACGGCTAGAGAGCAGCGCAATCATGGCGTCGTGCCCCACGGCGTCGGTAGTGGCGTGCAGCAGCCCAGCGTTAGCGTCAGCCACCAGGTTAGTAATGGTTTCCTGGGCGTCAGACTTGGTGGAGCCAATCAAACCAATCGGACCACGGCGAATCCAGCCGGTGGCGTACATACCGGTCAACGGCTTGCCGTCCTCACCCAATACGCGGCCACCCTCGTTAGGAATCACGTGGCGCTTAGAGTCAAAAGGCATACCCTCAATCGGGCTGGAGGCGTAACCAATGGCGCGGTAAACAGCCTGTACCGGCCAGTCAGTGAACACGCCGGTGCCCTCCACCGTGCCGTCACCGGTTAGACGGGTGCGCTCAGTGCGTAGACCCACTACGTGACCAGCGTCGTCGGTGAGCACCTCGGCGGGAGACTGGAACAGGTGAATGTGAATGCGGTGCGAGGCGGTTAGATCCTCAGGCTCCTGCATGGCGTAGCCCTCAAGCGCCTTAACTACCTGACGCTGCTGGTTGGAGGACTTGAGCGCAGCCTCACTGCCGGCGTCGTACTCAAAGTCAGCCTCATCCACCAGCACATCCACGTCACGCTGCTTACCTAGCTCGCGCAGCTCCAGGGGGGTGAACTTAACCTGGGCCGGGCCACGGCGACCAAAGACGTGCACGTCAGTGCAGGGGTTGGTTTTAAGAATTTCGGCCACGTTCTCAGGGATTTCGGTGACCATCAGGTCCTCAGCGTGCTTAGCTAGCACACGGGAAATGTCTAGGCCCACATTACCCACACCCAGCACGGCTACTTCCTTAGCCTCTAGCGGCCAGGTGCGCGGGTGGTCCGGGTGACCGTCGTACCAGGAAACAAAATCAGCGCCGCCATAGCATTCAGGGGCGTCAGCGCCGGGAATGTTTAGGGGTGCGTCAGTGTCAGCGCCGGTGGAGAAAATAATGGCGTCATAGTGTTCATGCAGCTCAGCTACGCTCACGTCGCGGCCAACTTCCACGTTACCGATCAGGCGAATGTCGCCGCGCTGCAAAATCTTGTACAGCGCCACAATGATCTGCTTGATACGCGGGTGGTCGGGAGCCACGCCGTAACGTACCAGCCCGTAGGGTGCAGGCAGGCGCTCGAACAGGTCAATGTTAACGTCCAAGCCTGACTTAGACAGGATGTCCGAGGCGTAGATGCCGGCCGGGCCAGCACCAATCACTGCAACGTTTAGAGCGGTCACGATTTTCCTCAAGAATAAACGGAGATTAGGAAGTAGGGGCGAGCTTTACGGTTAGCGCACTGCCCACCCTCAGCAAGCGCTTCTAAGGCTACCCCAAGAAAACTACCCCCGCCGCTGGCGAGGGTAGTTTTGTGGTCAACGCGGCCCTTTAGTGAGCCGTTGTGCTAAGTGTTAAAACACCAAAGTATTTCAGGCGGCGCGATCCACCAGTAGGTGGGCAAAGTCCTCCAGGCCGCTACGTACCAGCTGGGCGCGGCTACGGGCGCTTTCAACTCCCTGGGTCACTTCAGCCTCGCTTAAGCCCTCAGCTTTCAGGCGGGTGCGGGTAGCTTCGACGACGGCGTCGTCCAAATCAGCTAGGGCCGCTACCGCCTCATCACACCAAGCCCCAGCCATAGCGCGGGTCTCGGCAGTAACCGGGTGGTTGCGTAGGCGCTGCACCACATCGCTAAGCACCTGCTGGCGCTGCAAGTTACCGGTAGACAACAGCGACAAAATAGCCTGGCCGGCGCTGTCGAGCTCACCGGAAGCCAAACGCTGACGCAGCAGCAGCACCGGCATGGTGTCTACCCCTTCCAGCAGGTCAGTGCCGGGGGTTTTACCAGTGGTTTCTGAGTCAGAGCAAATATCGATGACGTCGTCGGCAAGCTGGAAAGCCACCCCAATCTTTTCACCGTAAAGCTCCACAATCCGCTGAGCCTTGGCGCCCGCGCCGGTAAGCATGGTGCCGTAAAGCCCACACAGGGCAATTAGCGAGCCGGTCTTATCAGCTAGCACCTGAATGTAGTGATCTACCGGGTCCACGCCCTCAGGGCGCGGCAGGGTCTCATGTAGCTGGCCGGTGCATAGGCGCTCAAAGGTGCGGGCGTGTGCCAGCACCGCGTCAGGCCCCAACGCGGCCACCATCTGGGAGGCGCGTGCCACCAGAATGTCGCCGGTTAGGATCGCGGCTGAATTACCCCACACCATCTGTGCCGACGGCGCCCCGCGACGCTTGGGGGCATCGTCCATGACGTCGTCGTGGTACAAGGTGGCGATATGGGTTAGCTCCACGGCCACAGCCGCATCATGCACCTGCTGTGAGCAGGCTGCGTCGGCGTCGCCTAACTGGGCTGTAAGCAGCACCAGCATGGGACGCAGCCGCTTACCACCAGCGGCAGCTAGGTGTGAGGTGGGCGGGTTGATGGTCTCGTCTGCGTTGGAGACTACCTCCATCAGCCGTGCCTCTACCTCATCAAGCTGAGGAACAATAATTTCCTCTAGCTCGGGAACGTCTAACTGCAATGCGCTACTCACGGCACCAGCATAACGGCTACCTGGCTAAGCCAGTGCATAACCGGCTGCGGGTATACGCCCAGGAAGATAGTGCCAACCACTGCCGCGAAGATAGCTACCAGGGCAAAGCCGTCGCTAACTACAACCTCCACACCCTGAGCAGGCTTGCAGAAGAACATGTTAGAGATAACTCGCACATAGTAGAAGGCGGTGATCGCCGAGCACACCACTGCGGCCACAACCAGCCACAGGGTGTTACCCGAAGCGGCGGTGACAAACAGCTGGAACTTACCCACAAAACCGGCGGTCAGCGGGATACCGGCAAAGGACAGCAGCGCCAGGGCCATAGCAGCAGCCAGCATCGGGTTGGTCTTACCCAAACCGGCGTAGCTAGCAATCTCGTTAGCTTCAGCGCTGGTGCCGTTGTGGCTACGGCGCACCAGGCTGACCACACCGAAGGCGGCGATGGTAGCCAGGCCGTAAACCAGCGAGTACAGGGCGATCGCGGTCAGTGAAACCGCCTGGGCCCCAATAATGGCGATCAGCATGAAGCCGGCGTGCGAGATAGCCGAGTAGGCCAACATGCGCTTGATGTCTTTTTGCAGCACACCGCCGACGGTACCTACCAGCATGGTGGCAATCGCGATTACCCACAGCGACCAGTACAGCACCTGGCTGGTGGCCGCTTTAGAGAACAGCGGGTACAGCCCAGCAGTGAAGGCGAAACGGCACAGGGCGAAGAAGGCAGCAGCCTTAACCCCGCTAGCCATGAAGGCGGTAACCGGGGTGGGGGCACCCTGGTATACATCCGGGCTCCAAGAGTGGAAGGGCACTGCCGCAATCTTGAACAGCAAACCAACCACAATCAAGATCACGCCCACCGGCACCAACAGGCCAGGTGCGCCCACCTGGGCCCAGCGAGTCATGCCCTTAGCTAGCAGGCCGTAGTCCAGCACACCGTAGACGCCGTAAAGCAGGGCGGAACCAAACAGTAGGAAACCAGAGGCAAAAGCACCCAAAATAAAGTACTTAAGGGCAGCTTCCTGGCTGAGCAGACGACGGTGGCGGGCGGTGGCGCTAAGCACGTACAGGGGCAGGGAGATAATCTCCAGCACCACAAACAGTGCCGCCAGGTTGTTTACGTTAGCAAACAGCATCATGCCGCTTAGGCTCAGCAGAGTCAGCGGGTAAACCTCAGTGGTCTGCCAACCCAAGTGCAAGGACTGGGCTTCCTCAGCGCTACCGGGACGGTCAGCGGCCTGGGCGGCAATGGCGCCGTCGCGAGCACTAGTACGGTCGGCCAGCAAGAACACGCTGAGCAGGCCGATCACCAGCAAGATCAGGGAGGCTGCCTGCGAGAAGCGGTCTTCCACCAGGCCTGGGGCGATAGACCCGTAAGCTACTGAGCTTAAGTCAAGCTGGCCCACATTTACCTGGTTAACCACCTCTTTGGTGGGGGTGAGGGTGTCTAGCCAACGCACCGTGGCCAGCACAATCGCCACCGCAACACCGGCCACAGCCAGTACTCGCTGAGTGGTGGGGCGCCAAGCGCGCGGCACTAGGGCCTCAACCAGCACCCCGAGGACTGCGGTTAACGCCACCGCTAGTGCGGGGGCCAAGGCAGCCCAGTTAAATTGGGCTGCGGTAGCAGCAGTTTCGTTCACTTGGCTTCCCCTCCCTGGGACAGGACTACCGAAACCTGCTCGGGCTGGCCGGTGTAGGCACTGATCAGCTCGGCTTGTTTGGCTAGCAAGTTAGTTAGCGGCGCAGTGAATAGACCCAGCGCCAGCATGGCGATCAGCAGCGGGGTAACCAGCAGCTTTTCGCTCTTGTTCAGGTCACCGATACCCACATACTTTTCCTTGGGCGCACCGGTGAACACCTTCTGGTAGGGCCACAGCGCGTACAGAGCCGCAATAACCACACCCAGCAGGGCGAACAGGCCGGCCGCCGTCGAGACTGAGAAGGTACCGGTGAGCACCAGCCACTCGGGCACAAACCCGCTCAGGCCCGGCAGTGCAATTGAAGCCAGGGCGCTAAACAGGAAGGTACCGGCAATAACCGGGCTGACGCGGGCAATACCGCCCATCTCGGACAGGCGCGCGGTGCCGGTGCGACGCACCAGGAAACCAGAGATCAGGTACAGGCCCGCGATCGACAGGCCGTGAGCCACCATGTAAACCATGGCGCCACTGGCACCAGCAATCGAACCACCGAAGATACCCAGCACCATGAAACCGAAGTGGCTTACCGAGGTGTAGGAAATCAGGCGGTACAGGTGGTCTTGCACAATGGCGGCCAAACCACCGTAAATAATGGCCACAATCGCCAGGCTCATCATGGTCAGCGAGACCCAGTGCATGTCGCTGGTCAGCAGCGGCACACACATCACGATCATGCCGTAGGTACCGATCTTGTCCAGCACACCGATCAGCAGCACGGATGTGCCCGGGGTGGCCTGCTCGGCGGTGTCAGGCAGCCAAGTGTGCAGCGGCACCATGGGGGCCTTGATGATGAACGGCACCAGCAGGCAGATGAACATGATGGTGCGTTCACTCTGGCCTAGCTCCTTGTAGGTGGCAGCCATCTGGGTGAAGGTGAAGCCCTCCGGGTTGCCGTAGGCGTGCACACCCACGATAGCTACCGCCACCAGCATGACCAGTCCCCCGGCCAGCGAGTAAAGCAGGAACTTCATAGCTGCACGACGACGCTGGGGGCCGCCGTAGTTACCGATCAGGAAGTAGACCGGGATCAGCATAGCTTCGAAAGCCAGGTAGAAGACGAATAGGTCCTGGGCGCTGAAAATCACCACAATGAACGATTCCAGAGCCAGTACGTGTCCGGTGAAACCGCCTAGCTGAGCTTCGCTCACATCAGAGCGAGCGGCGATAAGTACCAGCGGCACTAGGGCCAGGGCTAGCACCACCATGGCCAGCGAGATCGGGCTTAGCGCCAGCGACCAGCTCACCCCGAACATGGGGATCCAGCTGCCGGACTGGGCGAACTGTAGCTTGTCGGTAGCCGAGTAGTCATAGTTGGCCAGCATGTGACCAGCTAAACCTAGGGTTACCAGCGAGAACACCATGCCCAGGAGCTTAGCCTGGCGGCGGGTTGCAGGCACTAACCACAGTAGGAGCGCACCCAGCATGGGCACTGCCGCCGCGATGGAAAGCACCGGGAATGAAGCGTTAATTACTGACGTGTACATTTACATCTTCCCGTCAAATTTGGGCGGCGACGAGGGCGATCAACAAGGCGACAACCCCCACCAGCATGTAAGCGGCGTAGGAACGCGCGTAACCGTTTTGAGCAGCAGTAACGGCCTTACCAGAACCCTTAACCGTGGCCACCAGGGCGGCAATGACGCCGTCGATGACGTAACGGTCAGAGCGGTCAGCACCATCAGCCAGGGCCTTACCCGGGCGCATGGCCACAGCCTCATTGAGGTTGTCTTGGTATAGGTCGTGACGTGCAGCTTCAACCAGAACGTTGGAAGGCTGAACCACAGTGGCTACCGGGCGACGCACATACATCACCCAAGCCAGAGCCACACCGGCCACTACCAGGATCAAGGTGGCAGCCATGATCACCGGAATAGCCAAAACCGGCTCGCCGTGCTCGTGGTGGCCAACTACCGGGGTGAGCCAGTTAGTGAAGGCGTCACCGTAGCTGAGCGCGCCACCTAGACCCACCGAGAACACCGACAAGATGATCATGGGGACGGTCATCCAGGGGCTGGACTCGTGCGGGTGGACCGGGCCTTCCAGGTCAGCTTCAGTAGTCCAGCGGGCCTTGCCGTGGAAAATCATGAAGAACAGACGCGACATGTAGAAAGCGGTAATTCCGGCGCCAATAAGGGCAATGGAGCCCAGGATCCACGGGCGCACACCTTCACCCACAAAAGCGGCCTCAATGATCTTGTCCTTGGAGAAGAAGCCGGAGAAAGGCGGCAAACCAAGGATGGCGATCCAGCCGATACCCATGGTGATCCAGGTGATCTTCATGGCGGTGCGCAGGTTACCAAAGCGACGCATGTTGACCTGGTCGCTCATGGCGTGCATGACGCTACCGGCACCCAGGAACAGCTGGGCCTTGAAGAAGCCGTGGGTGAGCAGGTGGAAGATAGCGAAGGCGTAGCCGATGGGGCCTAGACCCGCACCCAGCATCATGTAACCAATCTGGCTCATGGTAGAGGCGGCCAGTACCTTCTTCATGTCGTCCTTGGCGCAACCCACAATGGCACCAAACAGCAGCGTGATGGCACCAATGATGGCCACAGCCAGCTGGGCGTCAGGGGCACCCTGGTAGATAGCGCCCGAGCGCACCATTAGGTACACACCGGCGGTAACCATGGTGGCCGCGTGGATCAGGGCCGAGACCGGGGTGGGGCCAGCCATGGCGTCACCCAGCCAGGCCTGCAAGGGGAACTGTGCAGACTTACCACAGGCTGCCACCAGCAGGAACAGGCCGATAACGGTCAGCCAGCCGGTGGATACGGCACCCGTAGTGGCGGCGGGCAGGACAGCGTCGAAGTCAACCGAGCCCACCACACTCATCATGGCCATCATGGCGGCCAGCAGACCCATGTCACCGACACGGTTCATTACGAAGGCCTTCTTGGCGGCGACGGCGTTCTTGGCGCTGGTGGCCTTTACGGCGTCGGGAGCGTCGGCGTCGGCAGTGTTCCAGAAACCAATTAGCAGGTAGGAAGCCAGGCCCACGCCTTCCCAACCCACAAACAGGGCCAGGTAGCTGTTACCCAGAACCAGGGTGAGCATGGCTGCCACGAACAGGTTCAGGTAGGCGAAGAAACGACGACGGTCGCGGTCGTGGGACATGTAGGCCACGGAGTAAACGTGGATCAAGAAACCCACGAAGGTAACTAGCCCAACGAAGGTCAGCGACAGCGGGTCAACCCGGATACCCAGGTCTAGCTCCCACTTGCCGGCGCTGAACCAACGCCACAGGTGGTGGTCGGTTACTCGCTGGGAAGCCGGAAGGCTTAGTAGCTTCCAGATCAGGGTTAGCCCAAAGCAGGCGTCAAAACCAGCTGCGGCCAGAGCCAGCCAGTGGCCCCACTTGTCGCTGCGGCGTCCCAGCAGCAGCAACAGGGCGGCGCTAGCGGCCGGGACGGCAACTAGCAGCCAGGCGTAAGCGAGCAAACCAGTAGCGGGCACGGCTAGCACATCCTGGCTAGTGGTTTGTACTGCGAGAGGAGTAAAGTTCACCGGTTTTCCTCTCAGTGCTTGAGCAGGTCAACGTCATCAACAGATGCGCTCCTGCGGGTCTTAAAGATGGACACAATAATCGATAGCCCCACCACAACTTCAGCTGCGGCAACCACCATCACGAAGAAGGCGAAAACCTGGCCATCAAGGTTGCCGTGCAGACGTGAGAAGGTAACCAGGGCGAGGTTAGCTGAGTTAAGCATCAGCTCCACCCCCATTAGTTCAATAATCACGTCGCGGCGCAGCAGCACGGTGAGCGCACCAATGCTAAAGAGCACCACGGCCAGGACTACGTAAACGCTTAGGCTCACTTTTCCTCCTTAGCAGCGTCAGCGCTAGTTTCGGCTTCAGCGGCCAGAGGCTGGCTCACCTGCGGGGCCGGGGCGCCATTCATGGCATCCATACCGGAGTGGCCGTGTACCGCGTTTTCAACCTGTGCCTCGGTTTCCACCGGGAAGGGTGCGCTGGCCTTAGGCAGCAGGGCTCCAGTGTTTAGCATCTGGCCACGAATGCGCAGTACGCGCGAAACCGACTCGTCAAGCAGCTTGCCGGAAGCGTCCACCGCCGGGGCGGCGGCGCTGTTGGTGGTGGCGTAGACACCGGAGAAGGGCTTTTGGCCCGGGTGCTCGCCGCGCTTGGCGTAGGCCTCAAGCTTGTCCTTAGCAACCTGAGCCTGGCCGCGACGCTTAGTGGCGCTTTCGCGGTGGGTTAGGGTCAGCGCGCCTAGGGCTGCGGTGATTAGCAGCAGACCGGTTAGCTCCATAACTGTGGAGTAGTCGTTGAACAGCACCTTGGCTAGAGAACCAATGGAGTCGTCAGCAATTTCAGCTGAGAACTTGGCCGGCCCCACCAGCTGCGAACGCATCAGCGCCGTCACCAGGGTGACTACCAAACCCAAGCCCATCAGGCTGGAGAGGAGTTTGTGTCCACTGACAGTGTCGGCAATGGACTCGTCTGCGGCCACACCCACCAGCATGATCACGAATAGCACAAGCATCATGACCGCACCGGTGTAGACCACGATCTGCACCGCTCCCAGGAAGGGGGCAGAGTTAGCAATGTAAAGGGTGGCCAAACAGATCATGATCATGATCATGTTTACGGCCGCGTAGACCGCACGCTTAGCGGTGAGCACGCCCAGGGCGCACACCACTGCAATGACGGCGACTACCCCAAACAGGATGCTTTCACCCAAGCCCAGTTGCGGGGCGGGTAAAAGGGCGGTGGCTAGTGAAGTTGCCATTAGCGCACAGCCTCCTTCTGGTTTACGACTTTCGCGGTGGCCAGGCTGGGGTCATCGGGACGGTTGGCACGTACCCAATCCACCTGGTTCTGGGTGGGGCCGCTAACCTCGCCACGGTAGTAGTCACCGTCTTCGCAGCCCTGCGCCATCGGGTGCGGGGCAGCTAGGGCGCCTTCAGGCAAGGGAACTAGCAGGTTTTGCTTTTCATAGATCAGGCCTTCACGACCGTCGCCTACCAGCTCATCGATTTCGTGAGTCATGGTTAGCGCGCGGGTAGGACAAGCCTCAATGCAGTAACCGCACAAAATGCAGCGCAGGTAGTTGATCTGGTAGACGCGCCCGTAACGCTCACCGGGAGAGTACTGGGCTTCGGGGGTGTTGGGGGCGGCCTCAACATAGATAGCGTCAGCCGGGCAAGCCCAAGCACACAGTTCACAACCAATGCACTTTTCCAGCCCGTCGTCGTAACGGTTGAGCTGGTGGCGGCCGTGGAAGCGAGGCATAACCCGAGGCTTTTCAAAGGGGTAACGCTCAGTTTCCACCGGACGGAACATGGAGGAAATAGTTACCCCATAGCCGGCCAGGGGCGAGAGCAGCTTAGCTAGCGCCGAGGGCTCGTCACGCAGCCACTGGTCGTGGTTGGAGGCATCAATTTCTTTTTTACTCACTTTTCAACCTCCTTGGCGGACTTGGCGGGCACCGCGTGGCGGGTAGAGGCAGGTAGTTCCTGCCCGGGCAGCGGCGGGACCGGGTAACCACCGGCGAAAGCGTCAAACTTGTCGCTTTCAGGCTCTTGTTCACCGGACTTAGATTCAGGCCAGAAGAACAGCACCACCATGGTCACCACGCAGATCACGCTTAGACCCAGCAGCAGCTGCTGTGCGTCCATGTCGGTGAAGGCACGCAGGCCCTGCACAATAGCTACCAGCACAAACCAGGCTAGAGCCACCGGAATCAGGAACTTCCAACCAAAACGCATGAACTGGTCGTAGCGGAAACGCACCAAAGTACCACGGGTCCAGATCATGAAGAACATGCAGGCCCACACCTTGGTTACGAACCACAGCACCGGCCACCAGCCAGAGTCGGCGCCTTCCCAAATCAGGGTTAGCGGGCCGGCGCTCCAGCCACCTAGGAACAAGGTGGTGCACACGGCGGAAACGTTGAACATGTTGATGTATTCGGCCAGGAAGAACCAGGCGAACTTCATGGAGGAGTACTCCACCATGTGTCCAGCCACCAGCTCACCTTCAGCTTCAGGAAGGTCGAAGGGCAGACGGTTAACTTCACCAATCATGGAGATGACGTAGATCAGGAAGCTGGGCAGCAAGCCCACGCACCACCACAGGTTGGTCTGTGCGGCCACAATCCCGGAGGTAGACATGGAGCCCGAAACCAGGAACACGGTCACAATGGACAGACCCATGGCCAGCTCGTAGCTGATCACCTGGGCGGCGCTACGCACTGCACCAAACAGCGGGTAGGTGGAGTGGGCGGACCAACCACCCAGCACAATGCCGTACACACCAAAGGCGGTAATAGCCAGGATGTAAAGCACCGAAACTGGGAAGTCGGTTAGCTGCAGCGGGGTGTGGTGACCAAAGAAGCTCACCGAAGGCCCAAAGGGGATCACCGCGTAAACCATGAAGGCACAGAAGGCGGCGATGGTGGGGGCCAGCAGGTAGATGAACTTCTCGGCGCCCTTGAGCCAGAAGTCTTCCTTCATGATCAGCTTGCCTGCGTCGGCAACAGCCTGGAGCAGACCTAGCGGACCGTTAACGTTAGGCCCTAGACGGGTCTGCATACGGCCCAGGCCACGACGCTCAACCCACAGCGCCATAATCACGGACAAGATCAAAAATACCGCTAGGAATACGGCTTTGATCAGCGTAATCCACCAGGGGGTGTCAGAAAAGTCCGCAGTTACCCCGGCTGCGGTTGGCAGCGTCATAACGACGGCGTGCATTTACTTCACCTCCGAGAGATTAACGATAAGACCTTGGCCGCCGCCTAGGCTCTGACGCACGGTGGAACCGGCCGAGCATTCGGGAAGCCAAACAGTGTTGGGTGCTAGCGGCGCGATTACCGCCGGCAAAGTGATCGAGCCGGTTTGCGTGCTGACTTGCAGCTGGCTGCCGGAGTGGATGCCATTAGCCTTGGCCAGTTCGCGGGCTACATAGACCACCGGGCGGCGCGCGGTGGCGGCCAGGTGCTCTTCGAAGTCCTGTAGGCGCCCGCCGTCAAGCATGGGCTTGTGGGTGGCCAGGTAGGCCTGCCCGGGGGCCAGCTTGCTAGTGGCGACGGCGCTGGTGGGCTGCATGTCAGGGTGCGTTGCGCTAATGCCCAGGCCGGCTAGCTCACGGTGTAGCTCAGCTAGGTCATTTACGTGCAGGTCAGATCCCATTTCTGCAGCCAGCATGGCCAGTACCTGACGGTCGGTGCGGGCACGTGAAACGTGGGCCTGACCGAAGGGACGCACGCGGCCTTCCCAGTTAACGAAGGTGCCGTTCTTTTCCACGGGCGGGGCCACGGGGAAGACCACGTCAGCATGCTCGCTGATTTCTGAGCGGCGCACCTCTAGCTGTACCAGGAAGCCAGCTTCGCTCATGGCGGTGCGGGCCAGCCCTGGGTCGCTAAAGTCGCGCAGGTCAACACCACCAACTACCAAGGCGTCCAGACCCTCGGCGCTGAGCACAGAGTTAAGGATGTCCTCGGTGTCGCGGCCGGCAGCAGCGGGCAGGGTACCCCATAGCTGCTCAACCTGGGCACGGGCGGCGTCGTCGGAAACTAGGCGACCACCAGGCAGCAGGCCCGGCAGGGTACCAGCCTCGATACCACCGCGTTCACCGGCACGGCGCGGCACCCAAGCCAGGCGGGCACCGGTGCTCTTAGCCAAAGCGTCGACGGCGCTGAGCAGGCCGGGCACCTCGGCGGCGCGTTCACCCACCAGGATGGTGGCACCCTCAGCGCTAAGGGCCTCGGTTAGCTCGGCGGGCAGGGCCTTAACAGCGGCAACCTCGCTACCGGGAGTGGCGCTGATGATGTTGGCACGTAGCTTTACCGAACCGGCGCTCTTAATCGGAGCCACGGTGTGCACCTTGAGGCCACAGTTGTTCACGGCCTTGTGTAGGCGCAGGAACAGCGAACCACACTCATCCTCAGGCTCTAGGGCCACCAGCAGCACCGTGCCGGCGCTTTCCAGGCTGGTGTAGGTGACGCGGCCAAGGCCACGACCAGCCACGTTAGCGGCGATGAAAGCTTCATCCTCAGCGCCGGCGGGACGTACTCGCTGGTCGATGTCGTTGGTGTGGGCCACGGTGCGGGCAAAGCGAGACCAGGCCCAAGCATCCTCTAGGGTCAGTCGGGCGCCGGGTAGGAAACCCACGCCACCAGCGGCGATGGCCTTAGCTAGGCCGCGTGCGGCGACGTCGAGAGCGTCGGGCCAGCTGGTGGGAACCAGGGTGCCGTCAGCTTCACGTACCAGCGGGGTGGTCAGGCGGTCCGGAGCGCTGGCCCACGGGAAGGCGAAGCGGTCCTTGTCGGTGATCCACTCTTCGTTGACCTCGGGGTCGTTGCCGGCCATGCGGCGCAGCACCACACCGCGACGCATGTCCACGCGGATGGCGGAGCCGGAGGCGTCGTGCTCGGTTACCGAGTCGGTGGAAACCAGGTCCATGGGGCGGGCCCGGAAACGGTACTTGGCGCTGGTGAGGGCACCTACGGGGCAGATCTGGATGATGTTGCCAGAGAAGTAGGAGGCGAAGGGACGTCCGCTTACATCCTGGTTGCCTACCTCAGCGCCGGCGGTTAGACCGTCCTGCACGCCGCTTTGACCACCGGGGCCGGCCAGGGTGGGGTCGGGAATCAGGTGGTGCTCGCCGCGAATGTCCTGCGTGCCCGCATAGTCGCCGGGCTCGTGGAAGTCCAGGGCGGTGGCGTCAAAGCGGCCAATCTGCTCACCGTACATCCCCGAGTGCTCGCCGGCGGGGTGACCGCCACCGCGTCCTTGCAGGGCAATGAAGCGGTCGCCAGCGATCTGGTCTGCGAAACGCACGCAACGCTGGCACAGGATGCAGCGGTCACGGTCTAGCAGGATCTGGCTGGTTAGACGCAGCGGCTTGGGGAAGGTGTGCTTGACGTCGGTGAAGCGGGTGACGGACTGGCCACCCTGTTCCATGAGCTTAAGCGCTTGGTTCTGTAGCGGGCATTCGCCACCCTTGTCGCAGACCGGGCAGTCTAGCGGGTGGTTGATCAGCAGGAACTCCATGGTCCCGTTCTGGGCCTTGGCAGCTACCTCGCTGGTTGCCTGGGTTTCGATCTCCATGCCTTCCATGGCGGTCATGGCGCAGGAGGGCTGGGGCTTGGGCATCTTACGTACGACGCCGTCACGCCCGGGCATAGCTACTTCCACCAGGCACTGGCGGCAGTTAGCTGAGGGCTTTAGCAGCGGGTGGTCGCAAAAACGCGGGATGCGCACGCCCACCTGTTCGGCGGCGCGGATGAGCAACGTACCCTTAGGCACGGCTACCGAGGCGCCGTCGATCTTGATATTTACCAGGTCGGTCATAGAAGTCACCGTCCGCTTTCCGTGATTGCACTGGCTGCGTAGGGGAAGAGCTCGCAAGCCGGGGTGGTGTAACCAGCCTCGAACTCAGAGCGGAAACGCTTGATACCGCTTAGCACCGGGGTGGCGGAGGCGTCACCTAGCGCACAGAAGGAGCGCCCAGCGATGTTGGAGGCAATCGACTCCAGCTTTTCCACGTCGCCCGGCAGGCCCTTACCGGCCTCTAGGCGCAGCATGATTTGGCGCATCCAGTAGGTACCTTCACGGCAAGGAGTGCACTTACCGCAAGATTCGTGCTGGTAGAACTCGGTCCAGCGAGTCACTACGCGCACTACTGAAACAGTCTCGTCAAATACCTGTAGCGCGCGGGTACCCAGCATGGAGCCGGCGGCGCCTACAGACTCGTAGTCCAGGGGAACATCGAGTTCATCTTCAGTGAAGATGGGGGTGGAGGAACCACCGGGCACCCAGAACTTAAGCTGGTGACCGTCGCGGATACCGCCGCACATGTCGATCAGCTCGCGCATGGTGATGCCGAAAGGCGCCTCAAACTGGCCGGGGTTACGCACGTGTCCAGAGACGGAGAAAATACCGTGACCCTTGGACTTTTCAGTACCCATGGCGGAGTACCAGGCGGCGCTTTCACGCAAAATCCCAGGTACCTGGGAGATGGTCTCAACGTTGTTGATAACGGTGGGACGCGCGTACAGACCGGCCACAGCCGGGAAAGGCGGCTTGAGACGCGGGTGACCACGGCGGCCTTCTAGCGAGTCCAACAGCGCGGTTTCTTCACCACAGATGTAGGCGCCGGCACCGGCGTGGGCAGTAATGGTTAGCGGCTGCTTGCCATCCAGGCCGAAACCGGTGTCTAGCAGGCCAGATTCCATAGCCTCACGGGCCGCAGCCAGCAGGCGGCGGTAAACCTGGCTAACCTCACCGCGCAGGTATACGAAAGCGTGGTCGCAACCGATAGCGCGCGAAGTGATGGCCACACCCTCAATCAGGGCGTGCGGGTTACCCATAATGGTGGGGATGTCCTTGCAGGTGCCCGGCTCAGACTCGTCGGCGTTAACCACCAGGTAACGCGGCTTACCGTCAGGGGCGGGCAGGAAGGACCACTTCAAACCGGTGGGGAAGCCTGCACCACCACGGCCGCGCAGACCGGAAGCCTTAACCAGCTCAACGATTTCGCTGGCCTGCATTTTCTTGGCCTTAGCTAGGCCCTCATAGCCGCCGTGACGACGGTAAACGTCCAGGGTCCAAGAGCGGTCCACACCCCACATGGAGGTCAAGATGGGCGTTAGCGTCCCTGGCGCACTGTAAGCGGGCTGTGCCACTGCAGTGTCACTCACTTGGTTTCCTCCTTCGGTGCGCTCCAGCCCTTTTCCTGGGCGATTGTCTGTCCTAGCAGGCTGGGGGCGCCAGCGCTGATGCCCTCATCTACCAGGCCGTCTTCAAAACCAGCTAGTAGGTGCTCGTTTTGCTTGAAAGTGGGCACCTGCTTGGGGCCACGGGTGGGGCCTACCGGCTTGCCTTGACGCAGCTTGTCCACCAGGTCAATGGCCTTGGCGGGGGTCTGGTTGTCGAAAAACTCCCAGTTGACCATCACTACCGGCGCATAGTCGCAGGCCGCATTGCATTCGATGCGTTCTAGCGAAATGCTGCCGTCTTCAGTGACGCCGTCGTTACCGATGCCCAGGTGCTCGCTAACCGCGTACCAAACCGCATCTCCACCCATAACCGCACACAGTGCGTTGGTGCATACACCCACGTGGTACTGGCCGCCGGGGTGACGGCGGAACTGACTGTAGAAAGTGGCTACAGCGCTAACCTCGGAGGTGGTTAGGTTCAGAGTTTCAGCGCAAAAACGGATGCCGTCAGGCGAGACGTAACCGTCATAGCTCTGAATTAGGTGCAGCATCGGGATCAGCGCGCTACGCTCATGCCCGCTGGGGTAACGCCCCATAATCTGGGCGCTTTCTTCACGTAGACGCGTCAAAGTTGCTTCGTCATAACTCATCAGCGGTCCACACCTCCTAGTACGGGGTCGATGGAAGCCAGAGTCGGAACGATGTCGGCAAGCATGCCGCCCTCTCCCATAATGGCCATGGACTGCAGGTTAGAGAAGGAAGGATCCCTGAAGTGCACGCGGTAGGGGCGAGTGCCGCCGTCGGAAACTAGGTGCACACCCAGCAGACCCTTAGCGTGCTCAACCGTCTGGTAAACCTGCCCTGCGGGCACGTGGAAGCCCTGGGTGACCAGCTTGAAGTGGTGGATCAGGGACTCCATGGAGGTGCCCATGATTTCACGCACGTGCTCTAGGGACTGGCCCTGGCCGTCGGCAGCTAGGCTCATGCGGGCCGGCCAAGCAATAGCTGGGTCATCCACCATGGTGGGCTCGCCCTCTAGCTGCTCTAGGCGCTCAAGGCACTGGGAGACAATCTTGAGAGACTGGAAGCATTCATCCATACGCACGCGCATACGGTTGAAGCAGTCGGAGCGGTCGTAAACCGGCACGTCAAAGTCGTAGGTTTCATACCCGCAGTAGGGGGCACTCTTACGCAGGTCCATCGGGTAGCCGGTGGCGCGCAGGCAGGGGCCGGTCAGGCTCAGGGCCATGGCTCCGGCCAGGTCGATCTCACCGACGCCGATCATACGGCCGCGCAGAATCGGGTTACCCATGCACAGCTTTTCCAGCTCGCCCAGGTCGCGCTTGATGTTGGGCAGGGTGGAGCGGATGAACTCTACCGCGCCTGCAGGAATGTCCTGCGCCAGGCCGCCGGGGCGCACAAAGGCGTGGTTCATGCGCAGGCCGGTGATCATTTCGTAGGCGCGCAAAATGTTTTCGCGGCCGCGGAAGGCGATGGTCAGCAAGGTGGTACCACCCAGCTCGTTACCACCGGTTCCCACCGCGATCAGGTGGGAGGCGATGCGGTTTAGCTCCATGAGCAGCACGCGCACTACCGAGGCCTTCTCGGGCACCTGGTCGGTGATGCCCAGGGCCTTTTCCACTGCCAGGGCCCAAGCCACTTCCTGGAAGAAGGGGGCCACGTAATCCATACGGGTTACGAAGGTAGCGCCTTGGGTGAAGGTGCGGAACTCCATGTTCTTTTCGATACCCGTGTGTAGGTATCCGGTGCCTACGCGCACATCGGTGACATGTTCACCTTCCACCTCTAGCACCAGGCGCAGCACGCCGTGGGTGGAGGGGTGGACGGGACCCATGTTCAGCACGATGCGGTCATCGCGCACGCGTTCTTCTTCATCGCGGGCAGCAATCTGGGCTAGTACTTCATCCCAGTCACCACCGTTAGTTTGGAACTGGGGAGCGTCAGCGGCCAGAGAGTCTAGTGCTGCACCGGTTGCGTGAATGCTCATCAGCGGTAAGACCTCCGAGTGTCAGCGGGGGGCGTGGATGCGCCTTTGTATTCGACCGGGATACCACCTAGCGGGTAATCCTTGCGTTGGGGGTGGCCTACCCAGTCATCGGGCATGGCCGTGCGGGTGAGGCCGGGGTGACCATCAAAAACGATGCCCATCAGGTCCCAGGTTTCACGCTCGTGCCAGTCGTTACCGGGGTAAACGCTAACTACTGAGGGCACGTGCGGGTCGGCGTCGGGAACAGCTACCTCAATGCGCAGCTGACGGCTGCCGTGGGTCAGGCTCATCAGCTGGTAGCAGGCGTGCAGTTCGCGGTCTTTGTCGCCAGGGTAGTTAACGCCCGAAACCCCAATGCACAGCTCAAAGCGCAGGTCGGGGTCGTCACGCAGGTACTGCATTACAGCCACCAGGTGCTCGCGTACCACGAAGATGGTTAGCTCGCCGTTTTCTACAACTACCTTCTCGATTACCTGGGAGGGTTCCAGCCCGCCCTTACGTAGGTCTTCAATTAGGTCGTCGACGACGGCGTCAAACCAGCCACCGTAGGGGCGCACCGCTGCGGGGGCTAGGGTGACTACCTGGCTGAGGCCGTCAAAACCGGTGGTGTCACCGGCGTCTTTGGCCCCAAATAGGCCATGTTCACTGCCGATGACTTCCAGGGCTAGCTGCGGACGTACGGCGACGCCGTCGACCTCAGCCACTGCCTCGGTTGCCTGACTTAGCTCTTCACTCATGCCAGCAGGCCTTTCTGTGCGTGGGTGGGGGTGGCGGCCAGGGCGGCAGCCTCGACGGCGCGGGCGATCTCCTTGCGGTGGCCCAGCAGCGGGCGCTTGGAGATCTGCTTGGTCAGCTCCAGCATGGCGTTGATCAGCATTTCGGGGCGCGGGGGGCAGCCGGGCAGGTAGATGTCTACCGGCACAATGTGGTCGGCGCCCTGCACTACGGCGTAGTTGTTGAACATACCGCCGGTGGAGGCGCAGGCACCCATGGAGATAACCCACTTGGGTTCAGGCATCGAGTCGTAAACGTTGCGCACGATGGGGGCCATCTTGTGGCTTACACGTCCGGAAACGATCATCACGTCAGCGTGACGCGGCGAGGCGCGGAATACTTCCCAACCGAAGCGGGCCAGGTCGAAACGCGGGCCGGCGGTGGCCATCATTTCGATAGCGCAGCAGGCCAGACCCATGGTGACGGGCCACAGCGAACGTGACTGGGCTAGGCCGGCCACGGTCTCAACGCTGGTTAGCAGGAATCCGGGGTTACCGGCTTGGTTTTCTTGGCTCATACTTTTATCCCCTTATCAGTCCCAATCCAGGCCGCCACGACGCCATTCAAGGACGTAGGGAACGGTGATTAGGGCGATGAAAATAAGTGCTGCTACCAGCCCGAACAGGCCTAGCTTTGCGAAAGAGCTGGCCCAGGGGTAAAGGAACACGACCTCAATGTCGAAGATGATGAAGGTCATACCTACCAGGTAGAACTTGACTGGGAAGCGCCCGTGAGCGTTGTTGGCAGGAGTCGGATCCACACCGCACTCATAGTTACGCACCTTGGTGGAGTTGCGCCGGTTGGGGCTGATAATGGCAGACATTGCCAGACCACCAATGGCGATAAGTAGCGCAACTGCCCCCATCACCAGTAAGGAGACATAGGGATTCACGGCGAGAACACCATCCTTTTACGCACAGAGATTGACCTTTAAACTGTAGTAGCTAGGCGCCAGGGGGTGTGCACACGACGCACTTAACCTCTAGCTTTTCCCCATATTACGCCAAAAGTTCGTTTTTACGACGGATTGTCACACCTAAGTAAAATGCTTTATTACGCGCGGTTTAGCTTGCTTAAATCTGCGCTTATAAGCTCTAAAACCTGAGATGATTAGACCATGTCACGAGCCAGCCTAAATAAGGACCCGCGCGAAGTAGCGGGCATGTTCGACACTGTCGCCCGCCGCTACGATTTAACCAATGACGTCATGAGCGGTTTCCAAGTGCGCGCTTGGCGAGCAGTTACCCGCGCCGCCGTGGGCGCCGGCCCGGGCATGAAGGTTTTGGACCTGGCTGCAGGCACGGGCACCTCCGCTAACGACTACGCCCTTGCTGGCGCCCAGGTGGTGGCCTGTGACTTCTCCATTGGCATGATGCAGGAGGGTAAGCGCCGCTACCCGGACCTGCAGTTTGTGGCCGGGGATGCCACCGCTTTGCCCTTTGCCGACGACGCTTTTGACGTGGTCACTATCTCTTACGGCCTGCGCAATGTGAACGACACTTTGGCGGCTTTACGCCAAATGTATCGGGTCACTAAGCCCGGGGGGCGAATTGTGATTGCGGAGTTTTCCACTCCCACCACCCCGGTGGTGCGTGAGAGCTACAAGTGGTTTTTAGGTCACGTAATGCCCCCGGCGGCCAGGGTGTTTTCTTCCAACGTTGAGTCTTATGACTATTTGGCCGAGTCGATTTTGTCTTGGCCTAACCAGGAGGCGTTGGCGCAGCTGATGCTTGAGGCTGGTTGGCGTCAGGTGGCTTATAAGAATCTCTCTGGCGGCATTGTGGCGCTGCATCAGGCGGTTAAGCCCAGCGCATGAGCGGTCAGCTGTTTTGCACCACTACCCCACTGTCGGTTAGCCCCGGCGTTAGCCTGACTGATTTTTTGCATGCGCCGACGTCGGTCAGCTGCTGGCTGCATGAGGGCTACGGCTTGGTGGGGTTGGGTCGTCTGCTCACTTTAAGCGCCCCGCCCACGCCCGCAGAGCCGGTCTCGACGCCGCCTAGGCGCATTGAGCAGCTGCGTCAGGCTTGGCGCCATGAGGTGGGTCAGGCCAGTTGGGTTGATCAGGTGCGTCGCCCTGGCAGTGGGCCACTGGCGCTGGGAGCTATCACTTTTAGCGCTACTTCTCAGGCTAGTTCGGTGCTGGTAGTGCCCCAGGTTTTGGTGGGGCGCGACCATCAGGGTTGGTGGCTGACTCGCTTTGAGCTCTCCCCTGCCCCGACGGCGCCGCGCGGCGAGGTTTTTAGGGGCCAGCCCTATACCCCTCAGCTAAGTTTTGTGCGCACCGTGGCTGACAATACTGCCCTAGAAAACGCTAATTTGGCAGGCATTTTAGATTTTGTCTGCGCCTGCGCACAGGGCCAGGCTGCTTCGGCCACCAAAACCAGCCCTGCAGGTGCGCAGGCCCAAGCAAGCGCCGCCACTAGCGCGAGCAGCCCGGCCGGCGTCGGACAAACAAACACACCCGCCGTCACACAAAGCCCGGCCGCCGTCGAGAGCGCCAAAACCAGCCAAAGCAGCACACTTAGCGACTCTCAGTGGACCGAGGCAGTTGAGCTCGCCACGCAGGCGCTGAAGCAACAGCGAGCTATCAAAGTGGTGCTGGCGCGCGACAGCTACCTAAGCAGCCCGCTCACGCTGGGCGCCACGCTAGAGCACCTGGCCACGCGCTTTGCCACCACCTGGACTTTTAGCGTGGACGGGATGATTGGGGCCAGTCCCGAGATGCTGTTGCAGCTGCGTGAGCGGGAAGTGTTTTCGCGGGTCCTGGCGGGCACGGCCCGGCGCCGAGCCAATATGGACCAAGGCGAACTAGAGCAGTTAGCTGATTGGCTGCGCGGCTCACCTAAAAACTCTCGTGAGCACCAGTTGGCGGCGGCCTCGGCGGTTAAGGCGCTTACCCCCATCACTGAGCAGTTGCGCGTCAGTGAGCCTTTCGCGCTGACCCTGCCTAACGTAATTCACCTGGCCACCGATATTTACGGCCAGGTAGCCGGCGATACGGGAGCGTTAGCGCTGGTAGAAGCACTACATCCGACAGCGGCCGTGTGCGGCACTCCCACAGCGGCGGCCGCGCAGTTGATCACTGAGCTTGAGGGCATGGACCGCGAGCGCTATGCCGGGCCGGTGGGCTGGGTGGATTGGCGCGGTGAGGGCCAGTGGTGCATTGCTTTGCGTAGTGGGCAGGTTCTGTCTCCGACGGCGCAGCCAGCTGGCACACAGGGCGGCCCGGCTGGCTACCCGATGGGTAACCAGCCGGTGGGTTCGGTGCGGATTTTTGCGGGCGCGGGCATTATGCCGGACTCGGTTGCCGCTGATGAACTGGCGGAAACTAACGCCAAAATGGCACCTATGCGCGCCGCTTTGGGTTTGTAGCCCGAGGCTGGGCTTACCGCCCGAGCCTGGGTTTAGCCCGCCGCCCGAGGCCGGGCGCGCGGTACGAGGCTGGGTGCGCGGCCCTTACTTGTCGTCGGGGCGCTCAACCAGTTTGACGGTAACTTCCATCTTGTTTGAGCCGCGCGCAACGGTGAACTTGACCTGGTCGCCGGCGCTGAACTGGCGCACGTAACCCATCAGGGCCGCTGATTCGCCTACTGCGTGACCGTCAACAGCCAAGATCACGTCGCCTTCACGCAGGCCCGCGTTGGCGGCCGGGGTGCCCGAGCCAACCTTGGTGATCTTAGCTCCGGCGCGGGTTTCGCCATTAACTGTGGCGCCGCCGTCTTCAAGCGAAACACCCAGGTAGGCGTGGGTGGCTTTACGATCCTTGATCAGCTGCTGGGCCACCTTATTGGCCAGGTCAATAGGGATGGCAAAGCCGATACCGATGTTTCCGCTACGTGCGCCGCCCGAAGAGGAGGAAGAGCTCAGGGTGGCAATGGAGGAGTTAATGCCGATAACTCGTCCCTGTGAGTCGAATAGCGGGCCACCGGAGTTACCGGGGTTAATGGCGGCGTCAACCTGGATGGCGTTGGTGTAAACGCGCTGGCTGGCTGAGGAGCCGGAGGAGTCATCGCTGGACTCGCCCTTAGTGACTACCGGGCGGTCTAGGGCTGAGATGATACCGGTGGTGGCAGTGGAGGAAAGTCCCAGCGGGGCGCCGATAGCCATTACGCCCTGACCTACCTTCAGGTCCTTGGAGGAGCCGATTTGGGCTACGGTCAGGTCTGAGGGGGCGTTCTTGATTTTGACTACCGCCAGGTCATTGGCGGGGTCAGTACCGGTTAGTTCCAGCTCGTAGATACGCCCGTCTTTGAGCTGGGCGTATAGTGCGGTGGCCCCGGTTACCACGTGGTTATTGGTGATGATGTGGCCTTGTTTGTCGATCACCACGCCCGATCCACTAGCGCCGCCTTCAGAGTGCTTGGCTCGGATGTAAACCACGGAGCTGGAGACATTTTCGGCTACCTTTTGCCAGTCAGGGGTTTGGCCCTGGGTGGTTACCAGCTTGGTGTTACCTTGGTTGTTGGCTGAGACGGTGGAGGTGGAGGTGATAGCGGGCCGCGTCTCTTCTGTGCCGCCAGCGTAGTACATGCCACCGGCGGTGATACCTGAGGCCACCAGGGCGGTGGTCAGCGATAGGGCCATCACCCCACCCCAACCTGGGGAGCTCTTCTTGTTGTCACTGTTAGAGGTGTAGTTGGCGCCATTGTTGTAGCCGCCGGGGTAGCCGCTAGCAGGAGCGGAGGGAGCTTGGCCGTAGGGGGCGCCGTAGTTGCCGGCCGGCCTAGCGCCATAGTTGGGGGCGTAGGGGTTACGGGGCTGGTAGTTATCGCTCATCAATAGTTCCTAAATGCTTAGCGGTAGCCAGCAATGGCCACCTTACGGACGTTAATCATACTGACGTGGTCATTTGGTGGATTTAGCAGCAACCCTTAAACAAGTTTGACATGCACCAGGCTACGGCCCGCAATTGGCTTAGACAATAGGGATTGCAGCCCATCGACGTCGTCAATTACCTCCACGTGGGCGCCAAATGCGGCTGCTGCCTGCGCGAAATCAACTTGCTGTGCGGTAGCGAAAAAGCGTGGGAAATAATTACTTAGCTTACTGGCACCATATTCAAGGCCACTAAATATTTTGCCACCATGATCATCTAATACGATTACTTGCAGGTCTACCTCGGTTTCTGTAACTGCCTTAACCAGGCCGGTTAAGTCGTGTGCTGCCGCTAAATCTCCAATAATTACCCGCACTGGCTGGCCACTGGCCCAGGCTAGGCCCACGGCGGTGGAGATAGTCCCGTCAATACCGGCTAATCCACGATTAGCCACTACTGGGCCGGGCATCTTTTTCAGTTGCTTACCCGCAGGTAATCCAGCATCTAGATAGCGGATGGTCATCGAAGAAGCTGCCATTAAAGTAACGCCGCTTTCTAGGCTGTCGCTATGAATTGCTGTTGATTGGCTATGAGTTTTGTATTGCGAGGTGGCCTGCCAGGTAGTTAAAGCCATTCGTGCAGCTTTAGTTACGCTGGTGGCGTTTAGTTGGTGTTGGCCAGCTTGTAGCCAGCGTTGTAGCCACAGCGGTGACGGAGCGTTTTTGCCGACGCCGGCGCCCGCCCCCGCACCTGCACTCGCGCTGGCATCTCCACCGGCATCGGCGTCTGCGCCCGCCCCCGCACCGGCGCTGACGTCCGGGGTATTTAGACTACTTAGAGCCTGTTCTAGGGTGGTTACGTAGGCGGCTTGCCCGCTCACGTCACTCCAGCGCGCCCGGTTGGTCAGCACCACCTGGTAAATATCCTCCCGCGCCAGTAGCGCGCCGATGGGGCGGGTGAGGGTGGGGTGCCCGACTACCAGCAACTGCTCGATCTCTTGAGAAAGCTGAGCGCCGTCGCCACCAACTGAGCCGTCGCCACCAGCTAAAAGCGCACTGTAGGCAGCCACTGCGTTGGCGTTGGTACGCACTAGCGAGGTGGGTTCAGCCAGTAGCGGCCACCCCCAAGCGTGGGCCAGGGAGGCGGCAAAGTGGGCTAACTCGGCGTCGTCGTTGTCCCCCACCACAATCACCCCACGCCGGGCGGGGTCTAAACCTAAGCGGCACCCTACTTGGCTGACTGTAACCCCATTTAGCTGCTCCTCTAGGGGCTTGCGCGCACGCAGCCAGTGGGTTTTGGGTTCCAAATGCGGCACTTGCCAGGGGGCGGCGGGGGCCAGTGGCGGGGCTAGGCGCACGTTTAGATGCACCGGGCCGGGGTCTAGGCTTAGGCGCCCTGAAGCTGCAGCTACCGCTCGGCGTACTTGATTGGCGACGGCGCCGCTTGCGCTAGTGTCGCCCAGGTCCGCCTGATAGCGGGTGGCGGCGCCAAAAATCCCGGTTTGCACCGTGGTTTGGCTGGCGCCAGTGTTGACCAGGGCATGGGGGCGGTCGGCACTCAAAATTATTAGCGGCACCCCGGCGGCGTCGGCCTCCACCACGGCAGGGTGCGCGTTAGCTACCGCGCTACCGGAGGTCATAACCGCCACGGCGGGGCGAGCTAGGCCTTCATGCAGCCAGTCGGAGCGGGAGGCGCCTAAAGCCACAAAGGCTGCGCTGCGCTCATCAACCACCACGCGCAGCTGCAGGTAGCCGGCCTGCGCGGCGTCGGACAGGGCGTAAGTCAGCGGGGCGTTACGTGAACCTGGGCTGATCACCACCCGCTTAACCCCGGCTTCAACTAGGGATGCCACCACGGCGCGGGCAAGTAAGGTGGCCGGGCTTTCCAAGGCGGCAGGGTTTTCTGGGGACGTCACCTTTGGGCTGGCCGGCGGCTGAGCGGCCGGGAGGGCGGCGCCGCTGGGGGCGGATGCTTCTTGGGGGGTCACAACTGGCCTAACTAGTTGGGTCTCTAGCGCGCCAAGGCGCCAGATGTGGTTTTAAGTTTAGCTAGCTAGCAGAGTGCTCAGGCGCACTAGGCGCTGGCACCAGCGCTCGCTCAGGGGCTCACTAGCAGCCGGGATGCGCTCAACTGATACTGGCTGCCCAAGCAGCAAATGCCCATTTACCGGCCTAAAGGGCGCCTCAATCACGTCTTCTTGCAGCAGCGAGCCGGTGGCCAGGCCGCAAGCATAGGGCAGCTCATCTAGAGTTCCAGCTAGGCGCAGACCGGCGTAAATCCCCACCGAAGTGTCTAGGGCCGAAGAAACCACCGCTGGCATTTCTAAACACTTATAGATTTCATAAGCAGCGCTTATACCACCTAGTGGGGACACTTTTAGCACGGCCACATCCGCCGCCTCTAACTGGCGCACCGCCATAGGGTTGGCATCTAGACGCAAGGATTCATCGGCGGCGATTGGCACCTGGAGTTTGCGTCGTAAAACCGCCAGATCAGCGGTGGAACGGCAAGGCTGCTCAGCGTATTCGAGCCCGCCGGCGGCGCGGTCATATAGGGGTAGTAGCTTTAGGGCCTGATCCAAATCCCAGGCGGCATTTACATCAATGCGCAGAGCCGCCCCTGGTCCCATGGCGCCGCGTACCGCTTCTAGGCGCTGTAGATCCTCGCTTAAACAATCGGGCTTGTCGGCCACTTTCACCTTGGCGGTGTGTATGCCTGCGCCCACTGCTGCGAGCGCGCGCGCCTCAGCTTCCCCGGGCCCCAGGGCGGCGATAGTGGTGTTAACCGGAATTTGGTGGCGTTTAGGCTCGGGGACGCCTTGGTCAGCTAGCGGTTTCGTGGCTTGGCTCAGGGCGCTGGCCAGCCATTTAGCGCTGTGGCTATCAGGGTGGTTCCAAAATGGGGCGCACTCTGCCCACCCGGCGGGGCCATGCACTAGGACGCCGTCGCGCACGGTGATACCGCGAAAGCGCACCCGCATGGCGATTGAGAAAACCTCTACCCGGTCAATGCTTTCCCACAGCGCAGCGGCTGGCGGGGGGCATTGCTTACGGATTGTTTCAAGCATGGCCCCCATTATTCCTTAGCGACGACGCCGCCCTGCCAGCCCCGCACGTCATCGCCTCCCCGCGCACCGATCCACACCAGTAGACCAAAGGCAGCGCCCTGCCACAGCTTAATCTTGGGGAAGTACTCGGCGGCAATGCAGTACAGCAGCGCAAACGCAATGGCGAAGCTGATCAGCTAAAAGCACCGAAACGTACGCATAGATAAGTTTAAACTGACACCAGGTTAGGCTGCCATGACCTTAGGTACAGGCGGTTAACAAAGTCCTGTTCAGAGCCGGTTTTAGAAATAATACGGGAAGGAAGACCAGTCTGCCGGGCGTTTGTTGACGAAAGAGTCACGCCCCTCCACAGCCTCATCGGTCATATAGGCCAGGCGCGTAGCTTCACCGGCAAAGACCTGCTGACCGGCCAAACCGTCGTCGGCCAGGTTGAAAGCAAACTTAAGCATACGGATGGCCTGGGGAGATTTGGTGGCTATAATCTCGCCGTATTCAATGGCTTTATTTTCCAGCTCGGCATGGTCTACCACCTCGTTGACCACCCCCCAACGCTCGGCGGTTTCCGCGTCATAGGTGCGCGCCAGGAAGAAAATTTCGCGGGCACGTTTATCGCCCACCTGGCGTGCCAGTAGGGCCGAGCCGTAGCCGGCGTCAAAAGAACCCACATTGGCGTCAGTTTGCTTAAAAAGCGCGTGCTGACGTGAAGCAATAGACAGGTCACACACCACGTTTAGGCTGTGACCGCCGCCTGCCGCCCACCCGGGCACGGCCGCAATAACCACTTTAGGCATGGTGCGAATTAGGCGCTGAACTTCCAAAATATGCAGCCTGCCAGCGCGGGCGGCGTCGATACGTTCACGCCTGGCGGTAGTGGAGGCCAGCTGTCCGCTGGGGTCTGGCGCTGCTATAGGCTCTGGTGCTCCCTGCGGCCCACTTTCTGCGGTTTTTTCTGCCGACGACGCCGGCTCTGGGGCCTGGGTGGGCTCAACTTCATAGCGGTATCCGTCGCGACCACGGATACGCTGATCGCCGCCAGAACAAAAAGCCCAGCCGCCGTCGCGCGCCGAGGGTCCATTACCGGTGAGAATAACTGTGCCCACATCCCCACTCATGCGGGCATGGTTAAGGGTGCGGTAAAGCTCATCCACGGTGTGGGGGCGAAAAGCATTACGCAGCTCAGGGCGGTTAATGGCCACGCGCACAATCGGCTTATCAGTGCAGTTACCGTTTTCGTCGCGGCTAACTGCCCGGTGATAGGTGACGTCAGTTAGATCCTCAAAACCGGCGATGTCACGCCACTTAGTGGGATCAAAAATTTCAGAAACCTGCTTGGGAAGCGGGTAGTGCGCGCTCATGGACACAGTTTAACTGTGCCTTAGACCGCCAATAGGGCTAGGCCCAGGCTCAGGCCATAAACCAGCTCATAAATACCAGCCATTTTCAGGGCGCCAATTAGTTCACGGCCCTTAGCTTTAGCCGCTACCGGGCGCCAAGCCAGCAGGGCCAGCTGCCCCCACAGCACAATCGCCACCACAGATACGGCCGCCAACACACCCAGGGAGCCACCCGGCTCTGCCCCACCCCATAGGGTGGTCAGGCCCAAGACCAGGGGCGCCAGCAGCATCACCTGGTAGAGGCGACTAGCGCGCTCATAACCCAAACGCACCGCCAAAGTGCGTTTGCCGTGGGCCGGGTCGGTTTCAATATCGCGCAGGTTGTTAACCATCAGCAGCGAGCAGGCAATCAAACCCACCCCCACAGCGGTCAGCCAACCCCACCAAGGCACCGCATGAGCCTGCGTGTAGGTAGTGCCGGCAGTAGCCACCAGCCCAAAGAACACGAACACAAACACTTCACCCAAACCCAAGTAGCCATAGGGTTTAGCGCCGCCCGTGTAAAACCAAGCTGCCGCCACAGCCGCCACACCCACCGCAATCAGCCACCAGGTGCCACTCAAAGCCACCAAAATCAAGCCAAACAGCGCCCCGGCGCCAAAGCAACCAAAGGCTGCGCGCTTAACCTTAACCGGCTCCACCAGCCCAGAAGCGGTCAGGCGGGCCGGGCCAGTGCGCTCGTCGTCGGTGCCACGAATACCGTCAGAGTAGTCATTAGCCAGGTTGCAGCCAATCTGCAAAGCCAACGCCACCAGGGCCGCCAGCAAGGCAGCCACGGCGTCGAACCTACCCAAAGCACCAGCCACACCCGAGCCTGCCAACACCGGCGCTAAAGCAGCCGGCAAAGTACGCAGGCGCACCACCTCAGCCCACTTAGCGGCCTCAAGCCGGTTAGCGGCAGACTTAGCTTCAGGCTCCAAGCTAGGCTCCGGCTCAGCCACCACCTTAGTTAAATCTTCAGGCACAGGCTGAGCCACAGACCGGCGCATAGCCAAAGGACGACGTGGACGACGCGGGGCTACTTCACTCACAAGCCAAGCCTATCTCGCCTAGGGCTAGCGGCACCGGCGCCCCGCTCAGGCGCCCAGGTCACAGGTGATAGAGAAACCAGTAGACAAATCCGTGATAGTCACCTGCACCGTAGAAGCAGAAGAAACTACGTAACGCTCCTCAATCAGCGGGCCATTATCAATACGCTCCACTGCAACCTCAGCCAAGTTAACCCCAGGGTCCTCCTGCAGCTGACGAGTGAAGGGGAACAGCACCGTGCCAGCCGGGGAAACCTCACCCACGGGCACACCATAAGCGTCCGTCTCGGTGTACTCCACAAACCGGAAGTGACCCACGTTGTGGGCAGCCTGGTAGGTACGCACCAAGCTCACATCCCCGCTAGGAGCCAGCGACAAGTCAGCACCCAGCAGCGGGTCAAAGCTAACCTCCTGGCCGCCACGCATCTCACGGAACACACCCACGCCACGCGAAAGCTTGTCATACAGGGCGTAACCAGAATCAGGGTCAGCCGCAATAGCCAAACCAATAGCGGTAGAAGCAGCCGTGTAGCTAGAACGGTGCACACGGTAGCCATAACGCTGCTTAAGAGCGCGAGTAATAGCCGGCAGGTGGGCGGCGCCACCAACCACATACAGACCCGCAGTCTCAGTGGTGAGCGCAAACTTACCGCGCGCATTGACCTGCACCAGCGGCTCCATAGCCGCGAAAGTACGCTCAATCAGCGCGTCAACAGCCTCATAGAAAGCCTTAACCGGCACGCTCACGCTCTTACCCAGAGCCTCAACCGCCACCGAACGCGAGTTGGGGTTCAAAGACTCCTTAGCGATACGGCATTCGTGCAGCAGCAGGTTCAGCTCACGCGAGCTCAGCTGGTCGCGCTCGCGGCCCAGCTTGGCCAAAACCAGGTCAGCTAGGGCAGAGTCAAAGTCGTCACCACCAAGCTGGTTGTGACCGTAAGAATCAATCACTTCGTGGCGCTTGCCCTCGCAAGAAACCAGGGAGGCGTCAAAGGTGCCACCACCAAGGTCATAAACCAGTACGCGGGTGCGCTTGGAGTTAATGGTGGAGGCGTAACGCTGGGTGTATTCAAAACCGGCGGCGCTGGGCTCATTAATCATGGACAGCACCTGCCAGCCGCCACGTTCAAAAGCATCAATGGTCATCAGGCGCTGACCGCTAAAAGCGTGGGCGGGAATGCCAATTACTGCCTCTAGCGGCTCATTTTCACGCAGCGGGCTGATAGTGGAGGACTCACGCACCTGCTGGGCTACATAAGCCAAAAAGCCGCTAACCAGCTCCATAATGGGGTAGCTACGCTCCCCCAACTTCACCTGGGTGTTAGGGGTGACGTCAACGTCAGACAGCAGGCGCTTAATTGAACGCAGGAAATCGCCGCCAGTCAGGGCCACGGCTTCAGCTTCAAAACCGTAGACAAGTTTGGCTCCATCCCAGGCCACTAAGGACGGAATGTAATCGATCCAGTCGCCTGCTTCATTGCCAAAACTGACAACTGGGTAGTTGCCACGGTCCGCATAAGCGACGGTAGTGTGGGTGGTTCCAAAATCGACGCCGAATCTCATGTGCCAAGCCTATGGCAGTGCAAAGATTATAACCAATAGACGACACGCAAATGAGACGCAATATTGCCAGGTAGACATGGTTTAATACACCTTCTTATAAAAACCAGCAGGTGGAGATTGAATCTAACGATGCATTCAATCTCCACCTGCTTAGTGTTCAGGTCTAGAGTTCAACGCGTTTGACCGCGCTCTAAACCTGTTAGGTGTGTTTTAGGTGCGTGCTTAGGCGCGCGCCAGTGACTGCTTAGCCTTAGCCACCACGTTATCCACGGTGAAACCAAAGTACTCAAACAGCTCAGCGGGCGTAGCCGACTCGCCGTACTCATCAATGGCAATGATCTCGCCGGCGTCGCCAACCCAATCACGCCAGCCCATGGAGGAGGCAGCCTCCATGGCCACGCGGGCCTTTACCTGGCTGGGTAGCACCGACTCGCGATACTCAGCATCCTGCGCGTAGAACCATTCCCAGCAGGGCACAGACACCACGCGGGTGGGGATACCTTCAGCTTCTAGAGCCTGGCGTGCCTCAACCGCCAAAGCCACCTCACTACCGGTAGCCAGCAGCAGCACCTGCGGCTTGGAGTTGCTGGCCTCAACCAGGGTGTAGGCGCCACGCAAAGTACCTTCAGCGGGAGCAAAGCCGCCCTGACTGCGGTCAAAGATCGGCAGGTTTTGACGCGACAGCACCAATCCGGTGGGGCTATCGCGGTGAGCCAAGGCGCCTAGCCAAGCCTGCGCAGCCTCGTTGGCGTCAGCGGGGCGAACCACGCTTAGGCCAGGGATAACTCGCAGTGAAGCAATGTGCTCAATGGGCTGGTGGGTGGGGCCATCCTCACCTACGCCGATAGAGTCGTGGCTCCACACAAAGACGGTGGGTAGCTTCTGCAAGGCAGCCAGGCGTACCGCCGGACGCATGTAGTCAGAAAATACCAGGAAGGTACCGCCGTAGGCGCGGGTCAGCCCCGACTGCACAATACCGTTGAGCATGTTACCCATAGCATGCTCGCGCACCCCGAAGTGGATAATGCGCCCGTAGGGGCCATTTTCCTCAGGGTTTAGTGAGCCTTCGGGTAGGAACTCGCTGGCACCAGCAATGTTGGTCATGTTGGAGCCGCCCAGGTCAGCAGAGCCACCCCACAGTTCAGGCAGTGTGGAGGCGATAGCCGACAGGGTCTTGCCACTGGCTGCGCGGGTGGACAGGCTAGAGCCCGCCTCGAAAACCGGCAGGACGTCGTCGAGCTCAGCCGGCAGTAGGCCAGCACGTACTCGCTCTAGCAGCTCCAGGGCCTGCGGGTTAGCCTGCCCCCAAGCCTCAAAGCGCTTATCCCAAGCGGCGTGCAGCTCAGCGCCGCGCTGGCCAGCCTGGGCCCGGGTGTGTTCCAGCACCTGCTCCGGCAGAGCAAAACGCTCGTTGGGGTCTAGACCAAGGTTCTGCTTGAGACCAGCCACCTCACTCTCACCCAGCTTAGCGCCGTGGGAGGAGGCACTACCCTGCTTGGTGGGGCACGGCCAGGCAATAATGGTGCTCAGGCGGATCAGTGAAGGACGCTTAGTTTCTGCGCGAGCAGCTTCTAGGGCCTCATGCAGGGCCTTTACGTCCTCGTAGTAGCCGCCGTCACTGCCAGCATTGCGCCAGTCCACGTGCGCAGTGTGCCAACCTTGAGCGGCAAAACGGGCCTCAACGTCGTCACGGAAAGCCAGGGCGGCGTCACCTTCAATGGTGATGGCGTTGTCGTCCCAGATAACGATCAGGTTGCCCAGCTCCTGGGTGCCCGCGAAGGAGGCGGCCTCAATGGTTACGCCTTCTTGCATGCAGCCGTCACCGGCGATCACGTAGATGTTGTGGTCAAAAATTGACTCACCGGCAGGGGTGGTGGCGTCGTAGAGGCCGTGCTCACGGCGGGCGGCAGCGGCCATACCCACCGCAGCGGCAAAACCGGAACCTAGCGGACCAGTGGTGGCCTCCACGCCCGGGGTGTGACCATATTCAGGGTGTGCAGGGGTGCGCGAGCCACGCTTACGCAGCTGCTCCAGATCGCTAACCTCCAGCCCGTAGCCGGCTAGCACCAGCTGCACGTACTGCATCACCGAGGCGTGCCCGGCACTGAGGATAAAACGGTCGCGTCCGAGCCAAGTGGGGCAAGCCGGGTCTACTCGCATCTCCTTCTGGTAGAGCAAGTAGGCCGCCGCCGTCAGGGAGATTGCAGCGCCCGGGTGTCCGGAGCCAACCTTCTCCACGGCGTCTGCCGCCAGTGCCTTGCCAAACGCCACTGCACGCTCATCTAGCTCATTCCAGCTAAACGATTTAGTCATTCAAAAGTGCCTTTCTTATTATCCTGGCAAGCTACGGGCTTTATAGCACCCTATAAGCTTACTCTGGTTTAGTTCTTGGCGTTGGCGTTGAGGTGGTCAACCGTGGAGTGGATTTGGTCGCGTAGCGCCGGGTAACGCTCCATGTAGGTTTGGAAGTAGAACTGGTATTCCTCGTGGGCCTCAGGGTTGGGCTCGATGGTTTCGGTTACGTGCACCATGTTCGTGGCGGCGTCCTCAATTGAGGAGTAGAACTCGCTACCTACCGCAGCCAGCATGCAAGAGCCCAGCACGACGGCGTCGCCCACCTCAGTCAAGGTGATGGGCACCCCGGTCACGTCTGCGTGCATCTGCATCCACTGACGCGACTTGGTTGCCCCACCGCAAGCCACCAGCTCCTTGGTTTCAATCCCGGCTTGGCGCAGCTTGAGTAGGTTGTGGGCGACGTCGTAGCACACGCCCTCCTCAATGGCACGGTAGAGGTGGGCGGCAGTGTGACCCAGGGATAGGCCCGAGAAGATACCGCGCGCCTTGGAGTCGGTGTAGGGGGTGCGGTTGCCCTGGAAGTACTCGTTGACGATGAGGCCGTCGCAACCAATGGGTAGCTCGTCAGCCTTGCGGTCCCACAGGTAGTAGGGGCTCATGCCGGTGGCTTCAGCCTCAGCGGCAACGACCCCGCCGAAGTTTTCCTTGAACCACTTGAGCACCGAGCCGGAGGAGGAGATACCGCCTTCAACGGTGTACTGGCCGCGGATAACGCCGTCGGTGTAGGAGCCGAAGAAGCCTTCACCGTAGCCAGCTACCGCGCTTTGACCGGTGATTACGTGGGAAGAGCCGGTGATCAGGGCTAGCTTGCCGGGGCTGACCACGCCCAAACCGATCTGGCCGGCCCAAGCGTCGGGCAGACCCTGAGCTACCGGCGTGCCCGGTACTAGGCCCAGGTCGCGGGCAGCGACGGTGGACAGCTCGCCCACTAGTACACCCAGGTCATTTACGGTTTCGGGGAGCTTGTCAAAGACGTCGCCGGCGCCCACGTGGGCGTAGAAGTCTTCCGGCCAGCCACCGTGGTCGCGGTTGTAGTACATGCGCAGGGCGGCGGAGTTGATGTTGACAGACCAGTTACCGGTTAGGCGGTAGGTGAGCCAGTCGGGGGCGTCAACTAGGCGGTAGGCGGCGTCGTAAATGTCGCGCTCGTTTTCACGCAGCCAGGCGGCCTTGAAGGGGTACCATTCGGCGGTTGCCGGCATGGTTCCGCCACCGTTATATAGGCGTGCCCAGGAGTCTGAGGTCAGCGCCCGCTCTGCCTGCTCAGCGGCGCGCACGTCCATCCACATGATGGCGTTACGTAGGGCGTTACCGTTTTTATCCATGGGCACCACGGTCATGGTGGTGGCGTCATAGGAAATGCCACCAATGGACTGGGGCGGAATGTAGGCGTTGTCCATGGCTTTGCGGGTGGAGGCCATCAGGGCGTTCCACCAGTCGTCGGGCGACTGCTCAGCCCAGCCCGGGCGCGGGTAGTGGGTCTTGTAAGGGGTGGCCGCGAATGAAATCGGGTGGCCTTCTAGGTCAAAGATAGCCACGCGACATGATTCGGTACCGAAATCAATACCCATTACAAATGGGCCGTTAATGTTTACAAATGCCATCATTTGCTCCTTTGCGTTTAGTAATTGCACTGATGAAAATGCAATTGCTTGTGGGACTACCGTGTCCCTGGTTAATAGTTAGCCCGGTGACTTAGCTATTTAGCAAGGAAGCCACCGGGCTGTAAGAACCGGCGCGGTTAAGCGCTAGTCGTCTTCACTCCAGCCTAGCTGGGGCCAGTACTGTAGCGGGATAAGTTTGTCGATGCGATCGAGTATGTAGCGTGGACGCTGGTCTTGTGCACGTGCACGCACGTCATCGAGAGTGGCTTCGCCGGTGAGGGTCATGGCACTGGCCATGCCGGTGTCTAGGGCCATCTGGATGTCGGTTTGTAGCCGGTCACCCACCATTACGCAGTTGGCTGGCTCTACATCTAGACCCGCTAGTGAGGCGGTGAGCATCACCGGGTTGGGTTTGCCCAGGTTGGCTACGCATTTGGTACCGGTGCAGGCCTCGATGGCGGCGATGATCGAGGCCGCATCCGGCTGACCGTGTCCGCCCGGGAAGGGGCAGAAACGGTCTGGGTTGGTAGCAATCAGAATGGCCCGCTTGTAAAACCAGATGGCGTCAAAGGCGATCTGTAGCTTGCGGTATTCGAAGGTGCGGTCGTAGGAGGCGATAACCACATCGATTTCACTGGGGTCTTCGCTGATCCTAAAACCGGCTTCAGTCAGGGCTCGCTTAAGTGGCTCTTCACTGATCGGATAGACGACGGCGTCGGGGTGGTTAGCTTGCAGCCAACGTACCGTGGTGACCACCGTGTTGACGATTTCTTCAACCGGCGTCGGTAGCCCCAGTCGCGCCAACTTTTGCGCATATTCAGCCGGGTCTTTGGTGGGATTGTTGGATAGGTAGCGCACGGGAATATTGCGTTCGTGCAGCTGCTCGATCATCCGTTTGGCACCGGGTAGGAGGTGGTCTCCTAGGTAGATGGTGCCGTCCATGTCAAAGATGTAGGCGGCGTAAAAGTCCGTGGGGGTTTTAACGACGTCGTCCATGACGGTTTACACCTTAGGCTCCAGCAATCTGGGCCGCCGCCATGAAGATGGTGGTGGTGGTCCAAATAGCGATGGCCGGGGGGTCAATGTGGGTGTTACCACGGTCGTAGAACAGGCGGGCGGCAACTTCACCGATAACCGCACCGGTTAGACCACCTAGGGCACCGAGCAGCAGGTAGATCAGGCCCACGCCGTGACCGGGGGTGAGGCCCAGCACCGGGATGAACTGGGTTACGGCCAGACCACCGGTGATGGTCATGTGGTGGGTTACGGGCACATTGTGACCCAGGTTCAAGATCAAGATGCACAGGGCGGAGATGGCGAAACCGAATACCTGAGCGTTCTTGGCTTCAGCTAGAACCGGGAAGTGGTGGCTGAGCACCAGTGCGGCACCACCAAAAGCCATACCCCACATAACACCTAGGGTGATGAACTGTGAGGGCTTTTCCTGCCATTCGAGCCAGCGAGCGCCTTCGCGCGGCTTGAAGCCCTGCAGGGCCGGCTTGGAACCGAAGAGGGAGTCACCAAACATTAGGCGAGCCACGATGGCGGAGATGAACACGGTGAAAGCAACCGAGTCGGTGTGGTGGCCGAACCACGGGATCATCAGCACAAGCTTCTGCAAGATAGCGCCAAATACACCGAAGGCAGAACCAACCAGCCATACATCTGGCTTACCTAGGCCACTAAGCGGGGTAACAATGTCTTTACCGTCTTCCATATAGCCACGCTTAGCTGCATATGCCGAGGCTGCCGCACCACCAGCAAAACATACGTGAGGGCCAAAGACGGGGCCAAAGGCAATGTAGTCCAGCACGTAGCTGTCCTTGGTGGCAACCATATAGCCTAGGCCGAATAGGGCCGATACGCCGGTGAACACGAATGCGTAGTTACCGCCGACGCAGGCACCGATAAAGCCACCTGCGATAGCGGCGATAATCCAGTACACAGAGATACCGGCGACCGCGAGGTCGAGATCCATTTAATCTGCGCTCCTTATTGCAATTTCTGGGAGGTAGGTTACTTCGAGTGTGAAGTGCGGGTCATTCCCGGTTTAGACTGTAGTCGTTCAGGGCCGCAACTTTGGGGGCCGAGTGGGACGTTTCGTCAAATACGTATCCCAGCCACTCTTTAACCAAACGGCGAGCCAGTTCAATTCCAATTACGCGCTGGCCTAGGGTTAGCACCTGTGCGTTGTTGGAAAGCACTAAACGCTCAACAGAGAATGAATCGTGAGCCACTGAAGCACGGATTCCCGGCACGGTGTTGGCGGCCATCGCCATCCCCATACCAGTACCGCACACGATCAAGCCGCGATCGCCTTCACCGGCAGCAATTTTGCGGGCAACTGCCACCCCGATGTGCGGGTAATCAATGTCTTGTCCCGCATCAACACCTACGTCTATTACTTCGTCAACACGCGGATCTGCTTGCAGATCTGCTTTTAGACGTTCCTTGTATTCATATCCAGCGATGTCAGCGCCGACAACTACTTTGAATCCCATATTTACAACCTCCTTGTCGCATACCACAGGTATAGCTAGTAGTAATAATTGCGGTTACTGCTTTGTATACAGCATCCAAAGGCTTGCTTAGCCCCTGACACAGTTTGCCTTGTTATCCCCTCTAAAAGCCAGTCAAATTGGGATATTGGGCACATCTGTGCAGTATCGGCTACAGCCTTAGCGATATTTCTTAATGCCTAGGCATCACGATTCAGCTTGACCTGCGCGCCAGTAGCCCATGAAGGACACTTGGCGCCTGTCCACGCCCCATTGGCGCACTAAAGCCCGTCGGATAGCGGCTACCTGGCTGCGTTCGCCGGCCACCCAAAAGTAGGGGGCTTGCGCTAGGGATTGGTCTTGGCCAAGGTCAGCTTGGGTTTCGGTGGTGGTTTCCCACAGTATGTCGGTATCGACGTCGAGCTTGGGTAAGTCTTGCCTGCCGACGCCGCCTAGCGCGGTAACTTCAGCCAGCCAGTCTTGCCATACTTGGGCTGCGGCGCGGGATGCCTGCTCTACCCAGCCCTGGCTTACGGCGCTTACCTGCAAATGGTCCGGTGCTACCCCGGCCTGTTTAAGGTAGTCGCTCCAAGCTGGCGGGCCACTAAGCACCACGGTGAAGTGGCGCTCTGTTTGCTGCTGGGCTTCGTAGTGCAGGCAGGCGTTAATTGCGGGCAGGGCGGTGCCATCGCCTAATAGCACTACTTGTTTGGCCGCCCCGGGCCGGTATTCTAGGCCGCTACCGCGCTGGTCCAGGGCGGAGGCCAGGCGCTGGCCGGATGCGTCATAGCCGCGCCAGGGGGCTAGCATTACGCAGCTAGCACCCGTTTTAGCTTGCCGCGCCCAGCTCACGCCCGGCCCCTCATGCTCTGCTGGCATCCCAGTGACACCAGGTTTGCCAGCGCACCCACTGTTTTCACCGTGCTCGCCTGGCTGGCCGGGCACACCGCCACTGCGCTCCCCTTGCTCACCAGGCTCAACGCCACCAATTAGGATGTCGATAGCGATTTGGTTGAGCCTGCCGGCCTGGTCGTGGCGCTGGCAGGCCACCGTATAAGTGCGCATATAGCCGCGCTGGCTCACTGGCAGATCCAGCCATTGGTGGTACCAGCCGCCGTCTAGCTGGCCCAGAGCCAGGCCGGCGTCGTCGCTAGCTGCACCCACAATCAGTTTGATGCGGGTATCACGCAACCCACCGAGGCCGCCGTCGTCGACTAAATGCAGCTGAGGCCCACTTAACCAAATACGGGCGTATCCAGGCAGGGGGTTTTCAACCTGCACAACTTTTAGTGCCAGCGCCCCGTAACTCACTTCTGTCCTCTCAGCGAGCGCACCGGCACCACCAGGGGCGTGCCCGAAACTGGGTCAGGCACTACTCGCGCCTCTAGCTCAAAAACTGCCGCTAGGTTTTGGGTGGTGACCACTTGCGCGGGCTCGCCGGCCGCCAGGATTTGCCCCGCGCGCATAAACACCAGGTAGTCGGCGTAGCGGGCAGCTAAGGCTAGCTCGTGTAGCACCACCACAATGGTGGTTTGGTGGCGTTGGTTTAGCTCGCGTAGCAGATCCAGCACCTCGATTTGGTGAGTTAGATCCAGGTAGGTGGTGGGTTCATCCAGCAGCAGCACGCCGGTGCGCTGGGCCAGCACCATGGCGATCCACACGCGTTGACGCTGTCCACCGGAGAGGGAATCTACCTGGCGGTGGGCTAGCTCGGTGGTGTGGGTGTCGGCCAGGGCTTGGGTAAGCGCCTGCTCGTCCTCGCGCGACCAGCTGCGTAGCAGGGAGCGGTGCGGGTAGCGTCCGCGCGCCACTAGTTCGCGTACGGTTAGTCCAGCTGGGGCTTGGGGGCCCTGGGGTAGCAGGCCTAGTTCTTTGGCGACGGCGCGGGCGGGGCGTGAGGCGATGTCGGCCCCGTTTAGGATCACTTGGCCTTGGCTGGGTTTAAGCAGCCTGGCTAGGCCGCGTAGCAGGGTGGATTTACCGCAGCCGTTAGGCCCAGCCAGCACAGTTAGCTGGGCAGGTGGAGGGGTAAGGCTGACGCCTTTAACGATTGGCTGACCGCCGTAGCCTAGCTGCACTCCCTGGGCGCTTAGCTGGCCCTGGCTGGCCGTGCCCGGCTGGGTCTGACTTGCCGCGCCTTGCTGGCCCGGCTGGTCAGCGCTTAGCTGGGTAGCCTCCTGCTGGCCTTGTCTGGCCGCGCCCGGCTGCTCGGCACCTGCCTGCGAGTCGGGGGACGGTGGTTTATTCGTCATCTGTTAATTTCCTTTACGCAGCAACACACTTAGCAGCACCGGCGCCCCCAAAGCACCAGTTATCAACCCCACCGGGTAAGGGCCGGAAGGCAAGATTTGTCCCACTGCATCAGCTAGCAACACAATCACCACGCCGGTAAGCGCACTTAAGGTCAAACTCCAGCGGCCAGTTAGCCGCAGTGCCAAGGGGCCGGAGACAAAAGATACAAAAGCAATCGGCCCGGCAGCCGCCGTCGCACTAGCAATTAGCGCCACCACCAGGGCCACAATGATCATGGTGTCGCGCACCGGGCGGGCCCCTAAACCTGCGGCCAGATCGTCACCTACCTCCAGCACCTCCAAATTACGACGACGCAGCGCCACCAGGGGCACTAGCACCACCATTAGCGCGGCCAGCAGGCTTACCCGCTGCCAGGTGGCTGAGGCTAGTGAACCAGACAGCCACACCATGGCTTCGCGCACCTGGTAGGTGTTAGCAAAGGTGGTGACCATGATGATCAAGGAGTTGACGGCGGCCCCTACCCCCACCCCGATCAGCACAAAGCGGCCAGAAATACCGCCGCGCCCACCGGCCAGGAAACCCACAATGGCCACAATGGCAATAGCGCCCACAAAGGCCGCCCCAGACACTGGCAAGCCACGCAGCCCAAAAATCACCATCGCCACCATGGCGCACAGCGAGGCACCTGCGCTTACCCCTAGTACGTCGGGGCTAGCCAGGGGGTTACGCATAAGCCGTTGTAGCAGCGAGCCGCCCAGCCCAAAACACACCCCCACCAGCACACCTAGCACTATGCGGGCGGCGCGAAACTCCCACACAATCAAGGCAGCTGTGGAATCGGGGTCAGTAACCGCCAGCCATAAATCCCCAAAGCCCAGTTGAGGGTTTACCAGCAGCAGGGAAATAAGCGCGCCGCCTACAGCTAGGGCCAGCAAAATTGCGGCCACGCTTACGTTCTTGAAGCGGACTTTCACAGCGACACCACCTGCCGCCGTCGCACTAACGCCACCAGCACCGGCACCCCAATTAGAGCCACCAGTACCCCGGCGGGCACCTCCGCCGGCGGCCAAATTAGGCGCCCCACCGTGTCGGCGGCGATCACCAGTATGGGGCCAGCTAGCAGGCTAGAGCCCAGCACCCAACCCATTGCCGGTCCCCCCACTGCCCGCAGCAGGTGGGGCACAATAATGCCCACAAAACCCAGCGGACCAGCCAAGGCGGTAGCGCCAGCGCAGCAGCACACGGCCCCTAAAGCCCCCAGCGAGCGGGCCCGCAGCAGGTTAATACCCAGCCCGGTAGCGACGTCGTCGCCCATAGAAAGCCCATCCAAGGCGCGATTTTGCAGCAAAAGCAGGCAAATCCCGGCCCCTACAAGGCAGGCAGCCGGCCAAATCAGCTCCCAGCTGCGGCCACTGACCGCACCTAAAGTCCAGCGGCGAAAAGAATCCATATCTTGGCCACGCGTGAGGATAAACAGCTGCGTCACGCTGGCCACGCCGGCGCTGGTGGCCGCGCCAGCCAACACCAGCGTGATGGGGTCAGCCCCCGAGGAGGCGGTGATAGTCACGCTCCACACCAGCGCGGCCGCGATAACCGCCCCCACCATGGCGCTAAAAAGGTATGAGGCAGGCGTGGCGTAACCAATTAACACCGTAAAAACCACCACGGCCAAGGCCGCCCCGGCGTTAACTCCAATTAACCCCGGGTCGGCCAGCGGGTTGCGGGTGATGGCCTGCATGGCGCCACCAGCGCAAGCCAGCCCCGAGCCGGCCACTAAAGCCACTGCAGTGCGGGCCAGGCGGGCCTCAAGCACGGCGGCGTCGATAGCTTTTACCGGCTGGTCATCAATCCAGGCGCTAACCACCTGCCAGCTAATCGCACGGGCCCCAAACATGAAGGAAGCCGCACAGGCCAGGGCCAAGCCAATAATTAGCGCCACCGCCATAACTAGGCGTTTTTTAGCCAGCGACAAGGCTACTTCTCAAGGACTTTAGCTACACGCGGCACGTAGGACTTGAGCGCATAGGTGGCGCTGAGCGCACTGAAAGCCGAGATACTCATGGCATCGGTCTTGTTGTAATCCAAGATGGCGCTGCCGTTGGCAATGGCCGGGATCTTGCTTAGCAGCGGGTCAGCCTTGATGGCGGCAGCGGCCTTTTCGTCATCAACCCAGGAGTGGAAAACGTCAGCCACCAGCTTGTCGGCCTGCTCAGCAGAGTAGTCGGCGTAGAAGGTTTGGCTCTTGGCGTCAATGGCGGCCACCACCGGGGCCTGCACTAGACCTAGGGCCTGGAAGAAACGTGAGCGGTTGTCGCCGTGCATGTATAGGGCGATGGAGTGGTCTGCGCTGCCGATAGCGCCGGTGATGAAGGTGGCGCCTTTGAACTTGGGGTGCTGCTTGGCTACCTGCGCAAACTGGGCGTTGACAGCGTCTACTACTTCCTTGGCTTTGGCGCTGCGGCCTAGAGCTTGGCCCACCATAGTGGTTACTTCATTCCAGGGGGTGGTCCAGGCCCCGCCGGTCTTGGAGTAGGCGATGGTGGGGGCGATTTTGCTCAGCTGCTCGTATTCTTCTTTGCTGATGCCGCTAAGGGCCGCCACAATCAGATCCGGCTTGTAACCGGCGATTTCCTGGATGGGCAGGGAGTCGGTGGAGGTGAACTGCTTGGGGTAGTTGGCACTGCCGGGGGCGGCACCGAGCTTGGTTAGGGCCTCATCCTTCCAGGGCAGGGACTTGTTTTTGTTGCCGCCCCAGGTGTTTGCGGGCATAGCTACGGGCACTACCCCCAGGGCGATGATGGCTTCTTCGTTGCCGGAGGAGATGGACACTACCCGCTTAGGTTCAGCTTTGATGGTGGTGGTGCCGTAGACGTGGGCTACGTTTACCGGGAATTTGTCTGTGGCCTTACTGGCGGAGGTGGCCTGGCTGCCGGTGGTTTTGGTGCCACAGGCGCTAAGCCCGGCTCCAATGGCGACGACGGCGCTGGCGCCCAGTAGGTGGCGACGTGAAAGCATCATTTTTATCCCCTTTTAAATGGTTCTACCCCTAAGAGTGTGTCCTAGTACGCCAAAGCTAGCAAGGTTAGGTTTATCTCAGTACATTTGGGGCTTTAGCAGCTTGCAAATTGCGCCACTAGCGCCGTGGTATAGGCGCGTTAGAGTGAGGTTGTGGCAAAAAAGGAAAGCTATCGCTGTAGTGAATGTGGCTGGCTCAGCGCGAAATGGCAGGGGCAGTGTCGCCAGTGTCAGGCTTGGGGCACCCTGGCAGAAGTTGGCGCCAGCGCTAGCCTAGCTAAAACCGCTGTGCGCACCCCCATTCAGGCCGCTCAGCCCATCGCTCAAGTTAGTGCCGAGTCAGCCCAGGCCCGCCCCAGCGGGGTGGGCGAGCTTGACCGGGTGCTGGGTGGAGGGATCGTACCAGGGGCCGTAATTTTGCTGGCGGGCGAGCCCGGCGTCGGCAAATCCACCCTGCTGCTGACCGTGGCCGCCAATGCGGCCAGGCAAGCTGAGCTAACTGGCGCTGGCAGCGTCCTATATATAACTGGTGAGGAGTCCGCCTCCCAGGTGCGTCTGCGCGCGGCGCGTATTGATGCTTTAGCTGACAACCTGCTGCTAGCTGCAGAAACTGAGCTAGGAGCGGTGCTTGGCCAAGTGGAACAGGCTAATCCGGCACTACTGATAGTGGACTCTGTGCAAACCATTGCCTCAGCTGATGTTGAAGGCTCAGCTGGTGGTACCAGCCAGGTGCGGGCGGTGGCGGCGGCAATCATTGCTCTAGCTAAAGAACGCAATATTCCGGTGTTGCTGGTAGGGCACGTAACTAAGGACGGCGGCATTGCCGGTCCGCGCGTGCTTGAGCACCTAGTGGATGTGGTGTGTCAGTTTGAAGGCGAGCGCCACGCACGTTTGCGTCTACTACGGGCAGTTAAAAACCGCTACGGGCCTACCGATGAGGTGGGCTGCTTTGAGCTAGGTGAACGCGGCATTATGGAACTAGCCGATCCGTCCGGGCTGTTTTTGTCTCAGGCCCGCTCTGAGGTTCCCGGCACCTGCGCTACCGTCACTTTGGAGGGCCGGCGCCCCATGGCTATTGAGATTCAGGCTTTGGTGGCTTCCACCCATGCCGGCTCACCGCGCCGCACCACCTCGGGCCTAGATTATTCACGCACCGCCATGGCTTTGGCGGTATTGCAGGCCCGCATGAAGGTGGACACCTCCTCCAGTGATGTCTATGTTTCCACCGTGGGTGGGGCTAAAGCCATTGAACCAGCCGCTGACCTGGCCTTAGCCATTGCGGTGGTGTCTGCGGCACGTAATTTACCCACTCCCCCAGGCCTGGTGGCTTTTGGTGAAGTGGGCTTAACCGGGGAGCTGCGCGCCACGGTGGGGGTGCAGCGGCGTTTAGCTGAAGCTGCCAGGCTTGGTTTTGACCGCGCAATTGTGCCTTTGGCTGGATCCGCTGAGCTGCGCCCCATTAAAGGCATGAAGGTGCTACCGGTAGCTCACCTAGCCCAGGCGGTAGGTGCCGCGCTAACGCCACTAGATCAGTAGCGACGCACAGCTTTCTTGCCTGTAATTGCGCCAATAATTAGGAACAGCACGCCAGCCATCAGCCCCACCACCAGGGCGATACCTGCGGGGATAAAAATAATTGCAAAGAAGGTGGCCACTGAGCCATCTTTAACATGGCTGATCCCCACCTGCGCCACAGCGCTGGTGTCGCATTTTACGGTGGCATTAGTGGTGCTAGTAGGAAACACGTGACCAACAATCACCGTGCCATCTTCTTCCAAGCGGTACTTGGAGTTTTCCAGCTTCACCTCTAGCTGCGCGCCGTCAGCGGTGGTCACGCTGCAAACTGGCTTAGCCACCTGATCAGCCTGCACCCCATCAGCTAGGCGCGCCCACAGCACGTTTTTACTGTCCGTAAAAGTCTGCGTGAAAGGGCCAGAGTTGTCATGCCAGGTAATCACCCGGTTCTGGCTAGCGTCTTTACTGAGCGTAAACAGGTTGTAGCCAGACCAGATTCCTGCCGCTAAGCCAAGCGCAGCGATCACAAAAGAAATAATCGCCAAAACTTTAAAAACACTGTTCATCTATCTACCTACTTAACAATAAAAACTTGCTGGCCGATGAGATCTTTACCATCCAGGTTTAAACGCAGCACGTATGTGCCCGCCTGGGAAGGGCCCGCTGAAGAACAGTCAGCCTTATAACGCTGCCCATTCCAGCTAACTGAAGTGGTGAAAGAGTCAGGGGTAGGGTTAGCCGATACATAAGCTGATTCCCCCGCAGCCTTAGCTGTCAGCGGCGCCAGCAGCATTTTGCGGCTGTTTGGTTCAGCCTTGCAGGTGGCGGCGTCGTAGACAGTGTCTGTGCCGGAGGTGATCCGCATTTGCAGATGCGCAGAGCCCACATCAAATACGCAGGGAATATTGGCTTTATTAGCCACCTTCAAGTTGACAGTTAAAGCCTGACCGCGCGCCACCTGGGCCGGCAAAGTAACCGTGACATCCAGATTCTTAGGGTCGCAAGCCAGCGGAGTGGGCATACCACTACCCTGGTTTTGACGCGCCGCCTGCAGGTTTTGTACGCGCACAGTCTCAGTGACGTAGTTAAAACCCCACACCACCAGCACCACTGTGAGCACTACCAAAAATATGTTACGTCCCAGCCGCATCAAGGAGGCTTTAAGCGCCGGGTCCATTGGCTGTCGCGGCGGCTTCTTAGGGCGATTAGCGGGTGGACGACGCCGTTCGGGTGCCTGCGATTGCGGGCGCGAGGGACGCGCACCAGGCGTATTAACGCGACGTTTGCCGGGGGCGCCTTGCGCCTGTTTACGCGGATTTTGCTGCTGAGCGCCAGCAGCTCCACGCCGGGCAGCGCTAGCAGCGCCGGTACGCGAAGCGTTACGGGTTTGGGCGCTGCTACCCTGTCCATTGCGTCCCTGGCCGCTGCGGCCCTGACTAGTGCGGGGTTGCCCGGTGCGCCCCTGACCGCTGCGCGCCTGGCCAGAGTGGCCTTGGCTAGTGTGGCCCTGAGAGCTACGCGACTGAGCGGCGCGCTGAGCATTGCCGGCTTGGCCTGTACGAGCAGTCGGCCGCCCCTGAGTGCGTCCCTGAGCATTACTAGCTTGCCCGCTACGGCCCTGTCCGCTATGTCCCTGGCCTGGGCGAGCTTGAGCGCTACTGCCCTGAGAACTACGCGCCTGACCTGCGTTTTGGCCGCCTCGACTGGTGCCGCGCTGAGCACCTCGCGCCGAAGCATTAGAGCTCCTTTGCGCAGAGCCCTTTTGCCCAGTTGCTTTTTGCCCAGCAGTCTTCTGGCTAGTTCCCTTTGCGCCAGGGCGTCCCGGAGTATTTCTCGACGCCGCACTCCCCTGGCCTAGTCCACCCTTAGCTGGGTGAGGCCTGCGAGCTTGACCAGAAGCAGCCTGGCGCCCATTAGTAGCGCCATGACCAGCACGCTTAGAGCCATTGGCAGCCCCCGCACGGACAGAGCCTTGACTGGGATGGGCGCTGCGCCCTGCCTGGACACTAGGGTGCGGCTTAGCGACGCGCGCGCCACCAGAGCTTTTACCAGCGCCACTAGGGCTGCGTGGGGCGGCGTCGTCGCTATCAGGTAGATCTTGAACCAGCCTTAACGGCGGGAAAGGTGACTTACGCCCACCACCAGTACGGTTGTTGTTGTCACCTCTAGCCATACCTAAGACTCTACCGGCTTATGGCTACCTAGCCCAATGCCCATGCGGTTACGCCCCGCTAAAGCCAACACTGCCTGGGCCGCAGCCACATCCAAAACCACGTCAGTAGCCACCCGAGCGCGTAAAGCCGCCAAAATCGCCGGAGCCTTAGCAGCCGAAGAAGCCACCATCACACGAGTCTTAATGCGACTTAACTGCGCCGGGGTAGGCCCAGAAGCACGCGCATTTAGCGAAATATCACGGTAAGAGCCATCGGCGCGCAAGAACACAGTGCACACATCAGCCACTACACCCTCAGCATCCAGCGCCCGGCGATCCTCCTCATTTAGGTAACCACCGGCATAAACCTGGCTAGGCACCGGGCTACGTAGCGAGCCCACCCCAAAGACAGCCAAGTCAACGCGTTCCTGAATCGCTAGCACGCGCTGCACTGAACGCTCACGCCACATAGCCTCACGAGTAGAGGCATAGTCAAACAGGGCCGGCACCGGGAAATGCACCGTACGGCCCCGGAAAGCAGCGGCAAACTGACTCAAAATCGCATCCGCATAAGGCAAGCCGGTTTGCGAAGAGTTAGCAGCGCCATTTAGCTGCACCACCAATACCCGCTGCAACTCGCGCGGAGGTAGCGACTGAGCAATCTCTGCCACCGTGTTACCCCAGGCCACACCCATAATGGTGCCGTTTTCTACCTTCTGACTGATCATCTCAGCGGCCACCGCAGACACCTGAGAGAGACGGTTAATCTCTGTAGCGCCTTCACGCACCGGCACTACCCGGGCACGCACCTTAAAGGCCTTGTACATCTGGGAAGCCAGCGCGTCAGGGCGGCTGGGCTCATTGAGGCTAATACGCACCAGACCCGCATCGCGGGCGTGGGCCAGCAGACGTGACACCGTTGAACGCGATACCCCCAGGTGACGAGCAACGCCGTCCATAGTTTCAGACTGTAGGTAATACATCATTGCGGCCTGGAAGGCCATGTCATCGCGTTCAACCATCTAAGCTGCCTTCTTTGGTTAGTTAAGGTTCCGACCAAGCTAGCGCCCCGTCGGACTATGCATGGAAATTCTTGAACAATTGTATCGCGCATTACACAAGCCCTTGATCCCTTTTACCGCTTTCGGGGAAAATGAGGTCCCAGAGTCTAACTGGGAGGTTAGGTTAGGTCCAAGCATTAAAGCGTTGGACTTAGAGGTCCGACAGCGCCAAGGTTTACCAAGCCAAACAAATCGCCTTGGGGAACCTTCGCGCGTCACAACGAAGTGGAAGGGATTAAGTATGACTGAGAAGAAATATGTAATTGCCATTGACCAGGGCACTACTTCCTCCCGGGCAATCTTGTTCGATCACGACGGCTCTATCGTGGCCATGAACCAGCTAGAGCACACCAACTACACCCCCAAACCCGGCTGGGTTGAGCACGACCCGGAAGAAATCTGGGCCAACGTGCGCTCCGTAGTTGGTGGGGTACTAGCTGAGGCTGAAACCAACCGCCACGAGGTAGCCGCCATCGGTATCACCAACCAGCGTGAAACCGCCGTGGTGTGGGACAAAACCACCGGTAAGCCGATCTACAACGCCATCGTCTGGCAGGACACCCGCACCCAGAAGATCTGCGACCGCCTAGCCGCCGGCAGCGAGCTAGGCACCGACCGTTACAAGGACAAGGTGGGCCTGCCCCTAGCCACCTACTTCTCCGGCCCCAAGATCGCCTGGATTTTGGAAAACGTCCCCGGCGCCCGCGAAAAGGCTGAGGCCGGCGACCTACTCTTCGGTAACACCGACTCCTGGGTTCTGTGGAACATCACCGGCGGCGTCGACGGCGGTGTACACGCCACTGACGTCACCAACGCCTCACGCACCATGCTAATGAACCTAGACACCCTGTCCTGGAACGAGGAAATTGCCGCTGACATGGGTATCCCCATGTCTATGCTGCCTGAAATCAAGCCCTCGGCGAGCATCTTCGGTTACGGACGCAAGAACGGCCTGCTAGTTGACACCCCCATCGCCGGTATCCTCGGCGACCAGCAAGCCGCCACCTTCGGCCAGGCCTGCTTCAACAAGGGCCAGGCTAAGAACACCTACGGCACCGGCTGCTTCATGCTCATGAACACCGGCACCACCCCAGTCCCCTCCAAGAACGGCCTGCTGACCACCGTGTGCTACCAGATCGGCGACCAGCCGGCGGTATACGCCCTGGAAGGCTCTATTGCCGTGGCCGGCTCGCTGGTGCAGTGGCTGCGTGACAACCTGGGCCTGATCGCCAACTCTCGCGACATTGAAGAGCTAGCTGCCTCAGTTAAGGACAACGGTGGCGCCTACTTCGTGCCCGCCTTCTCCGGCCTGTTTGCCCCCTACTGGCGTCCCGACGCCCGTGGCGCCCTGGTGGGTCTAACCCGCTACGTCAACAAGGCCCACATTGCGCGCGCCGTCGAGGAATCCACCGCCTACCAGACCCTGGACGTACTGCAGGCCATGAACGCCGACTCTGGCGTGCCGCTAACCGAGATCAAGGTTGACGGCGGCATGACCAACGACCGTCTGCTAATGCAGTTCCAGGCTGACGTGGCTGGCGTGCCCGTGGTTCGCCCCAAGGTTATTGAGACCACCGCTCTGGGCGCCGCCTACGCAGCCGGTATCGCCGTCGGCTTCTGGTCCGGCACGCAGGACGTGGTGGACAACTGGGCTGAGGGTGCCCGCTGGGAGCCCGCCATGGAGCAGGAGCACCGCGAGCGCCTCTACCGCCTGTGGAAGAAGGCCGTAACCAAGACCCTGGACTGGGTTGACGCCGACGTCGATGCTGAGGTTGAGTGATTAAGGCCGGCTTTAGCCGCATAGCCGGGCTTAGCCGCATATGAGCCAGGCTAACTAGGACTTTCTAACCGTCACCCCCTACGGTTGGGAACCAATACATAAGGGTGGGTCTGCATGGACCCACCCTTATGGCTTTTATTTAGCTGGTTTTCTGGCTATATAAAAGCGTAATTTACCGGGTTAGCTGGGCATATTTTGGGGGGTCTGTTAGCTCACTGCACGCACGTTCACGACTGTTGGCAGGCTCACTTACATGAACCAAACTGTTACCTGTTTGAACAGTTCCTTAGTTTTGGAGGATAGAGATGTCCGCAAACACTTCTTTGCCATCTAGCGCTCTCAACGCCGAAAAGCGCCAGGCGGCACTTGATGCAATGACTGACGACGAAGGCCTAGACATCCTAGTTGTCGGCGGTGGCGTCACCGGTGCAGGTATCGCAGTTGATGCCGCTAGCCGCGGGCTGCGCACCGGTATCGTGGAAATGGGTGACTGGGCGGCAGGCACTTCCTCCTGGTCTTCCAAGCTAGTTCACGGTGGTCTGCGCTACCTCTACCAGCTTGACTTCCCGTTGGTGGCTGAGGCTCTGGCAGAGCGTGGCCGCCTACTGACTGAGACCGCCCCACACCTAGTTAAGGCTCAGCCTTTCCTATGGCCGCTAAAGCACGAGGTTGAGCGCGCCTACTCGGCTGTGGGCGTGGGCATGTATGACGCCCTGGCCCTGCTAGGTGCGCGTGGTAAGGCCACCGTGCCGGTGCAGCACCACCTGACCGCTAAGGGCACCAAGCGTCTAGCTCCCTCGCTAGACACCTCTGGCCTGGCTGGTGCTATCAAGTTCTATGACGCCCGCGTGGACGACTCGCGCCTGGTTATTACCCTGGTGCGTACCGCCGTCGAGCATGGCGCCCTGGCTGCTAGCCGCACCAAGGCAGTGGAGTACCTCAAGAACGACCACGGCCGCGTTATTGGTGCCCGCGTGGAGGACCTTGAGGCTAGCGCCAAGACCGGTAAGAAGGTTGTGCGTGACATCTACTCGCGTCGCGTCATCAACGCCACCGGTGTATGGACTGAGCAGACCCAGGAGCTAGCCGGCGTCACCAACGGTTTGAAGGTGCTGGCCAGTAAGGGTATCCACATTGTGGTTCCCAAGGAGGCTATTGAGGCTGAGACCGGTATCTTCCTGCGCACTGAAAAGTCCGTGCTGTTCATCATCCCGTGGCCGCGCTACTGGGTTATCGGCACCACTGACACCGCTTGGCACGAGAACATTGACCACCCGGTGGCCACCAGCGCAGACATTGACTACGTGCTGGAACACGCCAACGCGGTGCTAGAAAAGCCCATTAGCCGTAAGGACATCATCGGCGTCTACGCCGGTCTGCGTCCGCTGCTGCAGCCTGGCGTGAAGGAAGGCGAGAGCGGCGAGACCGCCTCCACCAAGGTTTCACGTGAGCACACTGTCACCGAGGTAGCCCCGGGGCTAACCTCCATCGCTGGCGGTAAGCTGACCACCTACCGCGTGATGGCTGCCGACGCCGTCGACTTTGCCCTCGGCGTGGAGCAGACCAAGGTACACCCCACCTGCACCGAGCGCCTGGCTCTGGTGGGTGCTGCGGGCCTGGACGAGGTCACCGCCCACTCCGGCGAGATTGCCCGCGCCCACGGCTGGACCCTGGCCCGCGTGGACCACCTGCTTTCGCGTTACGGCGCTGAGACCCAGGACCTGCTTGAGCTGATCGACGCTAAGCCTGAGTACGGCCAGCCGCTGAAGTCCGCCCCCGCCTTCTTGAAGGCTGAGGTTGCTTGGGCTGTCACCCACGAGGGCGCCCTGCACCTGGACGACATCATCGTTCACCGGGTGCGCCTGGACCTGGAACAGCGCGACCACGGCCTGGCTGCTGCTGACGAGATCGCTGAGATCGCCGCCCCGCTGCTGGGCTGGTCTAAGGACGACGTCGCCGCTGAGCTGGCCGCCTACGCTCGCCGCTGCACCGCCCTGGCGCAGGCTGAGACCGAGACTGAGGACGCCGCCGCAGCCGCTCACCTGGACGGCCTAGGCCAGGTCTAAAGTTAACTAATACTCATTAAGGGCGTCGCCTATTTACTTGGGCGGCGCCCTTATGTATGCCCTTATACCCATATGTCTGCCTGGCAAAGCACCTTTGTCACCTACTGGGGCAACTCGACGTCGCCATTAGTGCCTAGGTGTGCAAGCAGCCGTCTAAAACTTGTTATGATCACTGAAGAAAAATGTTGTACTTAGCCAGGGTCCTTCATGCCGTTTAGTGTCGCTGCACTGGCAGCTGCGCACGGGGCTACAAACGCCACTGTCGCCGCTAGTCTGCCGCTTACATTTACCCCCTCAACCACTGCAGTGGCTGGCAACGTGTACCTGTCCGCCTTGGTTGGAGCCTCCCCACTGATCGCTTTTTTTGCATTATTGGGTGGGTTTAAGATCAAGACTCACCGCTGCGCTCTGTTGGCTCTGGCGCTAGCGGCTGTGCTGGCCATGACGGTTTTCAAAATGCCGGTGTCTATGACACTGCTGTCGGCTTCGCAGGGACTGGCGTTTGCGGTTATGCCCATGATTTTTATCGTGGTGGGGGCCGTGTGGCTGTATAACCTAACCGAGTTTTCTAATCGCTCACAGGATTTACGCGCAGTTTTCTCCACGATTGGCAAGAGTGACATTCGCATTCAGGCCCTGATTGTGGCTTACGCGTTTTGTAACCTGCTCGAAGGACTAGCAGGTTTCGGGGCGCCGGTGGCCATTACCTGCGCCATGCTGGCTACGCTGGGGCTTCCCAAAATTAAAGCTGTGCTGCTGTGTTTGCTGGGAAACCTGGTTTATTTAGCTTATGGTGCCATGGCCACACCGGTGTTGACTGCTGGCCGTATGGGCGGCGTGGATCCCGCCCACATTTCTTTACTTATGGGACGCCTAATTGCCCCCTTGGCACTGGTGGTCCCATTTTTATTGCTACTTATGCTCGATGGCCGCCGAGGTGTGCGTCAGCTCTGGCCGCTAGCTTTGGTTACCGGTCTTACTACTGCGGTGGGGCATTTGTTTATGCCGCTGCTGTCTTTTGAACTTACCGGCGTGGCCACGGCGCTTTTCACCCTGGCAGCCACCTATATTTTCTTGCTGTTTTGGACTCCTACGACGCCGTCTGAGCAGCGCTCTAAAGCTTCCGTTGAGGGTCTAAGTGCTAGCCGCGTAATCCTGGCCCTAACCCCCTACCTGCTGGTGGTGACCTTGATTGCCACCACTAAACTGTGGAAGTGGGGCGTGGATTTAGATGCGCTACTTAAATCCACTGATATCAATATTCCTTGGCCGGGCCTGTATGGGCACCTGCACAGCGCCGACGGCAGTGTGAACACGGCTGCGATCTACCAACTGCCGCTGCTATCTAATCCGGGCACGCCAATCATTTTTACCGCCATTGTGGTTACTGGCCTGTACGCCTGGTATGGCCGCAAAACTCGCTTTGCACTGCCGATTTTGCGTTCCCTGGTGGCGCTATGGCACACCATTTCTGGTTTGCGTTACACGCTGCTAACCATTGCGGCCGTGATGGCTTTGGCGTATGTGATGAACTTTTCGGGGCAAACCACCGCTATTGGCGCAGCGCTGGCTTCAACTGGCCATGCCTTTACTCTATTTGCCCCGATTTTGGGTTGGTTGGGCACAGCCGTGGGTGGCTCTACCACCAGCTCCGGGGCTTTGTTTGGATCTATGGAGGCTAGCGCAGCCCACGCGGTTGGCACCGACACCGCCACTTTGCTGGCTTCTAACACGGTGGCTGGGGGTATCGGTAAGCTAGTTTCGCCCCAGAACTTGGCGGTGGCCGCTACGGCGGTTGAGGAGCCGGGTATTGAGGCTGTCGTGCTACGCAAGATTGCCCCTTACTCGCTGCTGATGCTGCTGGCGGTGTGTTTGTATACTTTCGCCGCCTGTTCGGGCTGGCTGAATTTCTATCTGCCGCATTTTTAAAAACTATCCTTGGCCGCTTTCAGCTCAGGCAAGATTTCCAGCTGGCTATGCGCCCGGGCAGGTCAGGGCATTTGGCCCGGGCAGTAGATGCATTAGTGCACTAGCTAGGTTGATACGCCAGCAGGCATAGTCATGCCCGCCGTTGTAAACCATGTCTTTAACCTGCATCCCGGCCTTACGTAGCTGATGGACTGCTTTGGGTTGCAGGGGCGCCAAAATCCATTCCTGACTGCCTACCTCTATCCAGGCCCGAGTACCCGCTAGGGGCATCGCCGTGGCATCTAGCGCGTTTAGCTCGCTAAATAACACTTCTTGCCACAGTGAAGCCGACTGGCTTATGCCAGAGCCAATTAGCTGTGGATAGCCCACCAGGGTGCGTAGCACGGTTAGCGCCCCTAGACTCTGCCCAATAACTACCCGATCAGCAGGGTTGGGGCTGATGGCATAGTGGGCTTTGAGCCAGTTAAGCAGTTGCCCGCTTAAGTAGCCGCCAAAATCGCTTCCGCTGTCCCCCAACTCCTGCCAGCGTTGCTCAGTGCCGCCTGAATCAATGAACACCATATAGGCCGGGGCGATCAGCCCCGCCTGCATGAGTTGTGCTAGAGCCAGGTGTAGGTGGTGGCGTTTAAGCCAGACTTCGCCGTCAAGTACCAGCAGCACCGGCCAGCTTTGGGAGCGGCTAATCAAGGCGGGGGTGTAAACCCAAATTTGGCGCCCTAGCGTCTCCACGTCGGCGATGGCGTCAAGCCGGCCCGCATCGGCATCGAGCCGGCCCACGTCACCCCCACCCGCGCCCGCGCCTGCGTCGAGTCTGCCTGCTGCGGCGGCGTCGAGACTGCCCGCGTCGGCGTCACCCCTGCCCGCGCCAAGTCCGCCACCATCGAATCTGCCCGCGTCGGCGGCGTCGTCGGCAAAGACGGGCCATTCCCCTAGCGGCCAGGCCGGCGCCAGCGGCAGAGAAACCACAGACTGCACAAAACCACGCCGATTAGTGCAGGTAACCGGGTTGCCAGGGTCAGGCAGGCCGCCATCTAGAGCCTGACGCAACCGCACCTGACTGCCCTGTAACCAAGGCGCCTGGTCGGCGGTGGGGGCTGGCAGGAAACAGTAGGAGGCGCGCCAATCACCATCCATGCGGTAGGTCAGGTACCAAGTGTCTGTGCCGGGCAGGCGCCGCATGTAGGAGTCGGCCAGGTTTTTCTCGTCCGTAATCCGGTTAACGAACAGCAACACGCTGTGCGCCGCGCCCCGCCACAGGAAAGTAACCAGGTATTTGCCTTCCTGGGTGGGGTCAGCCTCCACTAGGGGCGTGGAAGTTACCTGCCGCCACAGCTGTGCTTGCAGCTGGCTGGCCAGTTGCGGGCGCTCCAGCAGGCGCTGGTGCACAGCGGCCAGGGTGGGGCTGGTGGCCAGCGGGGCGCGCTGGGGGCGGGGCAGCTTTGGTGGGGTGGGCCTGGTCGACGCCGTCATAGGGTCTGCTTTCTAGGTCGCGGCAGCACTAGTGGGGCGCCGGTTTGAGGATCATGTAAAAGCTGGCAGGGCAGGTCAAATACTTTTTCAATGAGCTGCTCGGTGACTATTTCACGCGGGCGCCCCTGGGCCACAATGGCCCCTTGATGCATCACCACCAGGTGGGTGGCGTAGCGGAAGGCCAGGGCCAGCTCGTGCAGCACGGCCACCACCGTGCGGCCTTGGCGCTGCAGGGCGGCGGCTAGCTCTAAAACCTCAACCTGGTGGCTGATGTCTAGGTAGGTGGTGGGTTCATCTAGCAGTAGCACAGGCGTGTCTTGGGCTAGGGCCATGGCAATCCATACGCGTTGACGCTGTCCACCGGAGAGTTCCTCAACCCGGCGGCTAGCTAGGCTAGCCACCCCGGCGCGCTCTAGGGCCTCTTGCACGGCGCGTTCATCGGCAGGGGACCATTGACGCAGCAGGCTTTGGTGCGGGTGGCGCCCGCGCGCCACCAAGTCGGCCACGCTGATCCCCTCAGGGGCTTGGGGCGACTGGGGTAGTAAAGCCACCTGCCTGGCCACCTGTTTGGGACTATAAGAGCTGATCGGACGTCCGCCCAGCTCTACCTGGCCGCCGCTGGGGCGCAGTACCCGGGCCAGGGTTTTAAGCAGGGTGGATTTACCGCAGGCGTTAGGGCCCACAATCACGGTGAACTGGCCGCTAGGGACTGCAAAATCGACGCCGTCGAGCACTGGGGCGCCCCCATAGCCCACCACCAGGCCTTTACCGGCCAAACTGACCTGCCCGCTCATATGCCTTTCCTCCACTGCAACACCAAGAACAACACCAGATACAGCCCGCCCATCGTGGCCGTCACCACCCCCACCGCTAGTTGAGTGGGGGCTAGGGCCCGCTGGGCCACAAAATCGGCTACCACCACCAAAGTGGCTCCCATCAGGGCGCTGTTGGTTAGATTCACGCCCGGCGCGCCGCTAGCTCGGCGTGCCAAGTGCGGGGCTGCCAACGCCACGAAAGCGATTGGGCCGGTTACCGCCGTCGCCAAAGCCACCAGGGTTACCCCTACCGCCAGCGCCCCTGAGCGGGTGGCTTGCACACGCGTGCCCAGGCCGTGGGCTAGTTCATCGCCTAAAGCCAAGGTACTTAGCGGCCGCGTCAAGCAGGCCAGTGCCGGGGTGAGCACCACTAGAGCCAGAGCCAGCCAGGCTAGCCAGGCCCAGTTAGCGTCGTTAAGGCTGCCTGCCTGCCACTGGGCGGCCTGCTGGGCGTTAGCTAGTGGGGCGCGCACAATCAGCAGCTTGTTAAGGGCGTGCTCGACGGCGGCCAGGCCGATACCCACTAGCACCAGGCGGTTGCCGGTTATGCCGTTTTTCCAGGCCAGCATATAAACCAGGGCCGCCGCGCCGACGCCGCCTGCAATAGCTCCCAGCGACACCCCTAGCGGGGAGGCCCCCACCAAAATGATGGCTACCAGGGCGCCAGTGGCCGCTCCGGTGGTGAAACCAATAATGTCGGGGCTACCCAGCGGGTTACCTGATACTGCCTGGAACAGGGCACCGGACAGGCCCAGAGCAGCCCCCACCAACATAGCGGTGGCGATTCGTGGGGCCCGGACCTGGGTGACAAAGTAGCGCGCGTAGTTATCTTCCTGACCGTAGCCAAAGATGGCGGCGCTAACCTGGGCAGGGCTAACTGGGTAGGCGCCGGTGCTTACGCTGGCTACCGCCACCACGGTTAAAACCACCAGCAGCGCTAAACCCACCACCAGTGAACGCACCCCCAGCCGCAGCGAGTAGGGACCCAGGCGCAGTAGGATGTGCCGGCGCGATTTGAGAGCCGCTTGGGCCGCTTTGCCAGTCGCTAGGGGTGCCGCCTGGGCTGCTGATTCGAGCTCCACTTGGGTCTCTGCTTTGCCAAGCTTGGCCAGTCCAGACCGGCTTGTAGCCACTGGCTCCACCCCCAGGCGGCTAGTTTCGCCTTTAGTTTCGTTCTGGTTTAGGTTTTTCATAGCGCCGCCACCTTCTTAGTGCGCACCATGGCAATAAAGCAGGGGGCACCAGCCAAAGCCGCCACCACCCCAACTTGCAGCTCTTGGGGGGCAATAATTACGCGCGCTAAAACATCAGCGCTCAGCACCCACACCGGCCCCAGCAGCAGGCTAACTAAAGCCACCCAGCGCTGATCAGGGCCAAGCGCTGCGCGCGCAGCCACGGGAACTGCTAAGCCCACAAAAGAAATTGGTCCAGCAGCGGCCGTAGCCGCGCCAGCTAACAGCGTCACTGCCAGGGCGGTAAATGTGCGGGTAGCCTCCACGCGCACCCCTAAACCTTTAGCAGCCTCCTCCCCCAGGGCTAGTGCGTTTAGGCTAGGCGAAAGTGCCAAGCCCAGCACTATCCCCAAGGCGATTAGCGGCGTCGTCGTCATAGCGATATCTGCGCCGCGTCCTTCTAATGAGCCAGCCACCCAGTAGCGAAACTCGTTAAAAGCCTCTTGATCGGCCAAAATAACCGTTTGGGTGAGTGCTCCCAAGGCCGCTGAAACCGCCACTCCCGCCAGCGCTAAACGCACCGGGTTAGCTCCAGCTCGCCCGGTGGCTCCCAGTAGGTATACCGCCACTGCAGCCGTGCCCGCCCCTACAAAAGCCGCCCACATATAGGTGTTAACGCCGCTTAAGCCAAACAGGGCCACGCTGAGCACCACCGCCAAAGCCGCGCCCGAGTTCACCCCCAAAATGCCTGGATCAGCTAGAGGGTTACGGGTAAGGCATTGCATCAGCGCCCCGGCTAGGCCCAGCGCCGCCCCTACGCTGAGCCCAATTAGGGTGCGCGGCACTCGCAGCTGCCACACCACCGTGGCAGCGTTAGCTAGCTGCGAGTGCTGCTCCGGCTGCGCGCCCTGGGCTGATGAGTTGACAGCGTCTGGTCCAAGCCGCAAAACCTGCCACACCAAGGCCGGGTCCAAAACTTTAGAACCCACAAATAGGCTCAAAACTATGGCCCCGGCCAAGGCTAGCAGCGCCAGGCTGAGCGTAAATTTACGTAATTTCATGAGCCTATTTCGTTAGTTCCTGCCAGACACAGCTGCCAAACATAACTCCTCGTAAGGCGCAACCCTTTAAAGCTCAGCCTTTCAAGGCGCAGCCTAATCTTTACGAAACCGGCCTATTTGAGCAGGTAGCGCTTGACGTCGTCGAGAATGGAGTTCATCAAAATCGCTGAGCCGGTAGAAGTCCAAACGGAGCCGTCAACCGGGTAGACATGCCCCGCTTTGTAGGCCCCTAGTTCTGCAAACCCGGGCACCTGCGCGGCCTGCTGTAAGGCTTTAGCGGAGGCGGAGCTGTCGGCACTGCCGCCAGCCTTGGGGTTGGACACTGAGGAGCCAGCAAGGAAGCCAAAGAACATGTAGTCAGCGTCGATCTGGGAGATGTTCTCTAGGGAAACCGGTTCGCTGTGCCCATGTCCTTTGCGATCTTGGCTGGCTGGACGCTTCAATCCCAGGTCATTTAGGGCCACGCCAGCGGGCAGTTCTTTGAGGATCAGTGCAGCTGCGGTGCCCTGCCAGCGGATGATAGAGAAAGTTTTGCCGGAGTACTTGGGAGCCAGGGCGCTAGCCATTTCTTTGACCCGCTTGTCGTAGGCGGCCAGTACCTGCTTGCCTTTTTGCTCCTGGTTTAGGGCGTTGGCGATATTGGTGAAGTTGCTGCGCCAATCACCGCCGGCGTCGCCGGTGTATACGGTGGGGGCGATGGCCCGCAAAGTGGCCAGGGCCTTGGCGTTGTTTTTTAACCCTGTGCCGTCCACCAGGATCAGGTCAGGTTTTTGGGCGCCGATTGCCTCAAAGTTGGGTTGCCCAATGGACCCCATGATTGGGATGTTTTTGGCTTTTTCGCTTAGGTAGTTAGGTACGGTTTTTTGGCCACGGCCAGCGACGACGCCGATCGGCTTTAGTCCCAGCGCCAAGATGGCGTCAGTGGTGGGCTCTGACAGGGTCACTACCCGCTTGGGGTTGGTGGGCACGTTAACTGCAGAGCCGTCCACGTTCTTTACGCTACGGCTGGTGGCGGTGGCGGTGGCTGCCGGGCGTGAAGAATTGGCTAGACCGCAGCCGCTAAGAGCGGCAGCTCCCCCTAAACCTACGGCGGTTAGGATGGCACGGCGCGATAGTTCTTTCATTTTCCCTCGCTAAGTAGTCTCGCTAAGTAGTTGTGCGTCAGCTGAATTTTGTCAGGTAGCTAAGCCTTAGTAAAGGTAAGCTCAACCATAGAGATTTTTCACGACTTCACGCAGTAAAAATCGAGCTTTACGTCACAATTAGCACTATTTACGCAGTTTTTTGCAATTTTAATGCTTGCCTGAATGGTTTTTATTAGCCTAGCCTCACTTAGGGGAACCTAATAGTTCCCTCCTTTTGAGCAAACAATTGACCGGGCTAATGCAAGCCCCTAAACCGCATATAAGGAGCCTACGCATGGCACACTTCTCCATTGCATCGCGCGCTAGCTCACGCACACTCTCAGCCCTAGCGGTGCTGGCCATGGCCGCCATACCGGCAGGCGCCGTCGCCAACCCCACCACCCCCGCTCCCACGGTAAGCGCGACCACCACTGTTGCCACCACTCCTTCAGCCACCCCCTCAGCCACCGCGCTCAACACTGAGGCTTACCAGGTCACCGGCACTGTGGTACCTAACGGTAACTACCAAAGCGTCGCCAACGCTAAGGGCGAGGTGTTCATTACCGCCTCCGTAGGCCGCCCCCCGATTAAGGAATCCACCCTGGTTAAGGGCCACTATGACGCCTCTGGCAAGTTTGTGATCGACAAGCAGATCACTCCTGCCGCAGCTGCAGATGGTAAGGGTGTTAACGGGGTTTACGGCGTGGCCGTGGACGACGCTAACGGTTACGTGTGGGTTAGCAACACTCGCCAAAACACGGTGGCTGTTTACAAGCAGTCTGACCTGTCGCTGGTTAAGCAGTACCCGGCTAACACCGTCACCCACGCCCGCTCTATGAGAGTAATTGGTGACAGTGTCTACGTAACTGAAGCTGCTCGCGGTAAGGGCGGCGGCATTAAGGTTTTCAATGCTAAGCAGCTTGACGCCGCCCCCACCACCATTGACTTGCCCGAAGGTGCAGTGCCGATGGACTTTGATGTGGATAGCGCCAGTGGGCGCCTGTTTACGGTAGACCTGAAGCTGAACAAGGCCTACGTAATTGACACTAAGAACTCTAACCAGGTCACCAGCTATGACCTGCCTGGTGCTAATGGCGCCTCGGGTGTGGCCTATGATCCGGCCAACAACCGTTTGTTTGTAGCCAACCAAAGCTCTAACAATGCAGTGGTGCTGGACCTGAGCACCGGCAAGGTGATTGCCGATATTCCTACCGGCAACCAAGCCCTGAGCGCTGTCTACTCCAACGGCTACGTCTACGTGGGTAACCGCACCGCCGGCACGGTTAGCGTAATTAACGCTTCCAGCTTGAAGGTTGAGGCTATTTTGCCCACCGGCACTAACCCCAACCACCTGTCGGTTAACCCTGATGGCAGCGTGAATGTGTTGGATAAGGCTCCCAGCAATAACCAGATCTTCCGCATTGCCCGCAAGGGGGCTACCCCGACGCCGACCACCCCGGTGCCCGCGCCCACTAGCAGCCCCACGGCTGCACCAACTGCGGCTCCGGTGCCCACCGCCCCGGCTAGCCCCACCGCTAAGCCGAGCGTTCCGGCCTCACCGGCTCCTACCAGCCCGGCTAAGCCCAGCGCCTCAGCAACTGCGCCGGTAACCATTACCCCACTGCCGGGTAAGGTCACTGGCGCTCCGCTGCAACCCAAGGGCGCCGCTAACCAGGCTGAGGGCGGCCGCCCGAGCCTGGCCAAGACTGGCGCAAGCAGTATTGTGGGCCTGGCTGCACTGGCATTGATCGGCGCTGGCGCCTTTATGCTGCGTTCACGCCGCCGCGCCTGAGCTGACCAGCGTCATTATTTAAGACACAAGTGGGGGGTCGAAGCTTTGCTTCGACCCCCCACTTACACTTTGGTTTCTTTACTACATACCCAAAGCTTCTTTATTGCTTTGCTAGTAGTTTGCCTAATGTTTAGGTGTTTAGCACAGTAGACCTTCGCGCTGGGCCTGGGTTAGCAGAGCCGGGCGGCTGGTTTCTTCCATGCCGTTGTTGGCGCAGGTTTGGCGCCCTAGCGATGTATATCTATTCACTGTGGCCACGGTCAGGCCCAGTGCGTTAGAAGTTTCTTTAGCGGTGTGTCCCTGCGCATAAGAAAGCAGCACGTCACGGCGGCGTCCCTGCAGGTTATCGGTGATGACATAGTCGATGTAGGGGCGTACCTGCACCCACGAAACCGGGCTTAAGCGCCTGCCAGTGGCTACTTCCAGTACCGCGCGACGCAGTTCAGATCCGGACACACACCGAGTAAGCACGGCCTGCACACCTAATTCACATACGCTACGCAGCAAATAGGGCTGTTCTGAGCTTTGATATGCCACTACCGGCACTTTAGCTTTTGCAAGCTGTTCTACTTGCTCAATAACTTTATTAGTGCGCTGCGCATCTAAATCAACGACCGCCACATTTATACGACGCTGATTTAAACCTAACTGCGCAATGTCATTGAGATAAATAATCTGATTGGTTTGCGCCACCTTAGCTAAGGCCGCATACAGACCTAAACGTAATACTTCGCAGTCACCAATGATAGCGATGCTATAGCGCTCAGATTGCCGAGATGGCACATATAGATTAGCCACCAGCTTCCCTCCAGACTGCGTGCCAATACGATACTAGCGCGACATAACCCAAGCAGTATTGCGACGCTATCGCAGCAATTCCTTGATGCGCACCCTACTGCGGATTAAATAAAACCAACTATGGGACATAAAAGCAATACAAGATTTAACACTTGGTAAATCAAAAATTTAATTTGGACCAGCTAAAATCGGTGTATAGCAATATTACTTCAGAAACGCCCTCATTGGCTGAAAATTCAATCACGGTTCTATTACAGTTCACTGAAAAGTTTCTAGGCATTTGCCAAGCATTTCATGAACATTACCTGTATTTAAGTGGGGCAGACTTGTGCGGTTGCCGTAATTAAATTACCGCAACCGCACAATTATGCATAACTTTTGCAAGCTTTTTACCCGAGCTGACTGGGGAAGGCAGCAAACATTGATTGCGCCGCCTCCAATTCAGAAACTTCCAGCTCCAAGTTATCTACCAAAGCTTCCAGTGCCGGCATCACCTCAGGCACCTGCGCTGAGCTAGTAAATAGCACTCGCGCACACAGGTCATTGCCGTGTTGGCGCCAAGCGTAGAAACCAGTTAGGCGCAAAGAGTGGTGACCGACGTCGTCGCCATCAGAAAAAGCCCCCAGCGAGCGGTAAACCACCTTACCGCTATCCAGTTTGTGCTCCTCAGCCTGGGTAGGCCCCTGCTGGTCCTCCCCCACGGTGATCAGCTGAGTCAAAGCCTGGGCCTCATCACCTTTAGACGGGTAGGCGTACAGGTCCAGCAAAGCCGGAGCCAGCAGCTGCGAGGGCAGGTACAGGAAGCGCGCGAAGGCCTCCTCGTCGGCCGGCAGGCGGTCAATACGGGCCACCATGTCCATAAACGCCTGCTGTACCTCGGCGTCGGCGTAGACGGGGGCGGCCTGGAGCTGCTCCACCCAGCCGGGCTCTACATAAACCCAGTTGCCGTCAGTTTGGGCGCTCCAGTTCATGGTTGCATCCTCAGGCTGCGGGCGACGGCGTCGTACAGGTGCAGCAGCGAGGTGGCCAGCTGGTCGTGCTCGGGGCTTGAGGGCAGATTGATGTAACCGGTTAGGGTCACGATCGCCTCGGTGACGTCCGGATTAGCCAGGAAGTAGGTGATCTGCCGCGATACCACCTGCGGCACCTCGGGCAGCTGCACGTTGAGCTCCTGGTTTACAGCCTCAGCGGTGGAGCGCAGCAGGTCCTCGCCGTCACGTAGGGACATGGTGCGCATGACGACGCTGTGTCCGCCTTCGATCACCTCGGCTTGGCCGTTGTCGCGGCCGATGGCGAGCATGGCGTCCATGGGGGCGACGTCGTCGGTCAGTGGTAGCGGCACCACGAACATGGAGGCACCGGTGAGCACCCCGGCAGTAGGCTCAACTTCCACCAAGAAGTTGGTGGCGCCCGCCTGCTTGAGGGCCTCAGCCTGGGAGCGGAATTGACGGTCGATTAGGTCACGTACCTGCTCCGTCTTACCGCTTTGCCCCAGGTAGGTCATGAAGCGGTCACCAACCTGACGGGTCTGCTCAACTAGATCGCCGTTCAGGTCAATATCAGCCCAGTTACCCGGGACAATGTAACTAACTTTCATGAATAATCCTCCATGTTTTGCGCGCCTACCTGCGCGTCAAAGCCTTAATAACCGGCAGCGAAGCCTACTCGCCACCAACAAGGGCCTTCTTAACTCCGTGTGCTACTTCCCCGTAACCTCTAGCTGTACCAACTAGCACGTCACCAGCGCCTTTAGCTACACCAGCAGCAACGTCACCCGCAGCTTGCGCAGTGCCCGCAATACCTTCTGTGACCGCACCTGCATAGTCGCCTTGGCTCCAGGCACCAGCAACTCGCATACCACTAGTAGTAAGGTGTTGAGCGGCGTCATTAGCCCCAGAAGTTATATCTGAGCCAGCATTGACGTAACCATTACCTACTTCGCCAAGTCCATTGGCATAGCCAGTAATCACGTTCCCAGCAGCTACAGTGGCAGTAGGCGTACCAGAGGCAGCGATGTGGTTCGCGCCAGGGTTTTCATATTGAGCGTCTAGAGCCCCATACATACGCTCAACATTGTGGTTATACTCAATACCATCAGAGAAGCTTGCACCCTCACTGGCAGGAATGGTATGACGCTCCCCGTATGCACGCGGAGCAAAGATATCAAGAGGACCGGGACCAAGTAGCCCAGAGTTATGCAAACCATCTTGTGTATTATTTAGCGGGTCTAGCGCATAGCTATAAGCTTTGACATTAGAGCCATCCATAGGTGACTGTGTCCCAAAGTTGTTTAGGCAGTTAGCTCGTGCAATTGTCTCACTAGTGATTGAAACACCTGCAGCATTAAAGGTTACCGCTTGCCCGCCAGTTGCTATAGCAGCAACTGAAGCTAACTCACCACCCAGCGAGTGACCGGTAAAGTCAAGGTTTTCAGGGCCTACCGCTTTAGCCAGTTTAGTCGACAAAGATATCGCATCGCTTACTTGGAATGACGTAACAGCGCCACCCAGAATGTCATTGCCACCGTCTAAAAAGGGTTGTCTATCTTTCTCAGTGCCACGGAAAGCCAACACATACTTACCGTCAGCATTCTGATAGACACTAGCCTGCATACCGCTTCCAGTGTCTAACTCAGACGGGTCAATACCTAGCTCCTTCAGCTCCTCAGCATCAACCTTGCGCCAACCATCAGGGATAGGGTCACCAGTTTCATAAGCCGCCTGAGCCAGACGCGCATAGTCTGCGTCACGCCCAGCTTCACCCTCACGCGGCTTGCCATTGTAAGGATCCGAGCCGGAGCCACCACTTCCGGGTTTAGCTATTGAACCTACACCTTTAGCACCACTAATTGAGCCATTAACTGCCGAGGCCTTCTCCTGCTCATCAGCCTGCTGGTTCAAACTGGTGTTACGCTCACGTAGAGAGTCCACCACATTACGCACCAACACAGTTAAGTTGGAATCCCAGTCAGACTTGAACGCATCAGCGTCTTCACCTACCCAGCCAGCGCTGTGTAGCTGCCCATTAATCGAGTTAACAACGTCTTCAAGTGAAGTCGCCTTGTCACCAAACAACTGCGCTAAAGCACGTAACTGCTCAACATCAGCACCAACACTAGCCACAAGCAACCCTTCCTAAACAAATTCACGATGCACTGTCGCCACAGTGCACTTACATCTGCCCTCAAATTACCCTGTTAGCGTTAGGTAGCCCTATGGGGACAAAACCCCACTACTTCCCCAGGCCAAGCGTGCTTTGAAAGTAGGGTTGTTAACTTTTCTGCGCCTACTCGCCGCCGAAAATGGCTTTCTTGAGTCCATGTATAGCTTCCCCAGTACCCTTGACCGTACCAACTAGTACATCGCCGGTGCCCTTAACCGCACCAACCGCAACGTCACCCACAGCTTGTGCTGTGCCCGCAGCGGTTTCCGTGGCGGCACCTACATAGTCGCCACGGTTCCAGGCCTGGCCGGCACGGTCAAGACCAGAGTTAAAGTGCTGCCCGGCGTCATTAAAGCCAGAGCCTACGTCATTGACACCATTAGCGATACCGTTACCTACTTCACCAATACCGTTAACGATTCCCGTACCCACATTTCCAATAGCTACAGTGGTGGTGGGCCTACCGGAGGCGGCAATATGGTTCGCACTGGGGTTTTCGTACTGAGCGTCTAGAGCCCCATACAGGCGTGCCATCTCATGGTTATAGCCAAAATCACGAGGATCTGCGCCTTCACTGGCAGGAATAATATGGCGTTCACCGTATGCACGCGGAGCAATAAAGTCAGTAATGGTTTTACGGTGGGCGAAATCTTGCCCCCCATTAAGTGGGTCGTAGGCATAGCAATAGGCTTTAACATTAGAGCCGTCCATGGGGGCCTGCGCATTAAAACCAAAGTTGTTTATGCAGTTAGCTCGCGCGATAGTTTCACTGGTAACTGAGAGCCCCGCAGCATTGAAGGTTACTGCTTTCCCACCGGTAGCTAATGCGCCAGCTGAGGCTAGTTCACCACCCAGCGAGTGCCCAGTAAAGTCAACGTTTTCACGGCCCACCGCTTTAGCCAATTTGGTGGACACATTTATTGCATCCAACACCTGAGGCGATGTAGAGACACCACCCGCAATATCATTGGCAATATCCAAAGCTGGTTGTCGGCTAGGCTCAGTGCCACGGAAAGCCAGCACATACTTACCATCAGCATTCTGGTAGATAGTGGCCTGCATACCGTTTGCAGTGTCTAGCTCAGAGGGGTCAATCCCTAGCTTCTTCAGCTCGTCAGCATCAACCTTGCGCCAACCATCAGGGATCGGATCGCCCTCTTCATAGGCAGCCTGAGCTAGACGCGCATAGTCTGCGTCGCGCCCCTCTTCACCCTCGCGCGGTTTGCCGTTGTAAGGATCCGAACCAGAAGAACCATTTGCAGCTTTAGCAGCTGAACCTGCCCCAGCTGTACTCGCAGAGCCATTAACAGCGGAGGCTTTCTCCTGCTCATCAGCCTGCTGGTTAAGGTTAGTGTTGCGCTCACGCAGAGAGTCCACCACATTACGCACCAAAGCGGTCAGGTTTGAATCCCAATCAGCTTTAAAGGTGTCGGCGTCTTCGCCCACCCAGCCAGCGCTGTGTAGCTGCCCATTAATTGAGCTCACAACGTCTTCAAGTGAAGTCGCTTTGTCACCAAACAACTGCGCTAAAGCACGTAACTGCTCAACATCAGCACCAACACTAGCCACGAGCAAGCCTTCCTAAATAAATTTCATTGCGCACCACTGAGGCAACGCACTAACAACTGCACCCAAATTACCCTGTTTAAGCAAGCCTATGGGAGCAAAACCCACTAGTTGGTCAACTCAGATCCACTCAAGCAGGGTTTTAGCTTTCTACCGAGTGCTCAGGAATCTCCACAAAATCGGTGGGATATTGGGTGCTCAGCTGGGGCAGTTCAGGCAGGTAATTGATGGGGCTAGCGCCATCACCAAAAACATGCACGCCCTGCTGACCAAACTTGCCGCCCACAGCGATCCCGCTGACTGCAAAACTGCCACTCGATCCGGTTACGCCGGCATCTCCGAAGCTACCGCTCGAACCGCTTATACCGGCATCCTCAAAACTGCCAGTTGAGCCGGTTACACCGCCGCTGCCACTGCCGCCGCCGCCACCAAAACTACCGCTCGAACCGGTTACACCGCCGCCTCCATAGCTACTCCCGACGACGCCAGCAGCGCCACCGCCGGAAGCCTGCTCCTGCTCGTCAGCGTTACGGTTTAGATCCCAGCCAGCTTGCGCCAAGGCCTGCGCCGCATTGCGCAGTTGCGGGGCCAAAACACTATCCCAGTCATCCTTGAACTTATCGCCGTCGCTACCTTGCCAATCCGTAGCAGAAACCAAGGCCTTTAAAGCCAAGTTAACGTCGTTATCCAGAACCTGAGATTTGTTGTTAAAAGTCTGTGCCAGCTGTCGCAGACTCTCAACGTCTGCCCCATAAAGCGCCATAGAAACCCCTCAAACGGTAGTGTTAGAAAAGCTCTTTTAAAAAAATCTTAAGCGAAAGTTGGGGCCGAGGCGCTTAAAGCACCTCGGCCCCACTTTTAACACGCTAGAAGCCAATCAAGGCTGCTGCGATCAGTGACCAGAAGCCTGCTCCTGCTCGTCAGCGTTGTTGTTAGCGGTGGTCTGAGCCTGACGTAGGGCGTCAGCAACGTTGCGCAGCTGGGAGGACAGGGTGCCTTCCCACTCGCTCTTGAACTGGTCGGCGTCGGTACCCTTCCAGTCAACGGACTGGACCTGGCCGGAGATGGTGGAGATTACGTCCTCGACGGTCTGAGCCTTCTCACCGAACTGCTGCGCAAGTGCCCGTACGCCCTCAATGTCCATACCTAGGAATGCCATGGTATTTCCTTTCATGTAGTAGCTAAATTCCGTGCTTCAAGCCGGAACCTTTCGACAAGAAAATAATGCAACCTATCGCCACACCCAACAATGGGGACCAATCCCCCTACCAGCCCGGTTAACTAGCTTTTGCTTGCAAAACCGCCACTATCTGGGCTTTAACTAGCCACAATTTGCACCTTGACAGCCTTGGCGGCACTGATCCAGTACCCGCGTCCCGGCACCATTTCCCCACGCTGGATGCGCGGAGTGGGGGTGCGCAGCAGGGTTTCGCCGTCACCCGTATCAGGCTGAATCAGCAAACCAGTACGCGAATTCTTAATCTCTGCCAGCATCGGCGAGTAACCAGACCAGCCGGAAGTCTCACCCTCAGCAATCACCAAGTGACCGCTACGCTTAGCCTGCTTAACCGCAGCCAACAGGTCCTTTTCAACCGGCGTGCCCACAACTTCGGGGTAGTGCTCCACTACCAACACCAGCAGCGGGTGGTTGTCGGGGGCCTGCATGGCAACGTAATCCTTGATTTTCTCCAGGCCTTCCTTGATCTGCTCGTCGCCCACCATGGTCAAATCCCACAGCCCAGCCACATCGGCCAAAGCCGAACGGCGCGGAGAAATAAACACCCGGCGTACCTTGGGATCCCACTGCTTTAGTGAGCCAGCCAACCAAAGCAGCGCCGACGTCGTCGCCGCCTGAGGCGGACCCGCCACCATCATGGCCCCAGTAGGCACAAACGTGGCCGGATCCAGATCCTGCGAGGCCATACCCAACACCGGCCAGCCCTGGTAAACCTTAGGCAGATCAGCCTCGCTAAGCTCAGTAGGCAGGTTAGCGATAGCTTCAGGCTTGATGCGGCCTTGACGGCTCAGGTACTTACCGAAAGCCTCAATGAGCTGGGCCTGGGCCATCTCATTAGAAGAGTCACCCATAATCGCCAACTGCATTTCACGCCCGTCACCCATAATCATGGCGCGCCCAGGCGGGCTAGCGGGGCTGAGCACATCCTTGGCCACACCAAAGTTGATGTAGTCATCCATATTGGATTGACGCAGCACCACCTTCATCAAGAAAGCAGACAAAACATTGCCGCGATAAGGCGTAGTCCAGTCACAGGTGGCCGCCACGTGCACGCCCACACTGCGTCCATCAGTCAAAATACGCTGCAAAATATCCAGGTTGGCGGCGCCGTAAACAGTCTTCTCATATTCACTACGCATCGCCCCCAAACCATCAAGCAGCAGCAAAATTCGGTGGTCATTGGTGTGACCACTAATGCGCTGATAGTCGCTGAGCGTCCCTGCACTAGCCGCCGTAAACCGGTCGGTGCGCTCATCAATAATGGAGCTGAGCTTACGCAGCAAACGCTCCACACCTTCAGAGTCATCGCCAGAAACAATCGTGCCCACACTGGGCAGCTTCTCCAGCACTTTCAAAGAGGCCCCGGCAAAGTCCATGCCGTAAATATCCACCGCACCCGAGCGCGGCGTAATCGAGGCCGCCAAAGCCAAACTACGCAGCGCCGTCGACTTACCACTACCGGCAGCCCCAAAGAAACAAATATTGGAGTCTTTCTCAGGCAGGAAGTAAGCGGGCACCTGGCTTTGATGCACCGGATCATCCACCACACCCAACACCAGTTTGGTGTCGCGCCGCTGCGGCAGACGGTTAAGGTCGTAGGCGGTAGCCAGCTCATCAAGCCATGGTTTACGCGGCACCGGCAGGCCCGCAATGCGCGCCGCCTGACCCACCGTGGCCACCACGCGGTCAATATCCTTATCGATACTACGCCCGCTGGTTTGCACCTTCGCCACCTGCCAGGGGTTAAGCGCCCCAAAAGTCATCTCGTCGACGCTCACCGAAGCACCGGTAGCCTGCGCACTGGTACGCGCCCCCGGGTAGGCCGACTGGAACGGCGTAATACGCCCCGGCCCGGTCTTAGCCGCCCCGCGTCCAGGAATTTCCGGCGGGAAGTGGGCGGCAATCTTCTCCCCCAGCACGTCTTGGGAGTCAGACTCGTCGGCCATACGCAGCGCCACACGCAAGTTAGTGTTAGCGCGCAGGTTGTCTTTAATGACGCCGGCGGGGCGCTGGGTGGCCATGATTAGGTGCAGCCCCAGCGAACGGCCACGTTGGGCGACGTCGACGACGCCGTCAACGAACTCCGGCACCTCACCTGCCAGGGCCGCGAACTCATCAACCACAATAATCAGCGACGGCGGGCACTCGGGGTCACCGGATTTTTCCAGCTCAGCCAGGTCTTTTTTACCCTTTTCGTTAAGCAGGCGCTCACGATAGTGGATTTCGGCGCCCAGCGAGGTCAGGGCACGGCGCACCATGGCGGGCGAAAGGTCGGTCACCAAACCCACGCAGTGTGGCAGGTGGGTACAGGCAGCGAAAGCTGAACCACCCTTATAGTCCACAAACAGGAAGGTAAGGCGGTCAGGTGAAACCGCCTGGGCCATACCCAGCACCCAGGATTGGAGGAATTCACTCTTACCAGCACCGGTGGTACCACCCACCAGGGCGTGGGGACCGTGCACGCGCAGATCCAGCGCCAAGGGGGCGTCGGCCCCCTGCCCTACCAGGGCGGAGAGGGAGACGGGCCGGTCCATGGGCACAGTCTTGGTGCGGTCAATGATGGAGTTAGTGGCTTGCCAACGGGCCACCTGGGCGGAGGCGTCGTCGGCTAATTCAGCGCCGGTAAGCGAGATGAAACTAATCGAACGCGGCAGGTCAGAGTCGTCATCCACGGGCACACCCGCATCCACCATGGGCGACATGTGCTTAGCTAGCGCCCGCACCTGGCTTAGCCCCAGGTTTTCGGGGCGCACATTGGTGGCATTAACGCTGCGACGTACAAAACCCACAGTGGACTCACTACCAGACACCATCAGGTAGGAGCGGCAGGCGGCGGGCACCTGGCTGGCAGATTCAGCCACCCAAATCACGTGCACGCCCACATCCGGGCCGCTCTCCACAATACGGTTAAGTCGGGCCTGATCCACCTGGGATTGATCAACAATCACCACCACGTCGGGCACATGCAGGGCGTCTGTTTCTTCAACTGTGGGGTTGAGCGGGCCACGCGGGCGTGGGCGGGTCTGCAGACGCTGGAAAATAATTTCTTCCAGGTGCGAGACCAGCGAGGCGCCCACCGCCGCGTCAGCCGCTAAATGCAGCTCCCCTAGCGGCGAGAAGGGCGAAGCGGTGTGGGGCAGCCATTCAAGCCAGTCCCAGCGCGAGCGCCCAGCCGGGTCGGTTAGGCAGGCCACCACCAGTTCAGCGGGCGAGTGCATACACACCAGCTGGGTGATTACCGCGCGCGCCACCGGGTCAATATCTGCGCGCAGCCCGCTAATACCAAAAGCTCCGTCTTGGCGCAGGTTAGCCACAATCGGCACGTCGTCGATCATGGCGTATTGGGCGCGCAGGGCCGCAATGGTGGATAGGCACTGGGGTAGGCCGTTTTTGGCTTCCTTGTCTTTTTCCATCCGGGCCACGGGTAGGTCTGTGCCCAGGCCGATACGGATCTGCATAAATTCGGGGTGCTCAGGGCGGCGCGACCACAGCAGTGGGCCCCCCATTTCGGCGTGGCGCACAATGGCTTCAATGGGCGGGTATTGCTGTTTGCGCACTTCGCGTTCGTTAGCAAATACCTGCTCAATGTGTTTTTGGGTTTCTTTAATTGAAACCTCAAAGGCTTCTAGCTGCTCTTTAAGGGCGCGTTTGCGCCGCCACTTGCCGTCAACCCACATACCACCCATCATCATTGGGCTCATGCATACGAACATGAGCGAGTAGGGGTTGTGGGTCACCGAATACATCATCAAACCCATAAAGGCCGGCGCCAGCATGGCGATGAAGGGCAGCGGGTTGGGGTTTTGCTGGGTGGGGGCCTCAGGCAGTTTAATTTCTACCGCTGGGGTGCGCGGCACTACGCGCGGGGTGCGGATGAAGTTAATGCCGGCGCTTCCGGCGGCGTCGGTGGCGCTTAGGGTGGTGGTCACCAGGGCCACCTTCACCTCAGATTTACCGATCTTGACGCTGTCTAGGGGCCCCAGCTTTAGGCGCTGTACCCGCTGGCCATTAACGACGACGCCGTTGGAGGAGTTCAGGTCACGTACTTCTACTTCGGTGCCTACTACCACCCGCATATGCTGCTTGGAAACCATCGGGTCGCTAAGGCTGACGTCTACATTGTCGTCGCGCCCCACCAGGTTGGAGCCCTCATAGAGCGGGAAAACCCGGCCCCTATCAGGGCCTGAAACCACTGACAATACGGCCACGTGCTCACCGGCCACATTGGTGTCTGCCGGGTTTTGCATTAGGGAGACTTTAGCGCCCGAGTGCAGCCCTGAGTCTTCCAGCAAGGTGTCGCTGGTTAGGGCGCGAGCGCGCCCACGCCCGGCGGTGTCAATAATGTTGATGGAGACTGTGGCCGGATCTATGGCCTGGCCGGCTTCGCTTGGTCCGGCACTAGCCAGTGCGGCAGCTACGTCCCCTACCGTCGCGGTGGCGTCCGTGGTGATTTGCAGGTTATGCGAGCCGTCGCCGCGCAGTAGGTTAAGACGTAGTTTCATTCGTGGGCACCATCTAATAGGGGAAGGTCTTCAGGGGTTACCAGGCGTGAGGACAGGGCGTATTCCACCAGCTGCACGCGCCGGTGGGAGGCGTGGGAGCCGGCCCCGCCGCGCATTCCTTTAACTCCAGCCCGGTCAAGCTTGTCGCAGACATTGTCTAGCTTGCGGTTGAAACGGGTGATACCCCAGCCTAGGCGCGCGGCGGCGTCGACGTTACGCGGCAGGGAAACCGTGCCGGTACCAGCCCTACGCAACCACGGCTCAGCCAAAGACAAAATCAGTAGCTTTTGGCTTTCAGTAAGCACCACCATGCCCATAGTGGCCTGACCCGCGTCGCTATCTGCCTCAGCAGCCTCAGTTTCCTCCGGGTCACGGTTTTCATAGGAGGGGCAGGGCACTTCTGCCAGGATCTCATAGGTGGTAGAGCCGGCACTGAAAACTACCGCCATCTGCCCAAACACCATGGGCACGCGTACGCCGGGAGTAACCCAGGCGCGTGAGGCCCCAGCCATGTCGGCCACGGTAGCCCCCAGACGCGAGCCCTGGTTGTGCACCCACCATAGGCCGTTTTGGAATTCAAACACCAAGAATTTGCGGTGCAGGAAGGGGTTGTCACTTAAAGCTAGGTCGCCTTCACGACCCACCGTGAAGCTTTGAGTGGGCTCGACCCGATAAATTTCTCCAGCGAAATCGATTACCAAGACATCTTTGCCGGTTTCGTTGTCGTCGGGCGTGGGCGCTACGCTCATGGTTTTACCTTCCTGTCTACGCGTTTAATAGGTCTTTAATGCAATTGGGTAGCGTGGGCCGGGCGCGCTTAGTGAGCTACTGGCTAGCCGGGGTGTCGATGCAGTCAATGACTGGGTCTGATTCACGCCCCGCCTTGTCACGCGCGACTATCTGCACACAGGTACGCGGCGGCGTTGGCTTTAGCGTAGCGCGGTGGGCGCTGGTTTCCTGCAAGCCTTGCGGAGTCTGAGATTTTTGCGGAACCCCAGAGTTAGTGACGCTGTAGAGGAACGTGGCGTTTGTGGCTTTATAGTCCCAAGTGGCCTCCACCTGCCCGTTAGCGTAGCTCAGCTTCAGGTTGGTGACAGGCTCAAGGTAGCCATTCACATCCGGATCCATGGGCGCAGCAGTGCCTGCGGTGGTTACCGCCGGTTTGGGGTTAAGCCCACCGCGCTGTAGGCCTCGGTAGGCCGCGAAAGCTATTACGCCTATTAATACCACTACTAAGGCGCTGATCAGCAGGGTTTTTAAGGATACGCTGGAGCCGTCTTGCGCTGCGCTAGCGGCCAGGGTGGAGCCAGGCGCCTCTGGTGAGCCCTGAGGTGGCTGGTTTGCGCTATTGGCTGGGCCGTTTTGGCCGACGCCGCCGCTTTGGGGGCCGACGCCGCCCGGGCCGACGCCGTGGGGACCGACGCCGCCTGTTCCCGCCGCAGCTGGGGCGCCGTTTTGGGGGTCGAAGGGGCCGCCCGGGACAGTTCCTGGACCACTCACGCCTGACGAGGCCGGATAGCCCGTGCCATAGCCAGAGCCGGTATTGGCGCCGGGACTGGTCGCAGAGCCCTGGGTGGCGCTGCGGCTAAAACCAGAAGTGTTACCGGTAAAAGTGCGCGCGTCGGCGGGAGACTGGTGGGCGTTGGGGTAGAAAGTGCCCGAGTGACTGCCTGAGCCGAGCGAATCGCCCCAGCTATTGGCGCCGGCAGTGTTGATACGGGCATTGGTGTCGGCGGTGCGGCCAGTGTTTTCAGGAGAAATGGACACTACCGGACGCAGCCGGGTGGCGTCGTCGTCGCTGCCATCAGCAGCAATTACGGGCTGGTCCTCCCACACATCAATATTGGTCAGCGGCAAGCCCAAAGAAGACTGGATTTGACGCAAAGCCCGCGCGAACGCCATCGCCGAAGCAAAACGATCCGAGGGGCGCTTAGACATGGCGGTAAACAGCACCCGCTCTAGCGCGGCGGGCACGTCATTGCGACCAATGGGGGCGATAGAGCCGTGGTGCAGGCGTTTAAGAATAGAGGCCGGGTCATTGTGTGCACCCGGGGTCATATCCACATGTGGAGGCCTGCCCGCCAGCATGGTGTAGGTGGTGGCAGCTAGTGAATAGACGTCAGAAGCGGGCGTCAAAGGCCGGTTAAGCTGCTGCTCAGGCGGCGCCCAGTAGGGAGAAAACGCCGAATCAACCTGATCGGCGGGAGTGTCTTGACTGATAGCAATACCAAAGTCAGTCAAAACCGGGTGCCCAAAGGCGGTGAGCAAAATATTGGCCGGCTTAATGTCGCGGTGCAGATAGCCGGCGCGGTGGATAGTTTCCACAGCGCCAGCAATCTTAATGGTGATCTCCAAAGCCTGCTCCACCCGCATTGGTGAAGTAGTAGAAAATCGTTTGCCCAGGTGAGGCGGGGGGCAATACTCCATGGTGAGGTAAGCACGCCCATCGCGCAGACGCCCGGCGGCGTACAGTGAAAGCACCGCCGGGTGCGCCCCGAATTTGGCCATCAGGTCAGATTCGGCCTGGAATTTTTGTTTTTGGGCTGCGCTGGCCCCCGAACGGATTACTTTAACCGCAACTTCACGCCGAGGCATGTCTTGGCGGTAAAGAAAAACGTCCGCGAAACCACCCGCACCGAGGAAGCGGATAAACTCCGCCCCCTCCAGGTGCGGGCCTACAGGTTCACGCAGCCGAGCAGCCATCAGGGCTCCACAGACAGAACTACACCGTCACCCAGGTCAATCCGGTCGCCGTAACGCAGCAGCTCACGCTGACCGCCGCCCAGGCGACGCGGCAACTGGCCTTCACGCAGCAGGTAGGTGCCGTTAGTGGAGTTCAGATCCTCCAAGTTCAGCTCCCAATCATCAATGTTGATGCGGCAGTGAGACTTGGAAATGGACTTGGTGGGGCTAGCCACCGCCATCAGGTGCACCGCAGTGCCGGGTGCAGCCTTGGGCAGGCGGCCCACAATGACGTCGGCATCTAGGGTTACCGACCCGCCGGTGGAGGCCACCAAAGTGCCCAGGCTAGGGCGCTTTACGTGGACAATCTTGCCGTTTAGTGCCCCACCGCAAATGCGGCAGGAGCTGGCGTGCACCGGGTTGGGGTGACCGTTGACGCAGTTAATTGCCAGTACTTCAGGGCCATCGCCCTCTGCGTTGGCGCTGTCAGCTACGGGCGGCGGCGGGGCCTGCACACCGCCGGTGGGGACAGCGATGGTGTAACCATCGTGCGTCCAGGGGGTACCGGGGGCCACGTCCAGTGCGCCGGTGGGGGCCTGCACACCGGGTAATGGCACCGCGTTACCTACGGGGTTGATCTGGGTGGCTTGTGCCTCTAGCGGGAGCTCAGCGGATTGGGTTCGGGGATTGGGAACCGGATCCGACCCCGCAGTGGCGGGGTCACCACCAAAAGGGGAAGAGCTAAAGGGGTTACCCTCGTTGATACCCTGGATCGGGCCGGTGGGTTCCGCTTTCTCCCCCTTTCGGCGTGAGAAGTCCAAGCCTTCGCCTTGTTCAAAGTTGAACTCTAGACCTGAGGCCTCATCATCGCGCAGTTCACGCACGGCAGCGTTTTCTACATCCACCCCAATGGTTTGGCCGTAAAGGTGGCCAAAGTACTGGTCTTCGGGGTTTTGCTGGCTCTGGGGTGCGCTGGGGGCAACTGGGGCAGCCGTAGCGCGGGCAGCGCGAGCATCAGCAATAACCAGTTCACCAGAGCTAGCCGGGGCGCTAGGAGCAGCCAGAGGGGCACTGGGCGCCACCACCGGAGCACTAGGAGCTGCTAGCGGGGCGCTAGGCACAGCCGGGGCGCTGTAAGCCGCCGGCTCCTGGAAGCTAGCGGCCGGGGCACTGGGAGCGGCCAGTGGCGCGCTAGGCACAGCCGGGGCGGCCGGCACAACCTCAGTGGGGACCGTAGCCGGGGCGTCATCCATACGGTAGCTGGCGCCCGGGGCCACCGGTGCGCTGGGGGCCACCGGAGCCGGAGCCTGGTTCTTGGCGGCGCTTGAGCCGCCCAGCATAGCGGCCAAAGCTGCAGCAGCCCGGGAAACCTTGGGTTGAGCCGGAGCGCTAACAGGCTCTGGGCTAGGAGCTGCCTCGCTGATTTCCGCACTGGGGGCAGCCGGGGCCGGCACCGGGACGGCGTCAGCGGGCACATCCAGCAAGCTGGTGGGGGCAAAAGCGTTAGCAGCCGCTGCAGCAGCAGCTGAGCTAGCGCTGGCTTGGCCAGGCAGGTCAACAGCTACTCGGGCGGCGTGCGCACCGCTAGGGGCTGGCGACGGCGCCGAGCTGACTGCCTCAAAATGCTCAGTGGCCGGGGTTTGGGCTACCGGGCTGGGGGCAGCGGGGCTAAAGCTAGCTGGGCTGGGCGCAGCCGGGCTAGCGGTGGCGATCGACAGATCCGGGTTTGGGGCAGGCACCAGCTCAGCTGCCAGTGAGGCACTAGCTGCCACCGGGTTGGGTGCGGGCACGGCCGGTAGCTGCGGGCTGGGTGCGGACAGTAGTTCCACGCTGGGCGCAGCCGGACTGGGAGCAGACGGCAACTGCGGGCTAGGCTCGCTAAGCGCACTAACCGCAGCGGCGGCGCTAGTCTCAGCGGCGTCAGCCTCCGGGGAGGGCACGCTAGGCAGCAGGCCGGCTACCGGCTGGGAGCTGACCTCGCTGATAGGAGTGTCCTCTAGCAGGCTACGGGCCGCTGAAGCTTCAGCGGCGCTGGGCACCACCGAGGCGGGGCTGTAAACCGAGGCGGCACTGCCGGCGCTGTAGCCGGAGTAAGCCGAAGCTACAGACTGTGCCGACCGCGTCGCCGGCGCGCTGGCTGCGCTGACTCCGCTGGCTGCCGAGTTGGAACTGTAACCGCTGTAGGCTTGACTTTTGACGGCTCCCACCAGGCGGTTAACCTCACGTAGCTGCCAGTGCAGCATGGAGGCGCGGGTAACCCCGCTGCGTAAAGGTAGAGCCTCAGTACCAGCTCCGTGAGCCTGAATTACCAGGGCGGCGACGTCGTCGAGACGTACTTCCTCCCAAGCAATGGGGTTAAGCGCCGAAACGGTGCGCACGAAACCATTAACCTGAGTGACCTCAGCGGTGATAGAACCACGCAGGGCCAGGTGGACGGCGCCGTCGGAGAAGACACCAGCCACAAAGTCAGGCAGGTGGAAGACGTTGTTGTTGTAGTAACCCGCCAGCACCTGCAGCAGACGCTGCAAATTAGCACCATCTTCAAGCTCGCGCCACAGGTCGAGCAACAGATCGTTGGGCCCCTCTAGGGCAACGAATCCGCTCTCGCTGACCGCACTGAGAGTGGTACCTGCGTACCAATTAACTTGAGTATTCATTCATTGTCCTTGAACATCCATGACCATTGCTCACTAGCAACCTCATTGCCGCCACACCACGGTAGCGACCTATCCAGGGTGGGAGCATCCGGATCATAGTCCCAATCCTGCGTGCCAGGCAGGCTCTGGTGGGTCAGATCGTCATCCTCCCAAGGCGGATATGCGGCCGCAATATCCACCACGATCACCGAGATATTATCCCGACCGCCTGCGTTCCTCGCCGCTTTCACCAGCGCATCAACCACACCCTCAGGCTCACTAACCACAGCTGCGGTAGCCTCAATGAGAGTGTCAGTAACCATGGAAGAAAGCCCATCTGAACAGATGATGTAGCGGTCTCCCACGCGTGCAGGCAAGACAAAATAGTCGGCGCGTACACGCGGGCCACAACCGGCCCCTAACGCGCGCGTAATTACGTTACGACCAGGCAGGTGCTGGGCTTGTTCGGCAGAGATGAGCCCGGCATCAATCTGCTCTTGCACCTGTGAGTGGTCTTTAGTGATTTGCTCAAAGCCGTGTTTGCCTTGGTAGTAGGTGCGTGAATCACCAATATTGAGTACACGCACGCACGGCATAGCCCCATTTTCACTAAGCACCAAGCCGGTCAAGGTAGAGCCCGGCGCGGGTACACCCGGCAGGCCACTGACTGCCCGGGCCGCGCGTTTAACTGCTTTTTGCAGTTGGGAGGGGTCAACCAGATGATCCTGGGTTAGCTCAGAGAAAGCTGCCAGGGCGGTGGCGGAAGCGACGTCGCCCGCCTTGTGTCCACCCATACCGTCAGCCACTAAAAACACTGGGCCGGAAGCTAGGTAGGCGTCTTCGTTGTGTTGACGCACTAATCCCACATCAGTCCCTGCGGCGTATTTGACCGCGATGCGTGTGCGCATCACTCAACCTCCAGGCGGCGGTCACCGAAAACAATTGAATATCCCTTAGCAACTGGAACCATAGCCCCAGCAAGCACATGTGTGCGACTTCCGTCAGGAGCAACCACACTGGTGCCGTTGGTTGAGCCTAGATCGGTGACAAACATGTACTGTCCATCGACGCGCACCGCCAAGTGAGTTTTGGAGATAGAGAAGTTGGGGTCAGCCACAGGCACCACGTCAGCTTGCGCCCACATACCTGCGGGCACCGGGTTGCGTCCCAGCACCACAGCGCTGGTCACGTTAATGACGTCGCCGGTGTCTAAGCGCAGGCACTTACCCACATTGGTTTTGGCGATAGTGACGTGCTCATCCCAATCCGTGCCGCTGATATCCACCTGGCCGGTTTCTTGGGCAGCGGTTGCCTCTCCCATTAGTTCGTCGGGAACTACCACCGGGATGGGACCGCTAAAGGGCTTGTTTGCTCCTAGCTGGCCAGAGACGGGGGCGCTGGCAGCGCTAGCTGGAGCCTGGAAGTTGCTTGGGCGCACCGACTCCATACCAACTTCAGTGTTGGCGCTGGGAACAATGGTTTCGTCGTAGCTGTTGCCTAGCGTCTGGGTAGAGTTGGGAGCGCTAGTACCAGGGGCGGTTTGGGCGGGAGCCTGTAGGTTCCAGTCCAGGGAGGTAATTACCCCGTCGCTGTCACGTTGGCCCCCTTCAGGGCCGGGGCTGGTTAGCTGGGGCTGGGGAGGCTGATTGGCTTGGTTTGCGCCAAAGCCGCCACTTTGATTGGCGACGCCGCCGGCAAAGTTGGCACTGGAGGCGGCGGGGGCTGAGGCGGAGCTAACCGCGCCAGGAACACCGTTAGGCCCTGCACCACCAGGAACTCCACCACCAGGAACTCCAGCGCCAGGAATGCCAGCGCCGGGGTTGAAAGCGCCATTTGGCCCGGGGGCCTGCGCGGCGAAAGAATTTTGGGCCATCTGCGCCGCCGCCTGCACTCCAGGTAGCTGCGGGTGCAGCCCGAACTCGTCCATGTCCCCTGCCCCAGGCCCGGTTTGGGGCGCGAAAGGCTGGTTGGGAAGAGTCAGTGGGTTGCTTTGCAGACGCACCGGGTTTACGCCTTGGCGCACATTAAGCACAATCACGCCGCTAGCGCGATCAAACCAAAACCGGTTCAGGTGGTCGCGGCTAAGGGCGTAAATAACTAGGTTGCCAATCCCGGCAGTAACTAGGGACACCCCTAGCTGCAAGGCTAGCTTGTTGAAAGCTGCCCCACGCGGCGGGCCACTGTTTTTAAAACCGGCCCATGCTAAACCCAGCATCCGCAAACCTGGGGTTTGCCCACTACGCATCAAAGCCACCAGGTAACCAATACATAGCAGCACAGTTACCGCGATTGATACACCTAGGCTAATCCAAAAAGGGGTGCGGTTAGATTGGTTGCCAGCACCAAAAAACATTACGGCCCCGCTGCCGCCGCCAATGACTAGAGAAAAGATAAGCGAGTCAATTAGACGCGCAAATACCCTGGGCCAAAGCGCAGCAAGCCGAGTCCCCTGCAAATGCGCGGGAACCGGGGCCGGGCGACTATTTAGGCTCATTTCTTTCTCCTGAAGTTAGCGCGCATGGTCTGCAGCCACTGCGGCACACGCATCCCTAATGAAACTGGAGATACCGCAGCTAGCCATCGACGCGTGCGTCGCCTACTGGCACCAAGGTGCTGTTTAAGATTTTGCATCTCTAGCCATAAGGGTTCCTGGGAATCAGCTGAAAGCTGCTGCTCAGTTAGCTCCAGATTGGCGTTATTTGAACGTTTTTTAGACTTTTGTTTATCTGCAAAGCGCCCCTTGCGTTGCTTACGACCCACTTGGGGTGCTTCGTAGCCACTTTCGTGCCCAACTCCCTGGGGATCTGGCAGTTTGGCGGGGTTTTGGGCGCCATCAACGGTAGTTAGGCTCACCTGCTCCGACTGGCCGAAAGCTACCGCGTTGACTGACAACGCAAAGTTACGCACCGAGCCTGGCGGGAAGTTAGAGCCAAAGACCGGCTCTAGCGCGTCGGTTCGTGCCTGCGCTAGGCGCTGGGAGCGTTCGCGAGCGCGGGCCCACTTAGCTTTAAGGGCCTTAATGGGGTGACGACGGCGCTTTTGGCGTCCCTTAATGGGCACGTATAGGGGCGCCGCCAGAGCACCGCTACCTGCGCTGCCAGGGGCTTGACCGCCTGCAAACTGAGCGCCACCTGCCAAGCCGGGGGCGCCGTCGTTAGCGACGCCGTCGCCACCAGAGCCAACACCGCCAGAGCCAGCGCCACCAGCGGCGTTAGCGGCCGCAATGGCCTCGGCGCCACGCAGTTTAGGCGCCAAATCAACCTGCCCACCCAGTGCCTGGGCGTTACGTTTAGCCTGTTGCTTGGCGCGTTTAGCCTGCGCCACCTGGGCGGCGGCTGCGTCATAATCAGCCAACGCAATATCCAGGTAGCGTGCCATCTGGGTGCGGGTGGCGTTAGCGGGCAGCTTGATGCCATAGTCACGCATCCAGTCTTCCAGCTCCGCCCAGGCACCCAGGGCACTGCCAAGCTCGTCACGGTTACGACGCCGGCGCCCACGCACCGCTTTAAGCGCCAAAATCAGCGCAAATGGGGAGCTAACCAAAGCGGCCACACCCAGCCCCTGCCCTACCAGCAGCAGGTAGTGGGCCCAGTCAAAGCCATGCTTTTTCTTAGTGTCACGGTCATCAGAGACATCCGGGGTTAGGTCAGCTTGCTCCTGTGGGGGCGGCGGTGCCTGCAACACCTGCGGACGCGGCTTGGGCTTGGGCTGCGGCTTAGGGTTAACCAGTTTCTTGTCGCGCGGCGGGGTGGGGTCAAAAGCCACCCAGTCGCCGTCGAAGTTAACCTCCACCCAGGCGTGGGCCATGGTGCCCTTAACCTCTAACGTGCCCTTGGAGTAGTGCTCAGGGTAGAAACCCAGCACCACGCGGGCCGGGTAACCAGCCTGGCGGGCCATAAGCGCCATAGCCACGGCGTACTGCTCGTCATCACCCACCATGTAGTAGTTGGGTTCTAGCAACTCATCGATGCGGGCGGTGCGGTGACCGGGGCGCGCCATCGAGTCTGAGCCGTCAGAGTAGTAGCCCTCATCATGATATTTAGTGGCCATGGCACGCACACGGCCCAGCGGGCTGTTAGCGTTACCCACAAACTCACGCAGACGCGTAGCCACCACAGCTGGCACATTTGTGTCTGTGCCATTTGCTACCTTCCCAAACCTACGCTTAGATAGCTGAGCATCGGAATATGTAGGTACAGTAACCACATTTACGCTGTAACTATCGCCTTTAACCAGGGTACGGGTGCTAAGCAGGGCGCCCAGATTGGATGAATAGAACAGATCCTGAGTTAAACCCTGGCCTTTACGCGGGGTGAAGCTACGCACCTGTCCCCCACCTGGCAGCCAGTTACCCTGGTAATCAACCATAGTGAAAGTCAGGTTATGGGTTTTAGCGCCTTTAGGTAATACGCGCGTATCAACCTGGGCCCCAACCCGCTTAAAACCCTCGCCGTTGTCTGACGTCCCAACTCGCATAACGTTTCCGTCATAGGCGTCCATTGTGGCCACACGGATACGCTCACCATTTTGCAGCCCCGAAACCGTAAACAAAGTGGTGTCTTTTTGAGTATCCACCCAGTAGTGCAGGCGCGTAAGCGGAGCCTGATACTCGGCAATATTCAGCGGCGGCGTCACATAGCTACGCAAAACCTCACGGTTATTAGCCCCCGTCACCTGCGGGCCCAGCACCGCCCCCGCAGCCATGGCACAAGCCAGCATCAGCAGCGTGCCCAGGCGGGCTCGACGACGCAGCCGCCCCGCCCCCAAAGCGATCAGCCCGCGCTGGCCCCGGCCGTGCCGCTTATTAACCGCCCAAGCCGCCCACGCCAGCGCCACTAGCACCCCCACCAGCGCACTATCGCGCCCATAGGGAGCCTCAAAACCACCAAATAGCGCCCCCAGGGCAAACATCAGCCCAGCCGGAAGCAGCGCCCACAACTGGCCGCGCTGGTGGCGCAACACAATCGAAGCACCCAAGCCAGCACACACCATGGCACTCAAATACGGCACCACCGTAATACCCGCATAGGCGTTAGCCGGCGGAGCCAAAGTCAGCAAGTCACGCCAACTAGTCACCGCCCCCAACACCAGGGTTTGCACCATTTGCAAAGACGGAAACACCTTAGCGCTAGCCAAATTCGGTAAAGCCAAAGCCCCACCCAACAGGTAGGCAATCACCAGGGCCAAAATAGTTTCCAGCCGCCGCAACCCCAACGCATAAGCGACGCCAGTAACCACCACAGCCAGCAAAGTGCCGCCCATGGCCGCAATATAGCCAGACCAGTCCCCAAACACCGCCCCATGGCTAACACTGGCAGCCAACATCAGCAGCGTAAAAGCAACCAGCCCCAGCCAGTTAAAAGCCCGGCGCTTACCAACCGCATCAAGCCCATCAACACTCATAGCGCCGCCTTTCGCAATAATGCCGGAAGCTCACTAAGCGCCCCCAAGTGCAGCAAATCCATTGCCCCCAAACGGTTACGCCCCGCCCGCCCCGGGCTCACCCGCAACACATAAGAACGCGCCGACACCGGCAGACGCACCCAAGCACGCTCAATTAGCTCCAAATCAGCCCCTGAACCAGTAATCAACACCGCCACTGAGGCACCCGGACAAGCCGCCACCGCCTCCTTAGTCAACTCCGGCAAGTCAGCGGCGCGCCCATCCATCTCCACCAGGCTCAACGCATCCAAAGCCCGCTTAGGGTTAGGCAGCGCCGGCACCCCCGCCTGAGTCACCAAAGTAACCTCACGGCTAGCCTTGATCGTGGCCACAATCAACGACGCCGCCGCCGAGACAGCCACCTCAAACTCAGCCTCACTAGCCCAAGACGCCGCCCGCGTATCCAACACCACCAACAGATGAGCCCGGCGCGTCTCCTCAAACTGACGCACCATCAACTTGCCGGTGTGAGCCGTAGACTTCCAGTGAATATTGCGCCGATCATCACCAGGCACATACTCACGCAAAGTATGAAAAGACACATCCGAGCTAGACAAATCCCGGATCGTAGCTCCCTCAATATCCTTAATGAAACCAATGGCTTCACTTTCCAAAGCCACCGTACGCGGATGCACATACAGCTCAATGCGCTGACTCCAGCGGCGCTCGCGGCGCACTAGGCCCAGACCGTCACCGTTAACACTGCGCACTGGGCCGATTGGCACCAAGCCGCGTCGGGCGGTGGGGATAGCTAGAGGCTGGCTAATCATCTGGCCGGCGCGCAGGGAGGGCACCAGTACGTCAGCGGTGGATTTACCTACCGGTAGTTCCATCACGGCTTTGCGGGTACGCCGGGTGCCGGCGTTGGTGGCTTGTAGCTCGCCGTAGGCGTTATCGCCCACCACCACTCGCTCGTTTTGCACATACAGGTTGATGTTGTGTTTACCCAATCCCAGGGCGCTTAGCGGGGATAGTAGGGCCAGTACGCCTAGTACCAGGCCGATCACCGCCAGCTCCACCCAATGCGTTAGCAAGGCTAGGCCTAGCGCGCTTAGCGCCACTGCGGCCACGCCCCACCACAGGGGGGTGAGCACCTGGGTGGCGCGGGTGCGCAGGCGTCGCCAGCTAGTGGGTTTTTGGCCCTTTGCGCCAGGGTTTAGGCCGACGCCGCGTAGGGGCGTAGAGCTAGTTTTAGCGGCCATGGTTTAGCTGTGTGCGGTGGGCGCGGGGACGGAAGCCAGAATCTGCTCAATGACACCTTCGGCGCTGGCGCCGGAGAACTGGGCATCCACATCCAGCACCAGACGGTGAGCCCACACCACTGAGGCCAGCTCCCTGACGTCGTCGGGAATTACGTAGTTGCGCCCCTGAGCGGCAGCCCATACGCGCACCACGCGGGTCATAGCGATAGCACCACGGGTGGAGACCCCCACGCGCACCTGCTGGTGTAGGCGGGTGGCTTCAGCTAGGGCCGCAATGTAGTCCAACACGGCGCCGTCGACATAGTTAGTTCCGGCTACATCCGCCAGCTGGGTGACCACAGCGGAGGAAACCACAGCCGACAATTTAGCGGAGCGGTCGGGGTTAGCTGAGTCAGCCAACACCTGGGCCATGGCCCCACGCTCGGGGTAGCCCACGGAGGTTTTCATCAAGAAACGGTCCAGCTGGGCTTCGGGCAGAGGGTAGGTTCCGGCCTGCTCAATGGGGTTTTGGGTGGCGATAACCATGAAGGGACGCCCAGTGGAGTGGGTTTTGCCATCCACGGTAATTTGCGACTCTTCCATGACCTCCAGCAGCGCCGACTGGGTTTTGGGGCTGGCACGGTTGATCTCATCGGCCAGCACGATAGAGGCAAATACCGGGCCCTTGTGGAATTCCCACTGGCCGCTGCGCTGATCGTAGATGGTTACCCCGGTGATGTCGCTGGGTAGCAGGTCAGGGGTGAACTGGATACGCGAGTGGGTGCCTTGGATAGTGGCCGCTAGGGCGCGGGCCAGGGCGGTTTTGCCGGTGCCCGGGGCGTCTTCGAGCAGCAGGTGCCCCTCAGCCAGCATGGTGGTGACAGCCAGGCGAATTACCTGCTCTTTGCCCAGCAAGGCCTGCCCTACGTTAAGCACCATTTTGTTAAATAGATCAGCAAACTGGGCGGCGTTAGCCTGGGTGAGCGACATGGGGTATTCCTTTCAAAACTTTTCGCTGACGCTTATAACGACGACGCAGCTTTATGGCTGCAAAGCTGGTTTATTGGTGTGTGCCTGACTCGCATTGCAAGGCGGCGTTATCTTCTTTTTCTTCCGCCGGGGTAATGCTGGTGGCGACATATAGACTCACTCCACCATCAAATGTGGTGTAGTGCTTTTCTTCTTTACCAGCACTGGGGGCCATCGTGTAGGTTTTGCCTGCCCAGGTAATGGTGCACTTGGTGGTGGAGCCATCCTTCCAGTCCCACAGCTTGACGCCATAGCGGTAGCAGTTGGGGCTGGTGCTGCCGCAGCTGCCGTTTACTACCTGGGAGCGGTCCACAAAGCCCTGGTAGTTGTTGGCTGGCTTGGGTTCTGCCGCCGACGGCGCCGCTAGGCTTTGGCAGCGCGGTTCAGATTCGCGGGTGCCGGCCTCGCTGGTTACCTGCTTGGAGCTGGTGCAGATTTTTACTTCTTTACCTGCCTCAACCCCATTTTGGAATTCCACAGTGCCGCCGCTTGCAGGTGGCTCCTGCTTATTGGTGTAGCTGCCAGAATCGGCGCTGATATAAGCCGAACTGGTGGCACTGCGTCCATTACCGTTAGCGGGGCCAACTTGGCAGCTGACCTTAGTGGCCTCAGGGCGAGTGCAGGCCAAAGTGGGCGAGATTGGGGCGCCAAAAGGCGTCACCTTACCGGCCACTACCCCTTCAGAGCACTTACCTGAAGAGTTACAGGCGCGCACATAAATAGTGGATTCTTTACCGTTAGTTAAGCCGTTACCTGTTTTATTGGCTACCGACTGCCAGGTGTTCTGATCCGTTGACCATTCCAGCTGAGCATTTTTATCACCGCTGGTAGCCGTGAAGTTCACAGAGTTATCGGCACCAGTAGCCTTGGGGGCCGCAGACACTGAAGGAGCAGATACTTTCCCCTCCAGCTTCATAGTGTATGAAACTTCCTCAGAGGTGCCGCCGCGAGTTACCGCCCTAACTGCGAACCTCACAGTCCTGTCTACGCTTGCATCAATTTCATAGGGCTTACTTAACCCATAAATCACTATGGCACTGGAGGCTGTAGGGGTATCGGAGTAGGAAAGGAGGTAGTGGGAAATCGGCAGTCCACCAGTGTTGGCTGGCGGATTCCACGACACCAGTACCCTGGTGGTGCCACCTGAGCCCTGGCCCTGTTTGACTGCCGTCAAATTGGTGGGCGGGCCCGGCTTGCCATAGGGAGTCACCGGCTGGCTAGCAGCTGATTCCTGACTGGCACCTTGAGCATTAACCGCGCGCACAGTGGCCGTATAGGGCGTGCCGTTGGTCAGGCCCGTGAAGGTAGCCTTAGGTTCGGTTACGTTCTGGCTGAGCCTACCTGGGGAGAGCGTAATTACGTAACCGGTGATACGTGAACCGGGCGAGTTAGGCCTGTTCCACGTGAAACTAGCGCTGCCGTCACCAGCCTTACCAACGGGGGCTTCGGGCGCCGTCGGCACCACACTGACTTGCACACTGGCAGTATTAGAACGCGGGGACTGACCCACCGCGTTATGGGCCACCACATAGAAGGAGTGGGTAACTCCCGGGGTGCGACCGGCCATAATGCAGCTGGTGACCACGCCACAGTCAAGCAGGTCGCCCTGCACTGTGTCGTGGACAGTGAAGTTAGTGATGTCAGCGCCGTTAGAAGCCCCGGCGGTGAAGGAAACCGTCACCGAGCCGGCCCCATTAGTGGTGGCGCTAACCCCACTGGGGGCGTCAGGCAAGCCGCGCACGCTCACCGCAATGGTGCCCGAAACTTCACGGTCGGTGTCGTTAGTTTTATCGCCCACCCGGTAGGAGATGTTGTAGGTACCGTGCAGGCCTTCCCGGGCGCTAATGGTCAGGGACGTGCCCGAGGCGCGCACGGTAATACCGTCGCTGGAGCTAGGTGAGCCCACCAGGTGAATCGGGGTGTCAGTAAAGGGGTTGGTGGCATAGTTGGCCACGTCAACCGTAGTGGATTTACCTGCATCTACACTGACCTGGGCCTGGCTTAGCTGCACCAGTGGCTCTTTAGCGCCGGTGACACTAACCGGAATTACCGATTTAGTGCTGGCCCCCTTGGCGTCACGCACAGTCAGCGCCAAGTTAGCGCTGTTGCCACGCTTAGCCCCGGCGCCCGCCTGCACCTTGAGGGTGTGGCCATCGACGCTGACTTGGATGCCATTGGCGGCCCCCGAAACCGTGTAGGTCATGGAGGCAGGATCATCACCGTCGGGGTCGCTAACCCAGCTGCTCATATCCGCACTGACGCTTTGGCCACCCACAGCCACCTCAATGGCGGTGGGGCGCACCTGCGGGGGACGGTTAGCGGCGCCCGGATCCACAATCAGCGGGATCGTAAGCGTGGCGGACAGAGCCTTATCGTCACTGCCGTCAGTTACCGTAACCGTGATTGAAGAGGGCCCGGAATAGTCAGCCTTAGCCCCAAACTCCAAGGTGGCAGAGTCTTTAACTAGCGTTGAGCCATCCCAACCGGCGGAGGCACTAGCCTGCCCATCTTTCGGCACACTAGCGCTGCGGCCACTACGCACGCGCACATAATTCTTTAGCGCGATAGGAGTTTTAGTGCCGGCCTTAACGTGGATAGGAGTCTTAGACACATTCAGCTCAGGGTTAGTTACCTGGTTACCCGGCACCCACACCACAGCTGAAGCAGATAGGGAGTCATTGTCATTAACCGTGTAGAGCACGTAGCGCCCCTGCGTGGCCGGCTCAATTAGCAGGTCTTTACCCGAAACTTTCACGCCCGGGTCAGAGCTGGTGACACGGTCAGATTCAATATCGCCGTCAGGGTCTTCATCGTTATCAAGCACAGACACTTTCACGCTGCCCTGAGCGGCGCGTACCTGCTCAACGCTAACCTCGTCGTCGCGCGCAATGGGCGCAACCAGAGCGGCGTCGGGCGAAACCACCACGGTGACCAAGCCAATCACCGGCTCAGAGTGGCCGTCGCTGACCCCGTATTGCAGTGAATAGGTGCCGGCCTTTTCGGGGGCCTTGAACACTACTCGTGAACGCTCAGCGCTGACCTCAATTGAGTCGTCGCTGCTGCGCACATTATCAGCCACTAGTGACAGCGGGTCCCCATCGGGGTCAAGGTCGTTAGACAGTACCGGTACTGAGACTTTCACGCCGGGGCGTACCCGCACTGAGTCAGAGATAGCTACCGGCTGCTGGTTGGTGCCGGCTATGGCACTTACACCCACCTTGACTTGGCCGTTAGCGCTGCGACCTAGGCGGTCGGTGACGGTATAGCTGAACACGTCTGTGCCGACTGCGCCGTTAGCGGCGGTGTAGGTCAGGTAGTTGCCGGTAACTTCGGCGCTACCCAAGGTGGGTGAGGTGGCGATGCCCGTCAAGCTCACCGAGTCGCCTTCAGCATCAATACCTTGCAGCGGGATAGGAATAGTTACCTTCTCCCCCGCCACGGCGCGTGCCTGCACATCTTGCGGGTGGGGGGCGGTGTCGTTTTCAGGATCAGAGCCCACCACCGTCAGGTTCACGCTGGCACTAGCTACGTTCCCGGAGGCGTCGCGCACCGTGTAAATGAGCTTGCCTGAGCCAGGCTGGTTAGCGGCGCGGAAACGCACCACATTGTCAGAGACGAAAGCTTTACCCAGGTTGGCTGACACTGAGCTTTGTAGGTCAGGCTGTACGGTGAGCTTAAGCCCGCCCGGGGAGCGGTCATTGTTTAGCACCGAGATACTACCCACGTCACCAACGCGCACCACCAGGTTGTCGTCGTTTAGCTCCGGGGGTTTAGTCATGTCAGTTGCCGGGGTGGGCACAACCCGGATAGTGCCCTGGGTGGCGCCAGACTGGTTGACGGCGGTGTAAGTCAAGCTAGCCGGCTCACTTAGGCCACTGGGCGCCGTGATTTTCACGACCCGGTGCTCCAAAACTGCCGCCACCAGCGGGGAACCGTCAGGGGTTTTAACTGACTGGACTGACAACACGCCCCCGGTGGGGTCAGTGTCGTTATCCAAGGCGGCCACCAAAGCCGAGCCGCCCTCAGGCAGGGAGGTGACGTCATCTTGCACAATTGGCACAGATTTTTCTGCGCTCTTAATGGCGTCAACCCTAATAAAGCCCGAGGCGGTCTTGGGGCCGTTAGAAACCTGATAGTTCAGGTAGTAGGTACCTTCTGCAGTGGGAGTAAAGGTAAGCACCCCGGTAGGTAGGTCACTGGTTACCGACAAGCCGGCGGGGGCTTCATCCACCTGGGTTAAACGCAGGGTGCCGCCGTTAGGGTCAGAGTCATTATCCATGGGGGTTAGCTGCGCGGCTACACCCACCGGGGTGACCAGGTGGTCACCGTTAGTGATGGGGTCCAGGTTACCCGGGGCCTTAACGGTCACGTTAAGGCTGCCTTCGCCGTCAGCGCGCCCATCAGAGAAGATAACTTTCAGACTTACATCCCCGGGGGAAGTGCCGGTGTCTTTAATGGTGATAGTGCCGTCAGCGCGCCAAGTGACGTTCATGGTGGACGGCGCCTGCACGCTCTTGATGTAGATCTGGTCCCCATCTGGGTCTAGCCAGTCGTTAGAGACGTTAATCTGCCCCTGCGCGCCGGTGGCCAGGCTTAGCACAGAGCGGTTGGTTTGCTTGGGGGCTTCGTTTACCGAGTCGGGGTGCACGGTTAGCTGCACGCTGGCTTGGGCGTTGGCACGTCCGTCACTGAGCTCATAGTTGAAGGTGCTAGAGCCGGTGGCGCCGGCATCTACCCGCACCTGCAGGGCGGCGCCGTCACGCACCGGGGCCACATTCCCCCAGCTGGGCTGGCTGAGCGGGGCGGCGGTGAGCACGTCGGCGTCTTCATCAGTGTCGTTGTTGATTACCGGCAGGTAGGCGGTTCCGCCTGCGCGCACGCCGTACTCGTCGTTATTGGCTTTGGGCGGGTGGTTTTCGTCCTTGTGTTCTTTGGGGGCGTTTTGGTCGCGCTGGTTGGAGTCGTCTTCCTCGTCCTCGTTTTCCAGCTTGGATTTGACCTCTTCCCAACCCTTTACCTCAACCATGTCCTTATCAGGCAGCCACAGCCCACCGGTTTTGACGTCGTTGAGTACGATCACGTCGCGGTTGGTACGAAACACTGCCTGGCTGGCCTGGTTCAATGTGGAAACTTTACGGGCCAGGTCATTTTTGGTGCCGGGGCAGTCACGCAGGAAGCTACCTTGCCCGCTCCAGGCCGCATATACACAGCCTCGGTGTAGCACCGGGCGCGAGGGGGAACCCTGGGCGGTTTTGGCTTTAACGGTGGTGACTTTTTTGTCATCCAGGTTTACTCGCAGCAGCGCCCCGCGCGCGCCCACCAGCACGTCTTTAGCTTCCGGGCCGGCTTCTTGTAGCTGCAGGTCGGTGCCGTTTAGGTGGACGGCGTCTCCGCTGGGCAGTACCAGCGTGTTGTTTTTGGTGTCCAGCACCACTGCCTGCTTACCTACCGCGCTGACCTGCAATTTGGCGTTGTTGGCGAGTTTGGGCAGTTTAGTTTCGCTTACGTCTAGCTGCTCACCTGCGGGGGTGAGGGTCTTAATTTTGCCGGCTTTTAGGCTTACTACGTGGGCGACGCCGTCGCTACCGATACTTAACACCGCGCCGGGCATGTCGGTCACCACCGGGGAAGCGGTGGCGGGGTTGAAACTGGCGGCCTGGGCGGCGTCAGCTAGCCAAACTTTGCCGGTTTTAGCATCCGCATAGCCAATACGTGAGCCACCCATCTGGATTTGGTCGGCGCCAGCGAATTTAATGGATTCTTTTAGGGCCACGCGGGCAGGGTCTACGCGAGTAAAAGAGCCGCCATCAGTGTTGGATACAAACACTGTGGCGCCGTTTTGGCGTACATCAAAGTTAGTGGAGTCGGTGCGTACGCGCCCGTCGAGGGCTTGGGCTTGGTAAGACAGGTGCCCAACCAGGCGCATGTCCTGGTTGGTTACCCACACGCCGCCGTCGTTGAGGTTTACTTCTTTGGAAACAATGCCCGGGTGGGCTACTGCCAGGGCCACCACGGAGGCAGTAGCTACGGCGGTGGCCGCACCGATGAGGTTGCGAAGTTTAATGCGGGCTCCCATGCCTGCGCGTAAACGTGTACGGGCAGAGCTATCGGCGTCTTGGCGCTTGGAGCGAACCAACTTGGGCAGCTTCAATTTTTAACCTCACTGAAAATTTTGGAGCTGGCAGCCAGAGCTCGCGAGACTCTCACTGCCGGCCATTGTTCAGCCTGGTAGGGCCGGGGATTTGTAGGTTTTATGTTGCTGCCAGCGCGCTTTGAGGGCACAAGCAGGGCAACAAACACCCTAGGTCTAGCCTTCACCCTAGCGCGATGGGGAGCCTTCCCCATAAAACCTAGGTATTTAGTTAGCAATCTATCAGGGCATTTTTGTGCTTTGTCACCTCCTTTAGGAGCAGCCTTCGCAGCCTTCAGCGCTGCCTTCGTTGCATCCCTCAACGCACCCCTCAGCGCAGTCTCAATTTTGTCCACCAGACAAACTGGTGATTGCACAGCCGCTCAGATGTGTTAGCATCAAACCACTATGAGTGTTTGGACCAAATTCGAATTCCCCCAACGCATGTGCGTATGTGGATCGATTCGTGCTCGAATGTGCAGCTGACACTGTTGTCCGCCATTCACTGACCATTCCTTCGCACTAAACCATATTCATTAGTCTCACCATAACTACAGGCATATCTGTAGCTACCTGAGTGCAGCTACCAGGCGCCGCAACCAGCGCAATGCACTTATGCGAAGGCACGGTCACAAACACGAAAGTTTCTATAGTGCCTTTCTCTAACGACATTTACGCCTGCCCCTGTACCCACGACCATGAGCCCACCTTGCTCTCCTTTGAGGTTATGCCTCCGCGCAAACCCTCCCTGGAGGCCCCCTTCTGGCAGACAGTGGATCAGCTGCTGCAAGTGCGCCCCGACTTCATGTCTGTCACCTACGGGGCTGGTGGCAAGGACCGCTCAAACGCCCGCGCCACCGTGCACCGCCTGGTGGCAGACACCCCCATCCAGCCCATCGCCCACCTGACCTGCGTGGGTAACTCCACCGCTGAAGTGGTTTCCACGGTTTATGACTACCTGGACTCTGGGGTGCGTACCTTCCTGGCTCTGCGTGGTGACCCCCCGGCAGGCGAAACCAGTTGGGAGCCCGGCCCTAACGGCGTCGCCAGTGCCACTGAGCTAATCCACCTGATCCGCACGGTTGAACAGCGCCGCTGCGATGCCCACCCCGGTGAGGCGCTGCGCTCAGCTTTTAAGCCCCTAACCATTGCGGTGGCCGCCTTCCCGGCCGGCAACCCGGCGGCTGGTACCACCCCCACCCAGGAGGTAGAGCGGCTGCTAGTTAAGCAGGCAGCCGGCGCTTCTTTCGCCATCACCCAGCTGTTTTGGAATGCAGAGGTGTATGCCTCCTTCGTGGAGCGCGCCCGCCGCGCCGGTGTACACATCCCGATTGTTCCCGGTATTTTACCGGCCACCGACCCGGCGCGTCTGCGCCGCGTCCAAGACCTAACCGGCATTGAGGTGCCCGAACACCTGCTGTCCACTTTGGCCGGCTATCAGCACCAAGAACAGCGTGACGCTTTCGGCGCGGCTTTTGGCTCCAAACTGATCCACTCAGTTTTGGATGCGGGTGCCCCTGGCGTGCACCTATACACCTTCAACAAGGCCAAACCGGTACTAGACATTTTGTCTCTAATGGGTGTGGAGCCTACCGCGCACCACTCCCCGCTACCTGCGCGCTAAACCAGCGCCGTCGTCATCAATCCGTAACCATCAACCATTAGCTACCCACTAGCGTGCCTCTACCTTTGTGCGCGCTAATCCAAGAAAATCAAGGAGAACACCCATGTCTGCTGCAACTACGCAGTTCCCCACCGCCACCATTTTGGCCTATCCGCGCATTGGCCGTCAGCGTCAGCTAAAGCGCGCCCTGGAGGCCTACTGGGCCAGGCGCAGCAGCGAGACTGAGCTGCTTGAAGCCGCCAGCAAGCTACGTCAGGAGAACCTGGCGCGCCTAGTTGAGCTGGGGTTGGGCGCCTCTGACGCCTCCCTGGCTGACGCACCTTCTTTTTACGACCAAGTGCTAGACGCCACCGTTTTACTGGGTGCTATCCCCCCGCGTTTTGCCGGCCGTGAGGGTCTAGACCTCTACTTCGCCCTGGCCCGTGGGGACGAAAAGGTGGGCCCCGAGGAGATGACTAAGTGGTTTGACACTAACTACCACTACTTGGTCCCCGAGATTGGTCCTGATACTCCGCTGCGTTTTGCCGACGACGCCGTCACCCGTAAGTTCGTGCAGGCCCGTCAGTGGGGCTACGTGACCCGCCCGGTGCTGGTGGGCCCGCTGACCTACCTGGCACTAGCTAAGGCTGACCCGGCCACCCCCGACTTTGACCCGCTAAGCCGCCTTGATGAGGCTGTAGCCGCTTACGAGCAGGCCCTGGCCTCCCTGCACGAGGCTGGCGCCCCCTGGGTGCAGCTGGACGAGCCGGCCCTAACCTCCGATAACCTCTCGCACCCCCGTGCTGAGCTGGCCAAGCTGGCTGTGGGCGTGTATGAGCGCCTAGCTAAAGCCACTAACCGCCCCCAGATCCTGGTAACCACCCCCTATGGGGACGCCTCCCAGGCTGTAGGCGCCCTAGCTAAGACCGGGGTGGAAGCTATCCACGTTGACACCCTGCGCGGCAGCCTACCTAAGGACGCCGACCTGTCTGGGGTGACCCTGGTGGTTGGGGCTGTGGACGGCCGCTACATTTGGCGCGCCGACCTGGCTGCTCTACGCCAGACCCTAACCGCCGCCCAAGCCCTGGGCGCCGCCAAGGTGACTGTGGCTACCTCCAACTCGCTCCAGCACGTGCCTCACGACACCGCCCTGGAAACCTGGGATGACCCCACGCTGAACGAAAACCTACACGCTTGGCTGGCTTTCGCCGACCAGAAGGTGCAGGAAGTAGTTACTCTGGCTCGCGGCCTAGATGAGGGTTGGGAGGCCATCGACGGTGAGGTAGCCGAGGCGACCCGCGTCCTAGAGCAGCGCGCCGCCGCCCCTGGCGTGGTACGCCCCGAGGTCCGCAGCCGCACCGCCGCCCTGACCGACGCCGACCGCGCCCGTGAGCCCTACCTGGAGCGTGAAGCTGCCCAAGCCCAGCGCCTGCACCTGCCTCCGCTACCCACCACCACTATTGGTTCTTTCCCGCAGACCACTGAGATTCGTAAGGCTCGCGCCGCCAACGCACGCGGCGAGCTTTCTGACGCCGACTACCAGGAGCGTATGCGTGAAGAAATCGCTGCGGTAATCAAGCTGCAGGAAGAGCTGGGCCTAGATGTGCTGGTGCACGGTGAGGCTGAGCGTAACGACATGGTGCAGTACTTCGCTGAGCTGCTTGATGGCTTCGCCGCCACCCGCAACGGCTGGGTGCAGTCCTATGGTTCGCGTTGCACCCGCCCCTCGATCCTGTGGGGTGACGTGTCGCGTCCGGCCGCCATGACTGTGGGCTGGACCAGCTACGCCCAGTCGCTAACCGACAAGCCGGTTAAGGGTATGCTCACCGGCCCGGTGACCATCATTGCCTGGTCTTTCCCGCGTAATGACCTGCCTCTGGGCGAAATTGCTGACCAGATTGGTTTGGCGCTGCGCGACGAGGTTAGCGACCTGGAAGCTGCCGGCATTGCCGCCATCCAGGTGGATGAGCCGGCTCTGCGTGAGCTGCTGCCCCTGGACGCTGAGCGCCACGCCGACTACCTGGACTGGTCGGTGGGTTCCTTCCGCCTGGCCACCTCCTGCGTGCGCCCGGACACCCAGATCCACACGCACCTGTGCTACTCCGAGTTTGGCCAGATCATTGACGCTATCAAGGGCCTGGATGCGGATGTGACCTCCATTGAGGCAGCCCGCTCCAAGATGGAGGTTGTCCCAGAGCTGGCTGAGGCTGGTTTCGACCACGGCATTGGCCCTGGTGTGTGGGACATTCACGCCCCGCGCGTGCCCGGCGAGGAAGAGTTGGCGCAGCTGATCGGCCTAGCTGCCGACGCCGTACCGGTTTCTCGCCTGTGGGTTAACCCCGACTGTGGTCTAAAGACTCGTGGCTACGCCGAGACCAAGGCTTCGCTAGAAAACCTGGTGGCCGCTACCCGCCAGGTGCGCGCCGAGCGCGAACTGAACAACTGACGCCGCTAGGCTCAGCACTGGCAACCCGACTCGCTGCCCTAAATGGCAGGCGAGCCCCCAGGGGCTGAAGACAACTAGCTAAACCAAGGCTTGGGGGGTGGAACTGTGTTCCACCCCCCAAGCTGTTTATTTCAGGCGTGCCATTCGGGGCGCTGCATGGTCGCGCCGCTGGCGCGCTCCACGAAAATAGGGTCGCATCCTTCGGCCTTGAGCGCGTCGATCTGCGCGGCGGGGTCTTGATCGTCGGTGCTGACGCGGGCGTATCCGGTGGTGCTCATATCAAAATCCTACGTGCCAGGTTTTGGTGCACTAGGGGTTTTGGTAGGGGTTTTTGGCGCGGCGTGTCGCGGTGATCGTCGCGCCTGGCGGTGGGGTGTCAGAAACGGTCGTTACTGGTCAGTTCGCGCGATGACGTCCAGGAAGTCCCGTATGTGAGGGGGCGGAGTCGT
>ERZ773265.18-NODE-18-length-109400-cov-17.791998_pt1 | contig 109400 bp, 99 predicted proteins | sample MGYA00580512_ERZ773265 | MGnify/ENA primary metagenome ERZ773265 (study PRJEB29015, sample SAMEA2738169) | human oral metagenome | biome: human oral; feature: human-associated habitat; material: saliva | place: China | collected 2183 ... | reverse complement strand
GGGTCTCGACGAGCCCGAGGTCTGCGGTTCCCTCGCGTATGGCCTCGACGACCGTACTGCTGTTGGCGGCTGTGAACCGACAAATCAGTACCCTTAGGCAAATACTGACGCAACAACCCATTCGTGTTCTCATTAGTACCACGCTGCCAAGGCGAATGCGGATCACAAAAATACACCTCAAGCCCCAACCGTGAAGCAATCTTACGATGCTGAGCCAACTCAATACCCTGATCCCAAGTCAACGACAACCGCAAAGAATCAGGCAAACCCGCAAGCTTGGCAATAACCGCGTCTTGAACTTCAGCAGCGCTATGACCATTAGGCAAATAAAGCAACAACGTATAGCGCGTAGAACGCTCCACAAGCGTCCCAACAGCAGAACGCCCCTTTAGCCTGGATGAAGATGGACTGATAAATCGTCTCCACACACGGGTTCATACTCTGATTATCAGGGAAACACCGACGTAAATAGACACAAATCTGCTCCGGACTCCACCTAGCAGTGAGCTTATCCCAGATAACAGCCCACAAACACGGGTCATCACACTTACGGTCTTTCGGACGTTTAAGCCTTCGCTCTACACGCATATGAGCGATATACGGGCTATAAGACCCACGCGTGATGCTATTGCGAGCTAGTTCCCTGCTCACGGTAGAAACAGAACGCCCTAAACGCTGGGCTATCTGACGCATCGAGATACCCTGCCTGTGCCAGTCAGCGATAAGCATCCGTTCTTTTAAAGACAAAAATCGTTTGTTTACCTGGTGAGGACGACAGTTCATGTACAGACGGTACCAGTCAGCTTGCGCAGCGATACTGGCACGCTCACACCTACCACTTGAACGCGTTCTACCGTTACGCCATACCTTGCCCGTACGTTTTGAAACACCTACCGCGTGAGCTGCCTGGGTAAAGTTCAAACCCTCAGCAAGAGCTTGTACATAAGCACGATGCCTAGCTTTACAAGCTTCGTGACGCAAGGGGTATTCCACCCCGTCATAAACACGCCCTAGATTAGCCACAACACACTCCAATCAATCAGACCGTGTTGCAACCACCACTAGAATCCAGCAGGTTAGTTATGCTTCTAGCTAGTTATGCGCGCGCCAAGCTTTGGGCTAGGGCGCGCCGGTCAACTTTACCGATGCCCTTATAGGGCAGCGCATCAGCTAGCAGCACCTGCTTAGGGCATTGGGCGCCACTAAGCTTTTGCTCCAGATAGACACGAATCTGGGACACAATAGCACCTTCATCTACCCGGCCCAGGCCCGGCATCGAAGCGGGCACCACCACTGCGGTAACCACCTGCCCCCACTGCAAATCGGGTAAACCCACCACCGCGCATTCACTCACCAGCGGGTTTAAGGCCAGTAAGGCCTCAATCGGGCCGGGTTCCACCTTAATGCCGCCGCTAATAATGACGTCATCTAGACGCCCAAGCACCTGTAGACGCCCATCTACAATATGGCCACGATCAGAGGTAATAAACCAGCGCCTGGCCGGCTCACCGGCGCCCGCATCAGAGCCGGCACCCGGCCCGCCCGCACCGGCCTCAGCGCTTTCGGCCGCGCTCGCAGTTCCACCTACGCCGCTTGCCCCCACCCCGGCCTGGGGGCGGCTAACAAAGCAGCGCCTAGTTAGCTCCTCATCACCTAGGTAGCCGGTGGCCAGCATCGGCCCAGACAACCAAATTGCCCCAGTGGCCTGATCTACCTCCATACTCACTCCGGGCAAAGTCTGACCGTCATAGACACACCCGCCACAGGTTTCACTCATGCCATAGGTGGTAACCACCCTAATCCCGGCAGCTTTGGCCTGCTCCAACAGCTGTGCATCAGCTGCCGCTCCCCCAATCAGCACCGCATCTAGCCGCGCTAAGGCGCCGCGCAGCTGCGCATCATCCAAAGCCCGGCGCAGCTGTGTGGGCACCAGCGAGGTATACACCGGGCAAGCCCTGCCGGAGTCGTCAGCAGCGAGCGCCCCCTCAGCCTCCCCGCCAGCGCCACCAGCGCAGGAACTAACGGCGTCGTCGTCAAAGGAAGAACCGGCGTCGTAATCAGCAGCAGCTACACAGGCGGCGTCGATAACCTGCGCCACATGCTGGGGGTCAAAACCGCCCTCCTTATAGGCGTTAAACACGCGCGTGCCGGCCACCGCCGCCCGCACCAAAACCTGCACCCCAGCAGCATGATAGGCGGGCAAAGCCAGCACCCAAATACCCGGCCCACCCAGGCGTTTATGGGTGGCCCGTGCCGACGCTACCAGCGCATCCATCGACACCCCCACCAGTTTGCCAGTGCCGGTAGTTGAGCCAGACGTACGCAGCACCATATCCACCCCCACACTGCGGCCACTAGCCCGGGCCGGGATCCGCCGCGCCAAATTCGCGGCCACCTCCCGCGTGTCCTCATGGGGTGCGATAGGCACAATAATTTCGCGGCTAGGGCGCAAATACTGTTTCGCCAATGAACGGGCCTGGGCGTGGGCCACGTCGGCGGACCTCAAACTACTGCGGCTGACCAGCCCTGGAGCGGAGGTTTGCGGCTTACGTAAATGCCCGCCCCTACCGACGACGTCGGAAGCGTCCGCAGACATGCGCCTAGCTAACAGCTGGGCGAACTCCTCAATTTGCGCTGCACTCTGGGTGCGCTGGATGCGAAAAAGGCTCACGCTTTCAATGGTATGACTACCAAGTCACAAAAATATGGTTAAGCTGCACTTATGCGGCTTTTCCTAATGGTATTCGTGATCGCCTTGGCGCTGTATGCCCTCATTGACTGCGTACGCACACCCGAGGAGGACATGCCTGCGCGTATGCCTAAACACCTGTGGATTACGCTGATTTTAATGTTCTCCACCATCATGCTTGGCCCCCTGGCCTGGATCATTACCTCCCGGGTAAGCGCCGCTGAGAAACGCGGCGGGCAACTCAGTGGCGGGCTTTGGTCTGCGGAAAAAGGCGTAGATCTGCATCTGTCGCGCCACGCTTCCGCCCCGGCTGCTCCCGACGACGACCCTGACTTCCTGCGTAAATTGGATGAGCAGGTGCAAGCCGAAAAACGCCGTCGTCAACGCGAACAGCTCCAACAAAAGCGCTCCCAGCACCCCCAGACCAGCCCTGACCAGGCTAGCCGCAGCCAGGCGGGCCAGTCCAAGCCTGCAGAGCCCACTAGCGGCCCCCAGCCTGGCAAACCCAATGATCCCGCCAACAGCACCAAACCCGCCAGCAACCCCAAATCTGGTAGCCCTACCCAAGGCAGTCGCGGAAAAACTGAGGACGAACAGCCCGAAAACTAGGGCCAGTTACTGGAACTAGGGCCAGTTACTGGTGTCCACCTCACGGTTATAGGCACGCGCATGCAGCAACCAATCCCCCGGCAGCCAGCTACGGCCTACCAACTGGGGATGCTCAGGCAAAAACAAAGCAGCCCAAATAACCATAACTAGCTCAGCCCACTGCCCACGCACTTTCAAACGCACGTTGCCCTGCTCATTGGTGGCCGCCAGCATCACTTCACCCACACCGGTTACCTGGCACTCGCGGATTTGCTGGTAGCCAATGAACATCACGCCGTCAGGCGTGCCCAGGTAGATGCCGTGGGTGGATACGCTCAGGCGGGCGTTGGCCAGGTGGCGCCATTTTTCAACCGCGTCCCGCTCGGCGCGGCGTTTGCGGCGAGAATTAACTACCGCCTGGCCCCCAAAGAAGGCCGCCATCAGCGCCAACCCGGCAGCACCGCCAGCTAAAAAGAAGCCGCGCATAGGCTGATAGTTGCTGTTGTCACCGCGTTTAAAAGCCAGGATTTCCCCGTCGCAAGAACCCAGAATCACTTCGCCGCTGTGAGTGGAGCGAATCGGGTCAACCACTGGGGAAACCGGGTTGGGTTTAAAACCTGCCCGCACAGCGGTGAGCACCTGCGCGGTATTCCACCAAACATAGTCTTGGCCGGTCCAGGGACGTTGGGGTTGGGGGCGCGGCTGTAGGGTGCGGCTAGCAGCTGGCACTAACTCGCCGGGAGCTGCCCCAGCTGGCTGCGACGGCGTCGTAGCCCCCTGATCTTGCGGCTGCTGCGGCGCCGACTGGCTCACGCACACCCCTCGCCGTCGCCAATTTTCAGCCCGGCCACGCCGCTGCCAGGCACCATATCTTCAGCTTCACGCAGCAGCGCATTAGCCGGCTCAGTGTAGGCCAAGCCCACCAGGGTGTTGTCTTCAAAAGTTAAAGAGGTCAGGGACGCTAAAGAGCATTGGCGCCGGCGCGGATCGTGGGCCAGGGGGCGCCCATGTAGGAATAGGCTCAAAGACCAGATCGGTAACTGGTGTGAAACCAGTAGGGCCTCATGGCCGCGCGCCTGCACTAGGGCAGTGCGCACGGCGGCGCTCATGCGCGCCACCAGTTGGGTATAGGGCTCACCCCAGGAGGGGCGTAGCGGGTTGATGTAGTAAGCCCAGTGTTCGGGGTGGGCTAGCACCCAACGGTTACGGTTTACGGCAACGCCCTCAAAGTGGTTTTCGGCCTCAATTAGGCGCGCATCAGTGCCAGCTTTAATACCAAAAGCGGCGGCGGTGGGGGCTCCCGATTCCACGGCCCGCTCTAGGGGCGAGGTGGTTACCACGGTGATGTCTTTGCCGGTTTCCACTAGGTAATCTGCCACCATCTGGGCCATGGCATGGCCGCGAGGGGTCAGGTGGTAGCCAGGCATGCGCCCATAAAGGACGCCCTGGGGGTTATCTACCTCGCCATGACGCATGACGTGAATTGTTGTGCGCACCATAGCGGCAATTCTATGCCAGGGTCAGAGCCTCAGCACGTTTTAGTGTGCCAAGTCTGCGTCGGTAGTGATCTTTTCCAGCAGCTCAGTTAGTGTGGCCAGCTCACTGGGGGTGAAACGGTTGATTAGGTGGCGGCGCACCCCGTCGAGGTGAATGGGCGCGGTTTGAGCCAAAAACTCGTAGCCAGCCTTGGTTAGGTGGGCATAGACGCCGCGTCGGTCATTGGGGCATGAGGAGCGCAATACGTAGCCGGCACGTTCTAGCCGCCCTACCGTGTGGGTTAGGCGTGAGCGCGAGTAGGAGACTTGGTCAGCCAGTTGGCTCATGCGTACGCGCCCGGCTTCGCTTTCAAATAGGCGTACCAGGATCTCATACTCATACATGGAGATGGCGGCGGCCTCGTCTAGCTCGTGGTTTAGGCGCGCCGACACCAGTGTGCTGGCCCCTAAAAAAGCTCTCCAGGCCCGCATTTGCGACTCGGTTAGTAGGTGCCTGTCGCCCTGCCCGCAGCCGGTGGCATTGCTGGCTTCTTGCCCGCAGCCGGCAGATGCGACTTCTTGCCCACAACCGCTAGCTGGCTCGTTTGCGGCTTTGGTGGCTTCTTGCCCACAGCCGACGACGGCGCCCGCAGCGGTCGTTTTAGGTGCAGCTCCCTGCCCGCAGCCGCCTGCAACACTAGAGCTAGCGGAAGCGGCGACGTCGTCGCCCATACCCATTGCACCCGAAATTGCACCAGTGCCGCAGCTGGAGGCCATGTTTAAAGCTCTCATTTCTTACTAGATTGTGCGGCCCAAGCAGCCAGCAAAACAAAGTAGTTCAATAATAAAGTAAATCGTGGTGTGAAGGTAGCTATTTAAATAAACGAAATGGCTGCCACCCTAGGGATAGCAGCCATCCAAGCACTCACGTGCCAGGCGTCACTTCTTGTTACGACGCTGGTGGCGAGTCTTACGAAGCAGCTTACGGTGCTTCTTCTTGGACATGCGCTTACGGCGCTTCTTAATAACAGATCCCATATGAGAACCTCACAGTCTTGCTAAGCGTGCCCAACGGCACCATGATCGGTTGCGGCCGGGCACACCGGCCACATACGTGACCAAATGAGTTTAACGCGTCTCAGGAGCCAAATGCAGCCGCGTCGCCGTGGCTCCAATCACCTAAGCCACTGGCCATGAACTCCTGGACAGCCGCCACGGGCACCCGGTAAGAACGTCCCACACGCATTGCGGGGAGCTCACCCGAGTGCACCAGGCGATACACGGTCATCTTGGACACCCGCATCATGGAGGCTACTTCCGCCACAGTCATGAAGGCGGGAGTCTGAGGCTGTGCCATCGCGCTGATTCCTGTCCTTGGGTTGGGCCCGCATTGGCGGGATCGATGTAACTATACCGGTTTAAGCTGGCAAATACAGCCGTTTTGAATCTCGTTTTAACTACAGTGACGGCGCCTATCAGCCAAATTGGAAACCGCCATATAAATTAGGGCCAACTACCTAGGCACTAACTGGGTTAAGGTAAGTAAAGAAAGATACGTGTGGGTACCTACCGGCAGACCTGGCAAGCTACCAAGCGCCCTGCCGCTAGCCCCCATGCTCCCTGCAAAACGTAAGGTGACCTTTTGTTTTCGCGTGCTGTGCGGGCGTTTACCGATATACGCACCTGGCTGGAGCGGGTTGGACGCCACTCCAGCGCCCGCCTAGCCACGTGCCTATTCGCCGCAATTATCGTCATTATCACAGGCCTACTTGAGCTGCCTATTGCCACCGCCAGCGGCGAGCGCGCCCCCTTCGTTGACGCCCTATTTACTGCCACCAGCGCGGTTTGTGTAACCGGCCTAACCACTGTGGACACCGCCACCTACTGGTCTACTTTCGGCCAGGCCTGCATTATTTTGGCCACCGCCGTGGGCGGGCTGGGGGTTATGACTATCGCCTCACTTCTGTCCCTGGCAGTTTCGCGCCATGTGGGCCTGTTCCAGCGAATGCTTACCGCCGATGAGCACCAGTCCCGTTTGGGCGACGTCGGCTCGCTGCTGCGCGCAGTAATTATCGCCTCCCTGGCGGTTGAGGCCACCCTAGCCCTGATACTGTTCCCGCGCTTTTTAACGCTAGGCTACCCGCTGCTTAAAAGCGCTTGGTATGCCTTCTTTATGGCCTTATCCATTTTCAATAATGCGGGCTTTGTGATTATGCCCGATGGCCTAGCACCCCACGCTAGCGACTGGTGGATGTGTTTACCTATCGCCATAGGTACTTTTGTGGGGGCCATTGGTTTCCCAGTGATTTTGGATGTGCATCGTAACTGGCGTATGCCACGCAAGCTGTCTTTGCACTCCAAAATAACCATTTCCACCTACGTAATTATTTCGGTAATTAGCGCCATCTCTATCACCGCTTTTGAGTGGACCAACCCCTTCACCTACGGCCAGCTAGACACCAGCGGCAAGGTTCTTTCCGCCATCGTCAACTCCGTAAACGCCCGCTCTAGCGGCCTAGCCACCATTCCCACCTCGCTAATGCGCGAAACCACCTGGTTGCTGCAAGACGTCCTAATGTTTATTGGGGGTGGCTCAGCCTCCACCGCCGGCGGCATTAAAGTCACCACCCTGGCTGTGCTGGTGCTGGCGATCGTGGCCGAAGCGCGCGGCGACAGCGACATTGAAGTGTTTGGCAGGCGCCTACCCACCTCCACTGTGCGCGTCTCAGTGGCCGTGGCCTTCGTGGGCGCCTCCATCGTGGTGGTAGCCACCCTAATGCTGCTGTGGCTAACCAACCTCTCCCTTGACACTGTCTTATTTGAAGTGATCAGCGCTTTCGCCACCGTGGGCCTGTCTACCGGCATCACGCCGCTACTGCCCCTTGAAGCCAAGTATGTAGTGGTGGTGCTTATGTTTGTGGGACGTACCGGCACCATGACCGCCGCCAGCGCCCTGGCCATGCGTGATCGACGCCGCGTCATCCGCTTCCCTGAAGAGCGCCCCATGATCGGCTAGCGCCCCAAAACGACGACGACGCCGCTCCCCTGCAGCGCCCAGCCGCTCTGGCCGCCCCGCGCCGTCGCCGCCACCCGCCCCGCGCCGTCGCCGCTAGCGCCGCCCAGACCAAACAAGACAAAATCACAGCAAGACTTAAACTAGAACCATGCCCCAGGTAAACCATCAAGACTCCACACTCGTAATCGGCCTTGGTCGCTTCGGCACCGCCGTCGCCGCCACCCTCGACCGTCTAGGGCGCGAAGTGTTGGCAGTTGAGCACAACCCCAACACCGTACGCCAATGGTCCGGACGCATCCCCCTAATTGAAGCCGACGCCACCGACATGGAAGCCCTAGAACAGCTAGGCGCCACCGAATTTGGCACCGCCGTAGTGGGGGTGGCCTCCTCCCTGGAAGCCTCCGTACTAATCACCTCCAACCTGGTAGAGCTAGGCATCGGCCAAATCTGGGCCAAAGCCATCAGCGCTACGCACGGGCGCATTTTGCACCGCATCGGCGCCAATCACGTGGTCTACCCCGAATACGACGCCGGCCAACGCGCCGCCCACCTAGTGTCCGGACGCATGTTGGACTACATCGAAATGGAAAAGAACGGCTTTTCCATTATCAAAATGCGTCCGCCGCACGAATTACACGGCTTCACTATCGGCCAGTCCAAGGTGCGCTCGCGCTATGGGGTAACCATCATTGGTTTGATGAGCCCAGGTGAGCATTTTGAGTACGCCACCCCACAAACCATGGTGGGCGCTGAGGATATTTTGGTGGTAGGTGGTGACGCTAACCTACTAGAGCACTTCGCTAACCGCCCCTGAGCAGGGATTTTCTGAGCGCCAGCAAATAACAGCAGCCTATCCACGCCCGCGCAGGCAGTTGCACGCTCGTGCGCTGTTGCATTTACAAAGTGCCCACATTGCCGTCTTTTCCCCGTCTTTACAGCCCAGCGAGCAAAATTCTGAACTGTGATCCACAAATCACTAACTGCACAATGGGGTTTGGAGTTTGTATGAGCACGGTTGCAATTCTCGGGGCAGGCATTATGGCGTCGGCGCTAACCTTCCCAGTGACTGACAATGGGCACCAGGTGAATCTGGTAGGCACCCACCTAGACCGAGACATTATTGACTCAATTCAGCGCACCGGCATCCACCCGGAGCTGGGGCTGAAAATGCCTGAGAATGTAACCGCCTTCCAGCTAGAAGAAGCTGAGGCCGCTTTTGCCGACGCAGATGTGGCCATGAGCGGCGTTAACTCTTTCGGAGTTGACTGGGCCGGGGCGCACCTGGCCACGCTACTAAAGCCGGGCATGAAGGTTCTGTCCATCACCAAGGGTATGCAGGCCGCTGAGGACGGCACGCTGACCATGTTCCCTGATGTATTGCGCGCAGCCGTGGGTGAGCCTCTAGCCAGCCAGGTGACCTGGTCGGCAATTGTGGGTCCCTCGATCGCCGGCGAGCTGGCGGTAGGCCACGATACCTGCGTGGTGTTCTGTGGTGAGGACCAGGCCAGCCTGGATGAACTGCAGCAAATGTGGGCCACCGACTACTACCACATCTGGACTTCCACGGACTTCATTGGTCACGAGGTAGGCGCTGCCACCAAGAATATTTATGCTTTCGCCGCCGGTTTCGCTGACGGCCTGCTAGCCAAGGCTGGCAAGGAAAACGACCGCTACCGCATGTACAACTACGGGGCCGCCATCTTTGCCCAGGGGCAAACTGAGCTCACCCAGTTCATTGAGTTGCTGGGCGGCGACGTAACCACCGCTAAGGGCCTAGGCGGCGTCGGCGACATGTTCGTCACCTCTATGGGTGGACGCAATGTGCGCGCAGGCAAGTTCGTGGGCCAGGGCATCCCCTTCTCTGAGGTGCGTGACACTCACATGAAGGGGGTAACCATGGAGGGTGTGGCAGCCATTCGCGTGATTGGTGGGGCTCTGGCGCCGCTGACAGAGCGTGGGGTTATCAGTGAAGATGACTTCCCGCTGCTGCGTGCGCTACACGCCATCATTGTCGACGACGCCCCGCTAGAGATCCCCTGGGACAAGTTCTTTGGCGGTCGCCACTAAAGAGCGCGGGGGTCTACCGCATTTAACTAGTTAACTTTCGAAGGAGAAAAGTCAATGACTGATTTAGCGGCCCTCTTGGATGAGGCACTCAAAGACGCCACCGACACCAAGGCCGTAGCTTTCGGGCGCGGCGCCGTGCACCGCACCGGTGAAGTATTCGCCTCCACTTTCCCCGGCAAACGCGCCGTGGTAGTGGGCGATGACAACACCTTCAACGCAGTAGGTGCCACCACCACCGCCGGCGAGCCGGTAGCAGCTGGCCCCGCCGTCGTCGACTCCCTAAAGCAAGCAGGCGTGGAGCTGGAAGAAAACATTATTTTCCCCGGCACCCCCACCCTCTACGGCGGCTACGACAATGTGGAAATTATCCGCGAAAAGCTACGCGGTCTAGACGCTATTGCCGTTGTAGTGGGCTCGGGCGTGCTCAACGACCTAACCAAGCTAGCCAGTGGCGAGCTGGGGCGCCCCTACATGGTGGTATGCACCGCTGCCTCCATGGACGGCTACGCCTCCTTTGGCGCCTCCATCTCTAAGGATGGCTTCAAGATCACCCGCAACTGCCCCGCCCCGGCCGCCGTCGTAGCGGACCTGGACATTATGGCTGCCGCCCCCAAGCGCCTAGTGGCCACCGGCGTGGGCGACCTGATCGAGAAGATCCCCGCCGGTGAGGACTGGATCATTGCCGACATGCTCGGTGTCGAAGCCATCAACCACCAGGTGTGGCCGCTAGTGCAGGGGCCGCTGCGTGAAGCTATCAGCCAGCCCGCCCAGCTGCGTGCCGGCGACGCCGACGCCACCGCCGGTCTGGCCGCCGGGCTGCTAATGAGTGGCCTAGCCATGCAGGCCGCCCAGTCCTCCCGCCCCGCCTCGGGCGCCGGACACCAGTTCTCGCACCTGTGGGAAATGGAGGGTCACGGCCTGGACTGGGAGCCGCCGCTGACCCACGGTTTCAAGGTGGGCCTGGGCACGGTAGCCATCTGCGCCCTGTACGACGTCGCCCTGCGTAAAGACATCAGCGACCTCGACGTCGAAGCCCGCATTGCCGCCTGGCCCACCCGTGAAGGTATGGAAGCCCACGTGCGTCAGTGGAACCAAAGCGCCCCCAGCGGCCTGCTTGAGGCCGCCGTGGTGCAGACCGACGCCAAGTATCTGACCCCCCAGCAGCTGCGCGAGCGCATCCACACCCTGCAAAAGCTGTGGCCACAAATCAAGGAAACCTCAGCCAAACAGCTGCTTAGCGCTGAGGAAATCGCTGATGTACTCAAGACTGTAGGCGGCATCTACCACCCGGCCCAGATTGGTATCAGCCTGGAAAAGATGCGTGAAACCTACACCCGCGCCCAGATGATCCGCACCCGCTACACCATTTTGGATGTGCTGTGGGAGCTGGGCATTTTGGATGAGTGCGTAGACGAACTCTTTGCCCCTGGCGGGTACTGGGCTAGCGCACCGGTACCCACCGACCGCGTCAGCGGTGCTGAAAACTGAAAGCGCAAGCCCCTAACACAAGGAAGTAACATGGAAGAGACTTACGTTCTAGGTATTGACTTTGGCACGCTATCTGGGCGTGCGGCGATTGTGCGCGTGGCTGACGGTTTAGAAAAGGCCGCTGCTGTCTACGAGTACCCTAACGCCGTCATGGATGACGTACTGAGCGTGGCTGACGGCCAGAAGCTACCTGCTGACTTTGCCCTGCAAAACCCGCGCGACTACATTGAGGTGCTAAAGCACGCCGTACCTGAGGCTATCGCCAAGTCCATGGTGGACCCGGCCCAGATCAAGGGTATTGGTATTGACTTCACCTCAGCCACGGTAATTGCCGCTAAAGAGGACGGCACCCCGCTGTGTGACCTGGCTAAGTTCAACAACAACCCGCACGCCTACGTCAAGCTGTGGAAGCACCACGGCGCCCAGGAGCAGGCTGACCGTATTGTGTCCCTGGCTAAGGAGCGTGGTGAGTCTTGGCTGGCCCGCTATGGTGGCATCTTGTCTGCAGAGATGCTGCTACCCAAGGTGTTAGAAACCTATGAGAAGGCCCCCGAGGTTTATGCAGACACTGACGTGTTTGTGGACGCTTTGGACTGGATCGTGTGGCGTATGACCGGCAACCTGGTTTACTCCGCTGGCGACTCTGGTTACAAGCGTAACTTCCAGGACGGCGCCTACCCTTCCGAGGAGTTCTTGGAGCTGCTCTCGCCTGGTTTTGGCAAGGTATTTAGCGAAAAGATGCCCGGGCAGGTGCTGGCGCTAGGTGCTGAGGCCGGTAAGCTTACCGCCCACGCCGCCGCCTGGATGGGCTTGGAGCCTGGCATTAGCGTGGCCACGGGTAACATTGACGCCCACGTAACCGCTGCAGCTGTGCAGGCTGTGGAGCCGGGGCAGCTAACCGCTATTTTGGGTACTTCTGCTTGCTACATCGTCTCTGGGCCGCAGTTCCGTGAGGTTCCGGGTATGTTCGGGTGTGTCGACGGCGGCGTGGTGGATGGGCTGTGGGGCTTTGAGGCCGGCCAGTCCAGCATGGGTGACGTGTTTGCCTGGTACCTGGACAACGCCCTGCCCCACTCCTACGTGGTTGCTGCCGAAAAGGCCGGCATCAGCATCTTTGAGTTGCTTGCCGAAAAGGCCCGCGCCCAGGAGATTGGTGAGCACGGCCTGGTAGCTCTGGACTGGTTCAGCGGTAACCGTTCGATCCTGGTTGACTCTGAGCTTTCTGGCGCCATTTTGGGTATCACCATGACCACCAAGCCTGAGGACATTTACCGGGCTCTGGTGGAGGCCACCTGCTTCGGGGCCCGCACTATTATCGAGTCTTTCACCAACGCCGGCGTCAAGATTGATGAGATTGTAGCTAGCGGTGGCCTGATCAAGGACCCGTTCTTCATGCAGACCCTGGCTGACATCACCTGCGTGCCGCTGAGCGTGGCCACCACCAAGCAGGGTGGGGCGCTAGGCGCTGCTGCTCACGGGGCGGTAGCTGCCGGCTTCTACCCCAGCATTAAGGAGGCCTCACTGGCCATGGGTGGCAAGATTACGGCCGCCTACGTACCCAACTATGACCGTACCGCCCGCTATGACGAGCTCTTCAACGAGTACCGTCAGCTGCACGACTACTTCGGTCGCGGCGAGAACGAGGTTATGCACCGTCTCAAGGACATTCGTCGCCGCGCGGTTGAACGCAAGCGCGCCGCTGCTAAGAAGCCGCAGGAATGAAACTTGCAGATTTAAGCCAGTCCCAGCGCACTCAGGTAGAGCGCACCAAGCAGGTAGTAGCCGAGCTACACGCGCTACTACCTGCCTGGGCGCTGGTGGTTTGGACCGCCGGGAACGTATCTGAACGTGTGCCGGGCACAGACCTGTTTGTGATTAAGGCTTCCGGTGTGCCCTATGAGGGTATGGAGTCTGCCCACATGGTGGTGTGTGACCTGCAAGGACAGATACTTGACGACGACGATAGCGGGCTTGCTCCTTCCTCGGATACGGCAGCTCACGCCTACGTCTACCGGCACATGCCTGAAGTTGGCGGGGTGGTGCACACCCATTCCTCCTACGCCACAGCTTGGGCGGCAATTGGCGAACCTATTCCCTGTTGCCTGACCATGATGGCTGATGAGTTTGGTGGTGACATTCCACTGGGGCCGCTAGCAATTATCGGCGACGATTCGATCGGGCGCGGAATTGTTGAAACCTTACGCAACTGCCATTCACCGGCGGTGTTGATGGCCAACCACGGTCCCTTCACCGTAGGTAAGGATGGACGTAGCGCCGTAAAAGCTGCAGTAATGTGCGAAGAGGTAGCCCGCACCGCTTATCTAGCACGTACGCTAGGTGAAATTAAGCGGATACCTGATGACATGATCAAGCGGCTTAATGATCGCTACCAGAACGTCTACGGACAACATTAATACAGTCATATAGTCAAAACTATGACTAGTGAGTCTGCCTAGCTAGTGTGACTAGTGAGTCCACCTAGTCATATGACCAACGCACACGACTAGTTAGTCTGACTAGTGAACATGACTAGCGTTGGGGCCGCGTATACCGAACGGTATACGCGGCCCCACGTTTTATTGGGCGTCGTTTATTGCGCAAGCTTTGGCTAACCAGTCTCGCCTGGCGTAGCCCCAGCAAACTTGGCGCAGCTTAATGCGCCACTCTGCCAGTTTTGGCTGGCGCAGCTTTGGTGGCGCGACTTGGTTTAGTTCTCGGCCCAGTAGGCGTGTAGAGCGCGAGCCAGGTAGGGGCCGTCCTCAACCCCGCACATCTCACGGGCAGAGTGCATAGACAATAGTGCAATACCTACGTCAACAGTGGTGATACCTAGACGCGAGGCAGTAATCGGGCCAATGGTAGTGCCGCAAGGCACGGAGTTGTTGGAAACGAAATCCTGCGTGGGTACACCCGCCGCCTTGCAAGCACGCTTCCAGATAGCCCCACCTACCGCGTCGGTAGCGTAGCGCTGGCGAGCGTTAATCTTCAGCAGCGGCCCGTGGTTGATGAGCGGACGCACCTGCGGGTCATGCAGCTGGCCATAGTTGGGGTGAACGCTGTGTCCGGCGTCGGCGCTAATACAGCTAGAGCGAGCCAGCAGAGCCCGCTCGCCGTCGCCCACAAAGCCCATAACCGCAGCCAGACCATGCAAAACATCCTGCAGGAAGGGGCCGCCCGCACCTGAGCGGGTGCCACTACCTACCTCTTCGTGATCAAAGGCCACAAACACTGCAGCGTCAGTTTCTGTACCAGCCAGGTTTTCCAAGGCAACCAGGCCGGCATGAACACTAGAGAGGTTGTCTAGGCGCGAGCTGGCCAGGAACTCCTGGCGCAAACCAAAGACACTGGGAGGCTGCACCAAATAGGTGAACACATCGTGGAAAGCTAGCTGATCAGGACTAATACCAGCCTGCTCACACAGATAGTTTTCAATGTCGTGGCAACTTACCGCCTCGCCAGCCAGGGCGGTTAGCGGCAGCATGTGGGCCTGACGGTCTAGGTGCAGGTTTTCATGCGCACTACGGTCCAGGTGGGGAGCCACCTGCGCGGTGCGGGCAATGGGGCCAGTACGCACCAGGTGGACGGCGCCGTCGTAGGTGGTCAGACGTCCTGCCAAACCAACTTCACGGTCTAGCCAGGAGTTTTCTAGGGCGCCACCATAAATTTCGGCGTTGATCATTTCCCAGCCTTCGCGCACAATTGCCCCCTGGGGCTTGAGCTTGAGCGCCGGAGAGTCAGTGTGGGCGCCAACAATCCTGAAGCCAGTGCGCACACTGGGAGCGCTAGGTAGGCACCAGGCCGCAATGGCGCCGTCGCGAATCACATATCCGCGCGCCGGAATGGAACTATCCCAAGCCACGGTCTCATCTACAGCCTTAAACCCGCGCTTTTCCAAGCGGGCGGCCACAGCCTGGGCGGCGTGGTAGCTGGTGGGAGAATCAACAACAAACTGACTGATTGCCTGCGTATAGTCAGGCACCTCAAATCCACTCATAGTTCAATTGTTGCACTTTGCCCCTTAGCTACCCAAGGCAAGCTTAAAAACTCCAAGGGCCGCACTCAGTGAGCACGACCCTTGGGAACCGCCGTTTAGATGAGGCAGCCAAGCCCCTAGCGATAAACCTTAGTGACCGCCGGCCCTAACCACACCAGCAAGCGGGATGTGGTTGAGTACAGGCGAGTTGTTGGCGTTAGTGATGGCGTTCTGGCTACCGATTTCCCTCATGGTAACCACTGCACCCATAACGATTGGTAAGGAGGTTAGCGGGGTGTTGTTGGAGTGTACGTGCAGCACCGCACCGAAGTGGGCGTTAGTCTTGGCACGCAGATCGTTCTTCTCATAGCGCCAGGTGCCCGAGAAAGTGGATACATAAGGCGTCCAGTTGCTGATATCCGCGCCCAGCTTGGCCTGAACCGCCTTGGCGTGGTCGCTAAAGCGCGGATCAGCCAGCATCCCGGCCAGGGTCTTAGCCTCCGGTTTAGACCAGGAAGCAAAGTTCAGTGAGGTGGTGGGCCAGTTGATGCCATCGGTGTTGCCGGTAACTGGCTGCCAGTCGACATTGGAGTACTCCGCCGTGTTAATCCAGAATACCTGGTACAGGCCAGTTAGGTTGGCCGGCGTACCAGCATTGGGACTAGCCAGACCAGTGTCCTTAGAGGGGTAAGTGGAGCCGTCAACGTTAGGCCAACCAACCGGAGCGAATTCTTCATTACCATCGGAGCCATTGTTATAGAACCCGAAGTAATAGGTCTGATCAGCATTGATGCGCGCGTCACGTTCCTGTCGAGGGTCGTAGCCATTAGGGATGTTGGCCGGAGCACCCTGGTTCCAGCTATAACCGGAATAGACCGGGTTTAGCTGAGAGGTATTGACGGCTGCGGCGCTAGCGCACACCGCAATTGCTGGGGCAGCCCATACTGCTCCACGCAGCACCTGCCGACGTTCTACACCGCTAGGCATGTCTGTCTCCTATTTTTGACATAGATATAGTTCTGCTTAAGGGAGACCGACAACGGAGTCACACCGGTTTTAGGGGTGGGGGAGATATGACTTCCGTGGTACGGCTGGGAGGGGGGTACCACTAGTTTAGACCGGAGTCTAAGCAGGTGAGCACCATTGCTACGGGAATTTATCCCAAATCTACATGCCGGGCAATTAGTCCCGACTTACTTGGCCATGTGACGAGCTGGTCAACAAGTGGAGCCTATAAAGGTGCTTAATGCATTTTGTTGCAAATTTGAGACCTTTCAGGGGGGCGATTTAGAGGGCTTACAACCCCACCACAACCCTAAAAGACTTAGATCACATAGCCTTTAACTAGTTAAACATGTAGAGTCTTGTTCCGGTCCCCTGGATGTAATCTCTACATATCTTCCCCTACCCATTTGAAGGATTTCTCTAATAATGACTGAAATCAAGCGTCGTACCCTTGTTAAGGGCTCTGCCTGGGCCGCTCCGGCTGTTCTAGTGGCTGAGGCTGCCGCTCAGGCCGCTACCTCCCCTAATGACATCATCCCCGTGGCCCAGATGTACATGAAGATGCGCGGCACCCCCGCCAACATCAACGCTGCAGGTGTTGCTGCCGGCCGTAAGGGCCTAACCTGTGAGGAAATCGGTGGTTGGCCTTACGCCGTTAACGGCAAAATCGACTGGAACAACACCCTGGGTGGTGGCCGGGCTACTAACAACCCCAGCATTGCCCGTGTTGGTACTGCTTACCTGAAGAGGCAGGGCGTCAAGTTCTACTTCGGCGCCAAGTCTGACGCCGGCGAGAACGGTCTGGACATCACCGTTGCCCCCGGTGGCGCTGAGCTGGACCCCAGCCGCATCGTTAGCACCAAGGTTATGTTCCTGCTGCCGAAGGCTGCTTACGGTGACACTCCGACCTTCACCAACATCTCCTCCAGTAACGAGGGTGGCTACCCCTGGGACTCTTGGGCCACCAACGGTTCCTGGACTCCGCTGACCCAGAAGGCCATGACCGACCTGCGTAACAGCCCCGACACCGCTTCGGTGCTGAAGAAGGTTGACGCTGGTGACTTCACCACCCTGACTACCTTGAACGGCACCGTTGAGAACACCCTAAACACCAAGTGGAACGCTTGGGTTGGTGAGTACCACGGTACCTGGACCAAGTCCCCTAACGGCCTGAAGCTGACTGCTGACAGCCCCTTCGCCATGGCCCTGACCCTGAACCAGACCGGTCTGTCTGAGACCCTGACCCGTCTGATCTTCATGCCGGTCTTCGTGATCACTTACCGTATGCCCAACGGCAAGGTGGTTTACTTGCACCGTTCCAACGTACGTAACATGTACTGGCAGCTGACCGTGACCGGTAACCCCGGCTTGGATGACAGCCTGCCGGCCGAGGACGGCAAGCGTTGCCTGCCTAGCGCTCACCAAGACCACATTTAATGCCCAGGCCGGCTAAGGCGGGCAAATTTTAAGGGGGCGTATCAGTTTCAACTGGTACGCCCCTTCTTGTTGTCTGCAGACACAGGCAAAATCAGACAAATACAGGCAAAATCATCCCTTCCCTATAATTTTTCCATGGGGTTTTATAGGGAACGGACGATATTTCAGTAACGGACGGTTTTATAAGTAACCGCACCCTAGTAACTGCACCTGGCCACCACACCCCGACAGTCGTATCCTGACAACCTCATCCTGGCAACCGTGGTGGTGGCCGTTCCTAGTGGCCGTGGCCTAGCACCTGGGCGGATACCAGTACAGCTACCGCGCCTTGGTGCAGTTATTAGTGCAGTTCCAGCGCCACTATCTGGGTGCCCTTAACGACGACGTCGCCGCCACCCCCAGCTTCAACGTCACCTTCCGGCGTCGTCCCTAACTGCACCCAGGCGGGCCGGCGACGCAAATGCACCACTACCGCCTGGCCTGGACGCAACCAGGGATCACTGTCAGGGAGTTTGGTGGCCAATTCAGGACCCATATATTCACGTAGAGTCTCAAAAAGCAGCGGCAAACAGGGCCGATGCACACACAGCGCCAGCGGATAGCTAGGTTCCGACTGGCCCACAGCCCCAGGTTCCGGCTGGCCCGCAGCCCCAGGCCCGGCCTGGCCCGCAAGTGCAAGCCCAGGCTCGCGGCCCTGCGAACCAGCAGGCTCGCGGCCCTGCGGCCCCACAGCCTCAGGTTCCGGCGGGCCATCAAGCGCAGACCCGCGCTCCAGCAGATCCCGGAAACTAGCCTGCATCAGCTCAGGCGCCATCAATGCACTGACCTCGGTGAATGCCTCGTCACTGCGCAAATCCAGGCCGCAGCCATGCGCATAGGGCGCCAAGGTGTCAACGCAGCGCCTCCAGGGCGAAGAAACCAGTTCCCCTACCCCATAGGCGCTAAGCAGAGCCGCAACGTCCCGGGCCTGGGCTTGCCCCCGACCCATCACCAAAGGCCGGGTAATCTCACTATTAATCCCATAACCCCAGGTGGCGCGGCTAACCGCCTTGGCGTGGCGCACCAGCACCAAGCTGTGCACCTGCAGCTGCCCGCTTTCATACCAGTCCACCAGGCGCGCCAGCAGGCGCTTGTCGTCAGCGTGGGTGAGCTTGCGGGCAGCCTTTTCCGCCTTCCACCAGCGCACCTTGTCGATTTCGCGCTTGGACGCGGGTTTTACCGCAGCTCGCAACCCCTCCCCCGGGCCAGCCTCAGGTAAAACCTGGGCCGCCCAGTACAGGGTGCGTTTTTTGCGTCCGCTTACTAGACGACGGCGAGCCTTGCCCAGGTAGCGCCCCAGCACAATCTGGCGGCCGGTTTCCTCAGCTACTTCTCGGATGGCGGTGAGCACCATGGATTCACCGGGTTCGGCTTTACCCTTGGGGAAAGACCAGTCGTCATAGCGCGGTCGGTGCACTACCAGCACTTGCAGCTTATCGTTTTTAAGACGCCACACCAGCGCGCCGGCGGCTAGCACCGGCGGGCGGCGTGAGGCCTTGATCCGCAAGCTTTTCTTGGAGCGCTTGCCGCGTTTGCTTTGCTCACGCGGTTTGCTTAGCTTGCTGCGCCTGGTCTGTTGCTTGCCTTGTTGCTTGGCCTGCTGCTTGCTGCGCGCACCAGCCTTAGCTACAAGACTCATTTAACCCGGGCCCGGGCCTGGGACATAAGCACGTTTTGCACGTCCTCAAGCTCCTGTCCGTCGTCGTCATGAGTGCGCCGCTGCCAGGTGCCGTCGGGAAGTAGGTGCCAGGCGCTGATGCGGCCGGAGGTTTCCAGGTCAATCAGCCAATGCAGGCGCTCCACCAGATCCGGCTGGGTGATCTTAACCAGGGCCTCCACGCGGCGGTCCAGGTTGCGGTGCATCAGGTCAGCGCTACCAATGAAAATCTCGGGGTCGCCGTCGTTAGCAAAGGCGTAGATGCGCGAGTGCTCCAGGTAGCGGCCCAGGATTGAGGTGACGTGAATGTTTTCGCTTAAGCCCTCAACTCCGCTGCGGATCCCGCAAATACCGCGAACCACCAGGTCAACGCGCACACCCGCACGCGAGGCGCGGTAGAGGGCGTCAATAATGCGCTCATCAACAATGGAGTTAACCTTGATCTTGATCCAGGCTTCACGCCCAGCCAAGTGGTTGTCAATTTCGCGCTTGATACGTTCCAGCAGCCCGTTACGCAGACCGCGCGGGGCTACCAGCAGGCGACGGAAGCGGGCGCGTGGGGCATAACCTGAAAGCTGGTTGAACAGCGTGGTCAGGTCTTGGGCGACGTCGCGGTCGCAGGTCAACAGGCCCAGGTCCTCATAGCCACGGGCGGTCTTGGGGTGGTAGTTGCCCGTGCCCACATGGCAGTAGCGGCGCAGGCCGTCAGTTTCCTGGCGCACCACTAGTGACAGCTTGCAGTGGGTTTTAAGCCCGATCATGCCGTAAACCACGTGTACACCGGCCCGCTCAAGTTTGCGTGCCCACACGATATTGGCTTCTTCATCAAAACGGGCCTTGATTTCCACAATGGCCACAACCTGTTTGCCCAGTTCAGCGGCCTCAATCAGGGCGTCAACAATGGGTGAGTCGCCACTGGTGCGGTACAGGGTCTGCTTGATGGCCAGTACCTTGGGGTCGTGGGCGGCCTGGGAGATGAACTCCTGGACGCTGGTTGAGAAGGCGTCGTAGGGGTGGTGCAGCAAAATGTTGTGCTCACGGATGGCCGCGAAAATGCTGCGGGGCCGCGCTGATTCGCGCGGGTTGATCCCGGCCGGGGTGACTGGCACGTAGCGCTTGTATTTGAACTCGGGGATGTCCAGGTCGTGAATTTCGGACAGGTCAGACAAGTTCAGTGGCGCGGGCGAGACAAACACGTCTTCTTGCGTGATGTTTAGCTTGCGTACCAGGTAGGTGCGCACAAACTCGCTGATGGAGTCTTCTACCTCCAGACGCACTACCCGCCCAAAACGACGGCGTCCCAGCTCTTTTTCCATGGCAGCGAGCAGGTTTTCGGCGTCGTCCTCTTCAACTTCGAGGTTTTCGTTGCGGGTGACGCGGAAGACGTGGTGCTCCACGATTTCCATGCCCGGGAAGAGATGGTCCAGGTGGTAGGCCACGACTTCCTCAAGCGGGATGAGCGCCAGGTTGCGCGGTTTAGCGTTGGTTAGCTCGCGCCCGGGCACCTGCACGAATCGTGGCAGGGAGTCGGGCAGTTTGATGCGGGCGAAGTGGTTTTTGCCGCTGCGCGGGTTGCGCAGCATAACCGCCAGGTTCAGTGACAGGCCGGAAATGTAGGGGAAGGGGTGCGAGGGGTCCACCGCTAGCGGGGTCAGCACCGGATAGACCCGGTAGCGGAAGTAGCGGGTGAGCTTGTCGCGTTCTTCCTGGTTTAGTGATTTCCAGTCGGTAATTTCGATGCCTGCCTGGGCCATGGCTGGGCGTACGTCATTTTGGAATAGCTCGGCTTGGGCGGCGGTGAGTCTCTTGGCGCGCGAGGTGATTAGCTCTAGCACCTGCTTGGCGTCTAGCCCGGAAGCGCGTACGGGGGTGATCCCGGCGGCGATGCGTCGCTTTAGCCCGGCCACGCGCACCATGTAGAACTCGTCTAGGTTGGAGGAGAAGATAGATAGGAACCAGGCGCGAGTTAGTACTGGCAGGTTGCGGTCTTGGGCTTGTTCCAGCACGCGCTTGTTGAAATCTATCCAGGTCAGTTCCCGGTCTACGAAACGCTCGGGGAATTCGTCTAGCGCGGGCAGTTTTTCTTGCAGGCGGTCGATGTCCGCCCAGTACTCCTTACTTGAGGGGTCTACTACCTCTACAGCTTCTACTGGCTTGACACCGTCTAGTTGCGTGCTGCCTGCGGTTTTTACGATGCCGACGACGGCGCCCGGCTTGACATCTTTTGTCTCACCGGCACGCTTGGCCGCGTCAGCTTTAGCGTCATTGGCGGCGGTTTTACCGCTCGCCTTTACACTGTCTACCTTGGCGCCTTTAGCGCCAGTAGCATCCTTGGTTCCAGTAGCACTGGCACTAGCGGCGGCGTCGACTTTAGCTCCCGCGCCAGCGCCGTCGGCTTTGCCCCCAGCGCCACCAGCAGCACTAGTGCTACCAGCTTTAACTCCAGCGCTACCAGCTTTAGCCGAACCAGCTTCATCAGCAGCCTTTGCGCTGTTGGAGGGCTTGGTGGTCTTGCCGCGCTTTGAGTTCTTCTTAGCGTTTTTAGCCGGCGGCACGTCAGCCCCAACACCGCCTTTAACGCTTTCGTCGGCGCCAGTCTCGCCAGCTTCAAGCACTTCGATAGCAGCTTCGACGCCGCTAGCGTCAGCGTCGGAGCTTACCTCCTCTTCGAAGTCCTCGTCCGCGTAGGCGGGGCCAGCGTCATCCTCGAAATCTCGGGGGTCTGCGGTTTCAATAACGGCGGCTATGGCTGCGTCGGTGCGCTTGGCTTCTTCGACGTCGACATCCTGTGCAGCGTGATCTTGCATACTCGTATTCTGTCAGTGATAGAGGTTAATTGTTTCAGCAATATTGTACTGATATTTGGGTGTTAATGTCCCTGGGGATTAATCCAGTTTCCCGACGGCGGCTTTAGTAGCTGCTTCACGTAGCTCTGCGGCGGTGGCAGCCAAGGCGCGAGCACGGGAGGTGACCATGTCGTAAAGCGGGTCGTTTTCGTCAGTAATCCAGCTGTCTTGCTCACTAGCGCGGCTGAGGCGTTCTAGCAGGGCGGCGCTGGCTAGTAGCGTGGGGTACAGCTGGGATCGGCGCGACGGCGTCCGTTGGCTGCCAGCGAATGCACCGCCTAGCAGCAGCTCGTTTAGTTGAGTTTGCACCTGGGACACACTGTCTACCCGCTGCCCCTGGGATAAAGCGGCTTCAAAGCGGGCCTGAGCGGCGTCGTCGTTAATAGTTACTGCTGTGGCGTAACGCGACTCTACCAGGGCCGGGTCGCGCTCAATCCATTCGCGTAGCAGTAGTAGGCGCCAAAGCGCGCCAGGTAAGGTGCCCGCAGGGCTGGTGGCCCACAGCTCGCCAATCACATCTACGCCATGGGAGGCCACAACTTTTCGCAACCCAGCGGCGGTTAGCGTGGTGTCAGTGTCCGCACCAAGGTAGCCACCAATGAGCAGCTGGGCGCTTTGGTGAGCCAGAGCGGAGGTGGCGGCAGTGTCTTCAGCGCCGGTGTAACGCTCAGCTTCGGCGGGTTCCATGAGGACGGGGCGGTGGAATTGGCGGGTCATACATGCCTCCTTTTAGACGTAGGCTAACAAGTCCGCTATGATGGGGGCTGTCAGTTCGCTGCGGGCCGTTCCAAAAGCCCGTTAGGCGTTGCTCGCATCCGCAAGATGCTAGCCGTGCAGCAGTGAGCAGGCCTGCCCCCTTAGCTCAGTTGGTTAGAGCTACGGACTTTTAATCCGCAGGTCGAGGGTTCGAGTCCCTCAGGGGGTACTTTTCAGACAGTGCACCCTCACCAAGATTTGGTGGGGGTTTTGCTTTATTTCTACAGAACTCGCTATTTCCACAAACTCAGCAATTGTAAAATGAAGTTCAGAAGGCTGATCATAGGCGTCATTGCTTTTTCTTGCTGACAGTAGGCGCATGCACAATAACTCCAACACCTACCCCGACTCCCACTCCCGAATCTGAAGCTGCACCCGCTCCCGTGCCAGCACCAGAATCTGAATCTCAGTCGGAAGAAAACAGTGAGGAAGCCGAAGCGCCCGCCGACGAGTCCAGTTCTGTCTACTACAGCAACTGCACTGAAGCTTGGAATGCTGGAGCTGCCCCTATTTACCGTGGCGAGCCCGGTTATCGAATTGATTTAGACCGCGATAAGGACGGCGTTGCTTGCGAAAAGCGCCCCTCACGTCGTCACTAGCTGGTAACTAGCTAACTGGTCACTATTCGCCAGCAGCCTATGAAAGGCTGGAGATTTTAGAGGCTCATGGGGCATAATGGAGGCAGCCAGCCCCCGCGAGGGGACTGACTGCCTCTGACCACTGTTGTTTTAGTTCTTGAGCAGTGGCGTGAGGGCTACAATCAAAGCCGCTAGGGCCTGGATGAGAGCAGCGACAGTTGCGATGTCAACGCTCTTCTTCCGGGCCTTTCGCTTGCCTTGACCAGTCTTGGACTTGCCAGACAATGAGCCCACCTCCTCTCAAACCCCCAATCGCTTCCCAGCCATAAGCCACTAGAAGATGTACTGGGAACGTTGGCCGCTTAAAAGAGGGCAAAATAAGCCTAGCAAGCCCTTGGCAAGTGGCGGTTCAAAATTAGAGCAGCGTTTTAAGCTCACAGCCCAGAAAAAAGGCTGGAGGCAGTAAATAAGCGTGAGGCATAATGGAGGCAGCCAATCCCCTATTTAAAGAGGACTGACTGCCTCAGCCACTGCTACTTAAGAGCGATGAGCAGTGACGCGAGGGCTCCAATCAAAGCCGCTAGGGCCTGGATGAGAGCAGTGACATTCGCGGTGTCAATGTTCTCCTTCCGGGCCTTTTGCTTACCTTGACTAGTCCTGGACTTGCCGGACATAAGCCCACCTCCCTTCTAACCCCAATCACTTGCCAGCCATAAGCCGCTAAAAGAGGTGAGCTGGTAGTGTTGGCCGCTTCAAAGAGGGGCAAGCTAAGCCTAGCTCAAGGTTGCCTGCGGTTCGAACAAATGTTGCTACCAAAATCAGCATGTTGCGACGACGCAAATCTAGCAGTCACTAAGGCTACCTGCTGTTTGGTGCTACTTACTCTTTAGAGATAGCAACCTGCAACCATCCAGGGCAAGCTGTCACCACAATCATCATGATCTCCCAGAACAGTACTAACAAAGCAGTCCACAGCAAATGGACTCATTATTAAAACAAACCCAACCAGTGCGCTACGTACTGCAACTATATGCAGTATCTGCCGCTTTCGTTCGTGTTTACCCACAGGAAGTTGGGCAGCTGACTGCTTAGGTATAACAAAGTTTTTATCAAAATTAGCTACCATCTGATTCCCGATCAACCACTTTCGAAATTCTTATCTTTTGTAGTTACTACAACATTAAGCCCCCTAAACCATACCAATATTTCAGTACAGCTTTTATTGCTTTAGACAAAGCATACCTTCATGATTGTAGATATAATTGGAGCTTTAATCTGTCGGTTCCGAGGAGTGCTTAGGTCAGGGCGTTCAAATATAGTACTAAATGTACCGAGATCTTTCAGATGAACGATATATGAATCCTCATCATCGAAAAACCTCAGTCCTTACCTAGTCACGATGTGCAGACCCCCGCACACCACCCCCACACCTTCGAGCGCGAAAAGCAACAAAATCAGCAACTATAAGAAATAAAAATCCAAAAGGTACCAACATAAAAAAAGATATTAAAAACATCAAGAGTGCCCAACCTACACCACTGCTATATTCTTCAGAAACAAGGAGAGTAACAATGAACACTATAAGTGGACTAACTATTAGAAACAGTCCAATTCTGACAAATACAGTTGAAAACGCTGTTAAGATTTCGCATTTCTGACGGCCTAATTCCCGCGAGCCCTTACCTATCTGAGCAACCTTTTCGGACCTAGCCAGTTTTTCATTAAACGCTTTTTCCGACTGGTCATCAGGATTTGATACATCATCAATCAGAGACAGCGTATAGAATTCGACATTAGTTTGATCATTATTCATTTTCTAACTTGCTTTGCCGTGAACAAGATGAACTATCACCCATTGTAGATACAACCCATACGCGAATAAAATCCTTGCCAACACTAATATCGAACCCAATCTACTTACACAGATTCTTGCCAAAATCAAACATAATTAGTGCAACAGCAGATAGCACAAGCCCTATTGGAAAAAAAGTTATAATCATAAAAAAAAGCCCCCAAGCTAAGCCATCTTCATTATTACCATGATACCCTGACAGAAGAGCAGCATAAATAAATGGGCTTAAGAGCATGATCACACCTGCAATACCAAGGTAGCGCGCTGCCGTAAAGTAATTCTTTCGCTCACGCTTACCCTTAGCAGAAAGCACCTTTTTCGGCGGCGGCACAAAGGGCATTGGTTGCTGCATAACTGGAGGCACTTGTCCGCTTATCTGCTGCGACCTAGCCAGCATTTCCCTTAAAGCCTCCCCAGGCTGCTTATCAGGTATTTCCTGTTCCATCAGCTACCACTCCGTCCGCTCAAGGCACTCGCAAGTGATTTGATTACGTTTTATTGCAACTGCCGCCAGGGCACCCTGCTTTGGGGGCCCTGGCGGCTAGTCTATCGCGCAAAGCTCATTCCACTTGGCGCATTAGCGCCGAGAGTAGCTCAGTGTGGGCCTGTGGCCAGCCCACCAGCACGCTACCGGGGTAGCGCACATCCAAAGGCGTGCCGTCCAGGCGAGTAAATGTCACGCCGCTTTCTACACAGATCAGGTATGCCGCAGCGATGTCCCAGGGAGATACCCACATGTGTACAAAGGCGCCAGCCCTGCTAGCGGCCACCTCCACACATTCAAGCGCCGCCGAGCCGTAGCGGCGGTGTCCGCGTGATTCCACCAGGCAGCGCGTCAATCGAGGCAAAGCCACGATTTCCTTAATGTCGGTGATGATCACAACCTCACGCCGTCCACGCGTCTCATTGACCCGCGCCAGTGGCTGCCCATCACAGTAAGCCCCCTGCCCAGCGATAGCCGTATAGGTGAGCCCAGCGACGACGTCGACCACTACCCCCAGCACCGGGCGCCCATCCTCACACAGGGCCAAAGAAATGGCGTAGTCACGGTGAGTGGTTACGTAGTTCATGGTGCCATCAATGGGGTCAAGCACCCACACCCGCCCCGCAAATGAGCTGACAGAATGGCCTTCCTCCCCCAGTAGCGGGTAGCCCGTGGCCGCCATCAGCATCTCACTGATGTAGGCCTCAATGCTCTTATCCACCGCCGTAACCAGGTCATTGCGGTTAGATTTGGTTTCAACATCCAGCTCAAAACCGGGATCTAAGACAGTCTGGCGTACCCCCGCTAGCAAGTCACAGACTATCTCCAGCAAATCCTCTAAATCCAGATCCTTAGCTTCACTCGCTTTATCAGCCGCCATTTCTAGCCTTCCTTTTCGCCTTGGATGTCTTTACCGTCTTTGCCGTCAGCGCCAGCAAAAGCCCGGTCGGCACGGATCATGCGCTCCTCAAATAGCGCCACCAGCAGCAAGCAGGCCAAACCAACCGCTGCTGAAATAATCAGTACCGTAAAGGTAGAACCCCAACCGTGCAGGTTGTAGCCCAAAATGTTAAGCCCATCCTTCTCAGGGTCAGCGATATAGCCCAGCATCACCTTGGCCATGGAGTCACCAAAGATGTAACCAAAAGCGCGCGGCACAGCGTTAACCACCACCGTGGCAGTCTTAGGCGCAAAGCCAATCACGCAAATACCAATCAGAGTTACCGGCCCAAAGATCAAGAAACCGATAAAGAACAAAGACACGTAGACCGCCGTCGGCGTAGTGGCCTGGGAGTAGGTGAGAATCGGGATAATCACCAGGCCCAAACCAATTGCGGCGGTAAACGCGCGCCTACCACCCAAACGGTCAGAGAAGTAACCCCACAGTAGCGAGCCAGCCAAACCACCCAGCTCCAGGCCAACCGTAGAGTTAACCGCCCACTGCTTGCTAAAGTGCAGCGCCTCAGAGGTGTAAAGCACGTTCCAGTTATCAATACCGATACGCACCGAGTAAGCCGCCACGTTTGCAATGCATAGGAACCAGATGGCCGGGTTTTTAACCACGTAATTCCACACGATCGCACCCTTAGACATGGAGGTGGTGACAGTGTCTACCTTGGATTCGGGCTCACCAAAAATAGCTTCAGGCTTGTCCCAACCAAGCTCGCCGGGCTCATCTTTACCAAACCACATGCCCCACAAACCAATGGGGATACAGATCAGTGCGGGCACAATAAACATGCCGGCCACACCGCCACCAAAGAAGGTGTTGGCACCCCACAGAGCCAGCGCACCGGCGATCATGGCACCAATGTTGTGCGAGGCGTTCCACCAGCCGATAAAGCGCCCACGGTATTTACGTGGAGTCCACCGGTTCATGGTGGAGTTACAGCAAGGCCCACCCGGCGCCTGCGCTAAACCGTTTAGGCTCCACAGCAGCACCATGATACCCATCGGGTGGTTCACGCTCAGCAGCACCCCACCTACCAGCACGCTCACCACGCCGGCACTGACCAGCAGGAAGCCCAGGATACGTTTAGTGTTTCGCCCATCGCACAGGAAGCCCAGGATCAGGCCGCCAAAGCCGTAGGTGAGCGAGAATGCGAAACCGATCGTACCCAGCTCGGCAGTGCTCAGCCCGGCTTGCTCTTTCAGCAGCGGCTGGGCGGCCTTGAAGTTAGTGCGCAGCAGGTAGAAACCGCCGTAAACCACAATGAGCACGGCGTAAGTCTTTAAAAATTCCCCTAGCCAAGCTTTCTTTTGCTGCTCCAAAGTTAGTTTGGTAGTTCCGGTGCGCAGCTCAAAAAATCGCGTCAGTGCGCCCATACGTAAACCTCCTTGCTTACAAGTTGCCACAGGCCACGACGCCTGCAGCGGAAGTTTCTCCACTATAGCGCAGCAAGGTTAACTTAGGTCACATTTGTTCTACTTATTTAGTGCCGACGCCGCCGCCTGCACATCCGTTAAGTTGTTCTTGTGCTATGGCCGGCCCCGATGGCGACGACGCCACCCTCCTCCGCTGCGTCCTAGCGGGCAGGGCTGTGCTTAGCTGGAGAGAGCGCATCAGGGCGTCGGCTGCGCCCGTTGCTCGCTTCAGGCGGCAAGGGCAGGCCAGCTCAGGCCTGCGGGCGCAGCTGCACCATTAATGACTCCAGGGCTAGCAGCGGCGAAACATAGGTTTTTAGGCGGGTGCGGCACTGCTCTACAGCGGCCACCCTAGCCAGTGTCTGCTCAGCCGTAGAGCCGGCTGCCACCTGGCCAATTTCTTGCTCTAAGGCAAGATTGACACTGTCTAACTGACTGCCTAGTTGACGTGAAAGCACGTCGCGATAGAAAGACAGCAGATCCACCATGGCCCGGTCTAACACGTCAGTTACAGCGCGTTTAGCACGACGTTTCTGGTTGTCTTCCAGGGCTTTGATCTGGCCGCGCATGGCTGGGGGAATACGACTCTCCCCCTCTAAACCAAGCGTGCGGATCAGGGCCGCTTTTTCTTGGGCGTCGCGGGCTGTGGAGGCAGCTTCAGCTTCTTTTTCGGCCTGTTCTAGCAGGTCAGCTGCCGCAAAAACGGCGTCACCCACACTGCGCAGCGAGATCGGGGCAGACATAAGCGCGCGCCGCCGCTCCCAGGCTCCCTCATCTTTGGCCAGGTGCCGGGCCAAACCGATATGGGACTGGCTGGCCCGGGCGGCCCGCAAAGCCAGCTGGGGTTCGGCGCCGTCGCGCTTAACTAAAAGATCAGCCACTGCCTGAGCGCTGGGCACACACAGCCGCACCAGGCGACAGCGCGAGCGAATGGTGGGTAAAACGTCCTCGCTGGAGGGCGTGCACAGCAGCCACACCGTATAGGGCGGCGGCTCCTCAATGCTTTTAAGCAGCACGTTTGTGGTGCGCTCATCCATACGGTCGGCGTCTTCCACCAGGATTACCCGCCAGCGCCCCTGCCAGGGCATCCGCCCGGCCTGCTCAATCAGGCTTTTAACCTCATCGATGGTGATAATCATGCGGTCGGTGGCTAGACGCACCACATCAGGGTGGGTGCCGGCCAGGGTTTGGCGGCAACCTTCACACTGGCCGCAGCCAGGCTCAGCGCCGGTGCATTCAAGGGCGGCAGCAAAGGCTAGTGCGGCGGTGGATCTACCTGATCCGGGTGGGCCGGTAACTAGCCAGGCGTGAGACATGGCTGCTGTGGGCACTTGCGGGCGTGCCCCCGTGGCGGCGGCCTGGAATGTGGCCACCACCTGCGCTTGCCCGACCAGCTCGTCCCATACGCTCATGCGTCAATAATTCCGCGTTCTTTCAGCAGTTCGCTAACCAACGCGCGCACCTGGGCAGCTATCTGCTCAATTTCGACGCTGGCATCAATGATTTTTATGCGCTCTGGTTCCTGCTCAGTTAGGCGGTGGAACTGCTCGCGCAGGCGATACTGAAATTGCAGACCTTCGGCTTCAATCGCATCTGCCTGGCCACTGCGGGTGTGTACGCGCTTGGCGGCAAGCTGCGGATCCGCGTCTAGCAGCAAAGTTAGGTCTGGCAGCAGCTCATCGGTGGCCCACAGGGACAGGTCACGCACTTCCTCAGCCCCCAGGCACCTGGCGGCGCCTTGATAAGCCACAGACGAATCGATATAGCGATCAGTTACAACCACTTGACCAGCCGCTAAGGCCGGGTTGATCAGCTCATTTACGTGCTGAGCCCGGTCTGCTGCGAACAGTAGAGCCTCGGCTTTGGCGGTTATTTGCGTCCGCTGTGCATTTTCCGACGCCGTCCCCAGCAGCAGGGAGCGCAGCTGGGCACCCAGGGCGGTGGCGCCAGGCTCGCGGGTGCGACGCACGCTTACCCCCTGGTCTTCAAGCCAGTTGGTAAGCAGCTCTACCTGGGTGGTTTTACCAACCCCGTCGCCGCCTTCGAAACTGATGAAAACTCCGCGCCCCATTTAGGCCTCGCTAGCCTCAGCGGCCTTAGCTGCGCTGGCCTTAGCTGCGCTGGCCTTAGAGGTCGAGGTTTTGCTGGTGGCAGCCTTGGCAGTGGTCTTCTTAGTGGTGGCCTTTTTAGCTGTGGTCTTAGTTGCCGCCTTTTTGGTGGTGGTCTTCTTGGCGGCAGTCTTCTTAGCCGGTCCCTTGGCGCGCTTTTCAGCCAAACGCTCATAGGCCAGCTCAGGGGTAACGGTAGCTGGGTCGTCGTCGCGACGCAGGGTCACATTGGTTTTACCGTCAGTGAAGTAGGGGCCAAAACGCCCGTCCTTAATAACCACCGGTAGCCCAGAGTTAGGGTCAGTACCCAGTTCACGCAGCGGACCCTTGGGAGCAGCCGCGCCGCGCCTACGCTTGGGCTGGCTAAACAGCTCCAGCGCCTGCTCTAGGGTCACCGTGAACAGCTCAGCCTCGGTTTCTAACGAACGCGAGTCCTTGCCCTTGGTTAGGTAGGGGCCGTAGCGACCATTTTGGGCGGTGATTTCTACGCCTTCAGCGTCCGTACCCACCACGCGCGGCAAGCTCAGTAGCTTAAGGGCGTCGTCGAGAGTGACGCTGGACAGGCTCATGTCCTTAAACAAGCTGGCGGTGCGGGGCTTAGGCTTAGCAGCCTTACGGGTACGCTTTTTACCCTCAGTTTCTGCCTCCGGTTCCGGCTCTGGCAAAACCTCAGAAACGTAAGGCCCAAAACGCCCGCTCTTAGCCACAATCATGTGCCCAGTTTCTGGGTCAACACCCAGCTCACGGCCATCTTCAGCGGCTACCGCAAACAGCTCGTGGGCCTTAGCCACGCTGAGCTCGTCAGGGGCCAGGTCTGCGGGCACATTAGCCCGCTTACCCTCAGCATCCTCCAGGTAGGGGCCGTAGCGGCCCACACGCAGGGTGATACCGTCGCCAATTTCCATGGAGTTAACCGCGCGAGCATCAATTTCACCCAGGTTATCCACCAAAGTTTTCAAGCCCGCACCATGAATATTGGCTTGCGGATCAGCGGCTATATCGCCGTCGTAGAAGCGACGTAGCCAAGCCACGCGTTCTTCTTCACCCAACGCAATACGGTCCAGGTCAGCCTCCATGGAGGCGGTGAAGTCATAATCCACCATCTGCGCGAAGTTTTCTTCCAGCAGACGGGTGACGGCGAAAGCCAGCCACGTGGGCACCAGCGCCTGGCCCCGGTGATCCACATAGCCACGATCGCTAATTACGCTCATGATCGAGGCATAGGTGGAGGGGCGGCCAATTTCGCGCTCTTCCAGGGCCTTAACCAGTGAAGCTTCGGTGTAGCGCGGCGGCGGGGTGGTTTCGTGCCCAGAGGCCTGCACCTGGCGGGTTTCCAGCTCCTGGCCAGTGCTTACCTCCGGCAGACGCACATCTTTAGCGTCACCCTCGTAGCGGTCAGCGTCGCGGCCTTCCTCATAGGCGGCCAGGAATCCCTTAAAGGTAATTACTGTTCCCGACGCCGTCAGTTCAGCCTGCTTAAAGCTCGCGCCCCCGTTTAGAGGGGCCTGCACATGGATCACAGCGGTAGAGCCGGTGGCGTTAGCCATCTGTGAGGCCACTGTGCGCTTCCAAATCAGCTCATACAGCTTGAACTGCACCGGCTGCAGGGAGTCTTTAACCTCACTGGGGGTACGGAAGTGGTCACCGGCAGGGCGGATAGCTTCGTGTGCTTCCTGGGCCCCCTTGTTTTTGGTGGCGTAAACACGCGGTTTTTCGGCCACATACTGGCTACCGTAAAGCTCACCGATCTGGGTGCGGGCGGCAGATACAGCCTGGCTAGAAAGCGCGGTGGAGTCGGTACGCATATAGGTGATGTAACCGGACTCGTACAGGCCCTGGGCTACACGCATAGTGTCGCGCGAGTTCAGGCGCAGTTTACGCGAGGCCTCCTGCTGCAAGGTGGAGGTGGTGAATGGCGGGGCCGGACGGCGCGTGTAGGGGCGGGTTTCCACCTTGCCCACCTGGGCTTGGGCCTGCTCAATAGCCTGCGCTACGGCCTGCGCGTCAGTCTCATGTAGGTGCACCACCTTGGCGGCCTGGGCCTGGGAGGTTAGTGCGGCGTCGTCGGCAAAATCACGGCCAGTAGCCACCCGGCGCCCATCCAGGGAGACCAGGCGGGTAGCAAACTCACTGTCGTCGGCGGCAAAAGTAGCCTCCACACCCCAGTAACTGGCGGGAATGAAAGCCATGCGCTCACGTTCACGCTCCACCACCAGGCGCGTGGCCACAGACTGCACGCGGCCAGCCGAAAGCCCCTGACGGATCTTGCGCCACAGCACCGGGGAAATTTCGTAACCCACCAGGCGGTCCAGGATACGGCGGGTTTCCTGGGCATCTACCCGGTGAATATCGATTTCGCGGGTGTTATCCAGGGCGCGGGTGATGGCTTCACGCGTAATCTCCGTGAAAGTCATGCGGCGCACGGGAACCTTAGGCTTGAGTACCTCTTTTAGGTGCCAAGCGATAGCTTCACCCTCGCGGTCATCATCAGTGGCCAGGTAAAGCTCATCGGCTTCCTTCAGGTGGCGCTTAAGCTCAGCCACCACTTTCTTCTTATCAGGGTTAACCACATAGTAGGGGGTGAAGTTACCCTCCACGTCCACGGCAAACTTCCCGAAGGGGCCCTTCTTCATATTGGCCGGCAGCTCAGAAGGCTGAGGCAAGTCACGGATATGACCAATGGAGGCCTGGACGTCGTAGTCCGCGCCTAAATAGTTTGAAATTGACTTAATTTTGTTCGGGGACTCGACAATCACGAGCTTGCGTGACACGACTTTCCTCCTACATCCCGGTTCTCTTGCCGCCGCTGAACTAGGCTAGCGAGGCAAGGGCGCGCAGGCTTGCGCCGACACACCTATATATCAGCGTAGCCTAGATTTTATGTAATTTACTTTAAGCCCAGTTTAACCAGGCGCGACATGCCCAGGGCACTGACTGCCCCAAAACCGCTCACTCCTACCAGGTAGGCCGTGAACTGCAGGGAGCCAAACAGGTAGAAATTACGGTAACCAGCAGAGGCTAACATCACCACTAGCGCCAAACTCAGGTAGCCACCCAGCGAAAGCAGGTAGCGTGCAAGTTTTGAGCCGGGCAGGCCGCGATACTCGTCTGTTCCCCAAGCCCCAGCCGCGAGCGCCACAAAACCCCAGGTGAAGGCCACTGCGGCGGCGGCAATGATGTCTGAGGGGCGGTGCCATTGGCATACCAGGGTGGACCAGCCCATGAAGAAGGTGAAGCCGGCCCCCACCCAGGCGGCAATTACACGCCAAGCCGGCGGCACTACTAGCAGTAGGGCTACGGCAATGGAAGCGGCCACGCCGGTGTGTCCTGAAGGTAGGGTGTTGGCGGCGTCGACGCGTTGACTGTAGCCCCAGTCTGGGCGAGTGAAGACGAAGTGTTTAAGTGCCTGGATGGTTACGTTGGTGCCTACTACGACGGCGGTGGCCCACAGAGCGGCGCGGGGGCGGCGCCTGAGCAGGGCAATGGCTAGGGTGACGATTATGGCCACCACGATTAGCGGCACAGATACGGCGTTTAGTAGCGCGCGGGCCTGGTCATCAATCCTGGCCGCACCCCAGTAGGAGCCTTTGAAAGCGGCGTCGTCGATAAACTGCCCTTCACGCGTGTTTACCAGCAACGCCCACGACCCCCACACCAGCAGGGTGAAAAGTAGGGCGTAGACGCAGGCTATGCGGCGAGCAAGTTTTGACATAACCTCAGACCTTACAGGTAACGAAACGATAAACAACTAATTGTGACCCCAAAGACGCTGTTAGCTAAGTCCTTTTGTGGCAAATTTGCGCACAGACTTAAGCCGCGCCTGGCGGGGGTAATTTTTGCGCTGCGCTGCTTTTAGACGATAGTAACCATCCCTGTGTGAGCAAAAGTCCTGGTGGCGGCCACCATGTCGGCTAGGACCGCAGCTGGGTCTTCACTGGTTAGTGAGGCTACGGCGGCCGCGATTTGAGCGACAGTGAGCAGTCCCTCATCTGAGGCGCTCAGTAGGGCCACCTCAGGCATCCCTACCGCAATTACGCGTCCGAACCCTTCGGCTTGGCGGATCACTGGCGCGGTGGGCACGGGCGTGGGGGTGAGGGCTTCTTCTTTGCTTAGGCCCGACGCCGTGCGTAGCTTAAGTGCGGCTACTTGCGCGTCATCTAGGCCGCGTAGGGCTTCGTGGGCGGCAATTACTTGGGCTACGTGTTCGCCTAGTGCTCCTTGGCCGCTGGTGGGGACTTCTTCCAGGACCCGCCAGGGCTCGACGACGGCGCCGGGGGCTACGGCGTCGCTGGCAGGTTCTTCTGGGGCGGTTTGCCCTTCTAGAGCGGTGCCGCCGGGGCCGCTGGTAGCTGCGACGCTGGGGGCATGGAACACCAGGTAGCCCATGCCCACGCCGCTTACTTGGCGTGAGTCGAAGTCTTCTTGCCAGGCAGCCAGGGCATTTTCGAAGGCGACGCCACTGCGTTCAGGGGTGAGTCCGCCGTCGCGCAGCCACATGGCGGCATACTCCACCGGGTCTTGCACTTCGCGCTGAATAATCCAGGCATCTAGGCTCTTGCCGATCCACTGGTTTACGCTGGTGCGCCAGCTGGTACCTTCGCGATGTTCCCAGTTGCCGAGCATGACGGCCACACCGTCGGGGTTTAGGTGATCCTCCAGGCCACGCACCAGGGCGGGCAGGATGGGCCCACCGGCGTCGCGGTACTCCATTAGCGGCAATCCGGCCTGACGCACGCTGGGTGGGGTGATCACAAAGGGCGGGTTGGAGACGATCAGGTCAAAGCGTTGGCCGGCCACAGGTTCTAGCAGGTTGCCTTGGCGTAGCTGCACGCGGGCACTATCCACCCCGGCCAGAGCCACGTTGAAGGCGGTAAACTCCAGGGCGCGCGTGGAAATGTCGGTGGCCACTACCTGACGCACGTGGCGCAGCAGGTAGAGGGTTTGGATGCCGCAGCCTACCCCCAGGTCCAGGGCGGTTTCTACCGGTTTGCGTGGGGTTAGGGCGGCCAGGGTCAGCCCGGCGCGGCCAATTCCCAGCACATGATCTGGGGCAAGGGCCTGGCCGGTGACGAGTTCACCCAGGTCACTGGCTACCCACCAGCGCACGGATCCGTGGGCGTCTTCAGCTTCGTGGGGGCGCAGGTCGACGGCGGGGGCGTAGCGCTGCTCTCCGCTGACGCTTTGCGTGGGCACCACCAGGCCAATAGCGAGGGCTCCGGCCACGCCAGTGCGCGGCAGGGCGGTTTCTAGGGCGGCGGCGCCAACTGGCTCGCCCAGCATGAACAGGGCGGTTAGTACTGCCACCTTGTAGCCCGCGACGTCGCTGTCTTGGGGCGCGTTGGCAGCTGAACTGGTGCTATCTGCGCCAGTGGCCAGGCTGGGCCTGTCTGAGCTGGTGCTAGCGGCGCCGGCCCCGGCAGCCAGGGCGCGGCGCACCACCCGCAAAGCTGGGGCCCGCAGCTCACGTTGCAAAGCAGCGGCAGCTACAGGCCCTAGTAAAGCCTCCACGCTTTCCACTCCCCAACCTGATTGGGCCAGGTCAGCGCGCAGTAGCGAAGCTTGCTTAGCGGTTAGGCGGGGGGCTTTAGGCATTGGGGCTCCTTAGAATTCCAGATCCACCCAGGTAACTAGATGATCAGAGATAGCTAGTTTAAACGTACCCGAATCGACCACCTGTGCGCTCGGCCCGCCGGCTGGAGCTGCGGCAGCTGGTTGGCCGGCCGCGCCCAGAGGCGGCAGGGCGTCGGTGAGGAAATGATCAATGCGTCGGCTTGGGGCAGCCGAGGGGAAAGTAACCCCCTGCCCAAGCTGACGTCCTACCCCAATACGGGCCAGGGCGACGTCGTCCATGTTCATATCCCCACCCAAAATATGGGCCCCAGGCAAACCAGCCAGCTTCCACCAGGCGTGGGCCAGCTGGCGCCGGGCGGTGGTGGGGTGGGTGGCCAGGTGCACGCTAGCCACGTTAAGCGGCACCTGCCCGACGCCGTCGACCAAAGTAGCCGCCAGCATCAGGCGCGTTGAAGCGGTAAACAGCGCATAGGGTAGCTTGCCACCCTCGCGGCGCACAATCGTGGGCACGCCCCGCCCCAGCCGCTCCACACGCCAAGTTTGCACCGGTAGGCGCGACAAAATGGCGTTACCAAAACCGCGCAGAGGGGCCAGTGGCTCCAACACTCGCAGCGGGTCGTCACCAAAGGTGCGCACCTGGCTGCGGCGTGGGCGGTGACGCAGGCGGTCTACTCCCCCAGCATAGGTGGCGGCAAAACGCCAATGCGGGTAACCGGCCTGCTCAGCTAGCAAACCCGCCAAATCTACCCGGCCTGAGCGGTTTTGGTGCAAATCCACTTCCTGCAGCAAAACCACGTCAGCGTTCAGCTCACGCAGCTGCTGGGCCACCTGACTGTAAAGCTGGTGAGCAACTTCCGGGCTGTAGGGCTGACCAGAGGCCACCTCGGCTAGCGTGGCAGTGTCATTGGCCCGCCCATACTGGAGGTTTGCACTGGCCAGGCGTAGTTTTGTGATCACTCTTTAGGCTCGTTAGTTGCGAAACTTAGCGCCACCGAGTTCATGCAGTAACGCTGACCGGTGGGGGTGGCGGGGGCGTCGTCAAAAACGTGGCCCAGGTGGGAGCCGCAGTTAGCGCAGCGCACCTCGGTACGCTCATAACCCAGCTTGTAATCTGAGTGCAGCGTCACCGCATCGGTTTCCTTGGGGTCATAGAAGGACGGCCAGCCACAGCCCGACTCGAACTTGGTGGTGGATTTAAACAGCTGCGCCCCGCAGGCCCGGCAAGAGTAGATGCCTTCACGGTTTTCGCTCAGTAGCTCGCCGGTGAAAGGCATTTCGGTGCCAGCCTGACGCAGCACCTCATACTCAGCCGGGTTTAGGCGCTCACGCCACTGGGCGTCAGTGAGCTGCGCAAACTCTTGATTCTCACTCATGACTCATCCTTGGTTTTATCCGACACGGCAGGTAGTACAGCGGTTTTATCCACTTCATTTATTCCCGCCTCGGCGTCAGGGGCCTGGGTGGAGATGGCGCCGGGGGCCTGGGTGGAGATGGCGCCGGGGGCCTGGGTAACCTTAGCGCCAGCCCCAGCTGAGCCAGCAGCGACGGCGTCGGGGGCCGCACCAGAGCGTCCCACCTCAGCCGCACCAGAGCGCAGGGCCTCTACCTTGGCCTTAGCACTACGGCTAGCCGCGCTGAGCACACCGCGTGCCTGCTCCGGGCGCAACTGCCGCTTTGCCTCCTCAATCGCAGAAATCTGGGCTACCTGCGTGGGGTCAGAGAGCACCATGGTGGCCGGCTCAGGTGCGTTAGTTGCTTCCGACCCGGTTTGCACGCCCGGCAACAGTCCACGGCGCAAAATCCGACGCCGCCGCATCTTCTTGGAGCGCACTGCAGCCGCCTGAACCCGGGCTTCCTCAATGGGATCGCCCTGCTCAGCTTTAGTTACTGCCGGCTGGGACTTGGTGTCACTTGATAGCTGCGCCAGTTCCTGGGCTAGCTTAGCCACTTTTTCAGGGGTGGGATCTTGCATGACGGTAACGTTTTCCACCTCCACACGCCGACGCGGCAGGGCATAGGGGGCTTCTTTTTGCAGCCAAGTCACCATTTCTTCACGCACATGGCATTGCAGTTTGAAGGCATCAACACTGTTTGCTGCCGAAACAGTTAGGCGCACCCGGATCAAAGAGTTTTGGGCATCAATTACTGATAGTGCTGCTTCACGCCCATCCCAGGTGGATGAGGAGGCCACAAACTTAGCTAGCTGCGCCCGCATAGCGGCGATAGGTGCACGCCAATCCAGGTCAAAATTGATTTGTGCAGTCTGCCGTTCATCACGACGCGACCAGTTAGTAAAAGGGTTCTCTGTGAAGTATTTGCTGGGCAGCAAGATACGGCGCCCGTCAGCGGCCAAAACCACCACATAGGTGAACGTGATTTCTTCGATTCGGCCAGAGTCATTGGCATTAATAACCACCTGGTCATCCACACGGATAGCGTCAGTGATGGCCAGCTGCACACCTGCAAACAGGTTTCCCAGCACTGATTGTGCAGCCAAACCGGCTACCACCGAAACCAGACCGGCACTAGCAAGCAGCGACCCCATAGCCAGGCGTGCTTGTGGGAAAGTCATGACGATAGTGATTGCACCAATAATGATGACGATAACTTCAGCTACTCGCCGCAGAATCTGGGCCTGGGTGGTGATCTTATTGGCCCGGCGCACATTGGTGGGATCATTGCGCGATTCGGCATGGGCCACCACGGTAGCCGAAATGGCTTTAACCCAGCTTACGCACACCCAGGTCAGGGCCGCTTTAAACAGGATTACCAGCAACAAAATAGCGTAGCGATACCAGGCCGGGGAGGAAGTGCCCTCCATGGCCAGTTGAGCGCCGATTAGCGCGCCAACAATGGCAAACAGTGCGTAGAAAGAGTTACGCCCCTTCTCTCCGATGTGGTGCCACAGCAGGGAGCGGCGTCCGGCCACATGCACTGCAATAACTACAGCTAAAGCCAGCACCAGGCCGATTGATAGGCCTAGCACCGTGCGCCACAGCAGGCTGAAAGTGTCTAAGGTGACCGCTGCGGCAGATTCTGTGGGCGATGGCGTGGGGATAGGAGTCGCCACCGCGAGTATGTGCCCCTGATTTAACATGGCAGCCACACTAGTAGCGCAGGCTGTGCGCAAGCTGTGGTTTTACCCGCGCGTCCGTATAGGTAAGGCAGTCCACAAAGCTTGAGGTTGCAACATAAAACTCACTGTTCACAAGCGCCTCAGAGCCCCCAAAAGTGGGCGCCTTAAGTCCCAGCTCTCAACAGCGACGACGACGCCGTGCCCCTCTTGCTGGCGGCTGCAAGTCCCAGCGCAACACGCCAAGCCTTCCGACGCAGCGCCGTCGGCAAAGCTCCCAGAAACCCTGTAGAAACCAAAAAACCCCGCATCGCTTACGCAATACGAGGATTTAAGTGGTGGCTCCGACCGGCGTCGATCCGGTGACCTTTCGATTTTCAGTCGAACGCTCTACCAACTGAGCTACAGAGCCAATCTGAAAACTTTGGCCTGACCATTACTGATCAGGCCAACTTTTTCGCGACCTCGACGGGACTTGAACCCGCGACCTTCGCCGTGACAGGGCGACGCGCTAACCAACTGCGCCACGAGGCCTTGACTTTCGTCAGATTCATATGAAGTTATCGTACGAATCCGTACTCCCAACGGGATTCGAACCCGTGTTGCCGCCGTGAAAGGGCGGAGTCCTAGGCCGCTAGACGATGGGAGCCTTTTGGCTTTGGCGTCTTGCGCCTCGAACCGAGAAGAACTCTATACAGGAACCAGACCCAAGCACAACTCGAAAAAGCGTGACGCTGACCACATGGTTAGTTTTGCGCAGAATTCCAATTGAAATTAACTATTTGCGCACAATCGTTTTAAAGGGAATGGGCTTAAGCGCTCTTTCGTGGCAACCTTAGAGCAGCCGCACCCCTCGGCGTCGGCCCGCCTACCTGTAGCTATCCGCCGCCACAATTTGCTGGAAGGATCACTGCCATGACCGAAACCCCTCAAGGCTCCAACCGCACACAGCCTTCGCTAGGCGCCCTAATGTCGCGCGTGAGCGAAAATATTTCTACCCTGATCCGCACCGAAATCGCACTCAATAAGGCCAAGGCGGCCGAGACAGGTAAACGTTTTGGTTTAGGGGCCGGCCTGCTGGGCGCAGCCGCAGTGTTCGCCCTATTTGGGCTGGGCTATCTACTAACCACCCTGTCACAGGTAATCGCACTATGGCTACCGCAATGGGCGGGCTCGCTGATTGTAGCTGTGCTAGTGCTGATTGTGGCCGGGGTGCTGGCTCTGGTTGGCAAGAAGGAAATCGACAAGGGCCGCGCAGTGGTGCCCACCCCCCAGGTTGGTTTGCGCCAGGACGTGCAGGCCGTGACTAACTCGCTGCGTGAGGGCCTAGCTACCGACGACGCCGCCAGCGGCCCGACTGGCACTGCTCCCGCCGGCCCGGCTTTCGGACAGAACTGACTGACAGAACTGAGCGAAAGGAAGTTTCATGTCTATCTCAGCCCTAGAAGCTCAGCTAGAGGCCCAGCGTGCAGCCGCCGCCCAGGCCGTTAACGAGTTGGCCCGCCAGATCGCCCCGGCCACACTCAAAGCCCAGGCCGCCCAGATCGGTGAGGACAGCGTGGCGCGAGCCAAGGCGCTCGTCAGCGACTCCGCCCCGGTGAAGGAGCGCTTTACCACGCTGGTAGAGGAGGCTAAGGGTAAGGACCCGGCCGCCGTCGTCGTACTTGCCGGAGCAGGCCTGGTTGCCGCCACGACGGCGCTGATCAGCCTGCGGTTGGCACTACGTCCGCTGTTTAAGTGAGGAAAGGATAAATAATGCCCAGTGCACAGGAGCTCGAAGAGCAGCTTAAGGCCCAGCGTGAGGCCCTGGCCCAGAGCGTAGATGACCTGGCTGAGCGGGTTAACCCCAAGGCTCAGGCCAAGGAGAAGGCTGAGCAGGTGCGCGCCAAGGCCGCTGAGGCCGGCTCTAGCATCTCTGAGTCACTGCACCAGTTTGGTTTTATCGCCAAGGAGATGAGCGAGGGGGTGCGCACCCAGGCTAAGTACTACTGGGATCGCGCCAGTGAAGGTGACTCTTCTGCCCGTGTCGTGGTGGCCACGGTGGGTGCTGGCGCCCTGCTGGTTGGCGGCGCAGTGGTGAAGAAGATCTTCAAGCACTAGTAGCTGCCGGGACGCCGTAACCGCGCCTGCCTGCGCTGAAAGTAGACGCTGACAGCGCAGCGCGGGCGGCGGTGTGAACAAGCAGACGAAATCAGTGCTATTGTTCACATGTGGACCGTCACTCCAGTCCAAACAGGCCCTGATCGGCGTGTGGAATGGAGATTGTGGCGCTTATCGTTGTACGGTTGTCTCACGATAAATTCAGACCATTTCGAAACAGCACGTTTTACGTGCGCGATCAGACGTTGGAGGGGGTCGAGCCTATGGGGCGCGGCCGTCAAAAGGCCAAGGCAACCAAGGTTGCCCGCAAGCTCAAGTACTACAGTCCTGAGACTGACTATGCGGCGCTAGAGCGTGAGCTCGCTGCCACGTCGTCCCGTTCAGGAAGCAGCAGCTACGACGACGAGGACTACTCGGATCTAGCCGCCAAATACAACGATGACTTTGACGATGAAGATGACTTTGATCCAGGTAGGTCCTGAGTAACTAGAACATAAGGGTGGGGGCAGCTCAATAGAGCTGGCCCCCACCCTTTTTGTAGCTAGACGCCGCGCCCACCAAGTAGGGCCACGTCCATCGAGCAAACGCAGTGCCAACCAAGTGAACGCGGCGCACTCTAAGCGGTGCTGCACCCTAAGCAGACACCGCAGCCTAAACAGGTACCACAACCTAAGTAAGCACTGCGCCGCTACCTGACGCAGCACTTCTAAACCCCCGCGCTAGCGGGGAAAACCCGGGCTAGGGTCAGTAGGCCACAGCCGTAGGCGGTTCATCCCCGCTTGCGCGGGGAAAACTGTGATGATCAGCCAATCAACCTGGCTGGCGCCGGTTCATCCCCGCTTGCGCGGGGAAAACACTACTTGGAAAAGTGGCGTGAGCGCTTTTACCTAGGTTCATCCCCGCGTGAGCAGGGAAAACACTTCTCGATCTGGGGTTTTACGCACCAAATCGGTCAGATTTTGGAAAGCCCTAAGAGCTGCGCCTACGTTAAAATTTACTCACTGCCGGACGCTTACACAACTAACTCGCGGGATCAGGCTCAGAATACTGACAGTCCCCACCACGCTCTAGCGTTGTTGCAGCTCAGATGCGGTAGACGCCGTGGATATCCACCGCGCCACCCTGCACACCCTTGGTGCCGCTAACTACTCGGCCAGTGACTTCATACTCATCAGCCTTATGTACGCTACCCAGCACACAAGCCTCAATCCCGACAGCGCGGCTTACCTCAATGGCAGCTTCAGCAATAGACTCATCCACCACTGCCACCATGCCGATACCCAGGTTCAAAGTGCCCTCCAGGTCATCCCACGGCACATTACCCAGGCGGCGCACCACATCAAAGACGGGCGGGATCTGCCAGGCGCTACGGTCGACGTCGGCAATTAAGCCAGAGGGCAGCACACGCGCCAAGTTAGCAGCCAGGCCCCCACCGGTGACGTGGCTAAGGGCGTGCACATGCATAGTGGCCGGATCCGGGCCGCTACCCACCCCCTCAATCATGGCCAGGCAGGCGCGAGTATATAGGCGGGTGGGCTCTAGTAGCTCCTCACCCAGGGTGCGACCAAACTCGTCAACGTGACGCTCTAGGCCCCAGCCGGCCACCTCAACTACCCGCCGTACCAGTGAATATCCGTTAGAGTGCAGGCCCGAGGCGGCCATACCAATCAGTACGTCGCCAGCCCTTACCCGCTCAGCACCCAGCACGCGGCTAGCCTCAACCACACCCGTAGCCGCACCGGCGACGTCGTAGTCATCAGGGCCCATCAAACCGGGGTGCTCAGCGGTCTCGCCGCCCAGCAATGGGGTGCCCACAGCCGCACAGGCCTGGGCCACGCCGCGCACAATGTCCGCAATGCGCTCAGGCACCACATGGCCGCAAGCAATGTAGTCAGTCATCAGCAGCGGGCGCGCACCCACCACCACGATGTCGTCAACCACCATGCCCACCAGGTCCTGGCCGATGGTGTCGTGGATGTCTAGGGCCTGGGCGATAGCCACCTTGGTGCCCACGCCGTCAGTGGAGGTAGCCAGCAGCGGACGGCGGTAGTCGCGCAGCTCGCTAACATCCACCAGCCCGGCAAATCCGCCCACTCCCCCAACCACGGCAGGGGTCATGGTGGCGGCCACGGAGGCCTTCATTAGTTCAACGGCACGGTCACCTGCCTCGGTGTCCACGCCCGCAGCGGCATAGGTAACTTCACTCATTACTTGACTCCTTCAATGCGTGGTACCACTGAGTTGCGACGCGGCAGGGGCGCGTCAGTTTTGTTTTCGTCGCGGCGACGGCGGTACACCGAGGGCACGCGCGAGATCGGCAGGGTGGAAATCACCGGGGCCGCATGTGGGGGCTCAATCGGGTAGTTACCGTCAAAGCAAGCCATACACAGGCGTGAAGCCTCCTGGCCACTGGCTTCCACCATGCCCTCCACAGAGAGGTAACCCAAAGAGTCAGCCCCAATGTGGTTGCAAATCTCCTGGGTGTTCATGCCATTGGCGATCAGCTCAGCGCGGGTGGCAAAGTCGATGCCATAAAAGCAAGGCCATTTAACCGGCGGGGAGGAAATACGAATATGGATTTCCTTGGCGCCAGCCTCACGCAGCATCCGCACCAGGGCCCGCTGGGTGTTTCCACGCACGATCGAGTCATCAACCACCACCAGGCGTTTGCCTTCAATAACCTCACGCACCGGGTTGAGCTTGAGCCTAATACCCAGTTGGCGCAGGGTTTGGGTGGGTTGAATGAAGGTGCGGCCCACATAGGCGTTTTTCACAATGCCCTGGGCAAAAGGAATACCTGATTCTTGCGAGTAACCAATAGCGGCGGGCGTGCCCGAGTCGGGGGTGGCAATCACCAGGTCAGCCTCAACCGGGTGTTCGCGCGCCAGCGCCGCACCCATGGCGTTACGGGCCGCAATAATGGAGCGCCCCGAAATACGCGTGTCGGGGCGAGCCAGGTAAACATACTCAAATACGCAACCAGTGGGGGTGGCGGGGGCGAAACGGCGCGTAGCTACGCCGTCGGCATTAATAGTCAAAAATTCGCCCGGCTCAACCTCACGCACATAGGAGGCACCCACAATATCCAGGGCGGCAGTCTCGGAGGCCACCACCCAGCCGCGCTCTAGGCGTCCCAGCACCAGCGGGCGCACACCGTGGGGGTCGCGGGCCGCATAGAGGGTGTCTTCAGTCATGAAGGTGACTGAGAAAGCGCCTTTGAGCTGCGGCAGCATCAGCATGGCTACCTCTTCGAGGTCTAGCTCAGGGTGCTGCTTGGCGGTAAGGGAAAGCAGGGCGGCCATCACGGCGGTGTCGGTGGTGGAGCCGCGTCCCAGTTCACCGGAAATATCCTGGCCGGAGGCTTCACGCACGTATTCCATTAGCTCGCGCGTGTTGGTGAGGTTACCGTTGTGGGCTAGGGCCACCGTGCGCTCAGCTACCGGCCCCAGCATGGGCTGGGCGTTTTCCCAGGTGGTGGAGCCTGTGGTGGAGTAGCGTACATGCCCCACCGCGATATGCCCGCGTAAGGCTGACAGGCTGGTTTCATCAAAAACCTGGGAGACCAGCCCCAGATCCTTATAAACCATGATTTTTTCGCCATCTGAGGCAGCGATCCCGGCTGCCTCCTGGCCACGGTGCTGTAGCGCGTACAGACCGAAGTAGGTCAGTTTGGCTACATCTTCACCTGGCGCCCACAGCCCAAAGACGCCACATTCATCTTCAGGCTTTGGTTCTAGATAATCGACGGGTTGACTTTTGCGCGGGATTTCACCGAGTGTCACCTTCTAAGTTTGTCACATCCCCTTTAGCGACGCATGTGGCCATTTGTCACATGCGCGCGCTAGTCTCGCTTAACCCGCCCCCGCGTTTGAGCCTGCTGGGGTTAAAGCAGCGGCAGGAAATCGCTTAGATCTGTGCGTAGCCCCGAGGCGCTGAGTTTGCCCTCGTCTAGGGCCGCATTCCACTCCAGCACACCAATGGCCAGTTCCAGCCAGGTTTGGGCGTCAGTTTCTACTACCGACGGCGGGGTGCCGCGCCGGTGGGTGGAGCCGGCTACTGCTTGGGTAGCGCCGTATGGTGGTACGCGCACTTCCACGCTGCGTCCGGGGGCGACGGCGGCCAGCTCCTCCAGCGTGTAGCGCACGGCGGTGGCGGTGGTGTTGCGGTCAGCATCTTGGCCTTGCTGGTACAGGTTGCGCCAGTGGTGTAGGGCGGCGATACCTTCGGTGATGTCGATACGACGACGGGTGCTCATAGCTGGCCAGATTACCCTCTTGGGCGGCTCTTAAGCAGCCGCTAAAGCTGGCCGCTTATTTGCGGCCGCGCACAGCCCAGGACGCGCCTACCCCAGGGGGCCAAGCCTCGCACAGCCCAGGGCGCGCGCGATACCAAAAAACACATTGACCCGCCAGGCATTTAGCCCAGCGGGTCAAGTTGTTGAACTAGCTTGGATCAGATGATGCCGAAAGCGTTCATAACATCAGCTACGCGCACGAAACCAGCGGCGTTAGCGCCCAGCACGTAGTCTCCCGGACGCCCGTAGGTGTCGGCAGCCTCCAGGCAGGAGTGGTGAATGTCAGCCATGATGCCGGTCAGCTTGGCCTCAGCGGTAGCAAAATCCCAGCGGCTACGAGAAGCGTTCTGCTCCATCTCCAGTGCGGAGGTAGCCACACCACCAGCGTTAGCGGCCTTACCGGGGGCATAAAGGATCCCGGCGGCCTGGAAGTGCTCCACAGCCTCGGGGGTGGAGGGCATGTTGGCGCCCTCAGCCACCACACCGCAGCCGTTACGCAGCAAGCGCACTGCGGCGTCGCCGTTTAGCTCATTCTGGGTGGCACAGGGCAGCGCCACAGAGCAGGTCACATCCCAAATGCTGCCGCCGGTAACCAGCTGGGCAGAGGGGCGGCGCTTGACGTAGTCGGCTACGCGCCCACGCTCAACTTCCTTAACCTGCTTTAGTAGCTCCAGGTCGACGCCGGCCTCATCCACCACGTAACCGGAGGAGTCAGAGAAGGTAACTACCTTGGCGCCCAGGGCCTGGGCCTTTTCAATGGCGTAGATAGCCACGTTACCAGCGCCGGAAACCACCACACGCTGGCCCTCCATCGACTGGCCACGGGTAGCCAGCATGGACTGGGCAAACAGCACGGTACCGTAACCGGTAGCTTCGGTACGCACTAGCGAACCACCCCAGGCTAGGCCCTTACCGGTTAGCACGCCGGCGTCGTAGGAGTTACGTAGGCGCTTGTACTGGCCGAACAGGTAGCCGATCTCGCGGCCACCCACGCCGATGTCACCGGCGGGAACGTCAACATTGGGGCCAATGTGGCGTGATAGCTCAGTCATGAAGGACTGGCAAAAACGCATGATTTCGGCGTCGCTGCGGCCGTGGGGGTCGAAGTCGCTACCCCCCTTACCGCCGCCGATACCCTGGTTGGTCAGGGCGTTCTTGAAGATCTGTTCAAAACCCAGGAACTTGATGATGCCTGCGTTAACTGAGGGGTGGAAGCGCAAACCACCCTTGTAGGGGCCCAGCGCAGAGTTGAACTCAACCCGGAAACCACGGTTGACCTGTACGTTACCAGCGTCGTCAACCCACGGCACACGGAAGATAATCTGACGCTCAGGCTCAACCAGACGCTCTAGCAGAGCGTTGTCGGCGTAGTGAGGGTCCTTTGCTAGCACCGGTTCCAGAGAGGTAAGTACCTCATGTACTGCCTGGTGAAACTCGTGCTCACCCGGGTTACGGCGGATGACGTCGGCATAAACCTTATCGATAGCGGCGGTCATAGCGACCCTTTCCTAAGAGCCCCGGAGGGCATCTGTATGCAATCTCGGTACGTGCATTAGCCTTGCAAAGAATTGTTTACTCTAGGTTACAGACGCAGAAAATCTCACTCCTTGACATAATGATTCACGTCACCTAAATGGTGCGTTTGAGACTTAAGGGACAGCCGGCGCAGCGTATCGCCGTGTTTTCATCCACCTCCAGGCTGTGGCACGCCCCTAGGCCAGAGGCGCATAGGCTGGTGGCGCCCAGTAGGGAGCCGCTGCGACGTAGCTGCTCTACCATCACTGCCGCCAGTTGCGGGCTCACCCCGGCTTCTTGGGCGGCGCGTGTGAGGGTAGCGCCGCGCGCTAGGGCTTGGGTTAGGCGTTGGCGCGGGCCGGTTGCGTCTGTCTTGGGGGCGACGCCGCCACCTGGGTTTTGAGGGCCACCCACGCGGCCGGCGGGGCCGACAACGCCAGCAGCGACGTCGTCGACCCCATTTGCACGGCGTAGGCGTGGCCATCCCAGCGCCACCCGCGCAGACTTCACCAAATCAGTCGCCCGATCTGGAACACCACCACCGCCAAGATCCAGGCCGTCACCAGCTGCACGCCCACAGCACTAGCCGCCCTACGGGCCCCAATCTGGCGGGCCTGCTCAGCCACCGTAGCCAGGCAAGGCGTGTAGGTAAGCACAAACACCAAGAAGGCGTAGGCCCCCACCATGGCGTCGGCACCAGCAGACTTAGCGAAAGAGACACGCACCAACTTAGGCAGCTGACCCAAGTTATCGCCGCCATCTTCAGCGTCACCACCATCAGCTTCAGGATCCATATTGTAGGAGGTGACCACCGAGGAGATTACGGTCTCTTTAGCCACAAAACCAGTCATAAGCGCACCGGTCATGTGCCATTCACCAAATCCGGCGGGCTTAAAAACAGGCTCTAACACCTGGGCGGTGCGGCCATAAAGCGAGTCCTCCATGGGCAGGTTGGAGTCAGCGAACTTGTGGCCGCCAGCCATGGGGATTGCCCCCATCAGCCACACCACCAGGGTCATCAGCAAAATGATCTTGCCGGCGCCCACCACGAAGGCCCATGAACGCAGCCAGGTATTCTTCAGCGTCACTACTACGCGCGGCACCTGGTAGGCCGGTAGCACCAGGAACAGCGGGGCGTGAGACTGGCCCTTAGTAATAAACGGCTTCAAAACCAGCGATCCCAGCACCACCATTATCAAGCTGAGCACATAGAGGCTAAATACCACAGTGCCGGTGTGGGTGGGGAAGAAAATGCGGGTAATAAGCAGGTAAATGGTCAGTCGTGCGGCGCAGGAGGTGTAGGGAATCACCAGGGTGGTGACCAGGCGCTGGGCCGCGTTAGGTAGCGTACGGGTAGCCGCCAGGGAGGGCAGGTTGCAACCAAAACCCATGATCAGCGGCATGATTACACGCCCGTCCAGGCCAATGGCGCGCATGAGGCGGTCGCCCAGGAAGGCGGCGCGAGCCATATAACCGGAGTCTTCCAGGATTGAGATCATCAGGAAGATGATGAACATCAACGGGATGAAGGAGGCCACCACCCCTAGACCGGTGCACAAACCGCCGATCAGCAGGCCATGTACCCAGTTGTCTTGCCAGCCAACAGCCTTCAGCGCCAGACCAATTAAGTGGGCTAGCGAGTAGCTCTTGGACTCGTCAGAGAAAGCCTGCTCAAAGAAGTCCTGGATGGGGCTAACCCATTCACCAGCGATCTTGAACAGCAACCACATCAGGAAGAAGAACACCGGCAGGCCCATAAGCGGGTGCAGCAAAACCCGGTCCACCTTGTCTGAGAAGGAGGGCTCCAGGGGCTGCTCTAGCTTGCCAAAAGCCTGGGCTTCAAGCTTTTCTACCCACTCAAAGATGGCGTCGGCTTGCTCTAGGCCGCTGGCCTGGGCTTCTGCCTTGCAGTGACCGCACTTGCATTCGTGCTTGCGTGCGCCGGGGGCACTGTGGGAGGGCTCAATGCCTTTAACCCACTTGGGGTGGGCAATGTTTTCTTTCACCAGGGCCGCAAACTCGTCTGCGTTACCCAGGTGGCGGGGGTCAATAACGATGACGTCGATCCCCAGGGCCTTGCTTAGGGCCTCCGCGTCAGGGGCCTCATCGGCCACATCCGCCATGGTCAGTACCGCCAGGGCGTTGTGTCCAGCCTGGGCTACCTGGCCGAGCAGGTAGAGCGAGCGGGTTAGGGCACTGGCGTCTAGCACCACCACGGTTAGGTCCAGGCCACCGCCGTTTTCAGGGTCGGTGAAGGAGCCGGGGACAGCCGCCAGGGTGTCTACCACTACCTGCTCATCAGGGGAGGCTGCGAGCAGCGAGTAGGTGCCGGGCAGGTCTAGCAGGTTAGCTTCAACGGCTTTCCAGTTACCGCGCATCATTTCGACGGTGGTGCCGGGGGCGTTGATAACCCGCTGGCGGGCGCCGGTTAGAGCATTGAACAGAGTGGATTTACCAACATTGGGGTTACCCACCAGAGCAATAGTGGTGTCGTGGACAGTGGTGTCCAGAGTGATTGTGGCGTGACAGGAGCAGCTCACTTGATTACCTCCACGTTGATGTGGTGGGCGCTGCGGCGGTCTACAGCCACACGAGCGCCGTCAATATTTACCACTACCCCGCCAAAAGCTGCGCGGTTAACCACGTGGAGGTTAACGCCCGGGCGCAGGCCCAGTTCATGCAGGCGTAGTAGGTTCTCTTCGCTAATATCCAGTTCGGCCACCTTGGCGCGAACTCTTTTAGGGCACTGACTTAGCAACATGGCGTTATCTTAAGCCTTGCCTTACTTAGGCTAATAGGACCTTAGATGTTGCGCTAATTGTACCGGTTTTAGCTAAATACAATGCCTTCACTTAGCTAATTAGGTAAGGCTACGGGTCCTTAAGCCAATATAAAAACGTTTTGTCACAAAAAGCTTGGGGCCGACTGGCTGCTGCCAGTCGGCCCCAACGCTCACTAGGGTAAACCTATTAACCTGGTGTTTTAGTTGAACAGGTCAGGCAGTACGCGCTCAACTGCGAGGCCTACCTCCGCTAGTTCTAGGACCATAGGCGCACCCAGGTCCTGAGAGAGAAGATCGTGGCCGGTGATAGCAAACAGGTCGCCACCGGTGGTACCAATGCGGGCAGCCTTAACACCTTCAGCTTCAGCGGCGGCGTAAACCGCCGGCAGCGCCCCTTCGGGTACAGCAATCACGCAGCGCGCCCCAGACTCAGAGAACAGGAAGGTGAAGTCATCCAGCCCGGCGCCGTCGGCGGCAGCAGTGGCCGCGTTGGCGATGTCCACGCTTACACCCACACCGCAGCGCAGGGAGCCCTCCAGCAGGGTCTGTACCAGACCACCGGCAGAGCAGTCGTGGGCGGCGCTGATCAGGCGCTCACCGCTCGGGGTGCGGGCTTCACTTAGGGCCAGCAGCACATTACCCAGAGCCATTTCAGCTTCCAGGTCTACCTTGGGCGGCAGGCCACCTAGGTGGCGGTGTACTACTCGAGCCCAGGCGGAGCCGTCCAGCTCATCGTAGGTTTCGCCCAGCAGCACTAGGGCTAGGCCTTCTTCCTGCCAACCTGAGGGGTTAGCGCGGGTGACGTCGTCGATCACGCCCAGCACGCCCACCACGGGAGTGGGGTTAATGGAGGAGTCAAGCAGACCCTTAACCTTGCCGTGGGAGTTGTAGAGGGACACGTTACCGCCGGTAACCGGAATACCCATCACCTTGCAGGCGTCAGCCAAACCGGTAATGGCCTCCACCAGCTGCCACATGGCGTCAGGGTCTTCGGGGGAACCAAAGTTCAGGCAGTCGGTTACCGCCAGCGGGCGGGCACCAACCGTGCACACGTTACGGTAGGACTCAGCCAGGGCCTGGGCAGCGCCGGTAGCCGGGTCAAGCTTGGTGAAACGCCCGTTAGCGTCAGTGGAGATAGCCACACCCAAGCCGGTCTTTTCATCCACACGCACCACACCGGCGTCGTCGGGCTGAGACAGGGCAGTCTGGCCACGCACGAAACGGTCGTACTGGTTGGTAACCCAGCTGGCAGAGGCGTAGTTGGGGTTAAGCGCAATAGCCATGGCGTGGGCCGCTAGCTCCTTGGAGGAGGCGGGGCGCTGCAGCTTGTCGCTAGTGTCAGCGTTTAGCTCATCCTGCCAGGCGGGGCGGGCGTAGGGGCGGTCATAGGTGGGGCCTTCGTGGGCCACGGTCTTGGGATCCACGTCCACAATGCGCTCACCGAAGTGGTCAATGGTTAGGCGCCCAGAGCCGTTAACCTCACCAATTACGGAGGCTTCCACATCCCACTTGCGGATGACCTCCATGAAGGCCTCCAGCTTTTCGGGGGCCACCACAGCCATCATGCGCTCTTGAGATTCACTCATGAGGATCTCGCCGGCGGTTAGGGACGGGTCGCGTAGCAGCACGTTTTCTAGGTTGACGTGCATACCGCCGTCACCGTTGGAGGCCAGCTCGCTGGTGGCGCAGGAAATACCGGCGGCGCCTAGATCCTGGATACCTAGCACTAGATCCTGCTTAAACAGGTCTAGACAGCATTCGATAAGTACCTTCTCCATGAAGGGGTCGCCCACCTGGACGCTGGGGCGCTTAGCCGGCATACCATCCTCGAAGGATTCACTGGCCAAAATGGAGGCGCCACCAATACCGTCGCCACCGGTGCGGGCCCCGAATAGCACCACCTGGTTGCCGGCGCCCGAGGCGTTAGCTAGGTGAATGTCGTCGTGGCGCATAACGCCCACGCACAGGGCGTTTACTAGCGGATTTTCCTGGTAGGAGGAGTCGAACTCGGTTTCACCACCAATGTTGGGCAGGCCCAGGCAGTTACCGTAACCGCCCACACCGGCTACCACGCCGTGAACCACGCGGGCGGTGTCTTCATGGTCAACCGCACCAAAACGCAGCTGGTCCATAACCGCCACCGGGCGGGCACCCATAGAGATAATGTCGCGCACAATACCGCCCACACCGGTAGCCGCGCCCTGGTAGGGCTCCACGAAGGAGGGGTGGTTATGGCTTTCTACCTTGTAGGTGACGGCCCAGCCATCACCGATGTCTACCACACCAGCGTTTTCACCCATACCCACCAGCAGGTGCTCACGCATCTGGGGGGTGACCTTCTGGCCAAACTGCTTGAGGTGAATCTTGGAGGATTTGTAGGAGCAGTGCTCAGACCACATTACGGAGTACATGGCCAGCTCAGCGTTGGTGGGACGGCGCCCAAGCAGTCGCTTAATGTCTGCGTACTCTTCCGGTTTAAGACCCAGCTCCGCGTAGGGCATTTCCTTATCTGGGCTAGCCGCAGCGTCCTGAACGGTATCGGGGTGCTCCACGGGGGTAACGGAATTGGGCAGGGAGGTCATTGGCGCTCCTGAACGTGACGTTTAATTGCGCTTAACCGGCGTTGAGTGCGCCTAGCGCATTTACTCTCTAACTCTACTCGTCTTGACTGGGAAGTTAACAGAGGAAGGCGACAATCGGCCAATATGTGCACTCCAGCATTTTTCACATTGTTGTTTTCGGCGAAAATTCCAAAAGTGCTGTGCACCACAAGCAAATGATGTTGGACTGGTGTCATGAGGAACATCGACGTTACCCCTCGCCCCTTAGCGGAGTTAGCGAGCCACCTCAGCGACGCGGCCACGAAGCGCCTGGACGCCGTCGTCGATGCCGGACGCCGCCTAGGCCAGGGACGCACTATTTTCAACATCACCCCCAGCGCCGCTGCTGACTCAGGTGTGGCCGAGGCAGTAGAAACTATTACCGCGCTGGCACTGGATGCGGGCATAGACACCCGCTGGTATCAGCTGGATATGCCCGCCCCGTTTAGAGTTTTAAGCGAGCGACTAGACAACTGGCTGCATGGCTACGACGGCGACGGCGGCTCCTTGCGTGACAAGGAACGTGATCTTTATGAGCACGTGTTGTCCTCGAACGCGGAAAACCTGGTGGATGAGATTTCCAATGGCGACATTGTGGTGCTGCATGAGGCGGCCACCGCTGGCCTAGCCCAGGCTTTTTCTGAGGCGGGGGCCTGGGTGGTGTGGCGCTGCCACGGCGGCACTGAGGATCTAAACGAGCACAGTCAGCTGGCCTGGAGTTTCCTGGAGCCTTATCTGGACTGGGCCAACCGCATGGTGTTCACCCGCGACGTGTACCGCCCGCCCTTTGCCCCGCCGGACAGCTGCGACGTGATCGCCCCTTCGATTGTTCCCGACTCGCCTAAAAACCGCGTTTTGGACTTGGATGAGTCCTTGTCGATTGTGCGTTTAGCAGGAATTTTCGACGGCGTAGCTCCCTTTGATGCGGTGCCTTTCATACGTGAAGATGGGCGCCCGGGTGTGATTGAGAAGCTTGATGGCGTGATGCTGGCCGGCGGCCCGGTTCCCCAAGGGGCCCGCGTGGTTACGCAGGTTTCACGCTGGTCTGCGCTTAAAGGCAATGTGCAGCTGATTGAGGCTTTTGCCGCTGACCGTGAGCTGCTTGCCGACGACGTACACCTGCTGCTGGTGGGGCCGGCTTTGGATAGTAAGAGCCGGCAAACTACCCGGGTGGTTAACAGCGCTAGTGGCGAGCCGCAGCTAGCTCCCCACAACGGGCATCCTTCTGAGGCGGCCAGGGTGTTGGCGCAGGTGCTTGACGCCCATGCGGTGCTGCCGCCGTCGCTGGCTGAGCGGGTGCACGTGGCCGCTATCCCGATGCTTGACCGCGAGGTAAATGCGCTGATTGTTAACGCTTTGCAGCGCACTAGCACAGTGATTACGCTGATGAGCCACCAGGAGGGCTTCGGCTTGCCGGTCACTGAGGCTATGTGGAAGAAGGCTGTGGTGGTGGCCGCCCAGGTGGGTGGCTTAATTGAGCAGATCGACGACGGCGTCAACGGGGTGTTGGTGCCGGGCCTGTCTGCCTACAGCTGGGGCCAAGCCGTAGCTGAGGTACTGCGTTTCCCACAGCAGTCGGCGGAAATGGGCCTGGCGGCCCATGAATCTGTGCGCGCTAATTACCTGCCGGACCGCCACTTGCGTGACTGGCTGGAGCTTATCGCCACCATGGTGGACGAACGCTAAAACTGGTGGAGGCAGCCCCTGACGGGACTGCCTCCACTTTTAGCTGTTGCGCCTGGCGGTTGGCCGCGAGCGCCAGAGCGGGCCAGTAGCTGGCCTGGGTCGGCCAGTTTTGGAGCCTGGCTACCTGGAGCGACTCGGCTCCGGGCGGGGCTGCCCGGCTTGCCTGGCCAACTTGGCTGATCAGGCGGTGGCTAGCACTGTGTTTAGGGCGGAGGCGAATACGCCTAGGCCGTCAACGCCGGTGCGTAGGCCGCCGGCGCCGGTGGGGCCGAAGCCGGGTTCTACGGCGTGTTCGGGGTGGGGCATGAGGCCCACTACGTTGCCGCGTTCGTTGGCTACGCCGGCGATGTCGCGGGCGGAGCCGTTGGGGTTGCCGCCTAGGTAGCGGAAGACTACGCGGCCTTCGCCTTCGAGGCGGTCTAGGTCTTCGTCGGAGGCGATGAAGTTACCTTCACCGTTCTTCATGGGGACCACGATTTCCTGGCCGGCGCTAAAGGCGTTGGTCCAGGCGGTGTCGGCGTTTTCGATCCGTAGTTTCTGCTCGCGGCAGATGAACTTTTGGTGGTCGTTGCGGATTAGGGCGCCGGGTAGTAGGTGGGCTTCGGTGAGGATTTGGAAGCCGTTGCAGATGCCTAGTACGGGCATGCCTTTGTGGGCGGCGTCGATTACTTCTTGCATTACCGGGGCGAAGCGGGCGATGGCGCCGCAGCGTAGGTAGTCGCCGTATGAGAAGCCGCCGGGTACTACTACGGCGTCGACTGCGTGTAGGTCGGCGTCTTTGTGCCAGAGGCTGACGGGTTCGGCTCCGGCTAGGCGTACGGCGCGTAGGGCGTCGACGTCGTCGAGGGTGCCGGGGAAGGTGATTACACCGATACGTGCCAAGGTTTAGGCCTCCTCAGCGCGAACAGAAACCACGTCTTCAATGATGGGGTTGCTCAGCAGCTTGTCGGCGGCTTCGCGGGCGGCGGCTAGGTCAGCTTCGGTTACTTCACCTTCTACGGTTAGTTCGAAGCGGCGCCCTTGACGCACCGCAGTGAACTGTTCGAAGCCTAGTCGCGGTAGGGAACCCACTACGGCTTTACCTTGGGGGTCTAGGATTTCCGGCTTAGGCATAACTTCAACAACAATGCGTCCCATGGTTTCTCCTGTATGGGCGGGCGTAAGTCACTACCAGGTTACTAGCACCAACGGACAAACTACATACTTGCCAGGCGTTGTATATCTCAATTTATTGGTTTAGTTAGGTGTTTGGGGCTAGCGGGAAAGTAAGTAACTAATACTTTAGACTGGTGTTGACCGCGCGTGGCCTGCCCCGCCCCCTTTGTTTCGCTGTGGAAACGGCCGCTGACCACGCATCCATTAATCTCGATGAAGAGGACATAATGCGTCTAACTTTGCCTCGGCGTCGTTGGGCGGCCGGATTGGCTGTTGTGGCTATGACTTTGACGGGTCTGGCCCCGGTAGCCGTCGCAACTGGTCCGGTAGCTGTGCCGGCTAGCCCCACCCAAGACGATTCCCATCCCCAGGTTTTGCCTGCTCCCCAGTCACTGAGTTGGGGTAGCGGCGCTGCCACGTTTAAGTCCACTACGGTGCATTTTGATGTGCAAAACCAGGACGAGCCCACTAAAGCTACGCTGAATGCTTTAGCTAAAGCCAATAATTTGCAGGTCACTAGTGCGGCTGCGGCCACGCTGAAGGTCACGGTTAAGGTGGCTGCTTCTGGTGAGCAGGGCGACGGCGCTGGCCAGGCCCCTAAGCACGCTGAGGGCTACCTGCTTAAAGCTGAGGGCAACAGCGTCACTATTACCGGCTCTGATACGCGCGGCGCTTACTATGGCGTGCAAACGCTGCGTCAGCTGGTTAAAGACGGCAAGCTCTATCACGCTACGGTACGTGACTGGCCGCTGATGAGTGTGCGTGGCACGATTGAGGGTTTTTACGGTATTCCTTGGTCTCACCAGGCTCGCCAGGATATTTTGGCTTTCTCTGGCAAGCACAAGATGAATACCTACATTTACACCCCTAAGGATGACGCTTATCTGCGCGCTAAGTGGCGTGAGCTGTATCCGCAGGCGGAGCTGGCTAAGCTCAAGGAGCTGGTGGATGCCGCTAACGCTAACCACGTGGATTTTGTGTTTGCTCTCTCCCCCGGTAACGACATTTGCTATGGCCAGCAAAGTGACTATGACGCCACGGTGGCTAAGTTTGAGCAGCTGCGCCAGATAGGGGTGCGCTCGTTCTATATTGCTTTGGACGACATTAACCCGCGTTTGAACTGCGATTCTGACGCCACCCAGTTCCCTTCTCGGGGCCCTTGGACACAGCTGGCTGACGCCCAGTCTTACTATTTGAACAAGGTGCAAACTGAGTATGTTAAGGCCAACCACCTCAATGATTTGATGATGGTGCCCACTAACTATTCGGGTAACGCCACTGACCCGTTTAAGACGGCTCAGGGTGAGCGTTTGCACCAGGATATTCGTATGCAGTGGACTGGGATGGGGGTTTTCTCTGACCAGATCACTGTTGACCAGGTGACTAAGGCGGCCACCACCTACAACAATAAGCACCTGTTTATTTGGGATAACTTCCCGGTTAATGATGGCCAGCGGGGGCGACTGTTCCTTAACCCATTGGAGGGCCGTGACCCTAACCTGTACAAGTACATTGACGGTTTCACCTCTAACCCCATGATTCAGCCTTATGCTTCGCTACCGTCGCTAGCTAACTATGGTGATTACACCTGGAATGGACCTAAGTATGACGCTCAGGTCTCGTTTAAGGCGGCTTTGGCGGAGCTGGCTGGCACCAGTGATGGCCAGGTAACTAAGGCGCTTGATGCGTTTGTGGATCTTAACCAGTCGTGGAAGCCTTACCGGGCTTCTTCGCAAAGCGCCCCGCAGCTGTCTAGCGACGTTAAGGCTTTTAAGGATGCTTTAGCTAGCGGCAATGCGGCCACTATTAAGTCCACTGCCGCTACTTTGCGTGCGCGTTTGCAGCTGATCCAGCAGGCCCCGCAGCTGCTTGCCAAGATGGAATCTAAAGGTTTTTACAATGACATTAAGCCTTGGCTGGAGGCGGCCCGCGATTGGGCTAAGGCCAGCCAGTCGGCTGTGGATATTTATTTGGCTATTGGCGCCGATAATGGGGAGCAGGCCACTAGCGCCCTGATGGCGATGCAAGCCTCACAGCAAAGCGCGCTTAAGCCCCGCGTAGATGATATGGATTCGGACTTTACGGTTAAGCCCGCTTCTATTACGGCTTCTGTGGGCGACGGCGTCTTTAACGCTTTCGTGGATGATGCCGCCAAGGCTTGGGATAAGTGGGCTGCTTTGACTCCCGCTAAGGGCGGGGCCGCCTTGAAGGTGAGCGAGGCTTCTACCACTATGGGCACTTGGGAGAGCTATGTGCCCGCTAATGCGGTTGATGGCCGGGAGGACACTTTCTACTGGTCTAACTCTGCCCCACAGCCGGGCTCTTATTTCCAGCTTGATCTTGGCAGCGAGCAGGAGATTGGTTTGGTGCATGTCAGCCAGGGCCGTAGTGCTTCGCAAACTGGTGACATGATCTATAACGCTGAGGTTGAAGTTTCTGGTGATGGCTCTAACTGGACTTCGCTAGGCCAGTTCACTAACCAGGCTGAGATTACGGCTAAGGCACCCGCCGGCACTATGGCGCGTTATGTGCGCCTGAAGGCCACTGCGGCTAACGGTAATGGGGCTTGGGTGCAGATCCGTGAGTTCCAGGTTTCTAGCCCCACTAAGGGCTTGTCTACCACTTTGGTTACCGCTAAGGATCACCCGCTAGATAATGCGGTTGACGCTAAGGGGGCTACGGCTTTGGTGGCTACCCAGGTGCCTGAGGGCGCTAATTTGGTGCGCGAGCTACCCCAGGCGACTGGCGGCAAGGTGAGTGTGGTTGTGGCCGGCCAGGTTGGGGCCACGGTTGACTATCAGCGCAGCGATGGTACTTGGGCGACTTTGGGTAGTGCCGACGCCGCCAAGCACTATCAGGTGTTTGCGGTTGAGGGCCCGGTCAAGGCAATTCGCTTAACTTCCATTAAGGGCGAGGTTTTACCCAACATTTTGGAGTTTTCTTACCGGGCTTGGCGTGCGGGTGATCCTCAGCCGGGATCGACGCCGGCGCCCACCCCTGCCCCGACGGTTGCGCCCACTGCGTCTCCGGCCCCCACGGCCAGCCCAGCGCCAACGGCTACCCCGGCTCCGAGCGCTACCGCCGCGCCTACAGCAAGTAAGCCCACTGCGGCTCCCACGGGCCGGCCTAGCGCCCTACCCAGCGCCTCCGGCAGGCCGGGCGCGCTGCCTTCAGCTAAGCCGTCCTTGCTGCCTGGACAGCGGATCACGCTAAATCCGACCCCTGGCCAAGCCCGCTACTCCAATGGAGTGTTGGCCCACACCGGGGCCAACATTGCGGTTGGTTTAGTGGCCCTAACGGCACTGGCTAGCGGCGGCTTGCTGCTGGCCCGGCGTCGTCGCCAAAGCTAAACCAAAGGCGCCGGGCAAGGAAACGGTAACCTAAAACCTTGCCCGGCCCTAAAAACACTTTTGGGTGGGACGCTTACAGCATCCCACCCAAATCTGTATCTAGCCGCTACAGCCACAGCACTCAGGCAGCAACCAGGGGCCCCAGCGCAGCAAAGCACGCACTTAGCAGCACATCAGGCAGCAACCAGGGATCCAGCGCAGCAAAGCAAGTACTTAGCGGCGCGACAAGCAGCAACCGGAGCTGCGGCGCGGCAGGCAACGCGGGGCGCTGCGAGGCGGCAGTGGTTGTTACAGAGCCAGGGGCTTGCCGGTTAGGCGCTCGTAGGCCTCCAGGTAGCGCTCGCGGGTGTGCTCAACTACCTGCTCAGGTAAGGCCGGGGGCTGCTGGCCACTGTTACGATCCCAGCCGCTTTCCTTAGCTAGCCAGTCACGCACAAACTGCTTGTCGTAAGAAGGCGTCACCTGGCCCTCAACCCACTGGTCAGCCGGCCAGAAACGGGAAGAATCAGGGGTCAGCACCTCGTCACCCAAAACCAGTTCACCCTGGCTGCCGCGCCCAAATTCAAACTTGGTGTCAGCCAGGATAATGCCACGCTGCTTAGCGATATCAGCGGCGCGCGTGTACAGCTCTAAAGTGGCCTGGCGCAGTGCCTGGGCCGGCTCTATGCCAACCATTTGCGCCACCCGTTCAAAGGAAACATTCTCGTCGTGGTCGCCCAGCTCAGCCTTGGCGGCAGGGGTGAAAATCGGCTCCGGTAGCGGTGATGCCTCCACCAAACCAGGCGGTAAAGCCACCCCACACACCTGCTGGCCGGCACGGTATTCAACCAGGCCCGAGCCGGTTAGGTAGCCGCGAGCTACGCACTCAACCGGGTACATGTCCAGGCGGCGGCAAATCATGGCGCGCCCAGCTACCTGCGCGGGCACATCCAGCGACAGCAGGTGGTTAGGCACTACCTGCTCCAGCTGCTCAAACCACCACACGCTCAGGGCGGTTAGCACCTTGCCCTTGTCGGGAATCTGCGAGCTAAGCACATAGTCATAGGCGCTGATGCGGTCACTGGCCACCACCAGCAAAACATCCTCGCCCTCCCAGGGCCCCTCGGGGGCGGGCACGTAAACGTCACGGACCTTGCCGGAAACCAGGTGCTTCCAGCCGTCTAGAACCGGTGCGGCAGGTAGTTCAATTCCCATTTTTTAACGCTCCACATAGGCGGGGGCGGCGATATCACTACGGTGATAGGCGCCGTCGAACTTAATCTTGCTTACCGCCGCGTAAGCCTTAGCGCGCGCTGCGGCCACATCTTCACCCAAAGCCACCACCGACAGCACCCGGCCACCGGCGGTAACTAGCTCGTTGTCGTCATTACGGGCAGTCCCCGCGTGCAGCACATGCACGTCAGGGTCAGCTTCAGCCTGCTCAATACCGCTAATCACATCCCCAGTGGTGGGGGTGGAGGGGTAGCCGGCAGCGGAAATAACCACGTCAACCGCAGCCTTATCACTCCACTGAGGCTCAGCCACCTGATCTAGGCGCCCCACCGCAGCCGCGTGCAACAGCTGGGGCAGCGAAGAGTCTAGACGCGCCAGCACAGCCTGAGTCTCAGGGTCACCAAAACGCACGTTAAACTCCACCACGCGCATACCCTTGCTGGTTAGCGCCAGGCCACAGTAAAGCAGACCAATGAAAGGCGTGCCTCGGCGAGCCATCTCGTCAACCACCGGCTGCGCCACCTGCTTAACCACCTGCTGACCCAGGTCAGCCGGGGCCCAAGGCAGCGGCGTGTAAGAACCCATACCACCCGTGTTCGGGCCGGCGTCGCCGTCACCAATACGCTTAAAGTCCTGGGCGGGGCTCAGTGCGCGCACAGTGCGCCCGTCACAAACACAGAAAACCGAGGCCTCCGGGCCGTCTAGGTAATCCTCAACCACCACAGCGCCGCCCTCGCGCTCTAGGCAAGCCAGGCCGTGCTTAAGCGCCGCCTCACGGTCAGAAGTAACCACAACCCCCTTACCGGCAGCTAGCCCGTCTTCCTTGACCACATAGGGGGCACCAAACTCATCCAAAGCCTGCTCTAGCTGGTCAGGGCTAGTGACAACGCGGGCACTGGCGGTAGGCACATGAGCGGAGGCCATAACTTCCTTAGCGAAAGCCTTAGAACCCTCCAAGCGAGCAGCCGCCTTACTGGGGCCAAACACCGCAATACCTGCCTGACGCAAAGCATCGGCCACACCTGCTACCAGTGGCGCCTCCGGGCCCACCACCACCAAGTCAGCCCCCATTTCACGGGCCAAGGTGACTACTTCATCAGGGCTGTTGGGGTCAATGAACAAGTTAGTAGCGATCTGCGCAGTGCCGGGGTTACCCGGCGCTACAACAAGTTCAGTGGTTTCAGGGTCACGGGATAAGGCACGGGCCAGCGCATGTTCACGTGCACCAGAGCCCAGAAGCAGGATTTTCACGTACCCACTTTAGCCGCTCACTGGCCCTAATTAAACCGCTAACGGTCCCAAATGTCCGCTAGTAGTTAACTAGCGATACTTAAACAAAAGTTCCCCCCGCCCAGTGGGCGGGGGGAAACTATCTATGGTTAGCGGCCAGCTAACTGGTAAGCAGCTGCTGTGTTAGCGCTTGGCTAGCTGGTTACTTGCTAGTTGTTACTAGCAGCGCTCACTTGGCGGCGGCGATGCGCTCACGGAACTTGGCCAGCTGAGCGGTGATCTCGGCGGGAACCTTGTCACCGAACTGAGCCAGGTACTCCTCGGTGGAGTCCATCTCAGCGGCCCAAGCCTCGGGGTCGATAGCGAAGAGCTTGTTCCAAGCAGCCTCGTCTACCTCGTCCAGGCCCTCAAGGTTGAAGTCCTCGAACTTGGGGTAGCGGCCGGTGACGCCGTCGATGGCCTCTACCTGGCCAGCGGCGCGACGCACGATCCAGTCCAGAACGCGGCTGTTCTCGCCGTATCCGGGCCACAGGAACTTGCCGTCCTCGTCCTTACGGAACCAGTTGACCTGGTAAACCTTGGGGAACTTGTCGCCAGCCTTGTCCTGCATCTCCAGCCAGTGACCCCAGTAGTCGGCCATGTTGTAACCGCAGAAGGGCAGCATAGCGAAGGGGTCGTGGCGCAGGGAGCCGGCCTTAACGTCGGTGGCGGCAGCGGTGACCTCAGAGGCCACGGAAGCACCGATGAACACGCCGTGAGCGGGCTCGTACTGCTCGGCTACCAGCGGCACGTTGGTGGCGCGGCGGCCACCAAACAGGATGGCGTCGATAGCCACACCCTCGGGGGCTTCCCAGTCACCACAGATGATCGGGCACTGAGCGGCCGGGGTGGTGAAGCGAGAGTTGGGGTGAGCGGCCTTCTTACCCTCGGCAGCGTCAGCCGGGGTGTAGTCATTGCCGTGCCAGTCGATCAGGTGCTCGGGCAGCGGAGCGTCAATGCCCTCCCACCAAACGTCGCCGTCGTCGGTCAAAGCAACGTTGGTGAAGATGGTGTTGGCCTTCATGGTGTCCATGGCCATCGGGTTGGTCTTGTAGCTGGTGCCGGGGGCGACGCCGAAGAAGCCAGCCTCGGGGTTGATGGCGCGCAGGCTGCCGTCCTCACCAGGACGCATCCAGGCGATGTCGTCACCAATGGTCTCAACCTTGTAGCCCGGGATGGTGGGCTGGAGCATGGCCAGGTTGGTCTTACCGCAGGCGCTGGGGAAAGCGGCAGTTACGTGGTACTGCTTGCCGCTGGCCTCATCGGTCAGACGCAGGATCAGCATGTGCTCGGCCATCCAGCCGTCGCGGCGGGCCATGGTGGAGGCGATACGCAGGGCGTAGCACTTCTTGCCCAGCAGGGCGTTGCCGCCGTAACCGGAACCGTAGGACCAAATCTCGTTGGTCTCGGGGAAGTGGGTGATGTACTTTTCCTCGTTGCAAGGCCAGGTGGTGTCTTCCTGACCGGGAGCCAGCGGGGCACCTACAGAGTGCACGGCGGGAACCCAGGTACGGCCTTCGTTGATCAGGTCCATGGCCTTGGCGCCAATGCGGGCCATGATGCGCATGTTGACTACCACGTAGGGGGAGTCGGTGATCTCAATACCCAGCTGGGAGATGGGGCCGCCGAGGGGACCCATGGAGAAGGGGATCACGTACATGGTGCGGCCGGCGTAGGTGCCGTCAAACTTCTCGTTGAGGATCTTCTTCATCTCAACCGGGTCGTACCAGTGGTTGGTCGGACCGGCGTCTTCTTCCTTCTCAGAGCAGATGAAGGTGCGCGACTCTACGCGGGCGACGTCGCTGGGCAGCGAACGGGCCAGGAAGGAGTTGGGGCGCTTCTCGGGGTTTAGGCGAGTGAACATGCCGGACTCAACCATTTCGCTGGTCAGACGGTCCCACTCTTCCTGGCTACCATCGCAGAAGTAAACCTTCTCAGGCTTACCTAGTTCAGCGATACGGGTAGCAAAAGCAATGACGTCTTCGGGAGCGTTGGCCGGAGCTGCGGCGCGAACGTCCTGCGCGGTGACAGTCATATGATTCCCTTCCTTGGGGTGCTTACTTATCTTTTGGCTTGCGCCTGTTAACGCGCTTATTCTCTCTCAATAGCCCCGGTCACTTCTTCCCAAAAGTCCTATGGTTCATGTCACATACATAGAAAAGGCGCAGATAAACCGCGAGATTTACCTGCGCCTGAACTACTCAAAAGCCAACAAAAACCTTCTAAGCTGCTAGGAAACACGCCCTAGCGAGATGGGTTTAGCTAAATAAGGCTTGCCCTACCATAGTGTCTGACTGACCGATACCGGCAGGAATCGCAAACAGGGCCCGCGCCTGGTGCTGCAAATATTCACTCAGGGCGTCCTTTTGAGTCATCTTGTCCAAGATCGGGTAGAAGTTTGTGCGCGGGTCACGCACGAAGGCAATGAAGAACAGACCTGCACTCAAACGCCCTAGTGCGTCTGAACCTTCAGTGTAGTTGTAGCCGCGACGCAGCATCCAGCGCCCCTTGTTTTGCTCGGGGTTAACGATGGCGATGTGCGAGTCTGCGGGCACCTCCAGCTCTCCTTCCTTGTTCTTAGCCTTGAAGTCGATCGGCTTGAACTCGTCTTTGCCGCTGGTAGGAGCCGTAACGTTAAGCGGGGCACCGTAACGCTTGTCGCGCCCAAAGGTTTGTTCCTGCTCGATCAGACGCAGGTTGTCCCACATTTCAGCGAACATGTGGATTTTGCGCGCCACAAAGTAGGTGCCGCCCGCCATCCAGTTAGCGCCGCTGTCGTCGCCTTTTTGCACCCACAGGTGCTCGTTTAGCTTGGCGGCGCTGTCTTCAGACTTAATGTTGTTGGTGCCGTCCTTGAAGCCAAACAGGTTACGCGGGGTTTCCTGGGCTACCGAGGTGGAGGAGGTGCGTCCATAACCGGTCTGGCTCCAGCGCATTTTGGCCGTGCCCATGGCAATACGGTTTAGGTTGCGAATGGCGTGCGCACACACCTGGGCGTCGTTCGAGCAGGCCTGTACTAGCAGGTCGCCGTCTGAATCAGCAGAGCGGATGTTTTCGTTAGCGAATTTGGGCATGCCCTCAGACAGGATCTTGGGCATTTTTTTGGCAATGCCGAAACGGTCTTTGCCGTCGCTGTCTACAAACAGCGAACGCCCGAACCCGAAGGTGATGGTTAGTCCGTTTGGCTTGTAACCCCAGGCTTCACCGCTGTCGCGCGGCACGGCCTGCTTGTTTTCGCTGGGTTCGCCGCCTACTAGTTCGCCGGCGGTCATTTGCTGTGCGGCTACTGTCCAGTCGCTTAGCAGCTGTTTGAGCTCTTCGGGGTCTGTGGTGGTGACATCGAAGGCGGCGCAGAACATGTTGTCTTGGGCGGGGGTGAGGATGCCGGCCTGGTGCTTACCACGGAAGGGGTAGGTGTCCAGGATTTTGTCTGCGGGGGCATCTTCTCCCCCGGCTGCGTAGCCACCGGCGGCGCCGGCTAGGGCTCCAGCGGCTAGGCCTGCTCCGGCAAAACCGAAGGCGGCGCGGCGTGAGACGTGGTGGGCGGCTTTGTCCTCGTCTGCTCCGCTGCCAGTGGCGACGACGGCGTCGCCGGTGGTTTCGTTAGCCGTTTCAGCCGCGTTTTGGGTTGCGTCCGAGGCGGCTTCAGCGGGAGTGTTGGCGCTTTCGGCAGCGCCTGTAGCCTTGTTGCTCATTAGGTTCTCCTTGGCTAAATACAAATTTCCCAGTCACTATTATGGGTGTAAATAGCCCGCAGATCAGCCCCTAGGGACTAAATCTGCGGGCTATTTAGTCACATTTGCCTTACCTTAATCTGCTCAGCCTAAGCAAAGTGTTAGCTAAACAGGGTAGGCGCGGTGGTTAGCAGCGTTTATCAGTGCAGCACGATGCCGCTGATCTCGCTTAGCTGCTTGGCCAGGGCGGCAACCTCGCTGGAGAACTGCTGCTGAGCCTTGGTGTAGGAGTTCTTGGCGGGAGCCTCACCGGCGTCCTTCTGAACGGAGGCGATGGTGTCGTAGCCGACGTACTTGGTGGCACCGTCGGTGGTCTTACCGTCAGCGTGGGAGTCGATCAGCTTGTGTACAGCCTTGAACTTGGCCTTGATCTTCTTGTCCAGCTCAGGGTTGGACTTGGCCACGATTTCAGAGACGTTGCCGTAGGCTACCTCGGCGCCTTCAATGTTGGCCTTGAAGTCGTAGAGGTCAGTGTGGGAGAAGGTGTCTTCTTCACCAACAATCTTGGTGTCGGCCACCTCGTTGACTAGGTCAACGGAGCCGGTTACTACGTCGTTGATGGTCAGTGAAAACTTCTTGCCGTCCACACCGGTGATCTTGCCGTAAACCAGGTCGTAGAGTTTCTGGGTGTTTTCTTCCAGGTTGGTAGCGGCGGCCTTGCGGTCAGCGTCGCTGGCGAACTTGAACTGGCTGGCCCCCCACAGGTCGGCCTCGATGCGGTGCCAACCGGTCCAGCTCTTGAGCACCTCGGGGTCGGTGACAGACTTGCCGGCGTCGGCAGACAGGTTCTGGATACGCACGTCGAGGGCGCCGTCGAGGTCACCGGCTTCCTTGATACCAAACTTCTCAGCGGTCGGCTCGATGCGCTCGTAGTGCTGGCGCGCTAGAGGGAACAGTTCCTTAGCCTTGGCGGTGTCACCAGAGGTGTAGGCGGCGGTGAAGGCCTTGGTGGCGGTTAGTAGCTGGCCTACCTGGTCCTTAACGTAGGAGGTGTAGTTGGCTACGGCCTGCTCTTCAAGCTTCTTGACGTCGCCGCCGACGGCCACTTCCTTACCCTTGGTGACCTTGAGCTGGGTAGCTCCCACCAGGGCGCCCACCATGTTGGGCTTGCAGGCGCTGTAGTAGGTGCCTTCCTTGAGGGCGGTGGTTAGCTCGGTGGAGGTGCCCGGGCCGATGTTCTCCTTTTCGGAGACGATCTGTAGCTTGTTTTCGGTCAAAACCTCAAACTCGTTGGGGACAGTGCCCTCGTTGGAGATCTTGAAGGTCACCTGGCCCGCGGGGAAGGACTTGGAGGAAACCTCGCAGCCCTTGTCGGTGATTTTGACGTTGATGGTGTTGGAGCCGGCTGCGTTAGTGCCGCCACTGCCACCCTGGTTGTTTGCAGTGCAGCCGCCCAGGACAGACAGGGCGACTACCGGTAGCACCACCAGCGCGGCGCGTACTCGACGTGTAATCATCTATTTTTCCTTGTCGGATGGGTTTTGGGTTGGGAAGGAAGGGGTAGTTGCTGTGGTCGCCAAGCTTCCTTCCCGACGCCGTCGACCACAAGTCTTTTAGGCTGCGGCTACCTCAGCCGGCCTTGTTCTCCACCTTGGGGGCTTTACCCAACTTGGCGTGCGCCACCCGGGCGAAGAAGTACAAGGTGGGCCAGAAGTAGATGTTCCAGCCGATTACCTGCAGCCAGGTGGGGGTGGGGTTGACCTGGAACAAAGCCACACTGACCTCGTAGAGCCAACGCAACGGGTTAACCGAAGATTGGGGTACCCAGTTGGATACGTCCCAGGCGTGGTGAGCCCAGCCCGGCAGCAGCGAGGCTTCCTGAAGGTCACCAAAGCCGTAGGAGATAATGCCGGCGGCCACCACAATCAGGAAGTAGCCGGTCACCGTGAAGAACATGGAGAGGTTAATGCGCACTCCCCCGCGATAGATCAGGTAGCCCAGCACAATGGCCACCGCCAGGCCACCGACCACCCCGGCGGCGATAGCTGGCGTGGATTTTTCTACAGCCGAGCGCACGGTCGCCCAAATAAATAGGGCGGTTTCGATACCTTCACGGCCTACCGCAAAGATGGCAATCCAGATAATGCCCCAGCCTCGCCCATCTTTTTCTAGCGAGGCCGATAGGCTGTCGCGCAGGCCTTGGCTCATTTGGCGCGAGTTTTTGCCCATCCAGAAAATCATCCAGGTAACCATGGCCACGGCCACCAGCGATAGTGAACCACCAATGATTTCTTGGGCCTGGAAGGTTAGGGTTTGTGGACCCCAGGTCAAGATGGCGCCAATAGCTAGCGGCACCAGCGCAGCGGCCAGCACCCCTAAAGTCAGCTTGCCAAACAGGTCTCGACGACCAATTTTGGCCAGGTAGGCAGCAATCACGCCTACCACCAGGGCGGCCTCTAGACCCTCACGCAGGGCGATAATAAAGTTCGCAAAGAATAGGGACATGCTCTTACTTTTATTAGGCTAGACTCATTTCCGAAAGGTCAGCCTAACCTTTATCTGCCCTGTACTCAAGCAGTTTTAGCTAAGTTGAGACGCTCGGTTACCATAACGTGACTCACCTTTAAATCCCAGACGCGGCGTCAGAATATTTGCGCAGCTACAGGCCGCATTTTTGGCCACACCATGCCATAAAACCGGCACCGACGGCGTCGAGAAAATAACTGCTTTATCCAAAGCCGCAACCGCCCTAGCCTCAGCGCTAAAACTACCAACGCTTAAACATGCGAAAATAGCTTTATGCGAGCATCAGCCAACCGAAGGCGTTTTGCGGCACTAACCTGCCTAGCCTTAGTCCCCACCCTTGGCGCCTGCCAGGCCCATATGGATCTAACCGTGCATGAAGAGGGCACCTACGACGCCGTCATCCGCATGGTGGATAACACGTCCTCGCAGATCACCAGCACTTCACAGTGCAAGCAGCTGGCTAGTTCCCTGCGCAGCTCGATTGCCACTAATAAGGGCAGTGAAATTAAGGTCAAGTCCATCAAGGGCGACGAGGGTATTGGCTGCGAATTCACCTTTAAATCTATTCCGGTAGCCACCGCCGCCACTAAACCGGCCCCCAATGCCAGCGCCGCTAGCACCGCCAATGCCTCAGCTAACGCGAACGCCTCGGCGAGCACCACCGGCGCCACTAACGCACTAGTGTGGCGCCAGGGCAACAAGGTTTTTGTGCGTATTCCCGGGGTAAACACTGACGGAGACTCTGAGTCCGCCGGCGCTTCCCCTAGCGCCAGCACCTCAACTGGCTCTGGCTCAGGTAACTCAGCCGGCTCAAACGGATCAAACGGCTCAGCTGGTTCAGCCGGCTCTGGCTCTGGCAGCTCCAGCGGCTCTGGCGGCTCCAACAAATCTGGCGGCAGCGATGATGTGGTTGAAAAATACAAGTCACTGATCGACACCAAACTGACGGTAACTTTCCCCGGCGCAGTTATTGACGCTGGCGGCGGCAAGGTGCAGGGGCACAAGGTCACTTGGAGCGGCCCGCAGATCCTAGCTACTGGGGTCAGCGCCTCTGGCTACGCGATTGGTGATGGCGGCATGCCCTGGTATTCGGCCTCACGCCCGTGGGCTTGGCTGATTGTCGGCTCGGTCTTTGCACTGACGGTATTTGGTTTTTGGCGACGACGCCGCGCCCGCAGCTAGAGCGCCGTCGTCAGCCCCAGCAGCGCCGTCGGACCCAGGCAGCTAAAACAGCACCACGGCACCAAAAAACCAATAAATCGCCCCGACAACCTTACGGTAGCCGGGGCGATTTATTTAAGCATTCGCGGGGCTCAGCGAGCCTGGGCGATCTTTTGCTTGCGCTTGGAGCTGACCACTACGGCCACAACCACAATCGCGATCACCAAAACCGCAGCCACGCCACCGATGATCAGGCCGGTGGACAGGCCAGAGCCAGAGGACTTGTCAGCAGCGGCGGCCTTAGCAGTGGGCTCAGCCTTCTTCTCGGCGCTGACCTTACCGGTAATAGTGCTAGCAGTGGTGCCATCAGCGAAGGTTACGGTGTTACCGGAGATGGTGCCGCCCTTAGCGGAGGTTACGTCGCCGGGGTAGGTTACCTTCATGTCCATCTTGTAGGTACCAACAGCCTGCAGGCTGGATAAGGATCCAGTTAGCGTGGAAGCATCAAAGGTGAACTCGCCCTTTTCTTCCTTACCACCCAGGATCTTGACGGTGTCGCCCTTCACCACCAGGCGGCAGACCTTACCGCCATCAGTGCCATCAACAACCGTAGCATCGGTAGTGGTGCCCGCAGTGGCCGGAATAGCAGCCTTAATGTTGGGGCACACCTGGGTGATAATAGTGCCGTTATCGCCGTCAACAGCGATGTCAACCTGGTACACCGTGTTGGTCATGGACTCGATGTTGACGTTTGCGTGGATGGTGAAGGCCATAGCAGCCTGGGCCGGAGAAGCTACTAGCGCGCCGCCAACAGCCAGAGCTGCAGCCGCTCCTAGGGAAAGCGCCTTGGTACGAATACGCTTAAAAATAGACATTATCTACCTTTCTTTCTGCCTGGTTTGGGGATAAGCAGAATCCTCGGCAATTGTATGGGCTCAAACTTGATACTTGCTGGGACGTGTCCGACTTGTTACCTAAGTGGGTAACATATAAACCAAAACGACGATATAGCCCGGCTATATCGTCGTTTTAGCTTTAAACAGCTAGCAAATGAGGCTTACTGCTGCGGGTAGCCGCCCTGTCGGTAGCCCTGCTGAGGGTACTGGCCACCCTGTTGGGGGTACTGACCGCCCTGTTGGGGGTACTGACCGCCCTGCTGCGGGTAGCCCTGCTGAGGGTACTGACCACCCTGCTGGTAACCACCCTGAGGGTAGCCACCTTGCTGGGGGTAGCCCTGCTGCGGGGCGTAACCGAACTGGCCACCCATCGCGCTAGGCGGCTTCTTCTTTCCAGAGCGCACCGCGAAGAACACGCCCACACCAACCAGCAGCACTACTACTACACCAATGATTACGTAGAGCACAGTGTTGTCATCTGAGCTTGAAGAGCTGGAAGAACTACCTGAACCCTTGGCACTAGCGTCCCCATTGTTAGAGGAACCACCCTTGTTATCAGAAGAACCCCCGTTGTCAGAGGAGCCACTACCAGGGTTACCTACTACCTTGAACTTTTCACCCAGCTTGAGCTTGGCGGTGTTGCCGCTAACTTCAGCGCCTTCAGCGGAAACAATGCCGCCACCAAAGGTTAAACGATAGTCGATCGAGCTATCACCATAGCTACTGAGACTGCTAAGCCCAGTTAGATCGCCTTCAACACGTACATTGCTACCATCGCGCTCAACATTGAAACTAATGCCGCTCACGCCAGAGTCGGATGTGGTAGAGCTGATTACTGTCTCAAGCGGCGCAGTAACTTCGACGGCACAAACTTCTACACCCTCATACTGGGTAATTTCAGATTTGTTAACGGTGCCATAACCAAGCGGGCTAGTACCGCCAGTGCTGTGCTTACTGCACAAGGTCTTGTGGTCAGCACCTTGGACAGTGCTGTGTTCCTTCATAGAGACTGTTACAGTGTCCCCGGCGAATTTAAATTCGGTCCACACTTTCATAGTTTGAGCGTCATCAGCACGCGCCGGGACGGTAAAACTTACCAGCGAAAATGCCAGCACAAAAGCAGCCAATATGGCCCCTAGGCGCGCCACAAACGAGTGTGACTTCAAAGCAACAGCGTTCATGTTTATACCCTAGCCCTTTTTAGTAGGCCAGGCATCTTAAAGCCTTGGGGATTAAACCCCGGCGCCCAACTATTTCCTGATTTTGCGTGACCTAGCAGACCGGTGCTTATGACCACAGGGCCCCACAATAAGCAGCACTACCCCAATGACTACCGTGAGCGCCGTCGCCCCCACAATCACGTAAAGCACGGCGCTACCAACCGACATCTCCGCGCCAGAGTCGCTGGCATTAGTGATAACAGAACTGGTGGTGGAGCTAGCGTCAGTATCCACATAACTGGCAGCGCGGGCCGGCGAATTTACCAGCAGCAGCGCAAAAGCCAGCAGTAGGGTGCCTACCACAGCCCCTACTCGCTCTAACCCTACTTTCATAGCATTCATCCTGCTCACGGCCCTATCCTAGGAACATTTAACCGGGATTTACCTGGATTTTAGCTGGGGATAACTCCCCTACTGCGCAGCTCTTCGGCCGGCTGGCGGCGCGCTATCTGCATTCTGTCGGCGCATTACCTGCATTTTCCGACGGCGAAGGCGCCTTCTGCGGCAAACCGGAACTGGCGTCTGCTGGCATAGCGGCAGAGCCGAGGTATTCATTAGAAGTTACCGACTTGGCAAAACATGCCTTAACACACGCAAAAATTGCTATCACGCCAACAATGAGTATCAGTGCAAGCAACATAGTAAGCACCTGCATAAGATCAACCGACCATAGTAGGCGATAAAATGACTGTAACAGGCGATAAAATCTTGGAGTTGAGGAAGTTAGGTCCCCTCTGGCGGGTATGGCGTCAGGGTCATAGGGAGTCATAGAAGCCACTACTTCAAAGTCTTCATTTTTGGCAACGAAAATGGAGGCATGCTTTTCCATCTCACCTCCAAAATAAGAAATAGTCTCTACATTTTGAAATCTAATAGTATATTCAATCTCGCCAGTATAAGCCGGATCTGTTACACCTATTATTTTAACGATATTACCTTCAACAATAATCTCAGCACCATATATGAGTGCGTGCGATAACTCCTCTTTAGAGATCGCGACAATATAAGCTGAGCAAACTTCTACACCATCATAATGCCCCATCTCAAGCTTATAGACTTCCTGACCTAGGTCAGCCTCTAACCGCTTAACGTAATCAGAGCTTTTTGAGCATATGCTTTTGGTTGATTCATTAGAATTTATATGTGTTTTTATCTCAACATATGCCATACTATTATCAAAATTTATTTGCACCCAGGTGCGCATGCTATCTTCGCCATGCGCCGGTGCAGACACAGTAAACAGCGAGCAAGTCAGTACAAGTACTAACCCCAAAACAGCACACACACAAGTCGCCATTGATCGCGCGTTAGCCATAGTATCCACCCTTTAGCTCTATAAACTCAGTAAATAAATCAACTAGGGATAACTGCTTAAGCCTAGCTGTTATACACCAACTAACAGTTATTAAACGAAACCAGGGCCGGGTGTAAAACCACGGCCCTGGTTGAGATGAATTCTAGCTAGCCGTTGTAGCCGCCATATTGACCCTGCTGGGGGTAGTTACCCTGCGGCGGATACTGTTGCTGGGGGTAGGAGCCAGGCCCGTAAGACTGCGGCGCGTAAGCAAACTGCCCACCCATCCCGCTAGGCGGCTTCTTCTTACCTGAACGCAGTGCCAGGAAGGCGCCCAGACCCACAAGCGCTACCGCTGCAACACCAATAATTACGTAAAGCAGAGTGTTGTCACTTGAGGACTTGGAGCTTTTTACAGCCAGCGGAGTGGGCGTAACGGTAGCTGGAGCACCGTTAGCGACGGTGTTTTCATTGTTGTCAGAACCGGGAGTAATAGAAGGGCTCGCAGAGGGAGTAGCAGAGGCAGTAGCGCCACCCTGGTTATTTCCCGAAGAACCCCCATTAGTGGAGCCGCCGTTAGTAGAGCCGCCATTTGAGCCACCGCTACCCGGGTTACCAACTACCTTGAACTTGCCACCAAGCTTGAGCTTTGCAGTATTACCGCTGACTTCAGCACCCTCAGCAGAAACAACGCCACCAGCAAAAGTGATCTTGTAGTCGATAAACTGAGCGCTAGTAGCATCAGAGAAGACAGATAAATCGCCTTCGTAGACAATGTTGGAACCTTCGCGGTAAAGCTTATCGTCTGTCCCAAAACCAATAGCTGTACCATCAGAGCTAACGAATTGGTCAATCTTTACGGTTGCCTGCATTTCGCAAACTTCAACACCCTCATACTGGGTAATTCCATACTTGAGGGCATCACCATAAGCACTGGAATTTCCGTATTTGTTGCACATGGTTTTATGGTCAGAGCCTTGCATTGTGCTGTGATACCTATAGGAGAAAGTTACATTATCTCCGATAAAGCTATATTCCAGCCACATTTTCATGTCGAGCTCGCCGTCAGCGCGGGCTGGAGCGGTAAGGCTTACCAGCGAAAAGGCCAGCACAAAAGCGACCACTACGGCCCCTATACGCGCCGCAAACTCGCGTGATTTAAAAGCAACAACGTTCATGGTCTTAGCCTAGCCAATTTTTAACTGGATAAGCATTGGGGACAAGTCCCTAGGGCTACCTGACCATAGTCGCAACAGCCTCATGCCCCACCAATCTAGCTATTTGCCAAGCCCAGACAAGCTTATCGTCAATAGCTAAGGGTTCTTCCTGGACTGCAAGAGTGACCACCCTAGTCCACCCAGCGCCAGCGCCCCTACCACCACAACAGCCCCATAAATAATGGTGTCATTGCTGCCATCGGTAGAGCCGACGGCGCTGGTAGTGCCAGCTGAACTGGTTGCGCCAGCCCCAGCTGCAGCTGCATTAGAAGTAGTCTCCTGCGGTTTAATTGCGTCACTAGCCGTAACGCTAGGAGAGCTAGTCGCCGCAGGAATACCAGAGCTAGTAGCACCGCCTAAAGAAGTAGCACCACTTGAAGCAGAAGGAGAAGAGCCCCCATTGTTAGAGGAGCCGCTGCCAGGGTTACCTACTACCTTGTACTTTTCACCCGGCTTTAGCTTGGCGGTGTTGCCGCTAACTTCAACGCCTTCAGCAGAAACAATGCCGCCAGCAAAGGTTAAACGAAAGTCCATCCAGTCATTACCATAGCTACTGACACCATAACGAGTGGTTTCGCCTTCGATACGTACATTGCTACCATCACGCTCAATATTGAAGTTCACATCACTTATGCCAAGGTCGGATGAGCTATAGTTGAGTACTGTCTCAAGCGGCGCAGTAACTTCGATGGCACAAACTTCTACACCCTCATACTGAGTAATTTCAGATTTAGCGGTGATATAACCGAGCTGGCTAGTGCCGTCAGTGCTGAACTCACTCTTACTGCAGAAGGTCTTGTGGTCAGCGCCTTGGACAGTACTGTGAACCTTCTCAGAGAGCGTTACAGTGTCCCCAGCGAATTTATATTCCACCCACACTTTCATGGTTTGAGCGTCGTCAGCACGTGCCGGGACGGTAAGACTTACTAACGAAAATGCCAGTACAAAAGCAGCCAAGATGGCCCCTAGTTGCGCCACAAGCGCGCGCATTTTTAAAACCGCAATATCCATAACCCTGGCTACCTTTGCTTTCAGATTTTCTTCTTAGATTGCCAGACAGCAATCCCTAGTCCACCCAGCGCCAGCACCCCTACTGCAGCAACAGCCCCATAAATAATGGTGTCGTTGCTGCTATCAGAGCCGACGGCGCTGGTAGTGACAGCTGAACTGGTTGCGCTAACTCCAGTTGCAGCTGCAGCCGCATTAGAAGTAACCTCTTGCGGTTTAATCGCGTCACTAGCCGCAACGCTAGGAGAGCTAGTTGCAGCAGGAATGCCTGACTTAGAGGAGTTCAAAGGACTGGCAGTGCCTGAACTAGAAGGCTTGGTGCTAGCAGAAGCTTTAGTGCTGCCTACTACTTCAAATGTGGCATCATAGAGGCCATCATTGCCAAATACAGTTGCAGTATTGCCGACGACATTAGCACTCGATGCTGCGGAGATTCCGCCATCAAAAGTGAAACTATAGGTATCTGAATACTGAACCGTGTCGTGTGGCGCAACACCTTTTACCTTGATTTTTTCACCTTCGCGCAGCACACCGAAAAGTTCAGTACGCGCGGTGCCGTTTAGCATTCCCTCAAGTGTTGCCCTGGATTCAACAACGCAAACTTGCATGCCCTGATAGTGATCTAAATAGGCTCTGGTGGTTGTCCACCCCCATACGGTAGTGCCTACGTTTTTTTGGGCCTCGGTACATATATCTGCAGTGGCACCGTCGCCACCTTCACTTTCGGACATACGAGTTTTTGAGGTGAAAATTACCTCATCGCCGCTGAATCTTGTATTGTGCCAGCCGAGCATAGATGCATGAGCCGGCGGGGCCAACATCAGCAGGGAAAATGCCAGTACAAAAGCAGCCAAGACCGCACCTACTCGCATCGTAAGCGCACGGGCATTTAAAACCTCAGCGTTCATGGATTAACCCTAACCAGTTTTAAGCGGTTCGCACTTGCAAAACTCCCAATAGTTAGAGCTAGCATCCAGATTCAGCTAAAAATTAGGGCCGTAACCAAACTGGGGGCCAACAGGTGGACCGGGACGCTTTTTCTTGCCAGAACGTAGCGCCAGCAACACCGCCAAGGCGATAATTAGCACCACTGCGGCAGCGATAAACGCATAGAGCAGGGCGTTGTTACCTGAAGAGTTTGGGCTAAAGTCGCCAGCTAGATCATCAGCCTTATTATCGCCGGAAATAATATTTGCTGAACCGTTAGGGTCACCAACCACCTCGAAGGTGTCGGCACTTACCACAAAGGTGTTTCCCTCCACCTTGCCGCCGGTAGAAGAGACAATCCCGCCATCAAAGGTGATGCGGTATTCGATAGTTGAGTTCTCAGAGTACTCAGACCTGTCACTTTCAAGTTTTAGGTTTTTACCGTCACGAGCAACAGAAAAACCGTAGGTTTCATCGGTTGATGTCTCGATCATCGAGTTAACTGTTAAGTTGCCCTCGATAACGCAAACTTCCATGCCGTTGTATTGTTCTAGTTCAATCCTAGTGATTTCACCATTTGCCCCAGTGCTGGAACTGGTTGCGCTCTTATAGCTAGCACACAGGCTTTTAGTAGTCGTATATTCGCTGGAAACATGTGTTTTCATGACGTAAGAAACCTTATCGCCACTAAATTTCATGTCCACCCAGCTCTGCGTGCTCTCAGCGTGGGCAGGCGCAGCCGGCAGCAGCAAAAAGAACGCCAGCATAAAAAGCGGCAAAGCAGCCCCAGCGCCAGCTGTAAACACACGTGCCCCGGCCGCAAGCACAGGTGCTCCCGCCGTGAAGTTGCGTATCTGCGCCGCAAGCGCGCGTGTAGACCTGTTAAGTCCCGCCGCGAGCGCCTGCCTATGCGCGCCAAGCCCCTCCGCGAGCGCCCACAGCCTAAAAGCATCTATGTTCATGACCCAACCCTAACCAGTTTCGACTAGGCGGTCATATCCCCTGCGCAGAGGAGCATGAACGCGCGCTTAGATGGCTTTGCTAGATCCCATAGCGGTCATATTTGCCAGGTTTTACGCCTTTGCTTTGTTCTTGGCCGCTTGGGCTATAGGTGCCTACATTAGTTGGTTGGGCAGTTAGTTGTGCAGGCTGCGAGCGCTTTTTTGATGGGATAGCCAGGAAGACCACTAGGCCAACTACGGCTGCAACTATTACGCCGATCAGCGCGTAAATCAGGGTGTTTCCCGATGATCCTGACTTAGTATCGTCAGAAGCTTGGTTCTTCGCGTTATCAGCGCCTGCAGCCTTGTTTTGGCTGGGTGCAGCAGAGGGAGTTTGGTTAGCTTTTCCGCTGCCTGGATTCCCCACTAACTCGTAGTCGCCAGTGTTGATGGTTATGGTGTTGCCATCGACTTTGCCACCCTCATGGGATACAATTCCGCCCGCGAAAGTGAAGCTATGTACGATATTTCCCTCATAAGTGACAGCAGAGGTGACTGACCCAGTTACGCGCACATTGTCACCGTCGGCTTTAAGAACAAAACCGTAGTGGCCGTCTCCTTGCAGGGCCTTCTTAAGCGAGCCAACCCCCTCGACAGCGCAAACTTCTATGCCTTGGTACTGCTCAACTTCTGCCTTGGTTACTTCTGCACCCAGGTAATTGACTTGCTTTGCGTGAGTAGAGTCTTTAGTGCATATGCTTCTGGTAGATTCACCGTGTTGGTTAAGAGCATGGGTTTTTGCCGATACGTATATTTTGTCCCCATCTATTTTCACATGCGTCCATATGCGCATGCTGTCATAGGCGTGGGCGGGGGTAGTCGGCACTAGCAGGGAAAACGCCAGCATAAAAACCGCCAAAACCGCCCCTACGCGAGCTATAAACCCACGCACTGCCAGATTCTGCGCCTCAGTATCTGCCGATAGCCCCGCCACGAACGAGCGTTTAGGCATGTTAAGCCCCGCCGCGAGCGCCTTTACCCGCACTTTCGCCGTGCGCGTGCGGACATTAGAAACAACCGTGTTCATGGCTTAAACCTTAGTCATTTTCACCCTTTGATAGCCACTAAATTCCCACCTACAGTACGTTTTACGTAAAACAGCCGACGACGTCGTCGCAGCTACTGCCTTTACGTTGCGTTACGCTGCAGTCCCACTAAAAACAACTAGGCCACATTACCCACCCATATATAGGCAACCAGGGCCGGTTACCCGACCCTGGCTGAATAGAAGGATTATTTGCTGACGTCTCAGGCGCCCTGACCACCCTGAGCGTTAGGGTTGTAAGGCTGCTGAGGGCTAGGCTGCGGCTGCTGGGGCACACCAGGCTGCTGCACGCCAGGCTGGGGGGCACCAGGAGCTGCCTGACCCTGAGGGTACTGACCCGGCTGAGCGGCGTAAGGAGAAGCGGACTGCTGAGGCTGGGCCTTCTTCTTGGAACGCGTGGCAAGGAAAACTCCCAGGCCGGTGCCACCACCAATTAGCGCACCGATCAGTGCATACATCAGGATTCTGGAAGTGCCACCGGGCTTACCGACAACCTCGAACTTAGTATCGGTGGTAACGAAGGTGTTACCTTCAACCTTACCGCCGCTGGAAGAAACGACGCCGTCATCGAAGGTGAAGCGGTACTCGATATCGCCGACAGAGGCGAAGCGGTTGCTGGAGGTGCTCTTAATGGTTAGCTTGTCGCCATCACGCTTGATAGAGAAACCGAAAGCGGAGGAAGAGTCATTCTCACTCAGCTTGCCCTCAGCCTCGATGACGCAAACTTCTACGCCTTTGTACTGTTCTATCCCAGACTTGGTGACTTTACCGTCAGAGCTCCTGGTAGCCGATTTTTTCATCGCATCGCAAATTGTCTTGGTGGAGCCATACTCACTGGGAGCGTGCATCTTCAGTGAGATAGCCACATTTTCACCACTGAATTTCATGCCAAGCCATACCTTGAAGCTGTCAGCGTGAGCCGGAGAAGTCACTCCTAGCAGCGAAAAAGCCAGCACAAAAGCAGCTAGTGCGGCGCCTACGCGTGCAATCATCGCACGGGGGTTAACGTTAATAGCGTTCATGCCTCAACCTTATTAGGTTTTATCTGTTCAGGCACAATCTGGTTGTTTTCTTTCAAAACAAGACCAGGGCCGGGGGTAACTCGGCCCTGGTCTTGAGAAGAAAAAGCGTTAGCTAGCCGTTGTAGCCGCCGTAACCCTGCTGTCCATAGCCTTGGCCGTAGCCCTGGGGCTGCTGGCCGTAACCCTGGGGCTGCTGACCGTAAGGCTGGGGCTGCTGACCGTAAGGCTGGGCCTGCTGGCCATAGCCCTGCGGCTGTTGGCCGTAACCCTGGGGCTGCTGACCGTAAGGCTGAGCCTGCTGTCCGTAACCGGGCTGCCCATAGGCCTGTTGCCCGTAGCCCTGGGGCTGGCCATAACCCTGCTGGCCGTAAGGCTGACCGTAGCCACCATACTGGGGCTGGGGCTGCTTCTTAGAACGCATCACGAAGAAGACGGCCACCCCAGCACCGATCACAACTACCAGTCCGATCAGCACAAACATCAGCATGTTGGAGCCACTACCAGGCTTACCGGTTACCTCAAAGCTACTGCTATTGGCAATGAAGGTGTTTCCGTCAACCTTGCCGCCGCTAGAAGAAACCACCCCACCATCAAAGGTGATACGCACCTCCGTGCTGGCACTCGAGGAGGTAAAGGAGCCTCCGCTGCCTTTAACCTTGATATTGTCACCATCACGGGTAACAGAGAAACCAAGTGATGAACCTGATTTGTCTACTACCTCGCTGAGGCTCCCACTGCTTTCAATGGTGCAAACTTCTACGCCCTGGTACTGTTCTACCTCAATCTTGTCAACTTTTTTGCCGATCTTCGTTGAGTTGGCCTCGCTCTTGCTCTTCTCACAGAGACTCTTGGTAGACATCCCATACTGCTCGGGAACGTGTATTTTAAGCGACAAAGTCACCTCGTCCCCGCTGAATTTAAGCTCAGTCCAGGTCTTTACATCGTCAGCGTGAGCTGGGGAAACCATAGTCAGTAAAGAAAAAGCCAGCACAAAGGCAGCTAAAGCAGCACCTACACGCGCCAAAACCGTGCGCGGGTTGAAAGTAACAGCGTTCATGGATCCAATCCTAATGCCATTGCCACGTCATTCGCCTCATTTTTAAGGGGATCAATCCCTAGCGCCATCAGCACATACCGGCTGCCCCTGCCGGCCCTGCACAAGGTCAGGCCACACTGCAGGGCTCCCCCATACCTGCCGCGCAGCCCGCGCAAGGGATGCACTCACGGCCTGGGCTGGTTAGCCTCATGCGCACGTGCCGCGCAGCCCGCGCAAGGGATGCACAGTAATTACAACAATGGCGCAGCCTAAGCTGCGCCATTGTTTGTAAACACCGTTAGTTAGCGGTACATATCCTCAAAGCCTGAGCCTTCAAGCTTGTAGTAGTAGCCGTCTTCGCCCGGGTAGTAGGCAACCCCGTCCTGGTAGTACAGACCGTTGGGGTGGTAACCATCCTCAATGGTTTCCTCAGCAACACTGGGGACTTCCTCAATGGGCTCTGCATAGTCCTCGTAGCCAGCAGCCGCATACTCTTCGTCGCCGGCGCCAGAGTCATAGACCCCACCCTCTACGTAGGACTGGTAGCCTCCGCTTTCGTAAACGCCCTGCTCAGCCGCAGCCGCATAAGTGGCAGCCATAGCGGCGTCGTTATCAGCATTAGCCGTGTGGATTAGCGGTACTCCGGGGATGCCAGCCGCAGGAATCTCAGATTCGCTGATTGGGGCAATTTCAGACAAAGAAACCGTCTGGCCCTGCGGGTCAGGGATCTGACCAGCTGCAATAGCCGCCTTGGTAGCCAGACTTTCCTTAACACGCTTGTAAATGCGCACGCCACCCAACCACAAAATACCGGCCAGGATCAGGCAGGAAGCAATACCCAGCACCCACCGCGTCACATGCTGTAGGGCAAGCGAGGGAACCGTGCCAACTACCTCAAAGGAGGTAGCACCCTTTTTAGGAACAGCGGTAGAGCCGTTAACGTCGGCGTTCTTGTAGGAAATAATCTTGCCGTCGTACTTAACCGTCACGTGAGAGACGATCAGCTGGTTAGAAATAGCGATGTAGCGAGGGATAGACACCTTCACGCGGTGGTCTTTGTCGGTGCTCATGTTGAAGCCACCGAACTGCGTAAGCGCAGCCGGACCAGCACCGTTTTGGAAAGCGCCCTCTACCTTGGCTTCACATACCTCACGACCATTGCGCTTACTTACCCAGGTAACCACCTTGGCGTTGTGAGTGGTGGTTCCCTTGTTTTTATCTGCACCTCTTTGAATAGTTTGGCAGATGGTAGCTGGTTTCAAACCAGTGTGCGAACCGGGCGCAAACGCGAAGTCAAGCACCGCGTAGTTTTCGCCCTTTACGTTAACGTTAAACCAAATCTCATTGGGCTGTGAGGTTTCAGCTTGAACCTCAGAGACGCTTAGCGGCGCCATGAAAACCAGCAGCCCCGCCGCTAAAGCCGCAAGTACACGGCTAGTTACAGACTTGTAGTTAAGGGTGTTCACGGGTTCCAGCCTAGCAGCTTCAGTCAACTAACGAGTGGCGAGAAATTGTGGCTTCGCGCCCTGCTCCCACACCAATGGCAGAGATTCGCACCCCAGCCAACTGTTCGATTCGTTCCACGTAACGCTGGGCATTAAGCGGCAAATCCTCGAATTTACGCACGCCAGTGATGTCTTCACTCCAGCCGGGCAGCTGCTCGTAGATGGGCTTGGCGTGGTGGAAGTCAGACTGGGTTAGGGGCATTTCGTCCCAGCGCACGCCGTCGACGTCGTAAGCCACACATACCGGAATGGTGTCGTGCCCGGTGAGCACGTCCAGCTTGGTCATCACTAGGTCAGTTAGGCCGTTAACGCGCGCTGCGTAGCGGGTGACGACGGCGTCGTGCCAGCCACAGCGACGGGCCCGGCCGGTGGTCACGCCATACTCTCCACCTTCAGCGCGCAGACGCTCACCCATTTCGTCGTTTAGCTCGGTAGGGAAGGGACCTTCACCTACGCGAGTGGTGTAGGCCTTAACCACACCGATGACGCGGTTAATGCGGGTGGGGCCCACGCCGGTACCGGTGCAGGCACCACCGGCGGTGGGGTTAGAGCTGGTCACGAAGGGGTAGGTGCCGTGGTCAATGTCTAGCATGGTGGCCTGGCCGGCCTCGAACAGCACCGTCTTGCCCTCGTCTAGGGCCTTGTTTAGCAGCGTGGAGCAGTCCACCACCATGGGACGCACGCGCTCGGCGTAGCTGAGCAGCTCGTCAGCAACCGCGTCAGGGTCGATCGCGTCACGCTTGAAAATCTTGGTTAGCAGACCGTTTTTCTGGTCCAGTGCGGAGTGAACCTTTTGACGCAAGATGGACTCGTCAAACAGGTCCTGGATGCGGATGCCGATACGGTTCATCTTGTCGGCGTAGGTGGGGCCAATGCCACGGCCGGTGGTACCCAGCTGGCGGGCACCCAGGAAACGCTCGGTGGCCTGGTCAAGCACCCGGTTGTAGGAGGGGATCACGTGGGCGTTGGCGCTGATCAGCAGCTTCGAGGCGTCCTTGCCGCGCGAGGTAATTTCCTCGATTTCGCTAAAGAGCACCTCTAGATCAATCACTACCCCGTTGCCGATAACCGGAGTTACTCCCTCAGTTAGCACACCGGCCGGCAGTAGGTGGAAAGCAAACTTTTCCCCGTCAATAACTACGGTATGACCAGCGTTGTTACCGCCGTTGAACTTGACTACGTAGTCAACATTCTGACCTAGCTGATCGGTTGCCTTGCCTTTTCCTTCGTCGCCCCACTGGGTTCCGACGACTACGACACCTGGCATTGAAAACTCCTATAAACGGCAAACGCCGCGTTGACCACACGACTGCATCAGTCTAGCGGCCCTATAGGCAGATTTCTACATTTTGCCGTTACTATACCGTTTTATTTTGGTTTGGCAAGCACCTACTGTGGTGTCCACCCTACCCCCAGCCTCACTGCACATATTGTGACCTGCGGGAATACTTTTTTGTTTGGTTTGGTTAGCTCTAGTGTCATCACCTGACATATGGCGACGGCGCCAGGAAGGTCCCCGACGCCGTCGCCACACTTTTTGGCTTAAAGCCACGTTTTATGCACGCTTCTTACACGCGCCTGAGTTGAGTGCGCTTGAGCTGAACGCTCCTGAGCTGGGTGTGCTCAAGTTGGGCTCGCTCACTTTAGGAACTCACGCACCTCATCAGCACTGGCATAGGAAGCCTGCGCCCCCACCTTGGTGGTGGAGCAAGCCGCTACCGCCGCAGCCAGAGTGGCGCCGTCGGCCAGTGAGATACCCGAAGCCAAAGCCGACAGCAGCGTGCCCATGAAAGAGTCGCCAGCACCCGTGGTGTCTACCGGGGTGACCTTAAAAGCCGCCACCCATTCGAGGCGACCCTCCTCATAGATCAGTGAGCCGGCTCCACCCAGGGTGAGCACCCCGCGCTTAACGCCAGTAGCCATAAAAGCCTTAGCTACCTGTTCTAGGTCTGCAGTGTCTACGCTTTGCCCACTGACCAGCGCCAACTCGTGCTGGTTGACGATCAGCACATCGGTTAGCTCCAGTAGTTCGGGTGAGAGCTGACGGGCCGGGGAAACATTGAGAACCACAGGCACGCCAGCCTCGTGGGCGCAGCGTGCTGCAGCGGTGACAGTTTCCAGGCTTACCTCCAGGCACAATCCCAGGGCCCCAGCCTCAGCGATTACCTGTGCTTTCTCAACCACATCAGCCGGAGTGAGGGTGGCGTTAGCGCCAGCTGAGATCACAATGGTGTTCTCAGCAGCGGCGTCCACAGTAATCATGGCGGTGCCGGTAGCCACTTCACGCTCATAGACGTGGCGGGTGTCTACCCCCTTTAAAGCCAGGGATTCAAGCAGCAACTGGCCGTTGCCGTCGCGCCCAACCGCACCAATCATGGTGGTGGGCACCCCCAGCAAGGCAGCCGTGGCGGCCTGGTTGGCGGATTTACCGCCCGGCAAGATGCGCAGGTCTGAGCCAACTACAGTTTCACCCGGGCCAGGCAGGCGCTGGGTGGTTACGGTTAGGTCCGCGTTCAGGGAGCCTAAAGCCACCACCGGGGCACCTAAACGGTCTAATGCCTCCAGGGCGCGGCCACGATCAGCTACGCTCATGCCGCCGTCTCCTTTTCAACTGCCGGCGCGGGGATCAGCAGTGAGCTAGCAAAAGCCAAGGCCAGCAGCACCAAACCGGTGATAACCGCCCCTTGGAAACCATCTAGGCCGCTGCCTAGCGCCACCGAGACTGCCGGCAAAATCGCGAAGGAGATACCCGCGCCCAGGTTGAAGGCACCAGCGTTAAGGCCAGGCAGGTAGCCGGGGTTGTCGCTGGGAGAAAGCACCACACCTAGGCCGTTGAGCATAATGTTGCTCATACCGGCGTAGGTGATACCCACAAACACGTTAACTGCCAGCAGCAACACCGGAGTGGCGCTTGGAGAAATAGCCAAAATCGCGCCCAAGCCAAGCACTGTGCCCAGCAGGCCCACGCGCAGCACCTTACGGTAGCCAAAGCGACCGGCCAGGGTGCCAGATACCGGGCCCATTAGTAGGCCGGCAATGGCGTAAGGGGTCAGGGTCCAGAAGGAGACGACGTCGGTGCCAAGGCCTGGGCCGTAACCAGTGTTCTGAGCTAGACCCGGCACCAAACCGTTCATAACCGCAAACACGCCGGTCATGGTTAGGGTGGTGGTTAGCAGCAGCGCCCAGGTGGAACGCGACCTGAGGTAGACGGTAGCCACCAGGGGCTGGCTGGTGCGCTCCTCCTGGATCCAGAAAGCCACAGCAGACAAAGCAGCCAGCAGGAACAGGCCAGCCACCAGCCAAAAGTTAGCGTTGAAGAGTTTAGCTAGCTCATTGAAGATGGTTAGCAGCGCGCCTACCGCCACTACCAAGGCAATGGTGCCGGACCAGTCCATGCGGTGGTCTCCGGGCACCAGGGATTCGTCGGTTAGGAAGGCCACTGCCACCGCCGCCAGCACAGCGATTACAGCCATAGCCCAAAATACTGAGCCGAAACCAAAGTTTTGGGCTAGCCAGCCACCAGCCAGGGCGTCCACACCCGCAATACCGCCATTTACGGCGGTAATTACGCCTAGCAGGGTGCCGTAACGCTTGGGATCAGGCACGGCCACGCGCAGCATAATCAAGCACACGGGCACGGTCGGCCCGGCCACGCCTTGAATCACGCGCCCCACAAACAGCAGCGCCACTGAGCCAGTCATGCCAGCCAGCGCAGAAAGCGCACAACCCACGGCGGTTAGCGCCATCATGCCGGTTAGTAGTTTGCGCCGCCCGATCATGTCACCTAGGCGGGGCAGGAACAGGCTAAATAGCGCAGCAGCCGTGAAGAACACGGTCTGGGTTAAGCCGATTACGTCGTCGGTGGTTTTTAGCTCCTTGGCCATAAGCCTCAGAGCCGGCGAGAGCATTGAGGCATTGAGCTGGAAGGCAAAGCAGGCCACCAGCAATGCGGTCATAACCGCCGCAGTTGAGCGTTTAGTGGCGCTCATTTGCCACTCTCCTTGGCGGCTAGATCCTTCTGTACGCGGTCAATGGAGTCGATTACCAGATCCCAGAAGCGGTCAAAGTCCAGCTTGGTGGCGGCCTGGGTGTGGCAGTCAGGCCCAGCAGGGGCGCGGAAGTCGGCCACGGTCATGCCGGTGGTAAGTGTGCCGTTAAGTTCCACGTCGATGGGGACCTTAACAGTTTCCACAATCTGCGGGTCAATCAGGTAGGCCACAGTGCACGGGTCGTGTACCGGCGGGAACTCAAAGCCTTGGGCGTCCTGGTAGGCCTTGCGGAAGAAGGTGAATAGGCCCAGCACAAATTCGGCTACCGGCCCGCCCAGGTCAGCGATCTTGGCGGAGATATCGTCAGTGGCTAGGGCCTGGTGGGTTAGGTCCAAGCCAACCATGGTTACCGGCCAGGGCTCGTTGAAAACAATGTGGGCTGCCTCAGGGTCAACCTTGATGTTGAATTCGGCTACGGCAGACCAGTTGCCTACGTGGTAGCCGCCACCCATTAGCACCACTTCACGCACGCGCTCTACGATGCGCGGTTCTTTGCGCACGGCTAGGGCGATGTTGGTTAGCGGGCCGGTGGGCACCAGGGTGATCTCGCCGGGTGCGTGAGACATGATGGTTTCGATGATTACGTCGACGGCGTGGCGCGGGTCTAGGGCTACAGGTTCAGGTAGCTCGACGCCGTCGAGGCCGGAATCACCGTGGCAGTCTGGGGCGGTTTCTACCGGGCGCAGTAGCGGGCGGGTGCAGCCTGCCGCTACCGGGACGTCCTGCATCCCGTAGACGGTAGCTAGGCTTAGAGCGTTGTTGGTTACCTTTTCTAGCGTCTGGTTACCACCAACTGTGGTAACAGCCAGTAGCTCAATGTTGGGGTTGGCGTGCGCCAGCAGCATGGCGACAGCGTCGTCGTGACCTGGGTCGCAGTCAAGGATAATCTTCCTAGACATTAGGTCTTGTGCCTCTCAATTGTGGCGGGTGGGGTCACAATATTCTACACAAATATAAATAATGTGCCCCAGGCAATATTACCTAGGGCACATTTATTAATCAGAGACTAAGCGTTACTTGCCTTAGCGGCAGCTAAGCTCAGCGACGGGCGGAGCCGACGGAGCCCAGACGCTCGCAGGCCTCAACCACGCGGGCAGCCATGCCGGTCTCGGCAGCCTTACCCCAAGCGCGCGGGTCGTAGAACTTCTTGTTGCCGACCTCGCCGTCAACCTTGAGGACGCCGTCGTAGTGCTCGAACATGTGAGCAGCAATCGGGCGGGTGAACGCGTACTGGGTGTCAGTGTCAACGTTCATCTTGATAACACCGTTGCGTACGGCGGTAGCAATTTCCTCGTCGGTGGAGCCGGAGCCACCGTGCATGACTAGGTCGAAGGGGCTCTCCTTGCCAACACGCTTGCCGACCTCAGCCTGGATCTCACCCAGCAGCTCGGGACGCAGCTTAACGTGACCAGGCTTGTAGGAGCCGTGCACGTTACCGAAGGTCAGAGCGGTGGTGTAGCGGCCGTTCTCACCTAGGCCCAGGGCCTGGACAGCGGCGTAAGCGTCGTCAGCGGTGGTGTAGAGGCTAGCGTTCTCTTCACCCTTAATGCCGTCTTCCTCGCCACCTACAGCACCGATCTCGATCTCGAGGATGGTGTGAGCAGCCTTGGAGCGGGCCAGCATGTCCACGGCGATCTCAATGTTGTCCTCTAGGGTCTCAGCGGAGCCGTCCCACATGTGGGAGTTGAACATGGGCTCTTCGCCGCGCTTGACCTGCTCGGCCTCGATGTCCAGCAGCGGGATAACCCAGTCAGCCAGCAGCTTCTTGGGGCAGTGGTCGGTGTGCAGACCGACAACACCGGGGTACAGGTCGCCGACGGCGCGAGCGTAGGCAGCGAAAGCGATGGAGCCGCGCACGCGGTCTAGACGAGAGGAGCCGGACCAGTAAGCAGCGCCACCGTTGGAGATCTGGATGATACCGTCAGACTCGGCCTCGGCGAAGCCCTGCAGCGCAGCAGATAGGGTCTGAGAAGAAGTAACGTTGATAGCCGGGACGGCGTACTTGCCGGCCTTGGCGCGGTCAATCATGTCCGCGTAAGTTTCCACGGTTGCAATAGCCATTGCAAATCCTCCTGGTTGTGTTTCACTAAACAGTGGTGCTTCTATTCTGGCACGTTTTAGCGCTAATTGGTACGCGCAAATAACGTCGGCCTGTGCAAATTCAGTTAAAAGGGTGCACTTTGTCCATGTTGCATGATCCAGGTATGCATAGCGATAGCTGCTGCCGCTGAAACATTAATGGACCGGGTAGAACCGTATTGGCCAATACGTAACTGGCGTTTGCAGTGCTCAAGTAGGGCCGGGCTGATGCCTTCGCCTTCACTGCCCACCACCAGCATGGCGTCAACCGGCAGTGAGGTTTTTTCTATCAGTTCACTGCCCGGGCCGTTGTCGATAGCTAGTAGTTCCAGGTTGTTTTCCTGGGCCCAGCGCACCAAATGCTCGGGCGTGGGGTGATGGTAGACACGCAGGTAACGGTCAGTGACCATGGCGCCGCGTCGGTTCCAGCGGCGCTTGCCCACCACATGTACTCCGCCCACATTAAAGGCATTAGCAGTGCGCACGATTGAGCCGATGTTTAGATCGTGGCTGACATTTTCGATCGCGATATGTAGGCCGTGGGCGCGCGCTGCCATATCGGCTTTAATGGCCTGCCATTTCCAGTAGCGGTAGGGGTCCACTACGTTGCGTCGATCGCCGTGTTCTAGCAGCTCATGGTCCCAGTGGTCACCTTCAGGCCAGGGCCCCTGCCAAGGCCCCACCCCCACTTCTCGCTCTTGGTCTGGGGTTACTTGCGCTAAATAGGCGACGACGCCGTCACTGGCTTCGGTGACGACGCCGTCCTCGTTTTCGTAACGGCTCATGCCTTATCCTCTAGCTCCAATACCTTGGCGTCTTTGGGCTTTTTGTAAGTGCCTTTACGCTTGAGCTTGTCGGCTAGGAAGTACTGGCTGGAGGCGCGCCCGGCGCTGCGAGCTACTGCCGTGAGCGGGCCGTGGCACAGGAAGTTGTAGGTGGGCACCATGGCGTTGTAGTCGCGCCGGGCTTTGGCTACGGCCTTGTCAGCTTTCTTTAGGCGCTTGTAGGCCAGGCGGTATTCGCGCTCTTTGTTGCGGTTAACGGCGCGCACGCTTTCCACAATGCGACGCAAAATCAGGGTGATGTCGTCTTCATAGTTGGCGCGTAGCAGCGGCTGGTTTTCCTGCTCAGCTAGGGCAATAGCCTCATTTAGGGCGCTCATGTCTCCTGGCGCCAGGGCACCGAGTTTGTCTGCTTCACGCGCTAGTTTTTTGGCGCGGCGGTGGCGCCTAGAGAGGGTCTCTTCAACGTCAGACCAGTTGTGATCCAAACGCTCCCCCAATGAACGTACCTGCACGCGAGCCACCACAATGATGGCTACCCACAGCAGCAGTAATAAACCTCCGCCAATGAACAAAGCGATGGTTCCGGTGGGGTTAGAGTCCATTGTTCCTCCTTGGGATTGGGCACCAACCACTAGTTTAGCCTGACCTGACTTAGGCGGCAGCTTTGGCGGGGGCTGGGTTGTTAAAACCTAGCGCCCGCCAAGGGGCCAGTATTACTCCAGGTCTAGGTCTTCTAGACCAAGGGCATATAGGTAGGGCAAATCAGCGGCTTCAATGCGTTCGCGAGCGCCAGTGTTGCGGTCTACGATCACGGCCACAGCCAACACCTGCGCGCCGGCTGCGCGTAGCGCCTCTACTGCCTGGATGGGCGAGCCACCGGTGGTGGAGGTGTCTTCCAAAACCACTACGCGTTTGCCTTCGACAGACGGGCCTTCGATCTGGCGTTTCATGCCGTGATCTTTGGCGGCCTTGCGCACTACGAATGCGTCTAGGTCCAGGCCGCGTGCGGCGGCGGCGTGCAGCATAGCGGTAGCTACCGGGTCAGCGCCCATGGTTAGGCCGCCGACGGCGTCTACCTCATCTACGCTGAAGCCGTTTTCTTCCAGCAGATCCAGCATTACATGCCCGATCAGCGGGGCAGCTTCGTGGTGGAGGGTGGCACGGCGCATGTCCACATAGAAGTTAGATTCAAGCCCTGAGGCCAGGGTGACTTTGCCGCGTACTACGGCCAGTTCGTTGACTAGCTCAGCTAGGCGGGCGCGGTTGGAGTCGTTGGTGGTGATAGCCATGGAGTTTTCAGTTTCCTAAATATTCAACGACGGCGTCGTAGTCGGGTTCTTGCTTGATTTCGGGTACTAGCTGCACGTAGCCAACGGTTCCGTCAGGCTCGATTACTACGACGGCGCGTGCCAGCAGCCCGCTTAGCGGCCCCTGGGCCATGGTTAGGCCGTAGTGTTGGCCAAACTTGGAGCGGAAACCGGAGGCGGTAGCGACGTTTTCAATACCTTCAGCGCCGCAGAAGCGCCCCTGGGCGAAAGGTAGGTCATTGGATACGCACAGCACCACGGTGTTGTCGAGGCCGCCGGCCAGCTTGTTGAAGTGGTGCACACTGGCGGCGCATACACCGGTGTCGATGGAGGGGAAGATGTTTAGCAATACGCGCTTGCCGGCGTAGTCGCCTAGTTTGATGGGGCTTAGATCGTTGGCCACCAGCTCACAGGTGGGAGCGGGGCTGCCTACCTGGGGTAGCTCGCCAACGGTAGTTACTGGGGTACCTGCTAGGGTTACAGTTGCCATAGCTAAATTATGTCTCTCAGTAGTGGGTGGCGGCCACCCTTGAGGCGCCCACGAAATAGCGCACCCCGCAGCGCGGCAGGCGGCGCAGCACAGCCTCGCTAAGGGCGTAGCGTAGTGAGGGCACGCAGTAGACGCGCCCTTTACGGACAGCGTCTAGGGCTTGGCTTACCAGGTATTGGCTTTCTAGCCACACGAATTTGGGCCATTGGGTGTCGTCAATGTGGGCGGCGGCGTGGAAACCGGAGCGGGTTAGGCCCGGCAGTAGCACGGTGGCGGTGACGCCGGTGCCCGCCAGCTCGGTGGAAAGTGACTCAGTGAAGGTAGCTACCCAGGCTTTGTGGGCGCTGTAGGTGCCCATGACGGTGCGGGCGGCTACTGAGGCTACGTTCAAGATGGCGCCGTGACCGCGTGGAATCATTACGTCGGTGGCGGCGCGACTAAGTTCCATCACAGCCCGCACCATTACGTTTAGGGCGTCTAGTTCGCGCCCCATATCACCGTCGATAAAGGATTGCCCCAGCCCAAAGCCAGCATTGTTAACTAGCAGCCCGATTGGGGGCAGCTGGGTGGAACGGATACGCTCAGCTACCGCGTCAACACCCGCCTGAGTGGATAGGTCTGCGGCCAGCACCTCCACCTTGACACCGGCTAGGTTGTGGATTTTGGCTGCGATTTCTTCTAGTTTTTGCCGACGCCGGGCCACCAGTACGAGGTTGTGTTGCGCCTCGGCTAACTGCCAGGCAAATTCGAGGCCGATCCCCTCGCTGGCACCGGTAATAAGTGCTGTTCCCATAAGTTGAGGTTACCAGCCAACACTGGGCTGAGGCCGGTAAGGACGCGAGCGACGAAACGAAGCTTGACTCAGTACTTAACCTGGCGCAGCGCTCACCCTGGGGTAGCTACCAAGCCCAGCGCGCCCCTCATAGCCTGCACAGCTGCCAAGCCTGCAGGGACGCAACATTTAATAAGTCGGGCGGCGCCGTCGTCGTCGCCTAAAAGTGGGCATAAAAAGGCGGTGGCCCGCACGTTAGGGGCGAATGCGAGCCACCGCAGCTCAGCCAGCTGCGGAAAACATGGGGGTACATCGCAGCTGCTGAGGTCTCTATTATCAGCCTTTAACCGACCCCGCTGCAAGTCCGGATTGCCAGTATCGCTGCAAGAATAGAAACAGTGCCATCAAAGGCAGTACCCCGAAGAGCGCACCTTGCAAAACCGCCCCATAAGTTGGGCTGAAGTAGCTCATCATGCCATACAAACCGAGGGTGACCGGCTTAAGCTGCTCATTGTTGGTAACCATCATCAACGGCAACAAGAAGTTGTTCCAGGTGGCCACAAAGATAAACAGGAAAATAGTGACCATAGCCGGGGCCAGCAGCCGCAGCACCATGGTGAAGAAGATGCGGCTTTCACCGGCGCCGTCGATACGGGCGGCCTCTAGCAGCTCGTCGGGCACAGAAGTTTGGGCATACATGCGCCCCAAGAACACCCCAAATGGGCTAACGCAGCTAGGCAAAATAATTGACCAGATAGTGTCAGTTAGCCCCAGTGAGTGCATCACAATGTAGAGCGGAATGGTTAGCAGTGCGATCGGCAGCAGCAAACCAGCCATAACCACCAGCTGCAACACATTGCGGCCAAAGAACTTAAATTTAGCCATGCCATATCCAGCCATCACCGAAACCAGGGTGCCAATAGCACCGGCAGCGGTGGAGTACAGCACCGAGTTAGCTACCCAACGCCAAAAGTGACCGTTGGTGGTGCCCATCAGCTTTTGATAGTTCTCAGCTGCGGCGTTGTGCGCAAACCATAGGCCGTTAGAATCGCCTAGATCCGCGTTAGTTTTAGTGGAAGAAATAATCAACCAGTAAATCGGGAATAGGAAGTAAACTAATACCGCCACCAAAACCACCCAGGTGACGATTTTGGCGAAACGGCTTGGTTCCAAAGAACGCGACCAAGCGTTACGCGAAACCCGATAAACGCGGCCATCTTCTAGGTGCGCAAATTCTGTTTTATTTAGTAGCTCAGCCATCAGCGCTTACCCCGAGTCTGTACGAAGGCATATACCGCCGCCAATAGTGCGGCAATAATGGCCATAGTCATGGAAATAGCAGAAGCCATATTGGGGTTACCGGGTGAGGTCATCATGGTGGAGTAGGCCATCATCATGGGGGTGTAGCTGTTGCCCATCCACGACTGCCCGGCGCGCATCACCGTAGGCTCATTGAACAGCTGGATTGTGCCGATAATCGATAGCAACACAGTCAGCAGGGCGGCATTTGTCAGCATTGGCACCTTGATCTTCATGGCCACCTGGAAACCAGAGCAGCCGTCAAGGCGGGCAGCCTCATATAGATCAGTGGGGATAGCTTTCAGCGCAGCCAGGAACACCAGCATGTTGTAGCCGGTGAAAGTCCAGGTGGTCATATTGGCCATGGAGGCCAAAATGATGTTTTTGTCGAAGAAATTAATGGGGATGACACTGGCCAGCGGTGAAAGCTGGGGGCTGTACAGGTACATCCACATCATGGCAGCCACCACGCCGGGAATGGCGTAGGGCAAAAAGTAACCCAAACGGAACACGGTGGGGCGTTTGAGCAGGTAGGAGTCCAGCACTAGGGCCAGAGCCAGGGCGGCGATAATCATGAAAGGAATCTGGAACAGACCAAAGAGCATTACTCGCCCCATGCCTTGCCAGAACTGTTCGTTGGTAACTACTGCAACGTAGTTGTCTAAGCCAACGAATTTGGTGATTTGCTTGCCGCCACCATACAACCCTCCCGCTGTGGTGGTCTTAAAGAAGGATTGGTAGATCGAGACAATAATTGGGACAATAAATGTCAGGCCGAAAAGAATTGTGAAGGGGGCACTAAAAGCCCACCCATAACGCAAATCGCGTAATTTGCGGGCACGGATTGTCGCCTTATTTTCTGTATACGAGCTCGCAGCTGACATTTTCATCTCCTCCCCTTAATTAGGTGCGTAATGCAGCGCGAATTAGGCGCGCGCTTGTAGCGCACAAGCAAATAGTGCTGCCAGCGCCGTGCCGGCTAACTGGTTATGAAAGTTTTAAAGCGTTAAAAATGCGGTTGCAGCAGGCGGGGGTGCTAGCAAACATGCCAAGCACCCCCGTTTTAGGCTGCGAATCAGGCTACGCCGATGTTCTTTTCCTTCAGGGTGGAAACAGACACCGTCTGAGCGGTGGTCAAAACGTCTTCAACCTTGGCAGAGCCGCTGGTGACCTTACCGCCGGGCTCCTTCATCTTCTCGGTTACGGTGAACCAAGTGGGGATGTAGGGGAAGTCGGTGACCATGGTGTTGTTGGCTTCGGCAAGGAAACCGTAGACGTCCTGGCCGCCCCAGAGCTTCTTCATGGCCGCAGGGGTCTCAGGCTTGGCGGTGGTAGCGGCTACTACCAGACCCTGGGAGACCAGTGCGGGCACCTGGGTGTTGAACCAGTCAGCGAACTTGAGGGCTTCTTCCTTGTGCTTGCAGCCCTTGATAACGGCGACGGCGGAACCACCGTCAGCACCGGTAACCTTCTTGCCGTCCTCGGTGGGTAGGTAGGTGACCTGCCAGCTGGTGGCGTCCTTACCTAGGTCGCCGAGCATGAAGCCGGGCTCCCAACCAGCGGCAACGGTACCGATAATGGTGCCGTCCTTGAGCTTGGCAATCCACTCCTTGCCCCAGCGCCCGTCGGCGAGCTTGAGGGCCAGGCCTTCGTCGTTTAGTTCCTGTAGGAAGGTGGCTACCTTCTTGGAGGCGGCGTCGGTGACCTCTACCTTCCACTTGTCGCCTTCAGGCTTGTACCAGTGGGCGCCGGCAGCGGCGGCCTGACCGGAGATCTGGTAGCCAACCTCGTCCTGCTGCCAGGTGGCAATGTACTTGCCCTTTTCCTTGGCCTTCTTGGCGGCTTCCTTCAGTTCAGCCCAGGTGGTGGGGGCCTTGATACCGATGGCGTCGAAGGCGGCCTTGTCGTAGACGTATACCAGCGGGCCGGTGTCCTGAGGCAGACCAACTACCACGTCACCGAGCTTGCACTGGCCCATGGGGCCTGCTGCGAAGTGCTTTTCGTAGCCGCCAGCCTTGATTTCCTTGGCTACGTCTTCTAGGGAGCCTTCTAGGTATACGGAGGCGATTTCACCGTAGCCAACCTGGGCTAGGTCGGGGGCGTTGCCAGCCTTCACTGCCTGGGCGATCTTTGCGTAAGACTCGGAGGCCTGGCCGTCAAACTTCTTGACGTTTACGTGGATGTTGGGGTTTTCCTTGTTCCACTGGTCGACGACGGTCTGCACCTTGGTCATACCGTCCTTGTCGGGCAGACGGTGCCAGTAGTTGATTTCTACCTTGCCACCAGATGACTTATCGTCTTTGCCGCTACATGCAGCTAAGGTCGCCAGGATAGCGGTAGCGGAAGCACCAACCAGGGCCTGGCGGCGAGTAATGCTGAGGGTTCGCATTTAGTTCTCTCCTTTGAGTATGCGCTAGGGGCGGCGCATATTCTGTAACCGCGCTGCGGTAGCAGCGTTGCTCTTGTCACTTAGATTAATAACTGCCCCCACTCAAGTCAAACGAAATCGAACACAACCGCACACTAAATCGTTTGACCTGCGGTTATAACAATCAATTTGGCTAATTTTTACGTTTTACTAAGCCCCATCAGGCCCTATACGCAGCTGCCTGAGCCCTATATGCAGCTACACACCCAGCTCAGCAGCCATTTTGCCGCCTCCCCTGCGCGCAGGTAAGCGCAACTGCAATCAAACCGTTACGCTTGTCCTATGCGTTTAGCCACCTGGAACGTCAACTCTATCCGCGCCCGTATTGATCGAGTTATTGCCTTTTTAGAGCGCAGTGACACGGATGTGTTGGCAATGCAAGAAATTAAATGCCGCCCCGATCAGTTCCCTACTGAGGCTTTTACACAGGCCGGTTATGAGGTGGTGGCGCACGGCTTAAACCAGTGGAATGGGGTGGCTATCGCCTCACGCATCGGATTGTCTGATGTCGTACATCAATTCCCTGGTCAACCCACCTGGGCCGCTAAAGCTGACCAGGACGGCGTCGTCGAAGCTAGGGCCCTGGCGGCTACCTGCGCCGGAGTGCGAGTGTGGAGCATTTACGCCCCTAACGGGCGCGAACTAGACCACCCCCACTACCGCTACAAACTGGACTGGTTTGCGGCTTTGCGTCAGGATGTGGCCGAAAGTTTAGCCCAGGCTCCTGAGCAAAAAACCATTTTTGTGGGCGACTGGAATGTGGCGCCGCTGGACACTGACGTGTGGGATATTGCCGCTTGGGAAGGCAAAACCCATGTTTCAGCCCCTGAACGCGCCGCTTTTGCCTCCCTGGAGCAGGCCGGGCTGGTTGAAATCACCCGTCCCCTGGCCCAGGGCTACACCTATTGGGACTATAAGGGCCTAGCTTTCCCCAAGAATAAGGGGATGCGTATTGACTTTATGCTGGCCTCTCCGGCTTTGGCGCAGCTGGCCACTAGCGTGGTTATTGATCGTGACGAGCGTAAAGGTAAAGGCGCTTCTGATCACGTGCCGGTAATCGTGGATTTTGATTTGGACGCTAACTGATGCCGTTTTCTTCTGTAGCTTCTAACGCTGCCACCTCCCCTAACTCTGCAACATCCCCTAGCGCCGCTGTCTCCCCCAGCCCCGCCACCTCGCCCAGCCCCGCCACCTCGCTAAGTGCTTTGGCTGAGTTTGATTTTCCGACGGCGCTGATGGTCAGCCAAGGTGGTCAAGTACTGGCCCAGGCCGGTCAGGTAGAGAGCGATTTTGCTTTCGCCTCAGTTACTAAACCGTTGGTGGCCTGGTCAGCTGCGGTGGCCTATGAACGGGCCCTGCTTGATTTAGATACCCTAGTGGGCCCGCACTTGCCCGGGGCAACCGTGCGTCACCTGCTCGCCCACGCCAGCGGCGTGGCCCCTAATGATGACAGTGTTTTAGCTGCGCCGGGCACTAAACGCATCTATTCCAATCGCGGCATTGAGCTACTGGGGCAGGTACTGGAGCAGGCTACCGGCTACCAGCTAGATCGGTGGGTGGAGCTAAGCGTGCTGGAGCCGCTGGGCCTGGCCAGTATTTTGATTCCAGGCTCGCCGGCCCACTCTGGGATGGGTAATGCAGTTGATTTGGCTGCTTTCACGCGCGAGCTGGCAGCCCCCACCCTGATTAGCGCGGATACCGCTAAGCTGTTTACTAGCGTGGCCTTCCCGGGTCTATCGGGGGTGTTGCCCGGCTATGGCAAGCAAAACCCTTGCGATTTTGCGCTGGGTTTTGAGGTTTATGGCGCTAAGCAGCCACATTGGCTTAGTAGTGCCCAGTCGATGCAAACCTTTGGGCACTTTGGCCAGGCTGGCTCCTTTATTTGGGTTGATCCAGCTACTGGGCGCAGCGCCGCTTTTTTGGGGGCTAAGCCTTTCTCCCAGATTCACAAGCGGTTATGGCCGCTGCTAAACCAGCAGATCGCCGCCCTATGAGCAGAGCGCAAACCGGCACCTCACAAGCCCAGCCGCAAGGCTTCCCCGAGCTGCAAGAAGCCCAAGATGTGCAAGCGGGGTGCCAGCCGCAAGACGGTCCTACCTGGCAAGACAGCCCGCAAGAGGGCCTGGAACTGTATCAGCGCATTAGGGCCTACCAGCGCCAAGCCGATACGTGCGGGCTGGAATACCAAGCCGATCCGCGCGGCTTGGGCTACGCCGTCGTCGATTTAGAAACCACCGGGTTAGAGCCGCAAGACGAGGCAATTATTGAGGTGGGCGTGGTGCTGCTCGACCCGCGCGGGCGTGAGCAGCTGCGCTGGGACTCCCTGGTCAACCCGCACCGTCACCCGGGCCCCACCCACATTCACGCCATCACTCCCGACGATCTCACCGACGCCCCTGAGCTGGGCACTTTAGCCCCGGCCCTGGTCGAGCTGCTGCGTGGGCGAGTGCTGGTGGCCCACAATATTCGCTTTGACGCCAGTTTTTTGCTGCCCGCCTTGCGCCTGGAGCTGGGAGCGGCGGCGTTGCCGCGCAAAATTCCGCAAGTGTGCACTATGAACTGGGCACGTTCGTTTATTGATACGCCGTCTCGCTCACTGGTGCGTTGCTGTCAGGTGTGTGGGATTGAGCTGGCCAGTCACCACCGCGCTATCGACGACGCCGCCGCCTGCGCCCAACTGTTAAGCCACTATTTGGGCGTGATTGCTAGTGAATATGAGCTTTTCCCCCACGGCATCCCCTGGGGTGAGCAGCTAGCAAAGGCCGTGCAGCTGTGGCAGCAAGTACCTCGGCGCGAAAGCAGCCAGGTGGTGCGCGCCTTGCAAGCGCGAGTTGGGCGCTAACAGGTTTTGCACGCGCTTTAGTCGCGCCAGCCCAAAGCTAAGCCAGCCCAAAGCCCAAGGCGCGCCCGCCAGATAAGCCAGTTTGCGCGCCAGGGCCAGGCAAGCGCTAGTTAGGCGCTGGGGGCTGAGCCGGCGTCGCCAACCTCTAGCAGCTGACCAATGGTGACAATAAAGCCAGAGTCGTCAACCACAGTGCCACCTGCGGCTTCAACCAGTTTGGCGGCAATGGAATCAATCATGGCGGCAGCTGCGGTGCGTTCACGACGACGCACGCGGGGCAGGTTTTCACTGAAAGCGTCGGCCATCTTGCGCGGCTGCCAGCGCATGTCATAGCGGATGACGCCGTCATTAGCCCACTCTTCACCAAGCAAAGCTACCGGCAGGTCACGGGCTCCAGCCACATACACCTGGATCTGACCCCAACCCGGGTGAGCCTGAGAAACTGGTAAGAACAATGAATAGTGGTCCACTTCGGCGCGCGGCACTGAAGGCGGCAGGGCGGCCGCCTCAGCAGCGCGGCGACGCGCTTCCTCAATAGCGTGTGGGCCCAGACGTGCTTCCAGCTCTTCAAGCTGGCGGATATTAAAGTTCATTTCCCCAGTGATCCGGGGGATTTCCTGGCTTTCAAAAAGCTGACGGTTAGCTACTTCAAAACCGTCACGCTGGTCAGAAGTAACATCATCAAGCACCACCTGGACAGCGTCAGGGGTCAGCCAAATCGGCGAGTACAGGCTGGCACCAATATAGGCGTGCGGGTCTGGGGTGAAAATCTGGCCAGTGTCTACCACTCGGATAGCGCCAGCTAGGCGGCGTGCAATAGGACGCAAAGCATGCAGTGCCGCAGCCTCAAGACCGGTAGGGCCGCCGTCGCTAAATAGAGACAACAGCGGGTCAGTAGCCGCCAAAGCCGGCTCCAAATAGGCGCGCTGACGCGGCACCGAAAGCACCATTACCTGGCTAACCCAAGCCGGCAGCCCCAGGTCAGCGCGCTCTTCGTCACCAACCCACCAGGGTCCTAGCAAAACCGCGCCGGCCACAATCTGTAGACGCCCGGCCCCAATCCACGCAGCTGACGGGTCTAACGATAATGCCAGGGCCTCAACCTCATCAGCATTTACGTCGTCGGCTAGTAGCAGGAGGTGGTAGTCATCCGCCAGCGCCCTGGGGAAAGTATCCACCGTGGCCAGCTGCTGCGTGGCCAGGGGTAAGGAGACAGAAAGGTCGGCAGCATCGGTCATATTTAAAGTTCCTCTAAGTTATAGTTTCTCGGCCTCTACCTGGGCAGACAAAACCGGATCAGCAGGAATATCGATACAGCTAAAGCCCTGGTAGGAGCGCGACGCCGTGGGGCCACGCTGGCCCTGATAGCGCGAGCCGCTAGCGCCCTGGCCATAAGGTGCACGCGCCGGGGAGGACAGCTGGAAGAAACATAGCTGCCCGATCTTCATCCCCGGATAAAGCAGGATCGGCATAGTGGCGGTGTTAGATAGCTCCAAGGTGACGTGACCACTAAAACCGGGGTCAATAAAGCCAGCCGTGGAGTGGGTCAGCAGTCCCAAACGTCCCAGCGAAGATTTACCCTCCAGGCGCGCGGCTACGTCGTCGGGCAGTGTCACGCGCTCATAGGTGGAGCCCAGCACGAACTCGCCTGGGTGCAGCACGAAAGGCTCATCTGCCGCCACTTCAACCAGTCGCGTCAGATTCTTCTGCTCATGGGCGGGGTCAATGACGGCGTAGCGGTGGTTATCGAACAGGCGAAACCAACGGTCCAGGCGCACATCAATACTGGCAGGCTGGATGAGCTCCGGGTCGTAAGGCTCAAGAGCCACGCGGCCAGAGTCAATCTGGGAGGCTATGTCGCGATCAGATAACAGCACAGCGCCAGTCTACCCGGTCAGTCAGACGCCCAAAATAGCGAGCAGAATTTAACCGTTAGTGGCAGAACTGGCGCCGCGAACGAGAGGCTGCGCCTCTAATGAAAAGGCAGTGCCTCTAGAGAAGCCGCTTTCAGGAAGCTAGCAAAATTCAGGAAGCTAGCGGAACGCCGTTAGCGTCGTGGCCATACATCTGGTCCGGAGTGGCAATCAGGATCATGATGAAGTCATTCTTGGGCTGGCCGGTGTACATGGGCATCTGGAGGGCAGTCATATGTCCTCCTAGTGAATATTGGTTTATTGAGACCTGCATGCGTTATAGTAGTGCATGGTCATTCAAGCAATGACTGCGCGGGTGTAGTTCAATGGTAGAACTTCAGCTTCCCAAGCTGACAGCGCGGGTTCGATTCCCGTCACCCGCTCTAATAGAACGTCACTCTGGATACAAAGATTTCCGGGTTTCCCGGGAAGTGCCCGAAGTGGCGTTTTCGCTGTTCTGGGGCGGTTTTCGGGGTGTTGGGGCTGGGTGCGTGGCGCTGCGGAGAGGCTCCTGGCGGTGGCTGATTCGGGCTGCGGAGCGTCCTCCCGGTTGGTGGATTCGCGGGTTGAAGCCGGAAGCGTCAAAGAGTATGGGGCTTGCATCAAAAAGTATCGAGCAAGCGTCCAAAGGTTCACCTTCGTTGATTAGTAGTACTCACGGATGTATTCGTGAGCCTTGCCGAAAACGTCGGTGGACTTGATCTTGAACTTGACGACCAGTATCAGTCGCAGTTGTCAGCAAACCTCTCGGCCCCCCTCACTCGTAGACTGCCAGCCGTCGAAGCGCACCTGCCTGACGACGTTGTCAATCTCTTCGACGACCTTCTCCACAATGATCGGTGTGGAGCCGCTTCGTACGGTCTCAAAAAGTTCCGTAAGCGCTGCCTTGCCGCGTTCCTCGCGTGGCTCGCCGGCGAAGAAGTCACCCTCCAGGCCTTCCGTTAGGGCAAAGACCTCTACTGCCAGACTGCGAGCAGGATGTTCGGTGTCCCAGTCGAGAAGCACAGGACCAACGCGGAGCTGCGCCAGAAAGGGAAAATCACGGTCCTGGACTGCGGATACGGCGGCTCGGTCGGAGCCCTCAAAGCCATGGGTGCACTACGCATGGGGCTCGATGAGTCCGAGCTCAAACCCTTGGTGGACGGCTTGCCGCTGGATGCTGACGGATACGAGTGCGCCTTCTACATGAAGGATTAATGAGTACGCGAAGCTGAAGTTTTGTGCATGCCGCTAGGCTTCGAGCATGTCACGCCAGTTGGTGGGGAATCCCATGTGGGAGAGGTCAATCGAGTCTGCGTATTGTGCGAAAATATTGCCGAGGCGCGCCACGCGCTCCTGCCACCGGTCTTGATCCGGGTGCAGGAATTTAAGCATGTAGATTTGGGAAAACAAGCTGCGATCCGCTGGGTGGCGCATGCGTGTATCAGGCCGGGGAATTGTGATGAAACGCCAGAAATACATGCGAGTGTAGTGGGCGCACTTGTTGCGCAGCTCCGTGAACGCGCGCAACCAAGACAACAGCTGTTGGTCACCGGTGCCGTACATCTTCGCTATCGCCTTGCGGTCGCCTCGTTTGAGATCGGCATAGGTAAACGAGAGCATGCCCGTGGAGAAAAACTCCATGATCACCCAGATCGGGAAGCGTCCTTCGTATTTGTCGAGATGGTGCTTGACGACGGGCACGTTTCGGTTGTCATGAATCACCCGGTCGATGCGCCGCAGATACGCATCGTGCTTGTGGCGTGAATCGAAAGTGGGAGCCTCCAGGTAGCACTGACTTCCATATGCGCAGGCTAGATATGAGCCGATGTCAGCCTTGAGGGCGCTTTCGATTTCGCCTATGACGTCGAACAGCCATACCCGCAGTTGGCTGTCGAAATCGTATAGGCGCATGATCTGGTCGAAGGATACCGGGCGATAGCCGGTGCGTGTTTTGAAAGGCAGGAAGTAGGCGCGTAGACGGTAATAGCCTGTACGACGGAGAAAACCTCGTGCCGCCTGCATGTCGTTGATGTGGATGCCTTTGCCCTCGATGAGAACGAGTTGTTCGTCAATCGTTGTCGAAGGCTTCAGGTCCATTCATCACCCCAGATAAAAAACGTCTCCCCTGGGACACATCCGAAGGAGAGGTGCGGGGAGTCCTATTGGTATCCATGTTAGCACAGATCCATGCCAGCCGGTGCTGAATCCGGTCTGTCTGCCCCAAGGGCAGCGGGCTGAACAGTCACCGCACTTGCAGGTGAGAAAAGGACCAGCCCTGGATTCCCACCGGGATGGGTAGCGGAACCGGTCTTGTTACTAGCGAAATTACCGCATTTGTCTGCTCGTCATGCGTCCCGCTCCCGCTCTGCACATCGGGGACGTCACCTCAGTTCCTTCCTGCTCTCACCCACGCCTGCGAACGGACAAGCGAGTAGACCCCACAAGCGCTGTCTGCCCCGTGTCCGGTTTCGCCCTGTCCCGAGCACGCATGGGTGAGCAGAACAGGGACACTCCCGCGTCCGCTGCCAGTAACGAGATCGGGACGCTCTGGGCTCCTCACGGCACCACACACCCGGCTTCAACACCCCAAAACCGCCACAGAACAGCGAAAACGCCACCCTGGATAGTTCCCGGCCGTGCCGGAAACCTTTGTATCCAGAGTGACGTCCTTTTGGAGCGGGTGACGGGAATCGAACCCGCTCCATTTCGGCGATAAAGGTTTTTACCGCTTTTTCCCTGATTTTTTACGGCCCTAGTACGGCTCTGCTTTGTTCACATTCGGCTGCCACGAGAGCTTTTTTGAGCAAATGACAGTATTTTTGCCGACGGCGCCATTCATGGCCCTTTTCACATAAAGTTGTGACCAGTGGGACGCAAGTGGCTAACCAAAAACCTTACAAACACTAACAAAACCAGCAATAGCTTGCATTGCTAGCTAGTCAACCCATAACTCCCACAAACCCTTCTCTAGTGTGAGCGCAATCATATAGGATTGTCATTAAGACACTATCCAACGAGGGGAGCTAGCGTTGAATGACGACGACGACGACAACACCAGCAAGTCTATGGATGAGTTGCCGCTCTTAGTTAAGAAACCGCCGGCTCCCCTCGGCTTATCTCTGCAACGAGCCATAGCTGTTTTGAAGGACACTGGCCGCTACTCACTATTAGCAATCATTGTGATGACGCTGGTGCGCGGCGTACTTCCAGCAGTGCAGGTGGCAGCTATCGGCTCCCTGGTTGCCAATATTGCCGATCTTAGTAGCGGGCTGAACCAGGCTGCTTTGTGGGCGCTAACCCAGCTAAGTTTGGCTTTTATTGGTGCTTATGTTTTAGAAAACTTAATTAAATATGTGGGAGACCGGCTAACCTTAAAGCTTTCCTACGACACAGATATTACGGTAGTGCGTAAGCTAAGCTCACTTGAGGTGCAAGATTTTGAATGCGCCCACACCTATGATTCTATCCAGCGGGTAGATTCAACCACCGGCCAGCACATATTTGAGCTATTTGATTCTGCTCGCTCTGGCATTCAGGGAGCTATTTCGATTGTCAGCATTATTGCTGTTATTGCCACCTGGAACCTGTGGATTGCGGTAGCGCTTTTAATTGCACCTATTCCTGCAGCTATAGCCACATTCCAGTTCCAAAACAAAGCTTATGAGATTGATTTTGCGCGCGCCCCACAGCTGCGTCTGGCAACCTATTTCAGGGAGCTGCTAACCTCAGATTCTATCCGCAAAGAGATTGGGGTTTTCTCCCTGGCGCAGCTGTTTGAAAGCCGCTACACCAGCATCCGAAAGGGTTTCCTTAAACAGGATTACTTGCTAGCCCGCTACAACCTAACCAAATCTGGCACACTTGGGCTGATTTCAGTTTTTGCTAACGTGGCTTCTATAGTTTTCGCCTCAATTGTTGCTGTGCAAGATGGCAAGGTTGGCGAACTTGCCGGTTTCATCTCCGCTATGGGGCAGATGAATGGTTTGGTTTTGGCCACCTTCATTGGTATTACTGGCATTTACCATAACCTGCTTTACGTATCTAACTGGGTTGCCGTAATGGAAATGCAGCCCGCGCAAATAAGCTCCGGACAACTAACCCTGGAAGACTCGAAACTTCCACAAAACGCAAGCGACGCCGTCGAGATAGAATTTAAAAACGTAAGCTTCACCTATCCGGGCACGCAAGCTAAAGTGCTTGACGGAGTGTCTTTTAAGATCGACGCCGGCGCCACCAGCGCCCTAGCGGGTCTAAACGGCTCAGGTAAAACCACAATTTGTAAGCTTTTACTACGCTTCTATGAGCCCACAAGCGGCAGTATTTTAATCAACGGCACAGATATTGCTGATTACAGTCGCGAAGCTTTATATAAGCGCTTTTCTGCACTTTTCCAAGACTTCGCTAAATTTGAGCGTTCCTTGGGGGACAATATTACTTTCGGCGCCGGCAGGGGTTTTACTGACGACGACAGTCAGGCAGCTACCGCCGCACTAAACATGGTGGCCTTGAACTATTTAAAGGAGGAGCTACCGCAAGGTTTTGACACGATTCTTGGCAGACGTTTCGACGGCGGCCAGCAGCTGTCTATTGGGCAATGGCAGCGCCTGGCAACCGCGCGAGCCTTATATAAGAAGCCTGGCCTGTTGGTGCTGGATGAACCCACCGCCTCTGTTGATGCGGTTTCAGAAAAAGCCATGTTTGAGGCGCTGACCGCAATCGACTACCAACTGACAATCTTGCTGGTGGCGCACCGTTTCACCACGATCTGCCACGCCGAGAAGATCATTGTGCTTGACGGCGGCAAGGTGGTTGGCTGCGGCGATCACGCAACCCTGCTCAAATCATGCAAGTTCTACGCCGACATGTTCCACGCCCAAAACAGCTACAACTAGCAGCGCTGCGGCCATTAAACCTGGTCGCTGCGTTCAATGAAGAAAGCACAAAAGACGTTAAAAGGAATCTATAATGTCAGATTTAGTTGTCGAAGTATGTGACCTGCAAATCAAAATAAAGAATAAAGTAATTCTCCAAGACGTAAATCTAAACGTCGAAAAAGGCGCGTTTCATGGAGTTATTGGACCAAACGGAGCCGGTAAAACAACCCTATTCACCACCATTCAGGGTTTTCGCGCCCCCACAAAGGGAAGCGTTAGGCTGTTAGGGGTCAATCCGAGGCCACGAAACATTGAACTACTTGGTCGGATTGGAATTCAGCCCCAAGCTACAGCATTTTTCCCAAAGACAACACTGCGTGAGCACCTGAGCGTCGTCGCAGACATATTTGGAGCAAGCCGCACGCGCGTAGACAGCCTAATTGAAAGCCTGGATCTTAGCCACGCAGCAGACACGAAGGTGGAAGGCTTATCTGGCGGGGAAAGACAAAGGCTTGCCGTTGCCACCGCAATTGTTCACGATCCGCAAGTGCTGTTCCTTGATGAGCCCACAGCCGGATTAGATGCGGATGCGCGCCACAATCTAGTTTCTCTACTACGCCAGACAGACCTGGGGGGAACAGCGATTTTATACACAACGCATTTCCTTGATGAAGCCGAGCATTTATGCGACACCGTAACTATTCTCGACTCTGGACGTGTTGTTACCACTGATTCTCCACGCCGCCTAATTGCCGCAGCAAATCTTGGTTCAACTGTGCTACTCCCCCACGCCTCAACTCAGGCAGATCTTTTACAGTCAACCTTTGGGCCAGCAAAAGTCAGTGTTACTAGCGATGGGGTTGAAGTAAGCACCCACGACACAGCTGAACTATTTAGCGAACTTAAAAACCTGGGGATAAACACTCGCAGCGCTCAAGTTAGAGATGGCCGTCTTGAAGATGTTTACCTTAACCTCACTGGGAAGGACTACGTAGCATGAGCACCTACAAGATCATGACTCGCCTCATGCTCAAGTTTGACTTGAAAGACTGGTCCACTATCGTTTTCACATTCATTTTCCCTGTCGCATTACTGATTGTGCTTAACAACAGTCTCGACGGGACCGTTCCGGGTGTATCTCTTACTGGGCCCATTACCGCAAATGTGATTGCTTTTGGATCAGCATTTGTGGGCATCTATGCCGGCGCCACCCACCTGGCACTGTGGCGCGAGAACGGAATGCTTAATGTTCTACGAAACTTCCCACTCAGCGCTAACACAATCCTGCGAGCACAAGTAACTACAGGAACTATCTTTCTGGTTGCCCAGGCGCTCGTTCTATTCGTGGTTGGGCTAGTGCTAGGGATGAACCCAAGCGGAACTGCCGGGCTTGCATTAATACCCACAATTCTTGGCTATGGCCTGTTCTTCTTCCTGGAAGTTTTGCTAGCTATAGCAATACCTTCCATGGCTGGTGTTTCTATGGCGGCCACTATTCTGATCATCCCAATGGGATTTATTGGTGGGGCAATGATGCCAATCGAGACGCTTCCACAGTGGGTGCAGACAATTGCGCCTTTCACTCCCCTATTCCACATGCGTGAAGCCATAGCCATGCCGCTAATTCATCTAGGAACCTGGACAGATATGGCGATTGGCCTGGCTTATCTTGTGGGCATAGGTGGACTAATCGGATTTGCAGCAGAAAAACTGATGCAATTCAAGTAATGCATTTGCGCAAGCTAACGCATTACGCGGAAGCCGGGGATAGCGGCTACGACTTGGCGGGACGCTTGACTGTTAACGCAGCCAAAATAAGCAGGCCACCACCAACGCAGCCAAGGCCGGACAGTGAGCCGAGTACAAGATCTGAAGTTCTAACCACGCTCACCACATAGGCAACCATCCCGCACATAGTTGCAACCACAAAAAGTGACCACACCTGCGGGTTTAGCTTGGAAGTGCGATCTACATGAACAAGTTGCAGCCAGGCCACTGCAGCTAGTGCAAGGTGGACGTACCAACCAACTTGCATACTCAATGAGCTGAACCCCACCACTAGCCACATCGTCGCAACAGCCAGGCCTAGCAGGCTAACTACAATAACCACCCGGTCTAGCTGCTTCTTGTTCTCTGCCACGCCACTCACCTTCGCTACCTGTCACCTTAGATTATGTTGAATTGAGTAAATACAGGCTAGTGCCACAATCTAGCTTTAAGCCATACTTGTCAGCAACTCTGGGCAAACACATCAATAGCGCGCCAGGAAGAATGTCACATGCTATAGTTTCACTGTGGCGGACAACACATTAGTTGTTGATTTAACGGTGGTTGTGCGCCACTTGCGCCTGCACAGCTTTGTAATTTAAGCGAGTTGAAATTAATGGATGCTGTAATTAACGCCCACGGGTTACAAGTGGCTTATGGCAAGCACGTAGCCCTGAACCTAGAAGACTTTCGCATAGACTCCCAAGCTGGAGTGGTTGGTCTTTTTGGTCCAAATGGCGCAGGAAAAACCACCTTGCTGCGCACGCTTGTTGGCGACATCGCTAAATTTAAAGGGAGCCTGCAAGCCCCTAACCGCACAGACATAAGCTACCTACCCGACGAGCCTTTCCTATACCCCTGGCTTAGCGTTGGCCAATGCGTAAAACTGTTTACTGCTCGCCACAGCGATTTCCGTGCAGACGTTTTTGAAGAATTCCTTGCCGGAGCCGCTTTTTCCGCCTCAAGTAAGGTTCGTAGCCTCTCCAAAGGCATGAGTGAACGCCTACACCTGGCCTTAATCATGTCCCGAGCCCCCAAACTTTACGTACTGGATGAGCCCTTGGCCGGCGTCGACCCCCTAGCACGCGACTACCTACTTGAGCTTATCCGCACCCTACGCAGCCCCGAGGCGCCTCTACTACTAAGCACCCACCTAATTAACGGTGTTGACTACATTTTTAACGAAATCGTACTGATATCAGACGGGCGACTACTAATCCACGACAGCGCGGACAACCTGCGCGCGCTTGGTGATGGAGATTTAGAGCTAGCCTATAAAAGGAGCGTGTCTGGCCGATGAACGCAACCAGTGACAATCAACTATTTGCCGTCAAATATGGGCGCACAATGGTGCCCCTGATCGCCATGATCCTGGTTCTATCCATTGTGCGACTGAGCTTAGACCAGCTAGTAGTTCAACAGCTATACGGCATTGGTGTCATGCTGATTGAGGTTGCATTAACGCTATACGCACTAGATGCCAGCCTGCGCCTGACCGGGCTTTGCGATGATCGCCTACTGCTACTTTCCCCGCTATCAAGGTGGCAGCTAGCTGTGCGAAGCACCTGCGTGCTGTCGCTGTATCTCCTGCTGGGCTACATTGCCACCCTTCTACCGCTATTAAATTCCCAATCAGTAAATCTGACTTTGCAGCTGGCTAACCTGCTTGGTTACGGGGTATCAGTATTTACCGGCTTGGGTTTAATGCTGCTTATAACCTATGCAGCTAAAAGCATTCATGAGCGTTTCCAGTTCATATTGTCTACCTGGGTACTGTTTTCAGTTACCACAGCCCTGGCTGTAGCCCTTTGCGTGCACGCCCTTAACTCTGCTGTTCCCAGCGCAAACTGGCTTCTAGGGGTCAGCTCCGCTGAGAACACGGTCAACCTCTATGCCGCAAACCTGCCAGTTACCGCAGTTGGCTTAGCTGGCCACACCTCAACAGTCTCCCTATTTATTCTCACCAATTTGATCCTAGGCGCAGTTTTTTGGGCTGGCGCACTAGCCTTGGCACGGCGCAACCACAACTTCATACACCTATAGCCACTCCCGCGAACCAAAAACACAATATAGTGGCAGAGATTACATACCTTAGATATAATATATTTACAGCTCAGATGTACGGCTGATGACGGTATTAGGGCAGGTAATCATCAATGACAGCTAAGAGAAAAGTTGCCTCGGTTCTTAATGCAGTAAAGACCTACGACGGCCTTAACGTTGTTGACGACGTATCGTTTAACCTTTTTGCAGGACAGACGACTGTACTTGTTGGACCTAATGGTTCCGGCAAGACCACTATGTTGGAAATGCTTGTTGGCTTGCGCTCAATGAGCAAAGGCTCGGCAACCATCGCTGACATTCCGGTTGTGCCAGGCGGAGAGCATAGGTTTTACACCGGCGTTCAACTTCAAAGTTCAGGCATACCTTCACGTATCAAAACAAAAGAAGTTATCCGCTCTGTTGAATGCCTTTATGCCGACCCCGCAGACTGGAAAGCTATGGCAGCCGCCCTTGGTGTGGACACTTATCTTGACGCGATGGTTGATAACTTGTCTGGTGGTCAGCGACGCCGCCTAGACATTCTGTGCGCAGCAATAGGCCGCCCTTCTCTCTTGGTTCTAGATGAACCCACCTCCGGGATTGATCCAGAAGGACGCGCTATCGTATGGGATTTCGTGCGCTCACTCGCTAGTGAGGGCTGCGCCATTATTACCTCCACACATGACATGTCAGAAGCTGAGGCGTTCGCAGATCATCTGCTCGTAATGGCAAAAGGAAAGATCCGCATCGAAGGTAGCGTCGACGACGTTCTTTCCAGTCTTGGCGGAAACCGACGTTTACGCGTCGCTCGGCCAACTGAGCACATTATCAAACTGTTTGAAGAATCTGGTTTACGTCACGGTCGTACCGGAAAGGCAATCGTTGCAATAGGCAGCGCCGAGGATACCACCAAGTTGGCTGCACAAATTGATGAGCAGAATGATGCAGTTGACATCCTCACCGGACCAGTTCGTCTTGAAGACGTATTTGCAGTCATAACCGGCATAGATGTGAAGCAAGGAGCTGAAGATAAATGAAGCATCATGCAAAAGGAGGTTCTCGCTCGAAAATTATCTGGGTATGGTACCGGCAAGAATTACTTCTTCTATTAAGAGAACCTGTTGCCGTATTCTTCTCCTTAGCTTTCCCACTGATCATATACATTTTCATTGGTATCCCTTACGCTGAACAAATTATCCCTGATACCAAAGTAAAATTTATTGACATGATGTTCCCGACACTCGTTGGAACAGTTGCCGCTAACCTCCTCCTTATGGGGCTTCCAATCTACCTAGCTGAACTTCGTTCACGGCAGGTAGATAAACGATATCGAGCTCTGCCTTTGTCTGGCACAAATTTTGGAATTGCCGTTATCTCAGCGATGCTGACACTCACTATTGCAGCGTCAAGCCTAATAGTCGGGATTGTTGGTTTTCAACATGGACTTCGCCCGGAGGTAACTTCACCGCTATTTGTCTTACTAAACATTGGACTTGTCGTTTTTCTTTGCGGTGTTGGATTTTTCCTTGGAACACTACCTTTGGGCGCTCGCACGATCAACGCCCTCACTGCCGCAGTCTTTTTCATCTTATTTTTTGGCTCAGGCGCCGCAGCCCCAATAGATACGCTACCTGCAATAATCAAGAAAATTCTTGAGTGGAATCCCCTAAAAATTTGGTTTGATGCGCTTGTAGCCGTCTACACTGACTCGCCATTCCCCGCCGGCGGGACATGGAAGATCGCCCTAACACTTATCTTTGCAGCATTTCTTGCTGCGATAGGACTGACTAGTTGGCGCAAAACTGAATAACAGTTTGATACTTGGTGAACGTGGTCTTGCCTTGGCTGTAAAGCCAAGGCAAGACCACGGGCAAGTAATAAGAAGTATTTGTTACTTCCTAACGTCCCACTTGAAAGTACGCACTGCCACTACAAACAAAGCCACAGTAACAGCAATAACTACCGCAAATGCTAACAGTGGGTTACTAGTGCGTTGTAGCGGGCTATCAGCCGCCCAGAAGATCAGGTCAGCGAAAAGACTGGTAGGTATCTTGCTGAGAACAGCTGTCAGTGAGTCTGGCAGGATTGCGAACGGTATGGCAGCGCCGTCGTCGTAAATAGCGCCACCACATAGGCCAGGCCAACCCCGAAAACCGGCAGATGTGCCTGCTCACCCCGCGTTTCCATGCACCCTATTATCCCACTTCAG